>Ga0209447_10000142_pt1 | contig 18120 bp, 17 predicted proteins | sample BogFormECP04_OM3_FD_188243 | JGI IMG/M metagenome (GOLD analysis project Ga0209447, IMG submission 188243) | Bog forest soil microbial communities from Calvert Island, British Columbia, Canada - ECP04_OM3 (SPAdes) (version 2) | ecosystem: Environmental > Aquatic > Freshwater > Wetlands > Bog ... | reverse complement strand
CGTGATAAGGGCTACCCCGTACCGCATCCAATCGTGCTTGGCCACGAAGGCGCAGGAATCGTCGAGAGCGTAGGAGCGGATGTTGTCAAAGTCGCGCCTGGCGATTCTGTAGTGCTCACATTCCTGACGTGCGGACGTTGTAGGCCTTGTCGCTTGGGGAGAATTGCCCATTGCGAAATGACCTTCCCGCTCTCCTTCGGCGGAGCGCGGTTGGACGGAAGCACTGCAACAGTGGACGGGGATGGCGAGAAAGTTCACGACCACTTTTTCGGGCAATCATCGTTTGCGACATACGCACTCGCCAATGAACGCAACGTGGTCAAGGTCAGCCGTGACGTACCGCTCGAACGCCTCGGTCCGCTCGGCTGCGGTATTCAAACCGGAGCCGGAGCCGTAATGAATGCACTGAATATGAGACCGGGTACAAGTTTCGCTTCCTTCGGCGCGGGCGCCGTTGGATGCTCAGCGATCATGGCAGCACGGGCTGTTGGAGCAACAACCATCGTGGCCATAGACATCGTTCCCTCGCGTCTGGAACTGGCAAAGGAACTGGGCGCGACGCATGCTATTAACAGCAAACAGACAAATCCAGTTGAGGCGATCCGCGATATTACTGGTGGCGGAGTCGATTATTCGCTAGAGGCCTCCGGGGACCCGAGCGCGTTGCATCAAGCGATAGAAGCACTCGGATCTCTCGGCACGTGCGGCATCGTCGGAGCAGAGCCACTAGGCACAGAGGTGAGCTTTGATGTGAACAATCTGATGATACCTGGGAAGGCGATACGCGGCATTCTTGAGGGTGAGAGCGTTCCGGACATTTTTATCCCACAGCTCATCGAACTCAACGCGCAGGGGCGCTTCCCGTTCGAGAAACTGGTCAAGTTTTACAGCCTCGATCAAATCAATCAGGCTGCCAAAGACAGCGAAAATGGCGGCACGATCAAGCCCATAATTCGCCTAATGTAAAGGTGGACCATTCCCTGCACGCCTACGCAGACTCTTTCACAATAGACTCGCTCGCAAGGTCAGCTGGCCGAGTCTAAACGCCCATAGTCTATCTAAGAAGGAGAACGGAGGATTTTCATGTCTAAAGTCTGGTTGATTACGGGAAGCGGAAACGGGTTGGGGAGGGACATCGCCGAGGCGGCACTGGCCGCAGGGGACAGCGTGGTAGCCGGAGCGCGTCGGACCGAAGAGCTGGCACCTCTGGTGGCGCAGTACGGCGAGCGGGTGAAGCCCGTCTGGCTGGAAGTGCGCGATGAGGGAGCAGCAAAGGCCGCCGTGCAGTTGGCGGTGGACACCTTCGGGCGGCTCGACGTTCTGGTCAACAATGCCGGCTATGGGCAGTTTGCGCCGTTCGAGCAGATGAGTGCGGAGGACTTCCAGGCGATCGTGGACACATGCTTTTACGGCGTAGTGTACACAACACGCGCCGCGGTGCCGGTGATGCGTAAGCAGAGGAGCGGTCACATCTTTCAGGTGTCTTCAGTCGGAGGCCGTCACGGGGTTCCGGGCAATACGCCGTATCACGCGGCCAAGTGGGCGGTGGGCGGTTTCAGCGACTCGCTGGCGATGGAAGTCGCGTCGTTCGGTGTCAAGGTCTGCACCCTGGAGCCGGGAGGTATTCGGACCAACTGGGCACGGCGCGCCGTTCACAATGCGCCGGACTTGCTGCCGGAATACGAGGCATCAATCGGTTCGTTCCTGAAGATGTTGCGAGGACTCGAGGGACGTTTGGAAGGCGATCCGCGAAAGATCGCGGGCGTAATTCTGCAACTGGCAAATAGCGACGAGGTGCCGGTGCGTCTGATCCTCGGTGTCGATGCGGAAAAGCGGGTGCAGCAAGCAGAAGCTGCGCGCGCAAGGGAGGCCGAGAAATGGCGATATCTCACTGTTTCAACGGTTTTTGAAGATGGGCGCGCGATTGACAAGACTGTCCCCGACGACCACTGCCGAAAGCGAGCATGATGTCCATGTCGCGGTGATTGCCCTCTATAGGCACTGGCGAGGCGCCGAGTTAACCCGTCCGGCCGGCATGGGATTTGCTGCGGATTGGCAACGGCATTCGTGATGATTGGATCGCTGACCATCCTATTAGTAATGGGAAGTCGGCTTGTAGGAAGTGATCGCCACTCTAGGCGGAACGGGCAACCTGGAACCAACAATCATGCCATGACGTGACCATGAGTGAGGTCGTCAGCAGCGTAATCATCGCCACGCTACTATGCATATAGCACCATAAAAGCCCCTGATAAGGGCGAGGTCGGTGGTTCAAGTCCACCCAGGCCCACCATTCAAATCATCAGCAAATACGCGGCCTTTCTCACTTTTCCCCTTTTCGGGGATCTTCCTCAGAAAACCGTTTTGTCAACCGTTTGTCAACTTCCCGTTTGGCGGGATGCGATTGCACTGAGGGCATTCCGAGGCAACGCAACAGGATGCAGCAACACAATCTCAAAATTGACGCAGGGACGAGATCAAACGCTCGAAGTGACGTCCGCGGGAAGTGACGTGACGAGTCGAACGCTATTACGAGCACAGTCGCAAACCGAGCCGGCAAGACAGAATCCGGGCAGTGGCCGAGAGGCTGAAGGCGGCGGTTTGCTAATTCACTCTGACCTGTTCGTCCTGATCGATTTTCGTTTGTTTTGTTTGCGTTAGACACCCCTCATTTGCACCGAAGTACCTCATTTGCAGTCTATTGTTCAGCAAGTGTTCAGCAAAAACTCGCCGACTCTATCTTGCTCCAAGGTGGCCCTAACGGTCGCATTTCCGGGTTTCCAACCATGCAGTGAATTCGCACCAACTTCAATCAACGGAAGCGCGTTTAGCGGTACTGATTTACGCTCTCGTGCCGAGTTCGTCGCCTGCCAGCCAGGCGCGAGACTGAGGACTGTTGCCGAAGCAGCGTTGACGCTGTGAGGCTGTAGTGTGACTTTAGGCTGCGGGGTTCTTCAGGCACTGTGTTACGGTCTTCAAGACTTCGCGCGAGAGCTGCTCATCCGATTCAGCGCGAGCCATACCGATCGGTGCGAGATCGCAGGCAGTCTTGACCTATTGTGCGCTGGTCGCCCGAACTCACGCGGCCAGGTAGCCTGGTCGGACTATTCTCCAGCATCGCTTCCGCAAATAAGCCCTTACGAGTTGCAATTCCCGTTTGCTTCGATTCATAGACGAATGTGGGGTCTTGCGCGTTCGACCATCTTCGACCTTGAGCAGCCCCGAGGTCATGCAACTTAACCTCCACCGAGACCAGAAACCTTGGAAGTATCATTTTTCTGCCTTTATTCAATATCAAGAGTTGTTTGCGCATATTCGGGGTGGTGCCCGATTGCATATTGATTGGCGTGAGCAGTGTAGATATTGCGTTCGGTATCTAAGACGTTAGTGGGAGCAGAGCCGAGTTGGATCGGGAACGCAGCTTGGTTGCTGCCAGGCGCTCAGCGCGCGCATTTTCACGCTGATGTTCGTGGAGCAGTTCACGCAGCCGCATGCGGGCCTTGTGCAACTGCGACTTTGAATCCCCTACCGAGCGTCCCAATATCCCGGCAATTTCGTGGTGTTCATATCCCTGGACATCATGCAAGACAAATATCTTGCGGTAGCCCACGGGCAAGCGTTCGATGCAGCGTCGGAGATTTATTCGGTCAATCGATCCCTCCAGCAGTAGGTCAGGCGCGCCCAAATCGATCGTTGGCCAGGCAATTTCATCGTCCGGGTCGGGAGTCGGTTCAATCGATACGATTGGAGGGGACTTCTTCCGCAGACGCATCAGGACGATGTTAACCGTCAGTCTGTGCAGCCAAGTAGAGAAGGCCGATTCGCCGCGAAAAGTGCGGATCTTGCGGAGCAGGAGCAAAAACGCTTCTTGCGTCAGGTCTTCGGCTTCGGCCGAGTTTCCAACCATGCGCAGGCATAGTGCATACACGCGTCGGCTATGCGTGCGATAAAGGCATTCAAACGCGGTCGGATCGCCGTGCCGCGCTCGCTGGATTGCCTCTGCTTCGCTCAGTTCACCGCTGGCGACAAGAGAGACTGACGGCGCAGCCTTTTTCGGGATGCATTCCGTGCTGGAATGCGCATCCCGGTTCAGGCTACGCCGCATCTTTTCAGCGGGCCTTGCTAGGGGCACAACGACCAGCGTTCTGCCCCCGACGTTTGCAGTGACTTGCATAACTTCTTTCCTTAGCGACCCGCAGCCTGGATTGCGATAGATGTTCTGTTCTGACTGGCTTGTGTTGCAGGTGCGGTCTGTGGCGGCGTCTCTTGATGAGCTTCCTTGTGTCCCATGTGCTTTTGCGTGGGCGTCGAGTAGACAAAAGTCTTTCCAAGCTCCGGCGCATCGAAGGTTTGGACGGTCTGCCTGTCTCCGATGTCGACGAGGTTCAATTGCGCGGGGCCTGAAACAACTTTTTCGTCTGCTGCAGCGGCCATGACGATGGCGTTGACTTTCGCTCCCCGGATGAAAAGCCTGTAGTCAGAGCTGGCGGATGACATAACAAAAGTGTAATCGCCAGCCGGCAATGTGGCGCTTCCCCAGTGAGTCTCGAATGGCAGCGTGAACTTCCCTTGGTATATGTTTTGCGCGTTCCCGTCAGTTGCCAAAGCGCCAAGCGCAAGAGCAGCAACGCTGACCATCGCAATTAATTTCAAATGTCGAGCCCAGTTCATTTCAAATCTCCCTTTTTTGTGCGATTTTGAATTACGAGACATTTCATTGTCTTCAGCGTGTAAGACCACACATGCTCTCCGATAATTCCCCGATGCGGGGCTGTTTTGGAGCCGGGAATAAAATTGTGGGTGTTTCGGTCGCCGAGTTATGAGGGTTTTTCCCAGCTCACGCGAGTAGCGAGGGCACTGATGGAAACGTCCCTATCCGTCCTCGCCATTCATAAGGCGTTTTTTGTCCCATCAATGGATGGCCCAAAAGCAAACAAGCGCGATGTTTGCTGCGCCGCCTCAAAAGTTACTGGAGACCTCAAATTTCGCGTACTCCGACGCACTCATGCGTTCACATCTACGATTCGCCGTGAAGTTGGCATCGAAACTTCGCTCATAAGAGTTGTCAGAACTTGACGAAGGCGGGCGCGCGCGCGCGATAAGCTCGACATCACGGTGCCCACAGGCATGCCGGTAATATCTGCAATCTCTTTGTAAGACATTCCTTCGAGTTCGCGCAGAATGAGTACTTCACGGGAATTCTGCGGGAGCATCTCCAGCGCTTTTCGGACCAGAGTGTTACTGTCGTTTTGCAGGACAATTTCTTCTGGATTGGGAGTGTGCGAATCAGGAGGGAACGCATTCTCATCAAATTCGGCGGCTTCTTGCAGCGGCCGGTTTACGTTCAACCATGTATAGCAAGTATTCCGGACGATTTTCATGAGCCACGGACGCGCATCGCCGCCGCGGAAGCCGGAGAAGAATCGGAAAGCGCGCAAGTATGCTTCCTGGGCTACGTCGTGGGCATCCTGCTCATTTCGCATTAGCCAACGGGCGAGGTTGTAAGCGGCGTCAAGATGAGGCAAGACAGCTTCCTCAAAATTCAGAAGGTGATTTTGCTCTGACATGGAGGCCTCCGTGCGACGGTGCCGCGTCCTAGTGCTTCGCCGGACGGCCTCACTATGGTTGGCTGCTGAAATCGATTCAATGGACGGGCAGTTCTTTCCCGCGGGAATGGGGGTCCCTTGGTAACCGTCACTCTATAAAAGACTTACGGGAAGATATCCCCTATTCATGGTTCCGGCAAAGACTGCCAAGTGATACACTCACTTTCGCTGGGCACTCCTCTTTGTGCAAGAAAACCTTCACCTCCGCGGTCGGCACCGCTTTGGCGTTTTCGAGCTGGATCTTCGCACCGGCGAATTGCGCAAGCACGGGCTTCGAGTTCGCCTTCAAGAACAGCCCTTCCAACTTCTGGCGCTGCTGCTTGAGCACCCCGGCGAGGTCGTAACCCGCGATGAACTTCAGAAAAGACTTTGGCCCGCGGACACTTTCGTGGATTTTGACCACGGACTCAACAAAGCGATCAGCAAAATCCGTGAAGCTCTCGGCGACTCAGCGGAGAGTCCCCGTTTTGTTGAAACCGTTGCGCGGCGGGGCTACCGCTTTCTCGCGGACGTCAAAGTTTCCGAGGAAGCCATTCTTCGCAGTCCGGAACTCGCCACCCAGGCACATCCCGTGGCCGAAGCCGACGATCGGCCGGACCTCGCGGGTAAACCCGAAATTCCCAAACGTCGCCCGCCGTCACTTGTGTGGAAGATATCAGCTCTCGCACTGCTTCTGTTGGTGGCCTCTCTTGCCGCCTGGAAGCTTCATTCCTGGAACCGCCCGTCTCTCGTCATTCGCTCCTTGGCCGTCCTACCACTCGAAAGCCTCTCGAACGATGCGTCTCAGGATTACTTCGCTGATGGAATGACCGACGAGTTGATTTCGGACCTCGGTCAGATCAGTGCGTTGCGCGTGATCTCGCGGACGTCCGCGATGGTCTACAAGCATGCGCGCAAGCCTCTGCCGCAGATTGCTCGCGAACTAAATGTGGACGCCGTCGTCGAAGGTACTGTGCTCCGTTCCGGCGAGCAGGTCCGCATCACAGCGCAGTTGATCGAAGCCTCCACTGACAAGCATTTATGGTCCCAGAGCTATCAGGGTGAATTGCGGGATACTCTGGCGCTCCAGAACCAGGTGGCCAGTGCCATCGCAGATCAGATTCGAATCAACGTGAATCCACAAGAACAAGCCGCGCTGAAAAACGTCAAGGTCGTTAATCCGCAAGCGTACGAGTCCTTTCTTAAAGGACGTTACTTCTGGAATAAGCGAACGGCGGATGGTTTGAAAGTCGCTCTGGCTTATTTCAATCAGGCCACCGATGAGGATCCGAAATATGCTCAAGCTTATTCCGGCATAGCCGACACGTATTCTTTGTTGGGGGACTGGCAGTATGCGGTGATGACCCCCAAGGAGGCACTCCCAAAAGCAAAGGCCGCGGCGATCAAAGCTCTGGAATTGGACAGCACGCTCGGCGAAGCTCACAACTCGCTTGCATTCTGCTTGGATGGTTTCGACTGGGATTTTGACTCAGCCGGCAAAGAATTCCAGCGGGCTATTGAACTGAACCCGAGCTACGCTACCGCTCACCATTGGTATGCCTGGCACTTGAGTCTGGTGGACAGATATGACGAAGCGATTGTGGAAATGAGAAAAGCGGAGAACTTGGATCCGCTATCTCTCATCATTAACGCCGATTTGGCGGAGCTCCTTGTTCTTGCGCATTCTTACGAAGAATCGATCCGCCAGAGCCGCAAGACGATCGAAATGGATCCTAATTTTGCTTTCGCGCATATTCAACTTGCACAGGCATACCTCGCAAAACACATGAACGAGGATGCAGTCGCAGAGCTGCAGAACGCGGTTCAGCTTTCCGGTGGCAGCCCGACTGCCATAGCTAATCTTGCTCGCGCGTATGTTGCATCCGGCAAGAGGAGCGAAGCGGTAAAACTATTGAACGATTTGAAGAAGCGTTCCAATCCGGTTTCTTCGCATGCTTCTGAGATTGCCGTAATCTATGCGACTCTCGGTGATACGGATCAAGCCATGAATTGGCTCGAAAAAGGCTACGAAGAGCGCTTTAATCCGGGAGTTCTCTTGCGGCCTGGTTTCGATGCTCTCCGTTCGGATCCGCGCTTTCAAAACCTTGTGCGCCGCATCGGCCTCCCGCGTTGAACCAGGAAAGTCGATGGCGAGAACGGAGAAGAACAGGCGCGCTGACGACGCAATTGGCCAGCCGCCACTAACACCCACTGGTCTTCCGCGAGCACTCGTGCATTCGCTACTCCACAACAATCTGGCCTTTCATCCCTCTATGGCCAAGACCGCAGGTATGGCAGCACTTAAACGTATATGTGCCCGGCGATTGGGCCACGAATTCAATCGTGGTCGTTTCGCCTTTCTTGAGCAGCCAACAGTCCTGCGCCGAAGTGAAAATTAATCCATCTTTTCCGTTCGGTGCGGCTCCGTCGGGAGTAGTGGCAACTTTGAATCCATGGTCGTGGTCGGTGGCTGTGATCTTGAGTTGTACTTTGGTCCCGGCCTTCACATGAACTGGTGCGGGCGAATACTCGTACCTCTTGGCGGTGACTTCTATGACTTGAACGCTGTCATTGAGTGCCAGCACCGGCCTCGGATGCGGAAAAAATATTGCGGGCCACAACACAATCGCGGCCAAAACGGGCAACAGAGTACGCAACATAAACTTCTTCATTGAGCCTCCTGACTACTCGAAAATACGCGAACATTTATAGGCAACGTCAGAGTGTGCCACACAGGTGCCGAGGGAAAGTTGTAATCGGAAATCCAAGGAACCAGTCTCCGTTTCGTCCGGAATCTCTTTCAAAATACATGCGCCTTCTGACGAGAAATGGTCCCGCACCTTCCCGGCATGCAAGAAAGACCGGGACCATTCTCGAAAGAAGGGAAACTTTAGCTCATCAAAACTCGCGTTGGGCTGCGTCCGCCTCCTCCGCCAGTTGGTTCACTACCTTGAAGAACTCCTTAGACTGCCCAACAAATAGCCCATCGGCTGTAAACGATGCAATGGTCGCCACTGCGCCGCCAAATCTGTCATCGAGCGGCCGAATGATCGAGACATGTGGCAAATCCGCATTAATGAATTCGCAGGGGACAGGGAAAATCAGGCTGGGCTGAATCGCCACATTGTTGGGGTTGCCCGCACTGGGTGGTTCGTTGGGGTTGATGGGCAGAAAGAAATTGGGAAAGGTAAAGCCGGTTGCCGGGTCGGTCACCGGGGCGACAGGCTGTTGCACGGCGTTGCCGGCGAAGTCAACCCATTCGAGGAAGTGCGCGATCTCGTCGCCGCCAATACCTTGCGTGATTTTTAGGACTTCCAGGCTGCTGGCTTTGCGCCCGAGCGCCGGATAGAGGCTGGAGCCGCCTTGTTCGATGTATCCGAAGTGGAAGGCCGCAATGTTGGCGATAACCTGGATGTGATTGGGGTCGTTGAAGTCGGCATTGGTGACGGGGATGGCGGTGTGGTTGGTGATGGTCAGGGCTTGCGGAAAGGTGGCACCAAAGTCCGGGTTCTTCGAGCTGCGATAGCGTGTGAACCAGCTGGTGTCGACGTTGAGGTGCATAAGGTTGGTGAGGCGGCCTATGCCTGTCGATCCCGTCGCCGTGCTTCCCTTGAGTGTGCGGAAGGCGTCGAAGTCGACCGTCTCCGCTCCCTTGGATAGAAGGTAGGCGTTCAAGAAGGCCGCGTGGCTGACTTCGTCCAACGTGTTGCTGGTGATGTATTGCGGGCCATCGCCGTCGAGTTGCAGGAAAGCATTCTGATAGCTGTTGCTCGGATTGGTCTGGAGTGTTTCCAGGGGTAGGTCGCCAGGAGTGAAACCGCCCAGTTCCGCATATTGAGTCCAGAGGTCTGCTTCGATGAGCTCGGCTGCGAGAGCAAACCTTAGAATGGCTGCATCGCCAGGCGTGAGCCGGTCGTCAGCGTCCCGGTCAAATGCGCGTGCGTTACTGCTCATTAAGCCAGCGCCGATCGCAACTGCCCCTCCTGCCAAGGCGCCCTTTTTCAAGAATGAGCGTCGATTGCTCTGAATTTCAGCTTCAAATTGCTTCATTTGTGTCTCCTTTTGGCAAATCGAGTTCCGAACCATGGAATCGCGCGTTTCGGTGAGCGGATCTTGACCGGCCCCTCGTTCAGGATGGAACAATCGAATCTCAAAAGTTCTCTCTCGATCGGCAGGACAGTGGCGAAGCGCGCTTACTTTAAGCGCTAAACGAACCCAAGCATCAAAATCACGATGCTCTGATGGCTGTGACCAAACCTAGTGCTGTTTTATTCCTCTCTTGAGTTGAGAAAAAATCAAATGGAATATTTTTTTACTTCGGCAGAGTCTACTTATCCGCGTGGGTTAGGTTTCCATACTGGATGCTGTTTCCATGGTGTTCTTTTTACAGAATGTTTATATTTTGATGTTGACGCCTTGCTGGGCCGGCTTGCCGCCTTGCGATGAAGCACAACCTTTTCAGGAAATCCACGCATCCAATTGCGTTTATCTGCGGGAGCTTTCCCCGGAGAACTGGTGAATTCGAGTCGTGGGCGCAGCGCGCTGCGCCTCTGCAGACATTTCCATCCGCCGCATTGGCCTGTTTTGCATTCGCGACGATCGCTTCGATGTTCAGCCCCAACTCCTGCGCTACACTTTTACCTCTCCGCTTTCTTCGCACAGCCCCTGTTGTTCTTCTTTGGCAGGTAGACATAACACGGCTGTCCACGGCATTAACGTCTATCTAAGTCTCTCCAGACGAGTACCGCTTGTCGTATTGATTTGGATGACTAATTCGTGAAAAGCCCCTGGAGCTGTTGAAGGTCAGACCTCGGTGCGTCGGAGACGGCGCAGAATTCCATTCTGCCTTTTCGCCAGTCAACCCATTGATAGCCTTGCCAGGACCCTGCTTGAGGGGCGGTGTCCCGTCCGTGTGTAGGCCAGACAAATACGTTAATAATATGTTTCGTGCTCGCATAGACGAGCACCTCGACGGAGCGTTCATCCACAAGGTCAACGCGTCCACCCTGCAGCGCGAATCCTTCGTTCGCGAAATCGTGTGCCGGGATCGCAAATTTAAGTCTGCCCTTGAACCATCCCTGCACAGCCTGTTCATCGTTCGAACGGATGCCAGTCAACAGGCCCGGCTGCAGCGAGAGCACATGCGCATCCACAATTTCCTCGGCAAGTTCGGCTTGGTAGTTGTCGGAGCGAAGCATGGAATTCACTCTCCACCCCGCGATTGCGAGAAGAAGGATGGCAGCCGCCGCAGCCAGCCAGTGCCAAAGGAGAGGCTGAGACTTAGCAGTCGCGGCCGCGACGGGGCGAAGATTGGCGCGAATCTTTTTCCTGAGCAAGGCCGGCGCGGACTCATAGAGTTGCGCGACCTGCAAACGCCCTCTGAGCAAGTCCAGGTCCACGAGTTCAACGGCGCAGTCGACACAATGCTGGAGGTGGCGCTCGAATTCGCAAGCGCTAGGAGCACTCAGCTCACCGTCGAAATAGCCCTGAAGGAGGGAGTCAGCAAATTCACACTTCACGGACAGCCTCCTTGTCATAGGAACCTGTCAGCGCGGAAGATAGCTGCCGGCGGGCACGGGAGAGCGAGGACATAACGGTACCAATGGGAATTGACGTGATCGCAGCAATCTCCTTGTAGGAACAGCCTTCGAGCTCTCGAAGGACAAGGATTTCGCGGAACCGCGGCGGCAACGATTCGAGGGAGCGGGTGAGGCGCTCCCGATCTTCATTGGCCATAGCCATGGATTCGGGAGTAGAAATGGCTTGCGGGTGCAGCTCTTCGTCAAATTCGACCATCATTTCCCTCGGGCGATTCTTTTCCAGCCAGGAATAACACGTATTACGTACAATCTGCAGTAGCCATGCGCGCGCATCCCCACCCTGAAAACCTCGAAAGAAGCGGCACGCGCGAAGTAAGGCTTCTTGGGCCACCTCTTCGGCATCTTCGCGCCTGCGCAACAACCAGCGCGCGAGGTTGAAAGCAGCGTCGACATGAGGCAGCACAAGCTGTTCGAACCGTAGCCGGTCTTCGGCATCCAAATCGTTCAATGACTTCCCCCGATCGGTGATGCTTCACTTGTCAGAACCGTCTGACCGAGGATTTTATTCTCGACGGCTGCTCTCCTCTGACGAACAAGTGAAGAAAGACAGGAACGCAGATGAATTTGGAATAAGACCGACGCTGCCTCGGTCTGGATGAACGCAAGCACGTCCAATGGCGGCACGGACAACCCCTATCCCGCGCCGCCAGTCCCAACGGTATGTGCAGATTTCAGAGAAGGGGCAAGAATAATAGTGAGTAAGGAGACCCAGGATGTCCGAAAAGAAGAAAGATGAACTCCTGAATGACCACAACCACGACGGAGTTGACCGTAGGGGATTTCTGAAGTGTATGGCCTGGGCAGGTACGGGCGCCTTTTGCGTGATGAAGGGCGGGGTACTGAACTCGTACGGCTTGAGCCGAATTTCAGAGATTAGCTCGGCGGACATGATAGGCGAGTTGAGTTTCGTACAGATAAGTGACAGCCACATGGGATTCAGCAAGCCGGCGAATCCAGACGTCGCGGGGACGCTGAAGGCCGCGGTGGAAAAGATCAATGGCTTGTCAGCAACGCCGGAATTTATGCTGCACACGGGCGACATCAGCCACCTTTCGAAGCCGGAAGAATTCGATACCGTCGATCAAATTTTGAAGAGCGCGAAACCCAAAGATGTGTTCTATGTGCCGGGCGAGCACGATGTGCTGAATGACGACGGGAAGCAATTCCTGGAGCGTTACGGAAAGGGTAGCAAGGGCGGCGGCTGGTACAGCTTTGACAAGAACGGCGTGCATTTCGTGGGGCTGGTGAATGTGATGAATTTGAAGGCGGGAGGGCTGGGGACGCTGGGCCATGACCAACTGGAATGGCTGGAAGACGACGTGAAGCATCTGAAGCACAGCACGCCAATCGTGGTGTTCGCACACATTCCGCTGTGGAGCGTGTATCCGGAGTGGGGCTGGGGAACAGACGATAGCGCACAGGCGCTGGCGTATTTGAGGAAATTCGGTTCGGTGACTGTGCTCAATGGGCACATCCACCAAACGATGCAGAAGGTCGAAGGAAACGTGACGTTTCATACCGCGGCATCAACAGCGTTTCCACAACCGGCACCGGGCAAAGCCGATTCACCGGGCCCGATGAAAGTGCCAGCGGAGCAATTGAAAAGTGTCCTCGGCATAACCGATGTGAACTACATTCAAGGGAAAAACGCTCTGGCAGTGGTTGATTCTTCGCTCGCGTGAGCGAGACTTAGCCAAACTCAGAAAACAACTCGAACTTGAAACAAACAGGAAAAGGAGAAAAAGCATGAGGAGAAGTGTGTCTATTGCAGGTCTAGCAGCGGCGCTGGTGCTGGGAACATTAGGTTTCGACGCAGGTCAGAAGAGTTATGTAGCAAACGCACAGGAGAAGATGTCGACGATCGAGGTGAAGATCGACAACTTCAGCTTTGGTCCTGTAACGCTAACGGTGCCGGCCGGGACCACGGTGACATGGATCAACCGCGACGATATCCCTCACACGGTAGTCAGCACGGATGATTCGAAGACGTTCAAGTCCAAAGTGCTGGATACAGATGAAAAGTTCTCCTTCACCTTTAGCAAGGCGGGAAATTACCCGTACTTCTGCTCCATTCATCCGAAGATGACCGGCAAAGTCATCGTGCAGTGAGTAAGGAGCAACCTTGCATCCGTTCGACATAAAGACAGTAGTTTTCGCGAAGCATGCGCAGCACGTCGTGCTGATTCACTTCCCGATCGCGTTGTTTATCATCGGTGTCCTCTTTGATTTTCTCGCGCAGTGGAAGAAGCAGCGCCTGCTAGCCGTGGCGGCCTATTACAATTTGCTCGTCGCCGCGATCTCAACCATACCGGTGGTTGTCACCGGAATTCTCGCGTGGCAGTGGGAACTCGACGGGCAGAAACTGAAAGGCATTTTATTGATGCATCTAGTGCTGGGAAGCCTCTCGAGCGTTCTGATCTGTGTGGTGTGCTTCATCCACATGAGAACCCGACGCAAACAAGAGGAGGTTCTGCCCGGATACCGCTTGCCGATCGAAGTTGTGGCCGTAGTCATCGTCGCACTGACGGGACACCTCGGCGGCTTTCTCAGTGGCGTGAATGGACCGGGGTAGACGATTTCCAACACTAGCTGAGAGAAGGAATTCTCTAACAACTCAAGGATGCATTTGCAAGATGATGATCATGTTTGTCGACAAAGTGGCCATTTGGATCCTGGCGGCACAAGGAGCAGTTATGAACCATCAAGTCTCAAAATATGTCACCCGGGCAAGAGCCTCTTTGATGCTCGGCATACCTGAAGCGGAGCTCAACCGTATCTCGAAGGAATCAGGACTAGGCCACGTAGAGCGCGCCGGCAACAAGGAAGAAACGTACTTCACTTACGAGGAATTACAGCGAATTTGCATGGTCGCGGCAAACCAGATGCAGGCAGCGCACTAAATCAATGTCTGTAGCCCTTTCATGTGGAGGCCATCTTAAGCGGGCCCGGCGAGGGATTCGGCAAGAAGTGAAGCGCTGGCGGCGTCTGTAAGAAACATTCGGAGAAGTTCAATTTACGGAAAAGGAGAAGGAAAAATGAAGACTAAAGTCCTGTTGGCGGTTGTAGCCCTGTCATACGCGCCGTTGGTGATGGCTGGGGGTGAGGCCGCATATCCCAAAGAAAAGGTAGCGGCGTTCGTGGTTGAGAAAATGGATTTGACTTCACTGCCGTCCGCGTTCCGGCCGAAGAAAGAAAAAGGAAAGAAGACTCTTGCGGATTACGGTTTTACAGCGCAGACGGTCAACGAAAATGAAGCCGTCATCGAGGCCGCTGGTGGAGTGAGCAGGCTGGCGATCAAGGTGCTCGACCAGAAAGTCTCGGGAATCTTCGTGTGCGTTGCGGAGCCTGGAGAAAATGGTGGTCAGGCAAAAACGCAAAGTGTAATTCTTCTGAAGAGGAAGGATTCTAGCGCTTTGTTAAAGGGGCATTTGACCTTTCGAGAATTCGCCTCATGCCCTGTGATTGGCGGAAGCGACTCCTCGGAAAACTCGTACGGCGGGTAACTGAAAAGTTGTGTTGAAACACGGTGCGCCAATCACATTTGTGGCTTTAGTGTTGTCGGCCCCAAGACCCCGGGAGGTGTTCATAGGCCGCACAGACGTGTGACCTTAGCATCTCCCTTCCTATTGCCAAAATCAGTTCTGCCCACCGCACCACGCGACATTCTCACTGAAACGGGAACGCAAGGCAGTGCGGGGTCTGCGCGGAGACGATCTAGTGATGGAAGCATTCTTTGAAACCACCGCTCCTTACGCTGCCAATGTAGTTCTGGTTCTCGAAATCACGATGGGAGTAGGTCTGTTGGCCGGCGCACGGCTGGCTCGCAAGAGGCGCTTTAGGCAACACGCCTGGTGCCAATCCGCCATCGTGCTTCTGAACCTCGCCGTTGTTGCGGTGGTGATGATTCCTTCATTCCACGTTCATGTGCTTCCTAAGATTCCGGCCAAGCTAGGGAAGGCCTACTACGCACTGGCGACGGCCCACGCCGCGCTCGGAACCATAACCGAACTCGCAGGACTGTACATCTTGCTGTCTGCGGGCACGAGCCTTTTGCCGGAGAAATTCCGCATCACTAAATACAAGGCGTGGATGCGAACTGTACTCGTGCTCTGGTGGGTTGTGCTTTTGTTGGGATTGGCAACCTACCTCCGCTGGTACGTCCCGCATTTGTTTCCGAAATGAAATCGGGGAGGCTTTAAAGGACGAGGCCTCAGAAGAAGAGACTTTCCGTTGTGGGACGATAGTCGGAATAAAGCTTTAGAAGTTTGGTTTACATAGCTGGAGTTCGTGGGCTTGAATGAAACCCAAGTAGGGTTAGTGTAAAGGATAGGTTAATGGCTGAATATGAAATGACTTTAGTGGATCGGCAAAGGATCGCCAGAGATACGATGGCTTTCTGGTTTGATGCAAATGGCGCCAGCTTCATATTCCGAGCCGGGCAGCATGCCGATTTTGTGTTTACGCATCCGTCCATGGAAAGTGAAGGCGACAATTCGCGGACCTTTTCACTCGCAAGCCCTCCTGATGGCAAAAAGCTAGTCATGATCGCGATGCGCATGCGAAAGACTGGCTTTAAGACCGCGCTGAAGTCTGCCGCTCTTGGCACGAAGTTCATCGTGAGCCGCCCCAGGGGATCATTCACTCTGCATAGGGATATCACTCGTCCTGCGGTGTTTCTGGCGGGTGGCATTGGGATTGCACCCATTCGCAGCATCATTCATCAGGCGACTCAGGAACGGCTGCCGCACAAACTCTATCTCTTCTATTCGAACCGGGAGGCGGACGACGGGGCGTTCATCGAAGAATTTGAAAGTTTGACCGCGCAAAATCCAAATTTCACCTTCATTCCAACGGTCACTGGACATAGAACCATTGCTTGGCCCTATGAAAAGGGTCACATCAATCGCGAGATGCTCACGCGTTATCTCCTCTGGCTCAAAGGACCTATCTACTACATCGCTGGCCCATCGGGGATGGTCGGTGCAATGACCGGGGTTCTCAGTGCTTCGGGGGTGTGTGATGACGATGTAAAGTCTGAAGAATTTGGAGACTACAAGCTGCATCAGAATTCTGCGCAATGGGATCAAGAAACCGGCACCAATCGCGCGGATTCAGCGCTGTGACAGCTAGGACTACGGAGACTCTGTGAAAAGTAGTTTGGTTGCGCCTCGTGTTTTCTTTGTTTCGTTGATTCCTCTTCTTCTATTTGGCATCGTCATCCGGAAATGCCCTGCGCTCGCGGTCGCCCAATCCCTTGTCTCCGACGACGTGAAGCATGACACACCGGGCGAGGTCAAAGGCGAACGGCTAGCATCGATTCGGCTATGTTGACAACGCCGCCCTCTCGTCGAAGGACGTGCAAGGCAGTGCAAGAGACTGCAAGCTTGTGGAGGGAGCGGGAAGTCATTTTTAGTTAGTTTTGGGGGAGTAGTTCAGTTGGTTAGAACGCCCGCCTGTCACGCAGGAGGTCGCGGGTTCGAGTCCCGTCGCTCCCGCCAATTTCCGTCTGCTACGGCACGCTGGGCCGGGTGATTTGCTTTGTGGCAAGAAGGCCAAGAGTTACGGATTGCGGACGAAACGGAAGGTGGCCAGACCAGTCAATACAAGCGCGTTTACCAGGACCTAGGCAATAGTTCTGACTTCACTTCGCCGTACTTTCTTTGAATTTTCACTCGTTGCTGTGTGCTCTACGTGAAGGCGGCGCGCACCCCGTACGCGCCGCCACCCCTCTAACTAGCGCAATGGTCTGAAGCCCGCGCGAACCTCTTCTGAAAAGAGTCGTGGCTGTTCCCAGGCCGCATAATGCCCGCCCCTGTCTACTTGGTTGTAGTAGATGAGTTTGTGATACGACCGCTCTGTCCAACTCCGGGGGGCTTGATAGTTCTCGCCGGGAAAGACGCTCACAGCAGCTGGGATAGAGACATTGGCCGCGTTATAAAGATTGAGGTGAAGTTCCCAATAGAAACGAGCCGAAGAAATCGCCGTGTTCGTCAGCCAGTAGAGTGTGAAGTCATCGAGTACATCGTCTCGTGTCAGGTCACCTGCGGAGTGTCCATTAATCGTGCGCCCGAGCACTGCCGAGGTGATCGGCGCCGCTGGCTGGCCATAACCATCACCGTGGTCAAAGAGCCAAGCTGCCAGGCAGACGGGCGAATCCGCCAATCCGTACAGCGTTTGCGGGCGAGTCGCCATCATTTGTGCGTAGGCACGTTTCTTCGTAAACAAGTTGGTGAGCTGCTCGTACGCGCGTCTTTCGTCGGCCGATAGACCGGATGGCGGTGGATCGCCGCACTGGAGCGCCTTTGCAATGTCGGATGGAATAGTTCCAGGGAAGTTGGTATGAATTCCCAGTAATTCTGGAGGTGCGTGTTTGGCCATCACAGTGCAGACGCCCGCGCCCAAGTCGCCGCCTTGCGCCACAAATTTTGCGTATCCAAGGCGCTTCATCAGCACTACCCAGGCACTGGCAGTGCGCTCCGGCCCCCAGCCGGAAGTGGTGGGTCTTGCGGAAAACCCGAACCCCGGTAGCGACGGAATCACCAGATGGAAGGCATCCGATGCGCTCCCGCCATATGCGGTGGGATTGGTAAGTGGATCGATAATCTTCAGCTGCTCGATGACTGAGCCGGGCCATCCGTGCGTGACGATCAGTGGCAACGCATTTTCATGTTTCGAACGAACGTGAATGAAATGAATGTCCAGCCCATCGATCTCGGTGAGGAACTGCGGCAGGGCGTTCAGTTTCGCCTCGATCTTGCGCCAATCGTAGTCTGTCGCCCAATAGCCGGCGAGTTCCTGAATTGTCGCAAGCGGCAGGCCTTGCGATTCATCCGTGACCGTTTCCCGATCAGGCCACCTTGTCGAGTTGATGCGCCTGCGCAATTCGGTAAGTTCCGCTTCTGAAACATTCACCTGAAACGGGCGAATGGTAGTCT
>Ga0209447_10000141_pt1 | contig 18211 bp, 14 predicted proteins | sample BogFormECP04_OM3_FD_188243 | JGI IMG/M metagenome (GOLD analysis project Ga0209447, IMG submission 188243) | Bog forest soil microbial communities from Calvert Island, British Columbia, Canada - ECP04_OM3 (SPAdes) (version 2) | ecosystem: Environmental > Aquatic > Freshwater > Wetlands > Bog ... | reverse complement strand
AGATTTTGACGCAGGTCGCGGACGGAAATCGCAACCGGGATATCGGGGCTCGGCTTGCCATCTCCGAAGATACCGTCAAATCGCACCTCCGACACATTTTGGAGAAGCTGGGAGCGAAGGATCGGACGGAGGCCGTGGCGATCGGCATCCGGCGCGGCATCATCCATTTCTAGACGTCCGATCGCATTCGGGCGGCGGGCATTGTACGCCGCCTGCCTGCCGTGCGGCCCTTCCCTCCACCAGCCTGGAGATGGAAACAACACCGTTTTATACGCATTAACTGTGGGAACGTAGCGTCGAGTTTTAAGCTGCCCCTAGTAGGGAGTAGCACCATGCAAAATTACGCCTTAATAGCCAACGTCTCGGATTCCATGATTCGCACGGAATCCTCTGTTAGTGCATCGAAACCACTTGCCCAGCGCGGTGCGAGCCCGGTATGGGATGAGGAAGCGCCGGAGAGCGGGCGGAGATCCGTGAACGCAGAGCCAACTCTGGACCGGCTGCGGGCCGCGGTCGCGGAGATTTTCACGGCCGTGAACAGCGGTCTTCGAGATGAGCGCGAATCGGCGAAGAAATGCATGCTACGGGCGGCCGCGATCCTCCGGAATGACCCTTGGTTCGCCAACACGATCGAGGAGATCAATTTTCCGACCGAACGGCGCTCGAAGCTCGTTCGAGGCGGCCTCGCGCCGTGGCAAGTACGACGGGTAACGACGCACATTGAGGCGAATCTCGACGCCAAGATCAGGATCAAGGACCTTGCTGCGCTCATAAAGCTGAGTCCTTCCCACTTCAGCCGGGAATTCAAGAAGGGCTTTGCTGACTCTCCACACAGATATTTAATGCGTCGACGATTGGAGCGAGCTCAAGGAATGATGTTGACGACCGATGCCTCGCTTGGGCAGATCGCAGGGGACTGCGGCTTCGCCGATCAGGCCCACTTCAACAAACTATTTCGCCGGCTTGTTGGTGAGAGTCCGCGTGCATGGCGCCGAGTGCGTGGGGGCTCCCGCCCTATCAGTGACCGAGTGACTCTTGATGCGCCCGACCTCGAGCGTCTAAAACCTCTTGATGAGGCCCAAGCTGATGGTCAGCGGCCGCGCGGGAGTAACGGTCTCGATCAAATTGGAGTCCTCTGCTTGAACGGATAGTTCTGCAAATTTGTTGAAAAGGTTGTCGATGTCTAGAGAGACGCCCCAACCGTCCTTGCGATCGAGATTCAGATGGAAGTTAGTCAACGCATAGCCCTTGGTCCTGAAATAGGCCGGGTTTTGCGGCGGTACAACGCTGCTGCGGCCGGATTGGTATGAAGTATCGAGTCGTCCCATGATGGTGTATCTGGTCCCAAGGGATTCTCTATAGGCGAGCCCAAGAGTAGCGGTCCATTCCGGAACCCCCGCCAGCTTGTCGCCCGCGCGCAGCTGCGAGGCTGGAACGCTCGACAAAGGTTGTGCGCCAACCAGTCGCGCGTCGGTGTAGGTCAATCCGGCAGTAAGGTTGAAATGCCTTGAGAGTTGCGCGTCGAGCTCGCTTTCAAAGCCGTCCGATCGGGCGGAACCGGCATTACTGATGTATGAAAACAGCGCCGTGGGTAGGAGCACCTGCAGGTTGCTCCATTCGATATCGAAGACCGCCGAATTCCAGTGCAGCCGATTGTCGAAGAACCCCAGCTTTGCACCGATCTCGTAGTCCCAAACGGAGTCAGCCTTATACGGCGGAGCGGTGAGCGTGAATCCCCCAGGGTAATTAGGGCCACCGGCCCGAAACCCTTGTGCGGCTTGCACGTAGGTCAGCGAGTCCGGCGCCACTTTGTATGACACTTCGAAGCTCTTGTACAAAACTCCTTGCGAGAAATCTTGAAAGGGCTCGGGACCTGTCGGCTGGCCCGGGAAGAATTGCTGCACGATGACTTGCTGATCAGTCCGATACGAGTGAAACCAACGTAGCCCCACATCCGCCCTCAGAGCGGGCGCGATGTCGTAACTCCCATTTCCAAAGAATGAATATTGGTCGAAGGTGTCGTGATTCTGCCGTTCAAAGAGTTGGTCGATCGCCTTCCCGGTGGTTGGATCGAATTGAATATAGCCGGCGGCATCGACTGGCGCGACTTTCACATCGTGATAAGTCGCGGCGTTTTGTAATGCCGCACCAAGCGTCCATTGCCATGGTCCGGGCGATCTAGACACCAGACGCGTCTCACCGGACCATGCACTGACCGTTTCGTATTGGCCGCTGGCCGCCGGGACGATCGGCGGTCCAAAACACGCTTTGTCCCATGTAAACACAGTGCACCCAAACAGACTCAGTAAAAACCGGGTGGTATCGGTAGTCACGGTGACCTTTCTGAGCTGATAGGATCCCGTGACGAACAAGCTCGCCCATGGGAAATCTGTGTTCGAAATGACGTTGTACATGTGGGACTCGTCCAGCCATGGGGTCTGAACAAATGCCCCATACACGTACTGATCGCTCGGTGTGGCGAACGTGGGATAAGTCTCAAATGAACTACCAGTCATCAGGCGCTGGTAATACGTGATGCCGGTGATGTTCCAATTGTCGGCCGGCTGGAAGCTGACCGAAGCGCGGCCGCCTTGCGTTCTCTCATCGTTGATATTCATTTGATTGATCTGCGGTAAAGCGATATCGGCGCGGGAGATCGCGTCGATATAACCACCCTCGTTGCGATCGTAGAGCGCGACTCGAACGGCAAGCTTGTCGTTGATGATGGGCAGATTAGCCATGAGGTTTTCACCGTAGGATCCAGCACCCCCATCAGTTACCGATCCCCAACCTTGTATAGCGGCTTCCAACTTGGTCAGATCTGGCCGATTAGAAATGATCCGGATCGCGCCGCCTTCCGAGCCATTACCGTACAGTGTTCCTTCCGGCCCCCGGAGTACCTCGATCCGATTTACGTCCCACAACTTGAGGTCCGGCTGGCTCGCGCCTGTATCCAACGACGCGCCGGGCAATCCGCTGATGGGAATTTCGTCATAGTAGAGGGCAACCTCAGGTTCACCGGGAGACTGGAGACCGCGAAGCGCGTAGCGCTTGTTTCCGGGGCCGGTATCCGTACTCGTAAGGCCAGGAACGAGAAACGCGAAATCAGCAAAATCATCTATTTGGTTGATACTCAGGACGTCGGGGCCGATGACCGTGATGCTCATCGGAGTATTTTGCGCAATCGACTCCCGCTTGGTTGCCGTTACGATAACTTCCGTGAGTTCATCTGCTTGCTGCGCGAGGGTTGCGCGAATCGGCGCAAGCAAGCCTAGTGACACGATCGCGAGCGCAAGCCGGATTTTCTTGCTGCACTTCGACGTGAGAAGGTGCGGACCGGAGAGTTCGACCTTCGTCCTCGCTTTACCGATTCGACGTTCCGAGAACGGCGGATAGCGGCACGCATCGATGGACGCGGCGCGGTTTTCATGGCGAGTGTTGCAGCTCCTCATCCCTTTCATTGGTCACACGGCGACTACGGCAGAGTCTCCAGCAATGATCTCGCTTGGCGCAAATCGCGCGTCCCGTGACCCTCTGCGAATCGGCTGTAGGTAGACGCGAGAAGATCCCGCGCTCTCGCCCCCTGACGCTGATCTCGCCAGAGGGTGGCGAGACTCATGGCGGTGCGTAATTGCCAGGCCAAGGCGCCTTGCCTCTGCGCGATCTGCATTGATTGCTCGAACAGAGTTTCGGCTCCCGCGGCCGCCTCGACCGAATGCTCTTTGCGAAGGGCCTCGCCCCGGACCCGCGCGATCTCGGGAGCGCACCAACCTCCCGCGGATAGGGGAGCACTCGATTGCCCGTTTTCGATGACGGTCGAACCGATGGTCGCAAGCGTATCCGCGATAAGCCCCTTGGAGCAGCACGGCAGCGGCAAATGCCGGCCGGTATCGGTCGCTTCCCCTGTGTGATTGTGATCGACCAGCTCGCGCGAGTAGCAGTGCCCATGGTCAAGCCAGTGCTCCTGGCGGAATCGAGTGGCTTGTTCAATTAGATTTGCGACCAGGCGCTGTGCCGCGGCATGATCGCCCCGCCAGAAGGCAATGGGGCACGCCGCTAGTGCCAGCGATTGGCAGAGCGCGGTGGGGCAGTCGTTTGCGGCGTATTCGAGACTTTCATTCGCTACCGTGACCGCCTGTTCGCTTAAGCCCTCTAACCACAAAATGCGGGCAAGCAGGATGCGCATGGTGACTCGCCGGTCTGTCTGCGCGGCCGAGTAAGAAAGCGGCACGGCCTTTGCGGAGTTCTCGAGTACTTCCTCTAAAAGGCGGCGCGATGTTTGATGATCACCATAGAAATGATGGGCTTGAGCCAGTACGCGCTTGCTCAGTAGGCTCGCAAGGGGGTCGCCGGTTCTCGCTGCCACTCCGCCAAGCCGACGCGCCGTGAGTAGGGCGCTGCGGTAGTTGCCGTCCACAATCTGATCGATCGCTTTGGTAACGAGCGGACTGACTTGGTATCGCGCCGCTCCGGCCATCTCCGAGAACTCATTGGCGTTAGCGATCTTGATTCTGTGTTGCTCATCTGGCGGATTCAGGCTCATCGTCGCGAGAGCTGCACGAAGACGCGTTGCAATGATCGGTTGCCGATTGGGTAGCTGGTCAAGGCAGCTCAACGCCTGCTCCACCCGCTCCCGAAACTCATCCATTAGCCCCAGCTGAAAGCCGAAAGGGACCGCAGCGGCCGTGAGCTCGGCCCCCAATATAGAGTCGCCCGCCGGCGAAAATGCCCAGTCGATCGCAGTGCGAATGTCATCTACGGCAAAAGCGAACCTATTAACCCATTCCAAGCGGCTCGTCGTATCCCAATCCGTCTCGACGTGCCGTAAAAGCTTCTGGACGTATTCGCAGTGCCAGCGAGAGGCGGCAGCGCAATCGTCACTTTTCGAGAGCTTCTCGAGCGCGTAGACCCGTGTCGTGTAAAGCAGTCGGTGACGGGTAGGATCTACGCTCGTGTCTGTCGTCACGAGTGATTTGACGGCCAGGGTTTTAACCGCAGTCAGTGCGTCCCGCACGCCCAAACCTCGATGTGCAGCCACGGTCGCGGCCGCCTCCGCAGTAAAGGCGCCGTTGAAAATCGCCAGGCGCTGCAGGACGATCTGAGCGGTTGGCCCCAGCAGTGCGTAGCTCCAATCAAGCGTCGCACGCAAGGTATAATGACGCGGTACTGCTGTACGGCGTCCGTTGGTGATCGAGAAGAATCGCACTCCGAGATGGGAGGCTAATTCATGGACGCCTAGAAGGCTCACTCGAGCCGCCGCAAGCTCGATGGCTAAGGGATTGCCGTCAAGTTGACGGCAAATGTGTGAGATCGCGGCTGCATTCGAATCGGTTATTTCGAACGTACGGACGCTGGTTGTTGCCCGCTGCTCGAAAACCTGGACGGCGGAGTACTGCTTCGCCAACGCAGCCGTCATGCCATCGCCCGTGAGTGGAAAATCGAGCGCTGCTAGCCGGTGATGGCACTCATTGTGAGCACTCAGTGGCTCGCGGCTGGTCGCGAGTACGTGGGTTCTGGTCGCCCCTTCTAGAAGGCGTTCAATCACTTCCACCGCGGCCTCAATGAGGTGTTCGCAGTTATCGATCACCAGCAGCATCTCCTTTTCCTTCAGGTATGTGATCAAGTCCTCGATCGGGTTTTGCCTCGAAACTGCCAATTCGAGCGCCGCGGCCAATGAATCGGAGATCAGCGCCGTATCGCCGATGCTCGAGAGGTCGACAAAGTACACGCCATGTTTGTAGTACTCTCGCAACGCGGAGGCGACCTCAATCGCCAGTACGGTCTTGCCCATGCCGCCCCCCCCGACGATCGTGACCAGTCGGCGCGATCTCACAAGTGCAGTTAACGTACCGACGTCGGCGGCACGGCCGATTAATTGGGTGAGTGGCGCCGGCAGATGATGATTGCGGGAGCGCTTGAGTGCCAGTGCGATCTCGGGTGAGCCATTTGCATCTTCGACGCGTATCTCGGCAACAAACACGTAGCCTTGACCGACGACATTGACTATGAACCGATTAGGTGGCTTTCCGTCGCGTAGCACGCGACGCAGCGCCGCGATGTTGACTCTTAAATTAATGGCCTCGACTACGGTATTGGGCCACGCGTGGGCAATCAACTCTTTCTTGGTCACTACCTGGCCGGCTCTTTGGAGCAGCAACATCAAGATCTCGAGCGCACGGTCGCCTATCCGAAGCGCCTGACCCCCCTCGAGCAGTATCCGCTCGCTCGGAAGCAAGACAAAGGGTCCAAAGCGCAATGCCTGGTAGGGGCGATCTCGCTCGTATGCTTTTCTCCTCACACGCTTCACGACTCACAGGACCTCGAGCGGTCAATTAACGGATCGCCGTGCCAGACCAGCCGGGCCGAAGATCATAAGGATCGCGATGCCAGCGATCAGCGTGCCCGCCATGATTTCAAACACCAAGATACCGCCGCTGCCCCGGAGCATCGGAATCAGTACCAGGAGTGCTAGCGCCGAGCCGATTCGGTTGAGCGCCCAGGTCGCGGAGGTTGCGGAGCTTCTAATTCTCGTCGGAAAGAGTTCAGCGACGTAGACGCTCAGGGCTGGAACGAAGATTCCGGAGAAGACGCCGAAGGCGACGTTACTGCTTATCATAAAAATCGGAGTCGTACTCGCGGCGAACACGAGAACTGTCAGCGCCATCAGGGAGGCGCACAACACGATCGCGGTGCGTCGTTCCAGGTGGTCGATGAAGGACGCAGCGGACACGTTCCCGGCCAACTGCCCGAATGCCGCTAGAGCAAGATAGACAAAGGTGTCGCTCAGCCGCACACCTTTTGCTATCAGCGCGGGGCCGCTCAATATCGAGAAAGCGACCGTGGCCCAGGGGCTTAAGAAATACAGACTACCGGCAAGAATGAGTTGAGAGCGATAACGGCGGAGCAGGGTCCGATTCCAACCGACTCCGGGGTCTGCTCCAGGGTTTGCTCGGTCCTCCGCAGGAATTGCCGCCGGTGCGGCGGCCAGAGCGACATTTCGAATCGGCTTTGAACGCTCGAAGGCTCGGCAAGCCGTCTCCGCAGCCTCGGTCCTCCCAATTCCCATGAGCCAGCAAGGCGATTCGGGGATGAACCTTAGCATCACGCCGGCGCAGGCGGCCCCAAAGCCGCTCATCGCAAAAAGCCATCGCCAGGATTCAATGCCTAGCGGCTGAAAGTGCGTGAGCGAGCGAAGCAACAGCAAGCCCACGGGCATACCGAGCGTACTGATCGCGCAAAGGATCAAAATCAATGCGCCGCGCCGCCTCGGCGGCAGCACATCGGTGAGATAAGCGATCATTAGCGGCGGATACGCACCGATCGCTAATCCGGTGAGCAGGCGGGTCGTCGTCAACCACGCAACGCCATCTCGCAGCGCCAAGGCAATCGAGGTAGCCGCCAGCCACCATAGTGCTGCCATGAGAACTCTCTTGCGCCCGAATTGATCGGCTAGCCATCCGAGGAGCGGGGCACCAATAACGGCACCGACATACACCGCCGCGATCAGGCGAGCCAGTTGTGTTGCAGCGAGCCGGTGGGGTGCCGCCGAAAACATCGCGGATAGCCCGCCTCCAAGCGCGACTTCCAGCAGGTCGAACATAAAGCCACACGCACAGATGGCCATAATGGCCAAGTGCAGTCGAGTGAGCGGCAATTGATCCATGCGCCGGGCGATGCTGGCCGCATAGGGGTGGCGATACCGCACCTCAGGAGCATGACGTACTCGCCGCTCTGCTAAATAGTGAGTGCCGGTTCTCGGCAGCGTATTCTGTGCGAGATCCATTCGCATGAAATTGCGCCAAAGCGCGAGAGACGTGTGTTAATTGGCGTAAATCCGCGTTAGTTCGCCTTCGGCGCTATGCGCTACTCGGATTGTCTAGCCGCCCCAACAGAGCCTTCGCTTGCCTGAGGTCCTCCGTGTGATGACCTTCAGTGAACCGCGCATAGACACCCGACAGCAAATTCAGTGCTTCACGATGCCGATTCTGAGTTTCCCATAATGTGCCGAGGCTCAAGGCGGTGCGCAGCTCCCAGGAGAGAGCATTCTGCCCACGGGCCAAGTCGAGTGAACTGAGCAAGAGGCCTTCCGCTCGCCTCTTCTCGTGTGGGGCTTCCTGTCTCAGGAGACGCGTTGCCTGCCGCCGCAGGAGTTCGGCCGCACACCAGCTCTCCAAACCGCCTCGCACCAAGGCGGCATCCTCGTTCGCGGCGGTCTCTGGATGCACGGTCAGGATCGTGTCCAAAAGCAACCCCGAAACGGCTGAAATGGGAGGTTCGATCGCGGGTTCTCCGGATGAATCGCGCTCGGTGAGGCGATTGGCGAGAGCCCCGTACCAGTCAGCATAGGGTTGCCACCGGCCGTGCCGATGCCGTATCGCCCGCTCACGTAGCTGAGCGGCACGCCCTACACAGCCCGCGTTCTCACCACGCCACAGGTGAATTGGACAAGCCGCGAGAGCGAGTGCCTGGCAGAGCGAATAGGAGCTGTCGGACTGTGCGCGGACCAGGCATTCGTCAGCAACGCGCGCGGCCCGATCTACCAAACCTTCAATCCAAAGAATCCGGGCGAGCAGGATGCGCATGGAAACCCCGGCATCCAGCGAAAAGCGGCTGAAGGTGAGCGGGATCACCATGCCGGTACCGCGCATTACCTTTTCCGCCAGCTCACGAGCTGCGCGATGCTGTCCAGCATAGTGCTGCGCCTGCGCCATCAATCGATCCGCGATGAGACCGGCCGAGGTATCCGGCATTCCACGGGTCACCACGCTCAATCGGCCGGCCATTGCGACGGCGTTACCGTACCTTCCCGCTTCAATCTCCACTACGATCGAGTTGATGAGAGGCTGTATCTGATATTTGATAATGGCAGAGGTCTCGGATAGTTCTGCGGCCGCCGCGGCCGTCCTGATGGACCCATCCGAGTCTTCTGTGGTCGCGGGAAGTAGATTCAGCACCACGTTGAGTTGCGATTCGACGGCGGGCTGTGGCGACGGGAGATCAGCAAGATGTTCCAGGGCATGTTCAACCCGAGTTCGCCACTCATCGAGGTGAGCCAAGGGCAGTTCTAAGGAAACGGAGGCAACGATCAGCTGGGCGCCGAGCGATAAATTTCCCCTCGATGAAAATGCCCATTCAAGAGCGGCCCGCACGTCATCTATCGCGAAACCGTGATTGTTGATCCGTTCCTCCCGGGGTCTCGTCTGATAGTCCATTGCGGCCCTGCGCAGGAGGTCCAGATGATGTTGGGCGTGCCATACATAGATCTCATCCTGGTCGTTGCTCGCAGCCAGTTTGCCGAGCGCATAGCTGCGGGTGGTATTCAACAGTCGGTGTCGAACGCTCTGCTCGGTGATGTCTGTGATGATGAAGGACTTATCGGCGAGGCTCATGATGCCGAGCAACGCTTGCTCGGCACTGATTTCGCCATGAGCCGCAATATCGATGGCAGAATCGACCGAGAAGGCGGCTCTGAATATCGCGAGGCGACGCAGGATGACCTGTTCCGCCTCGACGAGCAGGTCGTAGCTCCAATCGATGGCGGCTCGCAGCGTTTGGTGACGCGGCGTCGCCGTCCGCCGCCCGCACTCATCGAGTACAAAGCGTTCGTCGAGTCGTGCGGCGAGCCCCTCAATCCCGAGCACTGAAACACGGGCGGCCGCGAGCTCGATCGCCAGAGGAACGCCGTCCAGTCTTCGGCAAATACTGCTGACGACCGGTCCATTCGAGTCGGTAAGTTCAAAGCCTTGCGCACCCGTGGCTGCGCGCTCAACGAAGAGCTCCACCGCAGGATAGCTTCTGGCGGCGGCCGCGGTTATCAGCTCCGTGTTCTGAGGAAGCTCCAGGGGGTCCAGCCGGTGCTGCCACTCTCCTTGGGCGCCGAGTGGCTCGCGGCTGCTCGCCAGGATGTGGACATCGGGGGCACTTTGCAAAATGCTCTCTGCTAGTTTCGCCGCCGCCGAGATCAAGAGATCGCAATTGTCCAATACCACGAGTACGTGCCTGTCGCGCAGGCATATGCACAGTTCCATCATCGGATCGTTCACCGACACGCTGATGCCCATGGCCAAGGCAAGCGAGACCGGCAATGACGCGGCGTCTGCGATTGCGCCGAGATCTACGAGGTAGGCGCCTTGGCGGTAGTGGTCACGCAGCTCGAAACCAACCGCTCGCGCGAGCGCGCTCTTACCGACCCCGCCAGCGCCGAGAATGGTCAGGAATCGGCGCTGCGGAAGCGTGGAAGTTAATCGGTCGATGTCCTTCGATCGACCGATGATTCGTGTGAGAGGAATCGGAAAATCGCGGACCGATCTGGCCGGCGGTGTCGGGGTCGCCGCCGCAGTACTCTCGCTGGTCGGATCGCCTTCCCAAATGACGGTCTCGACAAAAGAATAACCGCGCCCGATCACATTGCTGAGGTACCGACTAGTGGTTTGGTCATCGCCGAGCGCCCGCCTGAGGCCTGCGATGTGAACCCTCAAATTGGTCTCCTCGACGATCGTCTTAGGCCACGCATGGGTCATGATCTCCTCTTTGGCGACGACCTCCCCGGCGCGTTCAATGAGCAACATCAAGATGTCGAATGCTCGGCTGCCAATGGGCACCCTCTTGCCGGCATCGAGCAGTAGCCGTTGCCGCGGCAATAACTGGAACGATCCAAAGCACGCCTTACGTCCGGAAGGACGCGGGCCTGAAGCGTTCGGTGGAAACTCGCGTTTCGTCACCTGTGAGACTCCCGTCGCGTGGCGCTTGCGCAAAGTTGGAGGAAGGTGTTCTTGTGAGGTGCGCGCAAGCAAAGACAGGACCCCTTGAAACCGCGCCAACCGCGCGCCTGCCGCACGTAGGGTAGGCGGTGTTTTCGGTCAACGCATCGCACGACCAGATGATTCGGGCACCCCCCAAAAGGGTGGGTAATTGAGTGACCGGGAACTGCAGGGGTACACTTCAGCTAGGTTCTTCCCTGAAATGGCGTAACGCTCAGCTGAAGTCCTTCGGTGCGTCGTATGATCTTCTCGCAAAGAGTCATTTCCGTGCTGCTCGTAGACGATCACTCCCTCTTCCGGGAGGGAATTGCAGCTCTCATCGCGAACCAATCTGACATGAAGGTAATCGGCGAAGCCTGTAATGGCGCCGAGGCCGTGGAAAGGTTTCGGTCTGCTCCGGCAGATGTCACGTTGATGGATTTGCAGATGCCGGGTCTGTCCGGAATTGACGCAATCGTGGCGATCCGTGCGGAATTTCCAGAGGCCAAGATCATCGCATTGACCACGTACTCAGGCGATGTCCTGGTGCAGCGGGCGCTCGCGGCGGGGGCTCGGGGCTACCTCCTGAAAGGGCTCCCATTCAAAGATCTGGCGCAGAGCATTCGGGAGGTCGACCGCGGCCTCAAAATAATTCAGCCTGAGATCGCGACCGGACTTGCCGATCACGCCACCGCGCGGGTTCTCACCGTTCGGGAGATCGACGTGATTCAGGCGATGGCGGGAGGAAACTCCAATCGGCGTATCGCCGAAACTCTATTGATCAATGAGGACACCGTAAAAGGACATGTAAAAAACATTCTCGCTAAGCTCGGCGCCAGAGACCGCACTCACGCGGTCGTCCTGGCTCTGCAACGCGGACTCATCCAACTATGACCCACCTCAAAAGAGGTACCACCGAAGCGTCATTTCGAGCGATTTAGTCTTGCACGCATGAAGCTACGCTCATACACCATGAGGTATCAATTCTCCACATTCCCCGGCGAATGGCCGGGTTTGGGGCTACTGCTTCTGCGACTCGCGCAGGCTGTCTCGTCAATTCTGGATGTAGGTTTCTACCCCTGGGGATTGGCTAACGGAGCAGCGTTGGTCATTGTCTGCGCGCAATTACTGACCAGTGCTCTTCTTGCTTTGGGTCTTTGGACCCCCATGGCGGGAGTGATCCTCGCGGTAGTTGAATCCTATCGTGCGATTTCCGACGGAAGTATTGACGGACGCCACGCCGCGCTCGCGGTTTTCGGAGCGAGTCTGGCGATGCTCGGTCCCGGCAGGTGGTCGATCGATGCACGTCTTTTTGGCAGAAGACGAATCGATCTCTAGCTTCTAGAAGAGTTGAGAGCTTGCGCAGATTGCGGTAGCGGGCGGTCGACCGATCATTCTTCTCGATGAGCAAGTCCACTCGAAGACGGCTGGCGAACTAAACCTTGACGTTTAGAGTGTTTCCATTTGCCCTGCAGCGGAAACAGAGGCGTCTTGGCCTCCGTTCAATAACAACATCGTTTTACGGGGATTTACTGACAACGTCTGTCGCTGGAACGTAGCATCTCTTGGGCGCGTCGATGGTTATCTAGAAAGGCTAGAGCGTGCTAATGGCTTGGATATGAGAGATCGAACTTCAATGTTCCGTCCGCTACAAAAGGAAATCATCATGAAAAAGCTTTACGGTGTTTGTGCGCTCGCAGCCGCGCTGTTCGCCACGAGCCTGCTGCTGGGGAATAGCCAGAAAGTTGTCGCGGCGCCGACAGGCATACACAACATCCTCTTGGTGCACGGAGCATTTGCTGACGGGTCCGGCTGGGCACCGGTCGCTAAGCTCCTTGAGAAAGATGGATACACGGTATCGGTGCTGCAGGAACCGGAGACTTCCTACGCCGACGATCAGAAGTATGCCAAGGCGGCTCTCGACGCCATGGACGGGCCAGTGGTTATCGTCGGACACAGTTACGGTGGGTCCGTTATTACCGAGGCCGGCAATCATCCAAAAGTGGCTGCGCTTGTCTACATCGCCGCATTTGCGCTCGATGAAGGCGAGAGCTGTGCCTCCATCGAGGCGGCCGTGCCGCAAGCCTCCAAGGCGTTCAAACCGGACAGCAACAACAACTGGTGGATACTCCAGGAGAATTTCGCGGCGGACTTCGCGGCGGACGTCCCGCCGGAGGTATCGCACTTCATGGCGATCGCTCAGGTGCCGATCTCCACCGACGCCTTTACGCACAAGGTCACGAATCCCGCCTGGAAGTCCAAGCCCACCTGGTACATGGTGGCCTCCCAAGACCGATCGATCAATCCGATCCAAGAACGCATGATGGCGAAGCGCGCCCATGCCAAGACGGTCGAAATAAACGGCGCCAGCCATGTGGCCTACATGTCACATCCGAAGGAAGCAGTGAAGCTCATCGAAGAGGCTGCCACGTCCGCAAGCGCCAACCATTAACCGATTGGAGGACGATCCAATGAAAGCCAGCATCGTTTTTTCACATGGGATCTGGGCCGATGGTTCAAGTTTCCAGAAGCTGATCCCCGCCCTGAGGTCAGAGGGCCACCAGGTGATAGCGGCTCAGTATGGCCTCGACACCGTGAAGGGCGACGTCGACGCGACGATTCGCTCGTTCGGACGAGTCAGCGGTCCGATTGTGCTCGTGGGCCACTCTTATGGCGGAACCGTCATAACGCACGCCGGCACAGACAAGCGTGTAGCTGCCTTGGTCTATATTTCGGCGCTAGGGCCTGATGAGACTGAGACATCGCAAGGCCAGCAGGATAAATTCCCGCAAACAGATGTCTTCAAGCATATAGACGTCGCGGATGGCCGCGTTTGGATGAAGCCGGACGGCGTCACCTACTTCGCGGGCGACCTGACGCCCGAGGAGCAGGGCGTCGTGTGGTCCACCCATTTCGCGCCGGCGGCTGATCTGTTCACCCAGAAGTACGATGGAGGCATCGCGTGGCGGTCAAAGCCGAGTTGGTCCATCGTGGCCACCCAGGATCGCACCGTCCATCCCGATTTGGAACGCTTTGCCGCGAAGCGCATGGGCGCTAAGGTTACGGAGGTTGCATCCAGCCATGTTCCCATGCTCTCCCATCCCAAAGTTGTGCTCGATGTAATCCGCGACGCCGCAAGATCGGTGTCGTAGTTGGAACAAGGACAGCCAGCCCATTAACTCCTGGCTGTCCACTTCCAATTCGGTCGGCGCGTTCGAACGTGGAGTTCAACGAATGATCCGGTGTTTGGCGAGTCGAGTTCACAACTCATTGAAGAAGCTGCAATCCTCTGCACACATCAATTAATCGCCATACGCCCGTAGCGCATTGATCTCCGCCAAATCTGTTAGGGGTCGGCGAAGATTCCTCTAAACAGATAGCCCTTTCAGGAGAAGGCCCAAATGAAAGATCACATGACCGTAAAAGGACGGGACGGCACGTTCACCGCTTATATCGCTAGGCCGGAGGAATTGCCTGCTCCCGCCGTAATCGTTCTACAAGAATTGTTCGGCGTGAACGCCGATATCCGCGAGAAATGCGACGAACTGGCCGAGCAGGGCTTCATTGCGATCGCGCCGGACCTATTCTGGCGTCAAGAGCCAGGCGTCGACCTCGGCGTCCGTTCAGAGGCAGACTGGCAGCATGGTCTTCGCCTCTATCAAGCCTATAACCGAGATGAAGGTGTCAAAGACATCAAGGACACCATCGACACCGTGGCAAAGATGCCCGAGTGCACCGGCAAGATTGGCGTACTTGGCTACTGCCTCGGGGCGCTAATGGTTTTCATGACGGCCGTGCGCCACCGCGTTGACGCGGCGGTCGCCTACCACGGTAGTGACACGGAGAAGTATCTCGGCGAGGTCGACGGTCTCCACGCGTCCTTGCTGATGCATCTGGGCGAGGAGGATGAGTTCATTTCCAAGCCCGCACAAGCCGCGATCAAGGCGGCACTGGCCGCGAAACCCAATGCAACCGTGTACAGCTATCCAGGCCAATGTCACGCCTTCTCGCGGAACAACGGGACGCACTACAACGCGAAGGCCGCTGCGCTCGCCAACGGACGGACGAGCGAATTTCTAAATCAGCAACTACGGTAATGGGAGGCGATTTCGTGCCTTCGGTCTCTGTCTAGGGCGGCAAAATGCTCGGGCCGAACCCCTTGAACTCTGACTGCAGTCGTCTCATCGAACTGCGCAAAGCCATTTGTTCTTGCCGCCCCTACTGCGATGCCGGTCTGAAATCGCCGGTAGGGTCATATCGCGAACGTCTGGATCGTAAATGACGCAGGCGAAGGGCGTACCTGTGATCCGCCGCAACCACCCGTACCCGCTCGGCAGACGGCCGAGCGGCTTTTATTGATTGCGGATGCGCTGGCCAATTCGGTTTCTGATCTTTAGCGTCACCACGGGCCTAATGCTGGCGGTTGGAGTCGTTCCATTTCGCCCCGGCTTGGGTAGCGGGGGCGAACCCCAGCGTCTGCTTGTCGGTGCATTGGAGGCCTTCTGGTGGCTTGGCGCGGCATGGCTTGCCGTTGGATTGTTGCGTGCGTTCTTGGTGCTAGGACGACAGCCTCGTGAATCGCAGCTCATCAAGGACCTATTGGCAGCGCTCATTTATCTCTCGGCCGCTTTCGCAATCGTCGTCGAGGTTTTCGATCTGCCTGTGAGAGGACTTCTAGCGACCTCCGGCGCTGTGGCGATCATTCTCGGTCTTGCTCTGCAGAGCTCGCTCGGGGATGTTTTCTCCGGCATCGTCCTTAACATTGAGCGGCCCTATGGGGTGGGCGACTGGATCATTGTGGACGAGACCGTCCAGGGCACCGTCATTGAGACCAATTGGCGCGCGACCCACATCCTGACCGGCAATCAGGATGTGGCCATCATCCCCAATAGCGTCGTTGCGAAAGCGAAGCTGGTGAATTGCAGCACACCAACCCGGACTCACAGCACGAGCATTCGAGTCAAATTAGACCCCTCGATAACCCCCGCCACGGGTTGCCACTTGCTGAAAGAGGTGCTGCTCAGCAGCGGCCAGATCCTGCAGATGCCCGAGCCGTCTGTCACCATCAAGGATCTCAGCGCGGAGATGATCGACTACGAGATGATTTTTGCGGTTGCGGACGTCAGCATCGTTCCTCAGGCGCAAAATGAGCTATACGACCGGGTTTTTCGTGCGGCGGCCGCGGTGGGAGCCCAATTCTCGCCGCGTGTCGCCGACTCTTCTAAGAATGCCTCTTTAGTCGACAAACACCGATTGGGCGTTCCTGAAAGTCTGCTTGCCGGGATCTCGCTTTTCTCGACCTTGACTGTGCAAGAGAAGGCTGCACTTGCGTCGCAGATGCGACGCAAGGACTATAAACCGGGCCAAGTGATCGTAGAGGTAGGCGCGATCATGCAAACATTGTTCGTCGTCAGTTACGGCGTTCTAGTGCGCTCAACGCAGGAGAACGGCCGGGAACTCGAGGTCGCCCGATTGGCGACCGGAGACTATTTCGGCGAAAGCGGATTGCTGACGGGGGAACCGTTGAATGGCCAAGTCACCGCACTTACCCGCGCGGTGGTTTACGAGATATCGAAGGATGCGCTCTCTCCCCTCCTCGAAGCTCGGCCCGCTATTGCCGAGGAACTGAGCGAAGCCTTGGCGAGCCTGCAGCTGGCTAATCGTACGGTGCTCGACCACCATACCGACGGGGGGCGAGGCGAAGGGCGATTGGCGGATCGCGTCGCCGCTACTATCCGTCGTCTTTTCTCGCTGCACTAGATTGTCACCCGCACCCCCCTGCCCGGGTTTCAGATCCGCTATCCGAAGCTCATACAAAGCTCCGTCGCCGATCTGCTGACCATCGGGGGGATACCTTAATACACGAGGAACAGAATCATGGCCGCTCGCTGCAGAACAATCCACGACACAAGCCACACGACACCGGTAGGCCGCGCCGCTCAACGGCGTCGCGCTTTCACGATTAGCGGAGTTCATGCGCGACGGATGTTGTTAGCCGGTACGCTGCTGGTTGGCTCGGCGGTGGCTACTCCAGCCGACGTCCAGCCGCCAGCCGCCTCGATCAGCGAAAAATCGTTTCGTTGCGTGACGGAGATGACACACATCGGCCATTTCTATGTGGACAATCTGGTTGGGAACCTCAAGGGCACGGTCCAAGTGGCTGAATCGACGACCGGCGGAGTTTACCCCGCAGGCTCGGTACTCCAGCTCGTGCCGACCGAGGTGATGGTAAAGCGGGAGAAGGGCTTTAACGCTGCTACGCACGACTGGGAGTTCTTCGAGCTTGATGTATCCCCCAACGGATCGACGATACGAAAGCGCGGATTTGTGGAAGTCGTCAACCGCTTCGGTGGTAATTGCTTCACCTGCCACATCCGCGCTCTTCCGCAATGGGATCTGGTCTGTGATACGACCCATGGTTGCGAGGGTATTCCAATCACAATTCCCATGATTAATGCACTCCAGCGGACAGACCCCAGATGCAAAACCCAGGGGGCGGTCAGCCCGGAAGATGGCGCAGCGCTGGAGCAACTCGCCGTCGTTCAAAGGGCGATGGCCGCGGCAAACGCGGCGAAGAAGGCCGCTGACAAATGAGTCGCGGCGAAATAGACCGTAGATCAACCAGCACCGCGGTATCGCGTACCAGTCTTGTGGAGCTACGCAATGTGGATGGCGACGATTACCTGCTGGTCCAAATCGGAAGGCGCTTGAAATGCACACCATTCAACCGGCGCGCTCACCGAATCGCAGACGCCGACAATTCCAAGCACGAAGTCGCTATCCGAAGTGTGAGATGGCCTTGAAGGTGTCCCCACTCTTCCTTCAAGATATCATCACACAAATGCGTTTGGTGGCTCTCAAATGGCTTGTTTTCCAGCGCTGGGGGCTCAGACAATTCGATTGAACCAACTGCGCGACGGGGAAATCCAATTGCAATGCACGCGTCACGATAGGACGTCTTTGAAGTCCAAATGAGATAAGTCGAAAATGGAGGACCGCAATGAGCACGATCACATATAAAGTTGTTAAGCACGATGGCGGGTGGGCGTACGAAGCTAACGGTACGTACTCCGAGCCCTTCCCCACCCGCGACTTGGCTCGCAAGGCTGCGAAACTTGCGGCCGGCGAGCAGGCTACGCCGGGCGAGACGACAAAGATTTCCTACGAGGACGAGAAAGGACGCTGGCACAACGAGGTGGACAGCGGCAGCGATCGCCCCAAAGCCACAGTTGAAGGTTGACGGCGATAGGCCCGGAGGGGACGCGCGAAGCGTGCGCGGATTCTCTCGTGTTTTCAGAGAACGAAACGCGCCAGATCGACGCCGAGTATCTGCTCACGGTTAATGTCGCCAAGTGGTGAGGTTCGCCAGATAGCGAAGCCGCCCAGCGACTGCGTTGCGGATTGCGTCAAACCATTGCCTCCTTGATTGTCCTTAGCTGTTCGGCCACGACGAGTTCAAATGGCATGATGGA
>Ga0209447_10000139_pt1 | contig 18304 bp, 16 predicted proteins | sample BogFormECP04_OM3_FD_188243 | JGI IMG/M metagenome (GOLD analysis project Ga0209447, IMG submission 188243) | Bog forest soil microbial communities from Calvert Island, British Columbia, Canada - ECP04_OM3 (SPAdes) (version 2) | ecosystem: Environmental > Aquatic > Freshwater > Wetlands > Bog ... | reverse complement strand
CGAACTGAATAATTTCGGGCAAGTGTTCCGCGACAACGGCTATCAATTGATGAATGATCGCGACTCTCCGATTTGGCAGAACCCCTCCTACTTCCCGATTTCGTTCCGCATCACCCCGAACTGGCACCGTGAAACCACCACCAATCAGGCATTCGACACGGGAAACGGAACGTTGACCCAGGCCGGGTTCGACCTCTCCGGAATGGACCTGTGGTCCGCCGGCACACTTTATAAGAACATTTCCTTCGTGCTGCTGCCTTCGTCCGATCCCACCGCGGTGTGGCACTTCGAGGCCGCGTTCATTCGCTTCGATAATCTGAAGGGCAGTCCCTGGCTGAACTTGAGGTTCGGCCGGTTCGAAATGGACAACCTCATTTCGGAAAAGCGGTTCCTCTTCCTCTCGGATAATGGCGGGCTGTACCAGATTTATCACTTTAACGTTCCGGGCAGCATCAACAACTTCGGCTACGGCGACAATCAGATCGGCGTTGAACTGGCCGGCCACTCGGCGAACAGCTACACACGTTATTCCGTCGCCGTCCTGAGCAGCAACGAAGGTGGCGTTAACTTCACCACCGACGTGGTACCCGGCGCGCCTCCCGCCGGCCGGAGCTACGACGTGAACTTGGCGTTCAGTCAGGCCTTCAATGCTCCTGGGCCCCCAGGCGAAAGTGGTTTTGGCCAGGAGCGCATCGGTGCATTTGCCTACATCGGTCAGCGGCCGACCAATTACCTGACGGAAGGTGGCACGCAGCTGGTGGGCATTAATAACAAGCCCTTCTACCGAATCGGATTCGCCGGAGACTTGTCTTACAAGAACTTTGAACTGCTCCCCTTATTTATGTACGGTCACGACAATCCGTACTACGGCATTCCGGGCCTCGCATCCACGACGCCGCTTCCACTGGGTGCACAGGCTCCGACCTTCTACGGCGGGTTCCTCGAGGCGCACTACTACTTCAATCCGCAAAACGTAGCCCTCGCCCGGTTCGAGCAAATCAATGTAGGACAGCAGGCGTTCAGCAACAGCACGACCGGCAGTAGCAGCAACGGCAATATCACCGCTGTTACTTTCGGCTACCGCTGGTATCCCATCATGTTCAGCCGCGCCGGCGTAGCTCTGGACGGTGAATTCTCGCGCGTAAGAACTATCGGACAAGAGCCGTTAGGCGGCATTAGCAGCGGAAATGTCGCGGATCCAACGGCAGCAACCTGGAGCAACAGCATCTTTTTCGGAATCGACTTCGACTTTTAAGGGAGAGACCAGCAATGACACTCAAAAATTTCGCAGTGACATTCGCGCTGGGCTCCGTGGTTCTGCTTACGGCCGGCGCTCGGGTTAGCACGGCGCAATCGCATGTGAATTCACCGGATCCCTTGCTGGGCGCGCCCAGCGTGGCGACCGAAACCAGCAACGTGGCCGGTGTGACCGGGCACGCCGAAGAGGGCAAGCATCTGTACCGGCGTTTCTGCATCGGCTGCCACGGGCCCGACGGCAACGGCCAGGGCATGAACGCGCAATGGATCGATCCACAACCGCGCGATTTCACCGAAGCCACGTTCAAGTGCCGTTCCACCCCCACCGGCACGCTGCCCACGGACGAGGATCTCTATAACGCCATCACGCGCGGGTTCGTCACCACCAACATGCCGTCCTGGCGGCCGCTCTCGCCGCAGCAACGCGCCGACCTAGTGGCCTTCGTCAAGACCTGGTCTCCGCGCTGGGCGCACGAAAAACCTGGAACGCCGCTGAACATTCCGCCGGAGACAGCGATCACCATTGAAAGCATCCTGCACGGGCGAGGGCTGTACCAGAAGCTGGAATGCTGGAAGTGCCATGGTCCGACGGGTAATGCCGATGGCCCATCGGCGGCGACACTGACGGACAGCAAGGGCATTCCCATCAAGCCCTTTAATTTTTCCACTGGCGACCGATTCATGTGCGGCGATACCAACCGCGATTTGTACCGCATCTTCATGACCGGCCTCGACGGATCGCCGATGCCTTCTTTTGCAGATGTGATCCAGCCGAACGATGCATGGGACCTGGTCCATTTCCTGCGCACCCTGCAAGTCGCGCTCCCGAACCAGGAGCTTACACTTTGGCAAAGTTATAAGGCAGCTCACGGAAAGGAACTGAAACCAATCGGTCCGGATACCGCGGGCGGCGCACAGTAATTCTAGATAAGAAGGAGGGACTGATTCGATGCGAATGAAATTTTTTGCAGCGTTAGGACTGACCGTCGCGATGGGCAGCGCAATGATGGTTTTCGCCACTCCACCCGCGGGCAGCGGCACCATCACCGGCAAGGTGACCTACACCGGAACGCCCCCGAAGATGCGGCCGATAGATATGTCCAAGGAACCTTCGTGCGCCAAGCAGCACGCCACTCCGATCTTGACGCAAAACGTCGCCACCGGTCCGGGCAACACCCTGCAATGGGTGGTAGTTTACATTTCCGCCGGCGATGAAGGCACCAGCACTCCCTCTCAAAGCGTGCGCTACGACCAGAAGGGCTGTGAATATTTGCCGCACGTGCTGCCCATGCAAGCGGGCCAGCAACTGCAGATTTTCAACGACGACCAGACCTCGCACAACATTCATCCTCTGGCGAAAACAAATCAGGAATGGAACAAGTCGCAGCCCCCAGGCTCGCCTCCGATTGATACGAAGTGGGACAAGCCGGAATTCATCTCCGTAAAGTGCAACATCCATCCGTGGATGCACGGCTACTTCGTGGTGTTGAAGACTTCGCACTACGCAGTGACTGGTGAAGATGGAAGCTTCAGCATCAGCGGACTGCCTCCAGGGAAATACACCGTAACGGCCTGGCAAGAACAGTACAGTTCGAAATCGCAGGATGTGACGATCGCCGGATCCGAGAGCAAGACTGCGAATTTCGTTTTCACCGCCACACCGTACTGAGTGGGAAAGATCAACGTAGTACGCGTCCGCGTCCGTTTAACTGCGGCAGGGGAAGGGTGTTCGCAGCGGCAGCCGGCTCTGACTGCAGCGAATCGAGGCGATTCAAATATGGGGAAATTGTTCGCAGTAGTCCTGACGGTGATCACGCTGGTTTCCGCGTCGTTCTTCGTCCTGCATACCTGGTGGATGCCCGTGGACATCTCGGTGCACGGACCGGCACTCGATAAGCAGTTCGGTGAAACGCTGTTGGGGACCGGGATCGGCTTCATCGTGGCGCAGTTGAGCCTGGCTTTTTTTGTCTGGCAATCCAGCGGACGGAATGAGGGGCGCAAGACGCGGCAATTTCCCGGCGGCGCCAGAATCATGGTGACCACGGCAGTGATCCTGGTAGGTTTCGAGATTCTCGCACTCTCGTTTGTGGGACAAAAAGCCTGGGCCGCGGTGAATTTGGACCCGGCGCCCCCGAACGCGCTGCACATTGACGTGCAGGCCGAGCAATTCGCTTTTTACTTCCGTTACGCCGGACCCGACGGTCAATTTGGCGGAGTGCATCCCGATAAAATCAGCGACGGCGACGGGAATTATTTTGGTTTGGATCCGGCGAATGACGTCGCCGCGCGTGACGACATCGTGGTGGGCTCTCTGACCATCCCGGTGAACCAGCCGATTTTGCTGAGCATGCATTCCAAGGATGTGGGGCACTCCTTCTACGTTCGCGAACTCCGCATCCAACAGGATTTTGTTCCTGGTCTGATGATCCCGGTGCACTTCACCGCCACGCAGACCGGCAAGTTTGAAATTGTTTGCACGCAACTCTGCGGGCTGGGCCACTACAACATGAAGGCGTATCTGAATGTGGTGACGCAAGAGGAATACGACCAGTGGCTGAAGTCCCAGATCGGGCAATAGTGAATCGGCCCGCGCCGCAGCGCCTGCGGTGCACGGCTTTTCCTGTGAGGCAGGCACATGCATGACACGTCGAAGCAGACGGCGGAGCATCATCACAGTCCGCCGCAAGGCTTCCTTTGGACGCACGTTTTCAGCCTCGACCACAAAGTGATCGGCAAGCAGTACTATTTCCTGTCGCTCGCCGCGGTGCTGATCGGCATGATCTTGTCCTGGCTGGTGCGCTTCCATCTGGCCTGGGCCTCGGTCGCGATTCCCGGCCTGCAGCATCTCTCGCAAGTTGGCGCGCCCGGCGGCATCATCACGCCGGAGTATTATCTTTCGCTGCTCACGCTGCATGGCACGCTGATGGTGTTTTTCGTGCTCACCACCGCTCCGCAGGCCGGCTTCGGAAATTACTTCCTGCCCATTCAAATCGGCGCGGAGGACATGGCCTTCCCCCGGCTGAATATGCTTTCGTTCTGGGTGACGTTCGTAGGCTTCGTCGTCCTGGTCTCCACTCTGTTCGTCAGCGACGGCCCGCCCATTTCTGGCTGGACGGCCTATGCCCCGTTGAGCGCGATCGGATCCGATGCCGGGCCGGGCCTGGGCACCGGACAAGTGCTGTGGGTAATTTCCATCGGAATTTTCTGCATCGGTTCGCTGCTGGGCGCGTTGAATTTCATCGCCACCACTTTGGATTTGCGCGCCAAGGGCATGACCCTGGCGCGCATGCCTTACACGACCTGGGCCTGGTTTATCACCGCAGTGCTGGGCTTACTGGCCTTCGCCGTGTTGCTTCCCGCATGCGTGCTGCTGGCCCTGGACCATCTGGGCGGCACCAGCTTCTTCATTCCTGGCGGACTGGTGGTGAGCGATAAGCTGCAGCCTCATTCGGGCGGGTCCACACTGCTGTGGCAGCACATGTTCTGGTTCTTCGGCCATCCAGAAGTTTATATCGCCATCATCCCGGGTTTGGGAATCACCTCGCACATTCTGACGGCCACTGCGCGCAAGGATTTGCTGGGCGGGACCAGGGTTTTGGTGGGTTGCATGGTCTCGATCGCTTTTCTGAGCTTCATGGTCTGGGGTCACCATATGTTCATCAGCGGCATGAACCCCTTCTCGTCGCTGGTTTTTTCGGTGCCGACTCTGATCATCACCATTCCCGCATCCATCGTCACGCTGAACTGGATTGGCACGGTTTTCGGAGCGCGCCTGCGTTTGCACACTGCGGGACTTTTCGCCATCGGATTCATTTCCGTGTTCGTCACCGGCGGCCTGAGCGGATTTTTCCTGGCGCAACCGTCGCTGGACATCTACCTGCACGCCACCTACTTCGTCGTCGGCCATTTCCACATGGTGATGGGCGTGGCGGCAATCTTCGGCATGTTTGCCGGCACGTATTTCTGGTTCCCCAAAATGTTCGGCCGGATGATGAGTGAGCCGCTCGGCAAACTCCACTTCTGGGTGACCTTCATCGGCGTCTATTGCATCTTCATGCCCATGCACTACCTGGGACTGGCCGGGAACGTGCGCCGCTATTCCGCGTTTGTGGACGATTATCTCGCGCCACTGATTCCCGTGCACAAATTCATCACCATTTCCGCTTTCGTCACCGGCGCGGCGCAGCTCCTGTTTCTGTTCAATCTGTTTTGGAGCATGTATCGCGGCAAGAAGGCGGAGGAAAATCCCTGGCAGGCCACCACTCTGGAATGGACCATTCCCTCGCCGCCGCCTTTCGATAATTTCGGCGGCCGGCATCCCGTGGTGTATCGCGGTCCCTACGAATTCGGCGTGGAAGGAACGCCAGACGACTTCGTGATGCAGGATTCGCCGGAACAGCCGGCGAAGTCTTAAGCATGGGAGAGACACTGTGAGCGAATTGGAAGTAGCCGTGACCGGCGGCCAGGAGATCTGGCAGGGCGGGGAATCGCCCTACGCAATTCCGTCCAAGAAACTGGGGATGTGGCTGTTCATCGTTTCCGATTCGATCACTTTCGGCGCGGTGCTGTTCTGCTACGCCTACCTTCGCCTGGCGAGTCCGGATTGGCCCACCCCCTTCCGGCTCGCCAGCATTGAGAACGCCACGATCATGACGTTCGTGCTGCTCTCCAGCAGCGTCACCATGGTCGCGGCCGTCGAGGCGGCGAAGGCCGGGCGCATCGCCGCGAGCGTGCGCTGGCTCGGCGCCACGATGCTGGGCGGCGTCCTCTTCGACATCCTGCACATCCGCGAATGGCTCGGCTTGATTCACGAAGGCCTGCGCTTGGGCCAGAACCCCTGGGGCTCGGGACTGTTTGGCGCCGCGTTCTTCACGCTTACCGGCCTGCACATGACGCACGTCACCATCGGCGTGATTTACCTGTGCATCGTGGCCATCGGTTTCCGGCGCGGCAAATTTACTTCGGACGATGTGGAAATCAGCGGTCTGTATTGGCACTTCGTGGATCTAGTCTGGATGTTTATTTTCCCGCTGGTGTATTTGCTGTCTGCAAGAATTCGTTAGAATTCCGCGGAGGGAGCGAAGGTGAACGCAAGCGCTGGGCACGCTGCAAGTCCCGCAGGGATGAGCTGGTTTCTGAAAGTGTGGGCCGTTCTCCTGGTCCTCACGGGTGTGGAGATCTTTCTGGCCTATGAGGAGCTGCCCCTGCACACCATGCTGATCCTGCTGATGGGTCTCTCGCTCATCAAGGCCGCCATGATCGTCGCCTATTTCATGCACCTGCGCTACGAGCGCACCAGCCTGGTGTGGACTCTGGTGCCGGCCACGATCTTTGTGCTGCTGATGATGAACGTCTTTTTCTCGGATAGCCTGCGCATTGTGCGGCTGGGCTTGTTCTTGCATTAGTCCGGGCCGCAGTATATTCGCGGAAGGTTAAATGATGATGCTGAAACGCACACAGTGGTTGTTGCTCGCCTTCGTCCTCGTCGTCGGCCTGGCGCTGGCGATTCCCGTGCCGGTTTTCGCGCAGAGCTGTGCCATGTGCTACACAGCCGCCGCCAAATCCGGGCCGCAGATGATTCGGGCGCTCAAATCCGGCATTTTGATTCTTTTGTTCCCTCCGCTGTTCATCTGCGGAGGTATCACCTTCCTTGCTTACCGCAAGCGCGACCTGTTCAACGAAACCGGAAGTTAGCCGACCTGGCGAACGCGGCTGGTAGCTTACCGGCGGCGCAATCTCTATAACGAAAAACCGTAGCGACGGAGCGAAATAACTTTGTTTTGAGTGTCGCAGGATTCAGCAGTCGCGCGATTCATCTTGCAGCGGAGGGCAAGCTCAATTCGACGAGCAATCCACCGTCCGGGCAATTTTCGGCCCTGACCTTTCCGCCATGGAGGCGAACGGCTCGCTCGGTGATAGAAAGGCCGAGGCCCGATCCGCCGGAGAAGCGGTCGCGCGCATCACCCACACGATAAAAGGGCAGGAAAATATCGCGCAACGACTCCTCGGGGACGCCGCGTCCTCGATCGCGCACGGAAATCACGGCCATTCCGTTTCCATTTGCATGCGACTTCTTCAGCGTTATTTGGACTTCGGTGCCCTCGTCCGTGTAGCTGACGGCGTTGCGGATTACGTTTTCAATTGCGCTGCGCAGGAGCTGGCGATTTCCGAGGACCGTACAACCGTCCACCTGTGTTACGCGGACACGACGGCTGCGGCCTTGCGCTTCGAAATCAGCGTCGGCGGCGACGTCGAGAACCACTTGATCGAGCGCGACCAGCTCGCCCTGCACACTTTCGCTGCCGCCCTCAATCCGCGCAAGCCTCAACAGGCTGCCAATTAGAGTGTTCAGGCGTTCGGCTTCGACTTCGATGCGGTCAAGCGCGCTGGCGGATTCGGGATTGGCGTGAAGCCTGGCGAGGCCTAACGCAACTGTCAATCGAGCCAGCGGAGAGCGAAGTTCGTGCGAAATATCCGCGAGTAGCCGGCGCTGCGAAGAAATCAGTGATTCGATCTGCTCGGCCATGTGATCGAAGTCTCGGCTGAGCTCGGCCAGCTCGTCATGGCGATTTCCGGTGGCCTCGCCGACGCGCGTGCTGAGATGGCCAGTGGCGAGGAGATGGGTAGCCGCGCGAAGGTGCAGAATGGGCGCCGTGATGTACCGCGTCAGCCAGAAACAGACGAAACCGGCGATGAAGAAGACCGCTGCAGCGCGAACGAATTGCGTCTGGATGGGAGCGTTCAGTACTTCAGTGACGGACTCGATATGCGTGCCGATCACCAGCACGTAATGTGTGCCGGTCGAACCCGTGGTTCTGGTGGCGGCGAACCTGGTGCCATGAGACGTCACGAAGCCAGTTTCGTTGGTTTGCAAGGCGGATTGCGCAATCGCGTCGACCTCAGGGGGAGATGGCTGCGACAAAATCTCCTTCCCCTCGTCGTCGAAGAGGTATGCCTGCCAGTGCAAGGTGTTCTGTAGAGAATTGAGGAAGTTGGCTAGGGCACCCATGCCGTGATCGTCCAGGATGTCTGCGGCGCGGGCCGCCACGACGGGCATGACCGTGCGGTCGAATTCTTCTGCGCGCATGGTATTGAATTGGGATTGGGTGGCGATAACGGAGGCGATCAAAGTCGCGCTGACGAGGACCATCGCCAGCCAAAAAGAGAGAAAGATCTTTAGGAAGAGGCTACGCATTTCGGATTCACTCTTTGCCGCTTACCAGCCAACGCTCATCACGCCGCACCAGAGACTACATAAACGTATCCAACGTTGCGAATCGCCCGGATTCGCTCGGTTCCGTCCGGACAAGTCCCTAGCTTCTTGCGCAGGTTGCTGATGTGTACATCCAGGCTGCGATCGGAGGGCTCGGCATCGCGGCCCAGCGCGCCTCTGACCAGGTCTTCCCGCGGGATCACCTGTCCCGGTGACTTGAAAAACAGAGCCAGCAGCTCGAACTCCGCGGAAGTGAGCTCCACGTCGCGCGCCTTGTGACGCGCCGCGCGGGCGCGCGTATCCAGCCGGATATCGTCGAGGAGAATCGAGACGGGAGCGAGCGTGTCCGTGGGAGGCCCACCCACGGTTCGGCGCAGTACCGCGTGAATCCGCGCGGCGAGCTCGCGAGGATTGAATGGTTTCGGGAGATAGTCGTCGGCGCCGATTTCGAGTCCGACAATGCGGTCAACATCGTCGCCATGCGCGGTGAGCATGATGATGGGAACCGCGGACTTAGCTCGAACGCGGCGCAGAACTTCAAACCCACGAATGCCCGGCAGCATGACGTCGAGGATGATCAGCGAATACATGCCAGAAAGAGAGCGCTCCACGCCCAGCGAACCGTCGTGGACGGCCTCAATCTGGAAGCCCTGGGATTTCAGATATTGACCGACGAGTTCACAAAGCTCCACGTCATCATCGACGATCAGGATGCGCATGGCCGACGAGGCGTCCGGGCTATCGGTCTGGGATGGCCGCATTGCACTAGTTTATACCCTGCTCCAGCCGGAATCGGTAGTCTGACAGACGTCGGATCAACCGCGCATCCCTTGGAACCGGAGGAGGTCGTGTCGCACCAACCGCAATGAAGTTGTGAGAATGCCGGCAAGCAGCTAGCCGACCAATCGGGCCTTCATAGGCAGTACGAAGCTTTTAGCGAGAATATTAAGAATGCCTTCGTCGTCACTGGCTTCATAACGATTTGTTAAGTTGCGTCAAGCGAATGCTATACTCCGGCGCGGGCCAGAACTTTTCCGGGTCGAGTGCGGGCAATCGTTTTTCGGGCAAATCTTGGGGCTCATCCTGACGGATATTCGCACCTGGCGGGTCCGCGCCACGTTGTGAGCGTGGCGCCTCCGCCAGCGCTGCCAGCGAGGTGACGATGTACGAGAATACGAAGCATTCTGTGTTTCGAGCCATCGGTCCAATCGCGATGTTAGTTCTATTCTGCGCCGGTACAGTGGCCGCGCAGACCGATTACACTCCGATCACCGTGCAGCACGGCGGCGCGATATCCGGCACGGTTACGTGGACGGGTCCGATCCCCAAAATTCCCAGGCTGCCCATCACCAAGAACCCCGAGGTCTGTGATCCTGAAGGGCTGAAGACGCGCGATCTGGAGCGGCTGCTGATTAATCCCGACGGCAACGGCGTCGCCAACACCGTGGTGTTCCTCCGCGGCGTCACCACGGGCAAGCCCATGGATCTGCCCGCCGCCCGCCAGCAATTGGATCAGAAGACTTGCCGCTACGTTCCGCACATCATGCTCGTGCCACAGTCCGGCTCACTGAAGATTGAGAGCAGTGATCCCGTGTTGCATACCGTGCAGATGTCTGGTGTCGCCACAAACAATATTCCATTTCCATTCCAGAACCAGTTCATACCCGTCGCGTTGCAACGGTCAGGCGTGGTGGAATTGAAATGCAACGCCGGACACGTGTGGATGAACGCCAACCTAATCGTGGTGCGGCATCCGTACTACTCGGTGACTGACGATCGCGGCGCGTTTATGCTCTCCGACGTTCCGCCGGGCGAATACGAAATCGTAGCCTGGCACGAGGGCTGGCAGATTGCCTCGGAGGCAAAAGTTCTGGACGTCGGCGCGCAGGTGGAAGTGCGGCGCCCGATTTACAGCACGCCCGTGAGTTGGACGAAAAAGGTAACCATAAAGCCCGGCGAACCCACGGTGGTGGACTTCACGATTTCCGAGAAACACGAGTAAAGCGCTCGCGTGGGATTGGGAATTCAATCTGCGCTTACTAGTGTCGTCGGAGACTACGAGGACAGCTCAGATTTCCGATTGCTGCGTTTTGCGCGCACGGGGATGGCCGACTCTGGGGCCACACCGTGGCGAGTCCGCGCCTCAGAAAGGCTGGGCCGTCAAAGCCGTCAGCAGCGACGTTCAAATTGATGGAGAGTTTGGCCTCGCGAAGGGCTTCGCGAGGCAGCCGGACATCACCCTCGCTGTCGTCGACTAAGAGAACTTCCGTGGGCATGAAATTTGTTCCCGTTGGCTCAGTGAAATTGTCGAGCGTTGTGGAAACAAATTCGGAAGGGACTTCTAGGTTGACGTGCATGGCAGCAAATTCAATAACGGCGAGCGAGACTGCGACGGTCTAGTTAGCTCGAAGACAGCTCGTAGGCTAACTCGTGATTGGTAGCACCGCCGGAATCGAGGAATTTCGCTTCTCGAGTAACGGCGTTTATCAAGCATTGACACGGAAGTGTGCGATTGGATCCCCGTGCTTAGAAACGGTGGTCGCAGTGGCGGTCCAAAATGGAACTTAGAGAGATTTTGAAACCTCCGGGGCCGCAATAGCCTCACTTGGCGTCGCTCGTCCCACCCCAACGTGTCATCTTCCAGAAAAAGCATGGCGCGTATTCTTAAAAACCACTTATTACTCATGGTTCTCTTCACTATGACGATTTTATTGAGTATAGGTAATGATAGAAAACCTGAAGTATTCCGCGTTATTAGAAACATGGGTGGAGCGCGCACGGAGAGTCCCCCATGTCAGCGACAGGTATAAGTACCTCTGCAGCGGAGGACACTCAGCTCCGTATTCTCATAGTGGATGAGGAGGAGGCGCTGCGGCTTCTCTGTCGAGATATTGCCGTGTCGTTGGGAATGTCTGTCGAGATTGCCAACACCACCCAGGATGCATTTGATGCCGTCGCTCGTCACAGTTTCGATCTTGGGGTAACCAATTTTCGAGTTCCCGAAAACGGTGGAACGGAATTGACCAAGCACATCCGTGCCACCCAGCCGGACGCTGGCAGCCGCACAACTCAGATTGTATTGGTTGGTGCTGAACGAGTCGGCGCCGAGGAGAGTCTAGATGCTGTGCTCTATTAGATTATTGATCGTTGAGGATTCGGAAGACGACGCGGCGCTGCTGCTTCTGCTGCTCGGGCAGGCCGGATACCAGATCAAATCCGAACGGGTGCAATCGGCTGGCACTCTGGCGAAAGCTCTCATCCAGAAATGGGATCTGGTCATCTCCGACCACTCCATGCCGCACTTCTCGGGCACGGAAGCGCTCACAGCCATCAGAGCATCGGATGCGGAAGTTCCATTCATTTTTGTTTCCGGCACTATCGGCGAAGAAGCAGCGACCGATGCGATGCGAAACGGCGCGCAGGACTACGTTATGAAGTCCAATCTCAAACGGCTCGTTCCGGCTGTGCAACGCGAGCTGCGAAACGCCGCTGAACGCAAGGAGCGCAAGCGCCTGGATCGGCGCGTACAACAACTCGAAAGATATGAAGCGATCGGCAGGCTCGTCGGGGGAATCGCTCACGACTTCAACAATATGGTCGGCGCCATCCTAGGATGTGCAGAAATGGGCTTCGAGGAGTCGAAACCAGAGTCTGGTTTGCACGACCGCTTTCAGAAGATCCGTGATCAATCGTTGCGAGCTGGGAAACTGACCTCCAAGCTGCTTACGTTCGCGGGAGGACGGGCTCTCCAGCCTCACAAAATCAATCTCAACGTCCTCATCGAAGAAGAAATGAGTCTGCTGAGCAGATTAATTGGCGAGGGCATCAAAGTTCGGATTCTCGCCGCTCCGGACCTCAGGGTCACGCTTGCTGATCCTACCCAGATCGAACAGGTACTCGTGAATCTTTGCGTGAACGCTCGCGACGCCATGGAGCAAGGGGGCGAACTGGTTATTGAAACTCAGAACGTTGAGCTTGGCCCTGAGTTTTGCCGCGACCATTGCGTGGAACCGCCGGGGAGTTATGTTTTGCTTCGAGTTTCTGATACAGGCATCGGGATCGATTCCGCCACGATGGAGCACATATTTGAACCGTTCTTCACAACCAAAGCGATCGGGAAAGGAACTGGACTGGGCTTGGCTACTTCGTACGGAATAGTCAAACAGCATGGAGGCTTTGTCTTCGCCGAAAGTAAGCCAGGAATGGGGTCCTCGTTTCGAGTGTACCTCCCGGTCAGTACAGGAAAGCATCAGCATCGCGATACTAGCGATGATGATCATCGTCCGAGGGGTAGCGAAACAATTCTATTGGTCGAGGATCACGACGGACTTCGAGAAACGGCCCGAGAGATGTTAGAGGCGCTTGGCTATCGCGTTCTCGTCGCGTCGGACGGTGGAAAAGCTCTCGAACTCTTCACCGCGAATGTCAAGCAGATCGATTTGGTAGTGATGGATGTGGTGATGCCCGTACTCAGCGGGCCCGAAGCGTACCTGGAAATGTCTGCTCTGAAACCGGAGGTTCGAGTGATATTTACGACAGGCTATACTCCGAAAGCTAAAGCTCTAACTTCGATGTTGGAGAAAGGTGGAGTGATTCTGCAAAAACCGTACAGCCTTACGAGTCTTAGTCAGATGGTTCGGGCGGCAATAGAACAACTGGTCCCTGTATGAGCCTCTCGATATCCTTTGTCGTGCTAGAAAACGATTGATTGGTTTCTGACCGGCGCGGCGGCCGTGTCGGATGGGAATCTCTCAGTGAGCGGGGAATGATGACTTCTCTCGATTTGCCAATGAATGGCACTTATGACTACCGGCTTGTAGCGCTGTCGGTCGTAATCGCAGTGATGGCCTCCTACGCAGCTCTAGATCTCGGCGGAAGGGTAACTTCGGCGCGTGGTCAAGCCCGGTATCTATGGTTGAGCGGCGGTGCCACCGCCATGGGGATCGGCATATGGTCAATGCATTACGTGGGAATGCTCGCTTTCCATCTTCCCGTTCCTACCGAATACGACTGGCCAACTGTATTGCTTTCGCTTCTGGCCGCAATATTTGCTTCTGCCGTGGCACTGTTTGTCGTGAGTCGAGAGCAGATGCGTTTCTTCCAAGCCCTCCTGGGCGGCGTCCTGATGGGAGGCGCTATCGCTGGCATGCACTATATTGGCATGGCTGCGATGCGGGCGTCAGCGATGTGCCACTATTCTCCGCTACTTGTATCGCTTTCGGTGGTTCTCGCGGTGCTGATTTCTGTCGCCGCTCTGTGGCTGGCCTTTTATTTCCGAGGCGAAACCAAGTCGTGGAGTTGGCAGAAGGGCGCCAGTGCTTTGGTGATGGGGGCAGCAATTCCTGTCATGCATTACACCGGCATGGCAGCGGCATCTTTTACGCCCACGGCGTCGGCACACGAAAATTTCAATCACGCCCTAAGCATCTCATCTCTCGGCACCATCGGAATAATCCTCGTCACTTTCATGGTCCTTGGCCTGACGCTGTTGACTTCCGTGGCGGATCGTCGATTCTCGGCTCAGGCGATGGAGTTAGAAGTCAGCGAGCTGCGGTTTCGGGCTGTTTTCGAGGGGGCGGCGATCGGAATTGCCATCACCGAACTGGCGAACGGAAAGGTACTGGCAGTCAATCAAGCCTATCAAAAGATGCTCGGTTGCACTTCGGAAGAGACGCAGCTGGCTGAGATATTCGATCAGGTCACGCATCCAGACGATCGCGCAAAAAGCCGACAAGCGTTTGAGCGCCTTCGTGCCGGGCAGCAAGATCAAGTCCAGATGGAGAATCGTTATGTCCGGCGCGACAACAGCGAGGTGATCGTCGACATTGATCTTTCTGTCTTGCGCAACTCCCAAGGAAAATCGAAATTTGTTCTGGGATTGGCCACGGACGTCACCCAACGTAGGCGAGCTGAGGTCGAACTGCAAAGGGCTAAGGAAGCAGCGGAAGCTGCGAGTGACGCGAAAAGTACATTTCTGGCAACGATGAGTCACGAGATTCGCACTCCGATGAACGGTATCCTCGGTATGACGGAGCTTGTCTTAGACACGGATCTAACCGTCGAGCAGCGCGAGAATCTGGGCCTGGTTCGGCTCTCAGCTGAATCGCTGCTGTCAATAATCAACGACATTCTGGACTTCTCTAAGATTGAAGCGGGAAAGTTCGAGCTTGAATCGATTCCTTTTGATCTACGAGAAAGTTTGGGCGAAACAATGAAAACGCTGAGCTTCCGTACCCACCAAAAGGGCCTCGAATTGATTTACGAAGTTCAGCCAGATGTTCCGGAGGCTTTGCTGGGCGATCCGGGCCGACTCCGGCAAATCCTGATTAATCTTATCGGAAACTCCATCAAATTCACCGAACATGGTGAAATTTTTGTGAACGTCACGGAGGGATCCCAAGCACCCGCCACGACATTCTTGCATTTTGCCGTGAAGGACACGGGCGTTGGCATCCCTGCGGACAAGCAAGCAAAAATCTTTGAAGCCTTCTCGCAGGCCGATGGCTCCATGGCACGAAAGTACGGTGGCACCGGGCTTGGGCTTACGATTTGCGCAAGGCTTGTGGAAATGATGGGAGGGCGTATTTGGGTAGAAAGCCAACCGGGGAAGGGTAGCATCTTTCACTTTACGGCTCAGTTGGGTGTCCAGGACACTCCCTCGAATCGCGCCGCTGCCCTCCAGCCAGACCAGTTGCGCGACTTACACGTCTTAATCGTGGATGACAATTTCACGAATCGTCGCGTGCTCGAAGGAATGCTGCTGCGATGGGGTATGAAGCCGACCGCAGTCGGCGGCGGTCGTGCGGCGCTCCAGGCGCTTGAAGTCGCGAAAAGCACTGGGCGCCCGTTCCCTCTCGTTCTCTTGGATGGGCAGATGCCGGAGATGGATGGATTTACGCTTGCCGACAGAATTAAGGGAGACCCCGATTTGGTGGGTGCTTCCATCATGATGCTGACGTCAGCCGGGCACCTGGGCGACGCCACACGATGTCGAGAGTTGGGCATATCAGGATATCTCGTGAAGCCAATCCGTCAGGGGGAGCTGTTGGATTCGATTTGCCAGATTCTGCAGAAATCGCCGAAGAAAAGCATCGAACCATTGGTGACTAGACATTCGTTGCGCGAGAACAAGAGCCGGTCACGAGTGCTGTTGGCAGAAGACAATGCGGTCAACCAAACCCTTGCCGTTCGCCTGCTCGAGAAACGCGGCTATGTTGTAACGGTTGCTGGCGATGGGCGCGCTGCACTAGCTGCTGTTGAAAAAGAACCCTTCGATCTCATTTTGATGGACATTCAGATGCCCGAAATGGATGGATTTGAGGCAACGCTGGCAATTCGACAGAGAGAGCAATCAACAGGTGGGCACGTTCCAATCATTGCCATGACCGCCCATGCATTGAAGGGAGACGAAGAGCGTTGTCTCTCCGCCGGCATGGACGGATACGTTTCCAAACCAATTCGCTCCCACGAACTGTTTACCGCAATCGAGGGAGCTATTGCCAGATATCCTGACCAGAATGCCAGCCACTCACAGCTCGCAGACAGCGTGACCTCTGTGACAGAAAGTACGCTGAGCTTAGAAGAGCTCAAAGCGAACTTGTAACTATCGCGGGAATGAATATTTCCATGTGTTCTGCACTCCCCGCAAGCTCACACAGTCCAAGCATTGGGTGTACGAACAACATGATTGAATAACCCCCGCTGCTTTACTGCGGTCCCGGTCGTACGCCGTCAGCTTGAGGCCAGATTCAACCAACCTCCGCGCGATCGGCCGCCCCATGAAGCCGATCCCGACAAATCCAAGCTTGTCTTTTTCCTGCGTGATTGGTTTCATTGCGAGCCGCCTTTGGACTGAGCCGCGATTTAGATTCCTGCTCTCACTCTGGTCGAAAGCATGTACCGTGCCGTTTCGCGAAGGGAACTGAGCATTCACGCAAGATATTGGAGGCAAGGAGGAGGATGCGGCATTAAGCGTGGAAAGCGCAACTCTCGGTTGGCGGGGTTTTCTGTCGAATCCCTTCGACACTGCCAATCCGTTGGAAATTAGCTATCGCTTCAGGGCCGGGACTCCGCGAGCAACGGAGCCTCAAAAACAATCTCCATCCCAGGCGAAAAGGGTCAGCAGGAAATTGACCGGCATCCGGACTCGGCCAGGAAAATAACATTCAGCGTCATTGCGGTTAACCCCGGTGGATGTATAGTCGAGCGGCATGTGTAAATGAAAAGGGAGGTTCTCATGTCATTGCGCATTTGCTTTCTCGCAGCAGGTCTTTTGTGGGCCACCGCAGGATTTGGCCAGTCCGCTCACGCGGATATCGTCAACGCACAGGGACAAAAAATCGGTAGCGCACAGATACATTCATCCGGCAGCGGCATTCGGATTGACATCAAGGTGTCGCAATTGACGCCCGGCATGCACGGCATCCACGTCCACAACGTCGGCAAATGTGAAGGTCCGGCTTTCGCCAGCGCGGGTCCGCATTTCAATCCGACTTCCAAGCATCATGGAAAAGATAATCCAGAAGGGCCGCACGCTGGAGACTTGCTCATGCTCACAGTGGGCGCAGACGGGACCGGCAAGGCGTCGCTGCTGGACCCAAACGCCACACTTGCAGACGGTCCAAACTCCATTTTTCACGACGGAGGCACCGCGCTGGTGATCCATGCTGATCCTGACGATTACAAGACGGATCCTGCAGGGAACTCTGGCGCTCGCATTGCCTGTGGCGTGATTGAAAAGTAGGCGTGGCCCGGATAGACAGAGGCGCTGGCCATGGATTAGAAGGAACACGGGGTCAAGATCGTGCACGCCGGCGAACTCGATACGAATACGCAGCGGAAGTCTGGAATGACGCGCGCCGCGGAGCGCCTCGGAGGGTTGCATGAACGTATCGCAGCAGATTTCGTCGCATCCATCAATCCTGGAGCCGAACGTGGTGGTGCGTGGCAACGCGGTGAGCTTTGCGCAGGAAATAGTTGCCGGCTCGCATCGTTTCACCGCGGATGAACCGGCCGCAGCGGGCGGCACAAACTCCGGGCCAACTCCATACGACCTATTGCTCTCCGCATTGGGCGCGTGCACTTCCATGACCATCGGAATGTACGCGCGCCGGAAGAATTGGCCGCTGGAAGGTGTTATCGTGCGACTGCGGCATTCAAAAATTCACGCTGAAGATTGCGCCGCATGCGAAACGAAAGAAGGGATTCTCGATCGCATTGAGCGCGAATTAGAATTGGCGGGCCCCCTGACCACCGAGCAGCGAGCGAAATTGCTGCAAATTGCGGAAAGCTGCCCCGTCCATCGAACGTTGAAATCCCAAATCGATATCGAGTCCTGGCTCAAGTAAACGAGAGCCGGAACCTGATCCGCGCGAGAATGCGTCCATAGCCTCATGAAACCGCCCTGCGACGAAGGCGTCGTCCGATCGCTTCACGCAGAAGTTCCGTGCGCGGCGCAAGCGCAACGTTGGATCCTGGCAGCCACAATTCTCGGCTCCAGCATGGCTTTTATCGACGGCACGGTCGTCAACGTCGCTTTGCCCGCGCTACAGACCACCCTGCACGCGAGCGTCGTAGGCGTGCAATGGGTCGTCGAATCGTTCGGCCTGTTCCTGGGCGCCTTGATTCTCGTGGGCGGCTCGCTTGGCGATTTGTTTGGCCGCCGGCGGGTGTTCCTGATCGGCGTGGGAATTTTTGCGGCTGCTTCCATTGCATGTGGCTTCGCCTCTGATATTCAACAACTCGTGTTCGCGCGAAGTGTCCAAGGGGTAGGAGCTGCGTTTCTCGTCCCCGGCAGCCTCTCTCTCATCAGCGCCTCTTTCGACGAGAAAACAC
>Ga0209447_10000138_pt1 | contig 18340 bp, 16 predicted proteins | sample BogFormECP04_OM3_FD_188243 | JGI IMG/M metagenome (GOLD analysis project Ga0209447, IMG submission 188243) | Bog forest soil microbial communities from Calvert Island, British Columbia, Canada - ECP04_OM3 (SPAdes) (version 2) | ecosystem: Environmental > Aquatic > Freshwater > Wetlands > Bog ... | reverse complement strand
CGCGATGGTCGATCAATACGATACGCGAGGACAAATTCGCTACGACGACGAACTTCAGCCGGAAGATTTCACCCAGCATCCCGGCGCGCAGGCCGTTTACATCGTGCGCACTCGTACATCACCAAAGAAAGTCTCTGCGAATTCCAACGCCGTGCCCATCCGCCTCGCACCCGCCGCGGTCCAAATCACCGACCTCACAGCCGAAGTCACTCACCAAGGTGTGATTCTCACCTGGACCCCGCCGCAAAAAACCGCTGTCGGCCCCGCACCGCCGATCGCCGGCTATAAGATTTTTCGCCGCGAGGTAGAACAAACAACCGCGCCCAACACCGACCTGCAACGCCCGCGGCCGGAAAAGCTCGGAGTGCAAATCGGCGATTGCGCCGCCCCGCCCTTCCGCGACACGCAAATCCAATTCGGCAAAACCTACATCTACACCGTGCGCAGCGTCGCCCAATATCCCGACGTGCAAATCGAATCGCTCGATTCACCAACCGTCGAAGTCTCCCCGCTCGACACCTTCCCTCCGGCCGCGCCGCAAGGTCTCGTCGTCGTGATGGTTCCCGCGCAGGGCTCCGCGCCCGCCTATCTCGACCTTTCCTGGTCCATCAGCGCGGAAAACGATATCGCCGGTTACAACATCTATAGAAGTGAGCAGGAAGGCGCTGCCGGGCAGAAGCAGAACCCGGAATTGTTGCGTACTCCCGCGTTTCGCGATATGAATATCTTACCGGGCCGCCGCTACTTCTACACCGTCACGGCAGTTGATCGCGTCGGCAATGAAGGTCCCGCCAGCGCAGTTGCTTCCGGCGAAGTATCGGTTGAAGCTCCCACGGGCGCTCCGACTGAAGTTCCGGAAAAAGCGCCAGCAGAAAGTCCAGCTAAAGTGCAGCCAAAACTATGACCGATCCAGCCACCACCGTTCACCCCATTCCCGTTCCCACGAGTCTTTCAGTGAAGGCAGTGAGTCCCGCGATTCGCGTCGGCCTCTATACCGGCGGTCTCCTGACCATCGTGATGGTCGGCTCCCTGATCGCCGCGAATCGCCTCTCCTGGCTCGATAATCGCGCGCTCGAACGCAATGGCGCCTCCTACGGCCTGTTCCTCGCCATCATGCTCATCCCCATTTTCCGCTTCCTCAATCGCCCCCTGAAAATGTTCTCCTCCGCCATGCTCGCCTGGGGAATTTTCGTAATCTCCTACGATATTGCCGGAATGTTTTTTCATAGCCTGTTCCAGGCGCTGCGCTCGCCCTTCGACGCGTTCCTCGAAGGCGCCGTCGTTTACGGCGTTTGCGCGGTGGGCTCCTGGGTGGGTGGCATGATCCTGGTGACGCGCCAGCACCGCGTGGCCCCGCGCCGCCGCCGCTCCGATTTCTTCGACACCGACCACCGATGAAGCTCTGCCGCTTTCAACCCCAGGAATTCGCAGCGCACCAACTCAGCCGCACCACGCGCGAATCCCATCCCAGCCCGCGCGCCGGAATCATCGAAGGCGATAAAATCCACGAAATTCACGGCGAACTGAACGACTCGCTCGAGCGCACCGGGAAGACATGGCCCCTCGATCAGATAAAATTCCTACCGCCCTCCACGCCCAGCAAAATTGTCTGCGTCGGCCGCAATTATCTTGAGCATGCCAAGGAATTGGGCAACGACGCCCCAGCACAGCCCCTGATATTTCTGAAGCCTCCCTCCTCCGTCATCGCCCCCCAAGAACCCATCGTCCTGCCGCGCATCTCCCAGCGCGTGGACCATGAAGGCGAACTGGCCGTCATCATCGCCCGCCGCTGCTATCATCTGCACCCAGATGAAAGTGTCGCCCCCTACATCCTCGGCTACACCTGCCTCAACGACGTCACCGCCCGCGACTTACAAAAACTCGACGTGCAGTTCACTCGCGGCAAGGGCTTCGACACGTTTTGCCCCTTCGGCCCCATCCTCGAAACGCAGCTCGCTCCCGCCGGCGTCACCGTCGAAACCTACGTGAATGGAATCAGGAAACAGTCTGGACACACGTCGGAAATGATCTTTTCCGTTGATGCTATAATCCGCTTTATCGCGCAGGTGATGACGCTGGAACCCGGCGACGTGATCGCCACCGGCACGCCCTCGGGCGTGGGCCCGCTGGCCGCCGGCGACATCGTCGAAGTCAGCGTCGGCGGTATCGGCACGCTCCGAAATCCCGTCATCGCGCAATCGTAGCGCCGGCGTCTCGCCGGCTCTTTGCATTTGACTTTGTAGCGGCCGTCCCGCAATCCGGGACGGGCGCCTTTATTCACGCAGCAAAATGTTCCGACAATCCGTCCGTAAGAAACAGATTCACGGTGGCGGATGCAAAGGCACGCGTTGAAAGAACTCCTGAATGATTGGCACGATTGGCTCCCGCTCGCCGGAGTCGCCGTGGTCGTCCTCGTCGGCCTCGTGCTGTGGCTGCGCCGCAAACCGGAAGACGAGAGCGACATCGAACGCCAGCGACGCGCCTATCTAAACCGCGTCGGCCGCATCGTCGAAGGCCAGGTCCTGGAAATCGTCGAACACGCCCGCGACGCGAGCGATCCCGCCGCGAAATCCCCCGGCATGTTTCAGCGACGCGCCGCTCCCTCCGCATTTTCCAACGGCACGCAAAAACTTCTCTACTACACCTATTCCATCTCCGGCGTAACCTACGAAACCGCGCAAGATATCACCGGCCTGGAAGAAGCCAAGCACCTGGGCCGCGTAGCCGCCGGCCAAACCGCCAGCGTCAAGTACGACCCCTCCAACCCCAGCAATTCCATCCTCCTCGCCGACGATTGGTCCGGCTTGCACTGACGCCAGAACACCGATGAGCAAATGGCGGACCGCACAGGCGTTTTTTCTTGCTCCTTGCGTCGTGCCCTTCGTACTCATGCTGCCCCTTCCGGGCACCGGCAATTTCGACCAATTCTCCTTCCACGGACTTTTCGGTCTCTTCTTGCTCTACGCGTTGTATAGCTTGCCAATCGCGTACGCTTCCGAGTTGTTGCTCGGCCTACCTGCCTGGATGCTTTTCAAACACTATGGCGTCCGCTCAGTTCTCGTGTTCGCGGCGACAGGCGCGCTCTTTGGCTGGCTCGTGCTCCTCGCGATGGATGCTTGGTCAAAAGGCTTCGCGCCGGAACGATGGACAAGTAGGTTAAATCGAATGTCAGACCCGTTTATTCTGCTTTGCGTAATCGCGGGCGCGGCTTCCGCCGTCGTGTTTCGAGCCGTCGTGTTTTCGGGCGCTCGCACCGAGGCCTCAAAGTAACGCTCCCGAAAGATTCCAGCTGGCGTCAATCTCTTCACAAATAGGAACGGGACTGCCGTGAGTGGTAAACTTTCCTGTTCGCCGGAGGACCATCTTGCCTAGATTTCAACGCCTTCTCGCCGCGCTTTTGCTCATCGTCGCCGCCGCCACTGCTGCGTCTCTCTACGCCCAGCAAAATTCCGCAGCGACAGCCCAAACGCCCGCAGTCGACCCCAGCCTCTACTCCGCCCTGCGCTGGCGCCTGATCGGCCCCTACCGCGCCGGACGCGTCTCCGCCGTCGCTGGCGTTCCCGGCGACGCCGCTACCTACTACATGGGCACCCCCGGCGGCGGCATCTGGAAAACCTCGAGCGGCGGCGTCACCTGGAAGCCCATCTTCGACGACCAGCACGTCGCCTCCATCGGCGACATCGCCATCGCCCCATCGAACGCAAATATCATCATCGTCGGCACCGGCGAACAAACCGCCGGCAATGGCGTCTACCGCTCCATCGACGCCGGAGCCACCTGGACCAACATCGGCCTGAAAGATTCCCGCTTCATCAGCACTGTGCTAATTGATCCGCGCGATCCCAATATCATCGTCGTCGGCGTCCTCGGACATCCCATCCTCGGCATCGGCACACCCGGGGAAAATCGCGGCGTCCACAGAACCACCGATGGCGGCAAATCCTGGACCCAAACTCTCTACCGCGACGACATGGCCGGCGTTTCCAACATGACCGCCGACCCCGACAATCCGCGCATCCTCTACGCCGCTCTCTGGAAGCCTTTCGATTTCCGCGCCGGTCCTCCCGATTCCCAAAAGCAGGACTCCTGGATTTACAAATCCACCGACGAAGGCGCCACCTGGAAGCCCACCTCGGAAGAAGGTTTGCCTTCCACACCGCGCGGACGCGTTGGTCTCGCCGTCGCTCCCGGCACCAAAGGCCAAAGAATTTTCGCCATCATGGAACCCGGCCTCTTCCGCTCCGACGATGGCGGCGCGCACTGGCGCCAGATCACCAAAGACCCGCGCATCACCGGCAATCTCTACATCTGCCGCGTGTACGTGGACCCGAAAAATCCAGACATGGTTTTCGTCATGCAAACCACCACCTATCGCTCCACCGACGGCGGCCAGAATTTCTCAGCCTATAAAGGCGCGCCCGGCGGCGATGATTACCACGTCCTGTGGATCGATCCGCAAAATTCCAAGCGCATGATTCTCGGCGTGGACCAAGGCGCCACCATCAGCCTCGATGCCGGCCTCACCTGGAGCAGTTGGTACAATCAGCCCACCGGCCAGTTCTACCACGTCATCACCGACAATCAGTTCCCGTACGTTTCCTACGCCCCCCAGCAGGATAGCGGCACCGCCGCCGTTCCCAACCGCAGCGATTACGGCGAAATCAGTTTCCGCGATTGGTTTTCCATCGGCGGTTTCGAGTTCTGTTACATCGCTCCCGATCCCGCGAACCCCAACATCGTTTATTCCGGCGGTTGGTACGGCAGCATCCTGCGCTTCGATAAAATCACCGGACAAATCGTGCATGTTTTCGTCCGTGGCGCGAAAGACCGCATGTCGCAAATGCCGCCGCTGGTCTTTTCGCCACAGGATCCGCACACGCTCTATCTCGGCGCGCAATACGTCCTGAAAACCACCAACAACGGTGACAGCTGGGCGCAAATCAGCCCCGACCTCACGACGCCCGCCGCAGCTCCCGGTGCGCCAGCCGCTCAACCGCACGCGCAAAATATTGTTCCTGCCAATCCCGTGCCGCCAGCGCCATCCGCAAACACGCACTCCCCGCTGAACGAAGACGAAGAAGCCGTGGACCTGGAAGAACGCGACGCAGGCGGCAAGGACGATTTCGAATTAGCCCAGCGTCCGCGCCGCACCTCGCTCACCGTCCTCACTCCTTCGCCGCTGAGTGCATCCGTACTCTGGGCCGGCACTACGAACGGCCTGGTGCAGACCACACGCGATGCTTCGCAGTCCTGGCAAGACGTCACCCCGGCCGGCCTGCCGAAAAACAGCGAGATCGAAGCCATCGAAGCCTCGCACTACGACGCCGGCACCGCGTACATCGTCCTCAACGCGCGCCAGGATCTGCAGCCCTACATTTTCCGCACGCGCGATGCCGGTAAATCCTGGCAGAAAATCACCACCGGCCTGCAACCCGATTGGATCGCGCGCGTCATCCGCGAAGATCCCGTCCGCAAAGGCTTGCTCTACGCCGGAACCGAAAACGCCCTCTACGTTTCCTTCGACGATGGCGATCACTGGCAATCCCTGCAGCTGAATTTCCCAGCCTCGGACGTTCGCGATCTCGCGGTGCATGGCGACGACCTCGTTGCCGCCACCTACGGCCGCGCTATTTGGATTCTCGACGACCTCACGCCATTGCGTCAGGCTGGACCGGAAATCGCAAATTCCAACGCATATCTGCTCAAGCCCGCGACCGTCGTCCGCACTCGTTACGACAACGACCAGGAAACTCCGCTGCCGCCCGAAGAACCCACCGCGAAAAATCCGCCCGACGGCGCCATCATCGATTACTATCTGAAATCCGTCCCGCCCAATCCGCTCTCGCTCGAAATCCACGACGCCCACGGAAAAGTAGTCCGCCGCTTCAACAGCCTCGTGCCTGCGCTAGATTCCACGCCGAAGAACGTCCCGGATTACTGGTTCGGCGCGCCCACGCATCTTTCGAAAAATGCCGGACTGAATCGTTTCGTTTGGGATTTGCGTTACGATCCGCCGCAAGCTCTGAATTTCAGTTACTACGGCGGCCTGCTCGATTACATCGAGTACACCATCTCCGACCACGCCCTCCCCGCCGACACTCCCCGCGAACAAACTCTCGGCCCTCTCGCCGTCCCCGGACAGTACGAAGTCTTTTTCATCGGCAACGGCACCGTCATGAAACAGCCGCTCACCATCACCCTCGATCCGCGCGTACACGCTTCTCAGGCCGACCTGGAAGCGCAGCTCCGCGCCGTAAGACGCATTGACTCCGGCCTCGCCGCCAGCACCAAGGCGTTCCAGTCCATCACCAACCTCCGCGCCGCCATCGCCGACCGCCTGAAAACGCTCGGCGTGAAGCCGGAAGAGAAGCCGAACGCGGATCGAATCAGCGCCGCCATGGGCGACAGTGAAAAGCATGAGGAAAAAAAGGACGAGAAAGCCGCGACCGCAAGTCCGGAAGCCAAGGCCTCCATCGACGCCCTAGGAGATCTGGACAAAAAGGCCGCCGCAATTGTCGAGGGAACCTTCGAAGCCCCCGGCGTAGGCCCCATCAATCGCGACCTGGCCCGCACCAGCTTCTTCATCCAATCCGGCGACGCCGCCCCCAGCCAAACCGCCCAAGCCTCCCTCGATGAATCCTGCTCCCAACTAAACAAAAACCTGGCAAACTGGCGCGATCTCGATTCCCAATCCGTCCCCACCACCAACACCATCATCGCCAAATCCGGTCTGGCGGCTCTACCAACAGCCACAGTAATGTCCATAACCGCCGCTTCTCACGAGGGAAACTCAGCCGACGCCTGCGCCCCGTAGCCGTCGACTCCGCCGCCCACACCGTTGACATTGCATCTGTAGGGGCGGGTCTCAGACCCGCCCCTAGTCTCTCAAGCACTTTGCGCCTTGATTTCGCAAGCCTATTAGTGTATATACAATAATGGGTTCTCGTGGGACGCGTCGAAAGCTATCACAAATCTCGCGAAGCACGGGGTCTCGTTCGAAGAGGCTGTTACGGTATTCAGCGATCCTGATGCACTCGATTGGACTGATCCGGAACACTCAGATCGAGAGCTGCGTAGTAAGCGTCTGGGAGCTTCGTCGAAGGGACGCATTCTGATAGCTGTCTATACCGTGAGGAATATCAATCATGGCAAAGAGACCATTCGCATCATCAGCGCGCGCCAAGCCAGTCGCAAAGAACGCGAGGCATATTTCGGATCGCCGCATTGATTTCTCCGATATTCCGCAATCTACCGACGGCGAGCTCAAGCGCGCGCGCCGCGTAGGCCGCCCCAAGACCGGAAAAGCTAAACAGCTCATCGCGATTCGCATAGCCCCGCCGCTGCTCGCTCGTCTCCGCCGCCTAGCCGCAAAACGATCCAAGCCGTACCAAACCCTGATCCACGAACTCCTCGAACGCGCCGCCCCGCGCTGAAGCATTATCGGCACTTAGCGAATGTACACACAGCATCGTTCGCATTTTCCCGCGCAACGTGCTACCGTGTCCTGTGGTTCACCAACAAAATTCGCGAATAACTCACGGAATGAACCAGCCGCCCTTCCGCTCCGCACAAGTTCTAGCCGTTTTCCATTCCACGAATCACCAACCACTCCGCACCGGTCATGCCTGTCTAATCGCTACCCAAATATTAGAACTTCACCTAACTTGCTCACAACAAACGAGAAAACATTTTCTAATCGCTACTTTTTCGGGGTGTTTCGCGCACGCCTCCTCTACGAATCACGCATCGCGAGACACCAATCACTACTCACCAAGCACCACCCACACCCCGCGCCCATGACCACCCACCGTAAACACCACGATCGCCTCGAAGAGCTGCGCAAGCTCAACGCCGAAGCTGAAGCCGGCGGCGGCGCCGAACGCCGCGAGCGCGAACACAAACAAGGCAAGCTCAGCGCCCGCGAACGTGTGGACCTGCTGCTCGATGAAGGCTCCTTCGAGGAACTCGACAAATTCGTCCGCCACCATTCCCACGATTTCGGCATGGAATCGCAGCGCCCGCCCGGCGACGGATTCATCACCGGCTACGGCCGCATCGGCGGCCGCCTGGTTTACGTCTTCGCGCAGGATTTCACCGTCTTCGGCGGCTCGCTTTCCGAAGCCAACGCCGGGAAAATCACAAAAATCATGGACCTGGCCATGCGCGCCGGCGCGCCCGTGATCGGCCTCAACGATTCTGGCGGCGCGCGCATCCAAGAAGGCGTGAAATCGCTGGCAGGCTACGCGGAAATTTTTCTGCGCAATACCCTCGCGAGCGGCGTGATCCCGCAGATCAGCGCGATCATGGGTCCCTGCGCCGGCGGCGCCGTCTATTCTCCGGCGATCACCGATTTTATTTTCATGACGCGCGACACCTCCTACATGTTCGTCACCGGTCCGGACGTCATCAAGACCGTCACCCACGAAGAAGTCACCAAGCAGGAGCTGGGCGGCGCGATGACGCACAATGCCACCAGCGGCGTTGCGCATTTCATTTCGCGCGACGATGCCGAATGCCTCGCCATGATCCGCGAACTTTTCAGCTACCTGCCATCCAATAATCTGGATGACCCGCCGCGAAAACCCACCAGCGATCCCTGGGACCGCGTCACGCCCTCGCTCAACGCCATGGTTCCGGAAAATCCGCAGCAACCGTATGACATCAAGGATGTAATTCACGCACTCGCAGACGACTCCGAATTTTTCGAAGTCCACGAGCACTACGCCAAAAATATCGTCGTCGGTTTCGCGCGCTTCGATGGCCGCTCCGTCGGCATCGTCGCGAACCAGCCCGCCTTTCTCGCCGGCGTCCTGGACATCAACGCCTCCGTAAAAGGCGCGCGCTTCGTGCGTTTCTGCGATGCCTTCAATATTCCGCTCATCACCTTCGAAGACGTTCCGGGCTTTCTTCCCGGCACCCAGCAGGAGTTTGGCGGCATCATCCGCCACGGCGCGAAATTGCTCTTCGCTTTCGCCGAAGCCACGGTTCCGAAAATTACCGTCATCACCCGCAAAGCCTACGGTGGCGCCTACTGCGTCATGGCCTCCAAACACATTCGTACCGACATCAATTTCGCCTGGCCCACCGCCGAAATCGCCGTCATGGGCCCCGAAGGCGCGGTCAACATCGTGTACAAACGCGAACTCGATCGCGCACCCGAATCCGAACGCGAAAATCTCCGTCAGGAAAAAATCGCCGACTTCCGCGAGCGTTTCGCCAACCCCTACGTAGCCGCCGAACAGGGCTACATTGACGCCGTGATCGAGCCCGCCCACACCCGCGCCAAACTGATCTCCGCCCTCCGCTCCCTGGAAAATAAACGCGACACCAACCCCCGCAAAAAACACGGCAACATCCCGCTATGACCACCCTGCACAAAGACTCGGTTCGGCGTCTTGACACTGCGCGCAGCGAACCTTTAGCATCGAGGATTGTGTTCGGGCCGGTTTAGCTCAGAGGTAGAGCGAGGGTCTCATAATCCCTAGGTCGTGGGTTCGAGTCCCACAACCGGCACCATAAGTTTGCGTATTAAGCCGTAGAAAAAAAGCCGCTGCATCGCATCACGCTGCGCGGCGCCTTCGTTGCAAATCCCCGAAATTGGCGAAAGCAAATTACTGCGTCGCGATCGCGTGCGGCGGCAAATGCTCCTCAAGATAGCGCAGCAGCAAGCTGTACAGATGCAGCGTGGTGCCGGAACCTTCGTTGATGGCGTGCGTGCGATTCGGATACTCCATGAAGTCCACAGGCTTATCCAGCTCGATCAGGCGATTGAGCAGCAGCTCGGTCCCAGCATAATGCACGTTGTCGTCGCCGGAGCCGTGCACCACGAGCAAGTGGCCGCGCAAACCTTCGGCGAAGTTCACAGCGGAACTGCTGCGATATCCTTCGACGTTCTGCAGCGGCAGACCCATGTAGCGTTCCTGGTAAATCGTATCGTACAGGCGCAAATCCGGCACCGGCGCGACCGACATTCCCACCTGATACAAATCCGGGGAGCGGAACATCAGGTTCAACGTGCTGGAACCTCCCCCGCTCCAACCCCACACCGCGACGCGAGCCGAATCCGCGAAGGGATGCGACTGCAGGAAAACTTTCAGCGCGGCGCTCTGGTCGTGCACGATCACCGGATGGATTGCGCCGTACACCACTTTTCGCCAAGCGCGGCCTTTCGGCGCGGGCGTGCCGCGATTGTCAAAGCTGACGACGATGTAACCAGCCTGAGCGACCGCGCGATTGTAATCATTGTTCCACGCGCCCCATTCGTCCAGGACGGTTTGCGCCGCAGGTTCTCCGTAAACGTAAACGAGAACGGGATATTTCTTCGCGGGATCGAAATGAGGAGGCTTCAGCATCCAGGCATCGAGACTGGCGCCCTCACCGATATCCACTTTGAAGAATTCCGTCGGCGAGGCGAGCAGCGGAGCGACGCTCGCGCGCAACGCGGCGTTATCTTGCAGCACGCGTGCGGAGCGATGCGCGGGAAGCTCCACGAGATCGATAACCGGAGTGAGATCCGCGCGCGAATAAATGTGCAAGGCCCAATGGGCATCGGGAGACATATCGTAACGGTGAGTTCCGGGCGCAGCGGCGGGACTGACGCGCTGGGCATTTTGCGAACCGTCCAGCGGCGCGCGATATAGATAGCGCTGCGTGGCATTTTCCGGAGAGGCGATGAAGTAGAGCGCGCCCCCTTTTTCGTCCACGCCGCAAATTTCGATCACGTCGTAGGCGCCCGGGGTGATGAGCTGCACGCGCTTTCCGTCGCGGGAGACAAGATAGGCGTGGCGCCAGCCGTCGCGCTCGCTCAACCACAAAAAGTCCGCGCCGTTGTGGAGCCAACGAATCTCGTCCATCACGTCCACCCACGCGGCATCCTGATCGCGGAAAACCTGGCGGACTTGGCCGGTGGCAGCGTCGCCGAGCAGCACGTCGTTGGTATTCTGCACGCGATTTAAATGCTCGATCGCCAGTTCGCTAGAATTTCCAGCCCACTCGAGGCGCGCAATATAATTTTCGCGCGGGTCGCCGGGGACTTGCATCCACAAGGTTTCTCCACCATCTACGCTGACGACGCCCGCGCGCACAGCTGAGTTCGTTGTGCCGGGAATCGGGATTGGAATGTTCAGAACCGTGGGATACACGCCCAGGCCAGGATAAGGGAAGCCCGTGACAATTTCCTTGGGCGCGCCGAGATTGTAGAGCAGCTTGAAAATTCCCACGCCGCTCGAATCGAATTGCCAGTAGGCGATGCGCCGGCCGTCCGGGCTCCAGCGGAAGGCGTCACGAACGTCCATCTCTTCTTCATAAACCCAGTCGGACGTGCCGTTAATAATCGTTTGCGAGCCGTCGTGGGTAAGTTGGGTGATGCGTCCGGTGGAACTTTCCTCCACGAAAATATTATTGGCGCGGACGTATGCGACCTTCGAGCCGTCGGGCGAGAACTTCGCGAACATCAGTGAAGATGCGGGCGCGTCACCGCCAAGTTTCCGCAGTGCGCCAGACTGCAGATCCAATACCCAGTAGTCTCCGCGCGTGTGCTGCCGCCACACTGGCGCGGAATTGGTGTAAAGAAGCAGACGAGACTTGTCCTTGGACCAGGCGTAGTTTTCGATTGTGAGCGGAACTTTGGCGCCAGAAGGAATGAGCTTGGCAGCCGAGACGAGAACTTCGCGTTGTCCGGTGGCCGTCTGGTAGCGGATGATATCCTGCGCGTCCTTGACCGCCGAGGATGGTTCGACCGTGGTGTAGAACGCACCGTCGTCCAGCCAGCGCGACGGACCGAAGTACCTGACCTCAAAATCCGGCGACGCATACATGCGATGCAGCAGCTGGTCTGACTCCGGAGAGATCTGCGCTTGCAGCGGGATGGTGGCGAGGCACGCCGTGACCAGGAAAGCGAGTGCCGGCAGAAATCGCCGCAATAGAACGCGCGCAGCAGAAACCGATAACCTTGAAACTTCGAGATTCATGCAATCTCCCACGTAGCGTGGAGTGATCCGGTAGTGTTCTCTGAAAACCTGCAATGCAAAACTAATTTTTCATCAATGGAAGTTGCTTTCGCGAATCTCTCGGCCATTCGTTGGCTGAATTGGGCGAGCATTGGTCGGATAGAGCTTGGCGAAAGCCGCGATCTGCGCGGGAGAGGCTTCGATGGGAGTTTTCATCACGAACCAGCGGATGCCTTCCTTGCAGGCAGGAATAGTGAGCGAGCCGTCGAAAACGTAGTAGTTCTGGTTGGCAGGCAGCAGATTGGCGGCGTTGATGACCACTTTCTTCAGCTCCACTTCTTTTCCTGCATCGCGAGGAATATGGCTCCACAGGTCGCGCAGCATGGCATTTTCGGCGCCACTCTTGATGAACACAGCGACCACAGCGGTGCGGCCCGCTGCGGTATCCATGTGGACGAAGTGCAGTTCCATGTCGTACTTCTTGCCGTCGATTTCGTTTTCGCTCACATGATGAAAATGGAATTGCACCAGTGGAAGCGCTGTCCCGTTGACGGTGATACTGCTGCCCGGCTCGTAGTTGATCTGGATGGTGTGGCCGTTGTTGATGATTTTCAGCGGCGAGAGTTTGTAATCAAATTGTATCGGGGCCAGCTCCGCGGGTTGCGCGCCGACGATATCAATGGGCGACTGGCGCTGGCCCGTCTTGCAGGTGGCGAAATCAGGCTCAAGGTCGCCCCAGTGGTCTGGGCCTTCCGCTCCACTGTAGCCCCAGTGAGGAGCGTTTGCCGGGTGTTCTTGAGCAATGATGGGCCGCGCCAATACCAGCGCGGCGCAGAAAATGAAACAAGCTGCTGCGATGCGTGCCAAACGAATGGTCATGGGAAACCTCCGTAGCGAAGAAGGAAACGTAGCATCTCACTTTGCGGGCGAATCTTCAAATATTCGGTGTGGAAAATCCGAAACGTGCGCGTATATTCGCAAAGGCCGAGCGTTGGCAAAAGCGAGCACGCGGACTGCGCTACTGCAAACGGCCAACCGCAGCAAGCGCCGCGCAGGGATGGAGGAACATGAAAACAGCACTGGGCGTTGCTATCCTGATCGGTATTTTGTGCAGCACAGCTGAAAACGCCTGTGCGCAGAGCGCGGCGCAGGCCGCGAATGAACAGGCAGCAAATGGCGCGCAGCAATTCGCTGCTCTAGGCGATTTGAAACTGCGCAGCGGCGCCGTGATTCACGATTTTCGGCTGGGTTATCGCACCTTCGGGCAGCTGAACGCCGCGAAGTCGAATGCCATCCTGTGGCCGACCTGGCTAGGCGGCAAGACGCAAGAGTTGGTGCAATTCATCGGACCAGACACGGTGGTGGACAGCACGAAATATTTCGTGGTGCTGGTGGACGCGATCGGAAACGGGATTTCGACTTCACCATCGAACAGCAAGTTCCAGGCGCGGCTGGCGTTTCCGGAATTCACGATTCGCGACATGGTGGAATCCGAGCACCGGCTAGCTACAGAAATTCTGCACCTGACGCACTTGCACGCAGTGATGGGAATTTCGATGGGCGGTATGCAGACATTCGAGTGGGTAGCAGCTTATCCGGATTTTATGGACGTGGCGGTTCCGATGGCAGGCTCGCCGCAGTCAACTTCTTACGACAAGCTGCTGTGGACGGCGGAGATGGACGCGCTGCGGCTAGATCCGGAATGGAAAGGCGGCCAGGGTACGCGGTCGATGACGGGCGGCTTCGCGGTGTACAACGAAATCGGCAATATGAACGTGACTTCGCCGGCCTATCGCGTGGCAAAGACCACCCCGCAGGATTTCCCAAAGTTCATCGAGCAAACGCGGAAGGAACTCACGATAAACGCGGCGACGGCATGCGACGCCATCCGGCAACGCCAGGCGATCAATGCATTGGATATTCCGGGGGAGTTTGGCGAGACGATGGAGCAGGCAGCAAAGAGCGTGCACGCCAAATTGTTGGTAGTGATTTCGCCGGAAGACCACATGGTGAATCCAACGCCGGCACTCGCCTTTGCGGGCATGATCGGCGCGCCGGTGCTTACGCTCGATTCTCCTTGCGGGCACTCGAGTCTTGAGTGTATTTCCGCCGGTCCGATCGTCGCCAAATTCCTCGCCGATCCTGCGTCTGTCCAGAGCATGACCCTGCATGGGGCGGCCAGCCAGTAGAGGTCTTCATGAATCCGATGGAGAAAGCGAGGGGTGGCGCGGCGTTACTACCTCTGAAATGAAACCCGACACATTGGTGATTGTGAATCCCACATCCGGCGGCGGGCGTGCGTTGCACGCCCAGGCGGAAGTGGCGAGCTTGCTGGCGGAGCGCGGCTGCCGAGCCACGTTCGTGCATTCAAAGAGCTCGGAGGACATCCGCGAAAAGGCGGCGCGCGGCGTGGCGGAGGGATTTCAAGCAGTGGTGGCGCTGGGCGGCGATGGCGCGTTTCATCATTTGGTGGAGGGTATTCGCGGGAAAGATGTAGTAGCGGGATTTTTTCCGGCGGGCAATGGGAACGACATTGCACGCGCCCTGGGAATTCCCTGCGATCCGGTGACGGCGGCGGACGCATTCTTGCGCGGACAGCCACGAGCGGTGGACTTGGTGCGCGTGCGATTCAGCGATGGCAGCGTGGCGCATTATATCGGTGCGGGAGGAATGGGCCTGGACGCGGAGGCCGCGCATCTGGCCAACACTCGATTCCAAGCGTGGCCGGGAGTGACGCGCTACCTTGCAGGAGCGTTTACGATATTTTTCCGCGAGCCCCTGCTGGATGTGTCGGTGGAAATGGACGCAGCGAGGTGGTCCGGCCGCGCGCTATTTGTGGCAGTGGCGAACGCGACGAGCTACGGGTCGGGCGTGCGCATCGCTCCGCAGGCGGAGATGGATGACGGTTTGCTGGATGTGGTGATCGTGGGCGATGTGGGGCTGCTGCGTTTGCTGGAAGCGATACCGATCGTGCTGACGACCGGCGACCTGCGCGGTTTCCCGGAAGTGACGCGCTATCGCTGCCGGCGCGTGGCGTTGCGCGCAGACCGGGCCGCGCGGGTGCACGGGGACGGGGAGGCTTTGGGAGTGGCGCCGGCGGAGTTTGAGGTTTTGCCGGGGGCGATTCGGGTGATGGTGGGGAAAAAAATCACCACTGATGGACACTGATAAAACTGATAAAAAACAAGCTCTGATAAAGATAAATGCAGATGACGGCAATGACTTTGCCGCACCCCTACCAGCTGATGAAACTAGCTTCGTCTAAACTTCAAGCGTGGGGATCATTGCGCGGTTATTCGCTTTTTTTCTTGGAGAGTTTTAGGGTGACTTCGATGTCGCGGCGGCTATCGAAACTGGAAACGGTGCGGATGGAAGAAGTCATGTCGTCGTGCTCGGCGTGAATCTCATAATCCACGTTGGGATCCAAGCCGCTGAAACGATAATTGCCGGACTCATCCGCGATATAAGTTTTCACTGCCTGGGATTTCACATTTTTCAGGTACACGACCCCGGAGGGAACGGGATTCTCGCCTTTATCAATCACGCTGCCGTGCAGGACCTTTAATTGTGCTTCCGCTTTTTTCTGAGCTTTGGATTCATCTTGCGCGCGGACGGGCGCCGCAACCACAAAGCCCAAGAGCAACATTGCAGCGACCTGAAACAACCTGTGGCTTTTCACGGGGTCCTGTTCTCTCCAGCGCTTACGCCTGGAAACGAGAAACGTACGGCCGAATCTGGCAGCAGCGCAAGAGCGACACGGCCGGCGGTCCGGCATACAACCTGTAAGATGACGCGGAAACCGAAAAAGATGCGAGGGTGAAGCGAGAGGCGTGATTTATCCGACCTCTTCCTCGTCATCGTCGTCGTCGTCCGCTTCGCCTTCCTTGACGCTGGACTTTTCCTCTTCTTCTTCGTCGTCATCGTCCTCGTCTTCGGAGATGACGATGAGGTGTACGGGATGCGTTTGCGTCACTTCCAGCTCGACGTCGCACTCCGGGCAGCTGAGGATTTCGCCTTCCTCGACTTCGTCTTCGTCCAAATCAATTTCGGTGTCGCATTCCGGACATCGGGTCACGAGATTTCTCTCCTTCCTGGGTGTACTTCCACTGGCGGGCTATTATATACCGCAGGTGTCAAGCGTTGGCGAGAGGGGATGCGTAAAGGTGACGGTGCGACGTGAGTATCCGGAACGGCCGCTAGTGGGCGTGGGCGGCGTGGTGATTGCGGACGGGCGAACTTTATTGATTCGCCGCGGCAGCCCGCCGCTGGAAGGGGAATGGTCGATTCCTGGAGGCATGCTGGAACTAGGCGAGACGTTCGAGGAAGGAGTGCGGCGCGAATTGGCGGAAGAAACGGGGCTGGAAGTGCGGGTGGTGGATTTTATCGAAGTGTTCGAGAGGATTTTTCGAGATGAGGATGGGCGAACGCAGTACCACTTCGTGATTCTGGATTATTTGTGCGCGGTGGAAAGCGGGGAAGCGCGGGCGGCGAGTGATGTGCGCGATGTGGCTTGGGCGCGCGAAGAAGAACTTGCGCAATATTCGCTGACCACGACAGCGACTCGGGTGATCAAGCGAGCGTTTGAGATGTGGCGGGCGCGGACTGCGGAGAAATAGCGAGTCTAGCTCGCGGCAGCTTCGGGCAGGCGGCCGAAGCGGCGTTCGCGCCCACGAAAGTCTTCGACGGCCGCGGCTAGATCGGCAGCGTCGAATTCTGGCCACATGCGCGGCGTGAAAAATAGTTCCGCGTAGGCGCATTCCCAAAGCATGAAATCGCTCAGGCGGCGATCGCCACCGGTGCGAATCAGCAAATCCACGTCCAAAGCAGGACCGCTGGAGTGGGTGACTTCGCCGAGACGCTTCGCGAATTCACGCTGCGAGACTTCCAGGCTGGAGAGCATCCAGCAGGCGGCGCGCAGGATGGCATCGCGGGCGGAGTAGTCCACGGCGATGCGCAATTCCAGAGCGCGCCCGGAAGCGGTAAGTTTTTCGGCGGTTTCGATAGCTTGCGCGAGTGCAGGCGGAATGCGGTCGCGGCGGCCGATGACGCGCAAGCGAACCCCTGCCGCGGCGCATGCGGCCGCCTCAGTGCGAAAATATTGTTCGAGCAGAGCGAGCAACGACACGACTTCGCTCATGGGGCGTTCCCAGTTGTCCGAGGAAAACGCGTACAGCGTCATGGTGCCAATGCCCAGGCCGGGAGCGGCGCGGACAACGCGGCGGACGGATTCCACGCCGGCGCGATGTCCTTCGGAGCGGGCCAGGCCGCGCGAGGAAGCCCAGCGGCCATTGCCATCCAGGAGAATGGCGACGTGGAGTTGGGATTGCGGAATTAATGTCAAAGTACTTTTATTCATAGAGTATCCCGGCAAAATTTTTTGCTGCTTAACCTTCGCGCGTGACGCGGATCAGAGCTTCCATGTGGTTCAGATACTTTTCCAGCGCGCGGCGACCGGCGCCCGTCAGGCGATATTCGGTTTTCGGCATGCGCCCGTCGAAAGATTTCGTACAGCCCAGATAGCCGGCGTCTTCCAGCTTGCGCGCATGGACGCTCAAGTTGCCGTCCGTGGCGCGCAGCAGCTCTTTCAACTCGTTGAAAGTGAGCGATTCGTTCACGGCGAGCGCGCTGACGATAGCAAGGCGCGTACGCTCGTGGATCAGACGGTCCAGATTCGTCGCCGTATTTTCCGCGGGCCGCGCCGCCGAGGCGGTTCGTTTATTGCGCTCGTCGCCCTCGGCACGCTCACGACGATACGCTCCTGATTTAGCCACCATATTTCCTCGCGATGACGGCTCCAAAAATAATGTGTAAGCCGCCGAAGCCCCCCGCCAGCAGCGCATTCTGCCAATTCCAGGGAGAGAAGAGCGCGACAGCGCCCAAAACCATGAAACACAAGCCCATTAGTGGGACGATGCGGATGGAAAACGCGCCGCCCGTGACCACGCCGGTCCCGTACAGCAGCAGCCACTGGCCGGGAATGGGGCCGATTTCACTGGAGCGCAGATGCAGGACGGTGAGCAGCGCACCCACAAAAAGCGGCGGCGCAAAACTATATACAAAGCGGCGGCCCGGCCCGCTAAACAGAGACGACCCGGCCTGGCGGGCTTTCGAATAGGTGGTCCAGCTGGCAATGATGATGGCGATGAACGCTTCAGAGATCCAAGTGATGAGCCAGGGGAGAGGCGAAGGCTGACGCGACGCGATGGCGGCTGCTCCCAGAGCGGTAATGCCCATGGCCACGCCACCCCAACCGGGAACCGCGGTAAAAGAAGCGGCACGCTCCATGGTTTCGCGGATGAAACGAAGGTTGTCGCGGGCATGGTCGGCAATGGCGACGGGAGCAGGAGCATGGCCGGGAGAATGATCAGGAAGCGCCATACGACAACAGTAGC
>Ga0209447_10000135_pt1 | contig 18411 bp, 14 predicted proteins | sample BogFormECP04_OM3_FD_188243 | JGI IMG/M metagenome (GOLD analysis project Ga0209447, IMG submission 188243) | Bog forest soil microbial communities from Calvert Island, British Columbia, Canada - ECP04_OM3 (SPAdes) (version 2) | ecosystem: Environmental > Aquatic > Freshwater > Wetlands > Bog ... | reverse complement strand
CGATGCGCGCGGATTATTGCGGCGTTCGCGCGCGACGCCAATGGCGTGCGTGGGAACTCGCGCGAACCGCTGTGGCCCAGGCTTCCCTGCTGGAGATGCAACGCTTACAGTGTGGCTCTCAACCTTACGCAGCGGCGACACGACCGACCGCGGCCCCATCCAATCCGGAGCAGCCCCCATGTACTATCCCCCAAGAACAGCCTAAACTTCCCCCAAGCAAGTATAGCGAATATGCGCGGAGACTGGAACCGCGTCAAGTTAAGTGATGAATAGGTGCCCAAAAATGCAATACCCCTCCCGGCACAGAACTCTATGATTTGGCGGGAGTTGCGGCTGGGGGCGGGACGTAAGCCCAGGATTCTGGGTTTGTTGTTTGTTCGCTGAGCGCGAAAAACAACCGAAAGCGAAAGGATGTTCGCCTTCGGCACAGGAGATATTTTTGAGACGGATGTAAAAAATTTTGCTCGTGATTTCACGCGCAAGAAACGGATAGCGGCTTCGGTTGGGTTTCGCTAGTTTGGACGGGAGAGCGAGGCTCACGATGATGGAGCTGATGGCGAGAACTTCTAATTCGGATTTCAACGTGACCCATGCGATGCGGCCCAATGAAAAGCATTGGCACGCGGTACAGACGCGCGATCGCAGCGCGGACGGCGCGTTTGTGTATGCGGTGCGATCCACCGGAGTTTACTGCCGGCCATCATGTCCATCGCGCAAGCCGCAGCGCGAGCAAGTGGAGTTTTATTCGTTGCCGGCCGCCGCGGAGCAGCAAGGCTTCCGCGCTTGCCTGCGCTGCCGGCCACGATTGGCGCGTTTGCGCGACCCACGCGCGGCGGTGGTGGCGAAAGTCTGCCGGGAGATCGAGGCGCAGATTGACGCAGATAGCGGAAAAGCAGCGAACGGCGACGGGTCCGAGATGCGGATGACTCTGGGCACACTGAGTTCGGCTGCGGGAATAAGCGCGCATCAGCTAGAGCGCGCTTTTCGCATCGTGATGGGAATTTCGCCGCGGCAATACGCCGATGCGCGGCGGATGCGGAGGCTGAAATCCAGGCTGCGAAAAGGAGACGACGTGACGACAGCACTGTACGACGCAGGATTTGGATCGAGTAGCCGATTGTACGAACGCGCTCCGGCGCAATTGGGGATGACGCCGGCGACCTACAGGCAGGGCGGCGTGGGGATGAAAATTCATTACACGATCGTGAGCTCGCCGCTGGGGCGATTGCTCGTTGGTGCGACGGGCCGCGGGATCAGCGCGCTGTATCTGGGGAAAGAGGACGGGCCGCTGGAAAGTTCGTTGCGCAAGGAATATCCGCGCGCGGAGATTCAGCGCGACCGGAACGGCTTGGAAGGATGGGTGGGACAAATACTGGAGCATCTGCGCGGGCGCGAACCGAACCTCGATCTGCCGACGGACGTGCAGGCGACCGCATTCCAGCGGCGGGTGTGGGAAGAATTGCGCAAGATTCCATACGGCACGACGCGGACGTACAGCCAGGTGGCACGGGCGATTGGCAAACCGACGGCGATTCGAGCCGTGGCGCGGGCGTGCGCGACCAACCCTGTCTCCGTGGTGGTGCCATGCCATCGCGTGGTGCGCGAAGATGGGAATCTGGCCGGGTATCGCTGGGGGCTGGAGCGTAAACTCGCGCTGCTGCGGCATGAATCAGCCGGTCAAGGCGAAAAAAACAACGGAAAGCAGCGAAATAGGCGCTAGCCCTGAGGTTTGACCTTTTCGGTGCCCTTGGGCCAGTGTGGTTTGAAATGCGCGTCGCCGACGTCGGGGTTACGGACGAGTTTGGAATAGCGGATGACGAAGTAATCGCCGGAACCGGTCTCATTGAACTGCTGCTGCACCGGAAGCCAGGACGACTCATCGAACCAGATTTGAATTTTGGAGATTTGATTGCGGGCTTCCTGAGACTTGGGAGTCAGTTCGAGCTCGACCGTCTTTTTATCGTCCAGTGTCGGCTCGCCCAACAGTGTAACCAGGTACGACTTCTGCAGTTCCTTCCCTTGCGTTCCAAAACCGAGCAGCAGGTATTGATCTACCTGGGCGCGATGCTGTGCAAGATTGTATTCTTCGACGCGTTTCAATCCTGGTGTGTAGATATAAAGATTATCGCCCATGCGCAAAATCGTGCGCGCGTCGGGGGGCTTCATTTCCAGCAGCATTTTATCGTCGTGCACCAGGATTGTGCCGGTTTCGGTGGAGCGATCGTTAACCACGACGGTGACTTTCGTGCGCTCGACATCGGCCGAAAGGCTGTGAAAGCCTTTTGCGGAGCGATCGAGTTCTCTGAGTGTGCTATCGAGCGTAGCCGGAGTGTGGTTTTGACCACCGGCAGGCCATGCCCTGACGCATGCAGCCGAAACGATGGCGGCTAGCGCAATTCCCAATACGAACCGTTTTACGATCAAATCATGTCCCCCACTGGGTGGTCGGCGCGTTAACGAAGCGTTCATAATACTACATGTGGTTAGACGTCGCGGATGGCTTGGCGGGTTCCAAGCGTGTTCAAGGGCCGGGAGAAAATGTTACATCAGCGGCGACGGGTGCACGGTCACATCGTAGTAGAGGATCGAACCATCCTGCGAGGAAACGGGCTCGATATGCACGACCTGGAAAGTCTGGTCTTTTAGTTCGTCAACGGTTCGCGCGAGGATATCGTGAGTTTCGCGCTCAAGTTCGGGCGTGGCGTGGGCCGTGCGCTTATCTGCCGAGAGCGCGGTGGCATCGAGGCGGTACGTGTGGGTCTGACTGGCGGAGTCTTGCGATTCGAGTTGGACTTTGGAGCCGAACGCGGTAGTAGCCTGGGGCTGATCGTGGAACCAGCGTGTCGGAGTGACCAGCACAAACAGAACAATCAAAATCACGGCCAGATCGTAAGGCCAACTGCCGCGTTCATAAGACCAGAAAATGGTGCGGACGATTGCTCGCCATACAGTGCGCATGTCAGTGAACCGACGAACCGTCCACAACCTCGCCGTCACGCATGTGCAGGACGCGATGCCCGTAGGCGGCGGCTTCTGGATTGTGCGTGATCATGACGATGGTTTGGCCGAGATCTTGATTGAGCTGGCGGAGCAGGCCGAGGACGGCTTCGGAGCTTTTGGTATCGAGGTTGCCGGTAGGTTCATCGGCCAAGACGATTTTTGGTTCGCTGACGATCGCGCGAGCGAGCGCGACGCGTTGTTGTTCGCCACCGGAAAGCTCTGAAGGCTTGTGCTTGAGGCGACCGCTGAGGCCTAGGAGGTCGGCGACCACCTGGAAGCGGTGCGGATCGAATCCATTTCCGTGAATGTGCTGGGCCAGAGTGATGTTGTGGTACGCGTCGAGAGTGGGGAGCAGATTAAAACGTTGAAAGACAAAGCCGACTTTGTGGCGACGCAGCAGAGTGCGCGCTGAGTCGCTCATGGTGGTGAGGTCGTTGCCATCGAGCAGCACGCGCCCGGAGGTGGCCTGCGCGAGGCCGCCAATCACGTGCAGCATGGTTGATTTGCCGCACCCGGAAGGGCCCATGATGGAGACGAATTCGCCGGGAAAGATGTCAATGCTGACGCCGCGCAGGGCGGGAACTTCCAGTTTGCCCTGACGATACACCTTCCACAGATTTTCAGTCTGAAGTATGGGCTCCAACAGCCGCTCTCCTGCAAGCGTCGGCGAATTCGAGGATGGAAATATTCTAGTCGGCTTTAGCATTTCTGCCTAGCGCGGACAGCCGGACCCAAATTGAGCCGGATGCCTGAATCACAGCGGAAAAGTGCGGTCAAGTTACTCGTAAGCCAGAGCCTCGACGGGATCTTTGCGGCTGGCCATCCAGGCGGGATAGGCAGCGCCGAGCAGGCCGCCGACGAGGGCAATGAGGCCAGCGCGCAAAACCCATAGTGGCGTAATCAGGATCGTGAGCGTCGGGAACACCTTGATGAAGATTGCGCTCATAAGGAAGCTGAGTCCGACGCCGGCCACAGCTCCGCCGATGCATAGCAACGTCGTCTCGCTGAGAACGATTCGAACAATGTAGCCCTTGGATGCGCCCAAAGCTTTCAGGACGCCGATTTCGCGAGTGCGCTCGATGATGGTGGTGTACATCGAGAGAAAGATCACCAGGAAGCCGATGACCACGGCGATTCCGATCATCACGTTAATGAAGGCTGTGAGACCCGGCAAGTTCGAGGAGGTCATCAGCGACATGAGATCTCGGAGCGGGCGAACCTCGTAGCGGGGCAGAAGCTCCTTGATTTCGTCAGTCACTGCCGGAGTGTGGTCGGCACGATCACACTTAATGAAAAAGACGGAAGCCTTGTCGTGCGCGCCCCCCATTTCCTGAAGCGTGGAAAGGAATACGAAGAGGCGCGCTCCCTTGCCATGCTCGACGATGCCTACTACGTGAAAATCGTGATTGAAAAGTTGCAGGGTCTGGCCGAGCTTTATTTTTTTTGATTTGGCATAGACGTCGTCTACCAGGATGTCGTCGAGCCCCCGCAAATCGTGGCCCTGGTGGAAAACGAATCCGCCGGTAACGGCGTTAAAACTCTCCTTGTCGATGCCATACACGATTTCGATGCCGCTCGTATTGAACTGCGTCAGCACTGGGGCAACCGCCTGCACGTATTCGAGTTGCGCGAGTTTGTCTCCGATCGCGATGGGCATGGGCGCGCCGCTAAAGGCCATCAGGTAGGAAGCCTGAGGCGGCTGAACCATGATGTCCGCGCCGACGCCTTCGATGCGTTTGGCTGATTCCGAGAGTAGGCCGCTGGTGAGGCCCACAACGATGATGACGAGGGTGACCTCGACGGCTACGGCCAGCACGGTGATGAACGTGCGGAGCGGCCGGTGCAACACGTTTTGCGTAATCATGTAACGAATCATAAATTTTTGAGGCGTTCAGGCAATCGTGAACGCGCTAGTGTTGCGGCTCCTTGTTGTTCGGGCCAGAATCTTTGTGAACGTCGTCCCCGGTGTTATCGCCGAGATGCACCAAGTCCGTGCCGGGCGGCTGCGGCAGGGAGAAGCGGTCTGCGGCAATCGGCTCGTTCACAGTAAGCTTCTTGATTGTAATCTGCAATTGATAGTCATCACTGGGCCGGGTGACGTTGATCTGCCACGGGTAGCTCGAAGCGCCCGTGGCTCGCCAGTTTGCATAGCCCACGTCCGAAACCACCTTACCACCAGAGCCAAAATTCTCAATTCTTGAGACACGCAAATCCGCGCGATCGAACCATATTTTCCGCGCGATTTCCCAATTGGAAGCCGGCTGCCGGGAACTTCCTTCTTGATCCGGAGCAGCGCTGCCAGCTGCGGATTTCGGCGCTTCCGAACTGACCACCGTTAATATGTAGAATCGCGCTGCGCCTTCACTCGCTTCCTCGAATAACACTGGCGCGCGAACTGTGATTGCCGGCCAAAAAATCGCGTCCACCAGATGCTGCGGCCGGAGATTTTCGATTGGCTTCTCGGCGCGACGCTCAAGATTGGCGGGGCCGACGATAAATTTATTCTTCGACGGTATGTAGATATTGAAAGTCGAGCCGTCGCTGACCATGTCGAAAATATTCTTTCCAACTACCGGGGCCTGGCCGATCACGCGGATGCTGGCGGGCCTGGCTGCCAGAATAAAGCCGTTCACTTCATGGTATTGCTCGATTACGCCGGAATACGCGGAGCCCGCCGTGAGTTTCATGGTCACGCCAGCGTTCAGAGACTGGATCGCTTGCGCCTGGCGATTGTAGGCATCGAGCAGCTGCTGTTTCGTCGCGGTCTGCAGCGGCGCCGGCGCTTGGGACGGCTTGACGACGGTCTTGTTGCTGACGGCGCAGCCGAAGGCAAACGTGAGCATCACTGCCACGGAAGCGATCCGGACAACGCGTCTAACAGTGATATTAGCAATTATATTAGGCCAGCCTATAAACACAAAGTATGCAATTTAACAGCGGCTCAGATGGGTGTCAACGAAACAGGGATGTGCTTAGAAATGATCAGACGTGCTCCGGCATGCTCCGGTGTGGTGGTGCGGGCAGGTGAGGGGCCAAGGTGCTAGAATCTCGGTTTTGCGCGGAGTGCTGCAATGTTTAAGAAGGTCTTGATTGCCAATCGCGGTGAGATCGCTGTACGCATTGCGCGCGCGTGCCGGGAGATGGGTGTGCGCGCCGTTGCCGTGTATAGCGACGTGGATCGCGCCTCACTTCACGTGCGGCTGGCGGACGAGGCGTACCCGATCGGCCCCGCACCCTCGCGCGAAAGTTATTTGGTGATTGAGAAGATTCTGGGCGTGGCGCGTTATGCGGGGTGCGACGCGGTTCATCCCGGTTACGGTTTTCTGGCGGAAAATCCGGCGCTCGCACGCGCATGTGTGGGGGCTGGCATCACCTTCATCGGGCCTTCGGCGGCTGCGATGGAGCAGTTGGGCTCGAAAACCGCCGCCCGGCATATCGCGCGGGACGTAGGCGCCCCTACTGTGCCCGGCACGCTGGACCCGATCGATAATGCCGACGAGGCGGCGAAAATTGCGCGGGAGATTGGTTTCCCGGTGATTTTGAAGGCGGTGGCGGGGGGTGGGGGCAAAGGGATGCGCAGCGTCGCGAGTGAGGGTGAGCTTGCCTCTGCTTGGCGGGATGCGGCGTCCGAAGCGCAGAACGCGTTCGGCGACGCGCGGCTGTACATGGAAAAATATTTAGAGCGACCGCGGCACATCGAGATTCAGGTGCTGGCAGATCATCACGGACATTTTGTTTATTTGGGGGAGCGCGAATGTTCCGTGCAACGACGGCATCAGAAAGTGATTGAGGAGGCGCCGTCGCCGATTATGACGCCGGAACTGCGGAAGGCCATGGGCGAAGCGGCGGTGAAATTGGCGCGCGCGGGAAACTATACGAATGCCGGCACAGTGGAGTTTCTGGTGGACGCGCAGCGGAATTTTTACTTTCTGGAGATGAATACGCGGCTGCAAGTGGAGCATCCCGTGACGGAGATGGTGACGTCGCTGGATCTAGTGAAGTTGCAGATGCGCATTGCGGCCGGCGAGCCATTGCCATTTGGCCAGGAAGAAATTGCATTGCGCGGCCATGCCGTCGAGTGCCGCATCTACGCCGAAGATCCGGACAATAATTTCTTTCCGTCGCCCGGGAAAATCGTGGATTGCAGAGTTCCGAGCGGTCCGGGGATTCGGCTGGATGAAGGGATATACGCGGGCTGGACGGTGCCCAACGAGTATGACCCAATGTTGGGCAAGCTGATTGCGTGGGGCGGCGATCGCCAGGAAGCGCTGGCGCGAATGGGGCGGGCTCTGGAGGAATATTATGCGAGCGGGATAAAAACCAACGTCTCGCTTTTCCGCCGCATTCTGAGCAGTAGCGATTTCCAGAGGGGCGCGATTTACACGCGGTGGCTGGACGATTTTCTGAGCGCCGAGACTGCCGCGAAAAGTCGCGACGGCGGCGAAGAACAAACCCAGGCGGAGCAAGCTGCGGCGATTGCCGCATTTCTGTGGCACACGTCGCATCGGAGTGGCGCGAACGCGCCGGAGACGCCGGCGATTACAAAATCACGTTGGAAGACACAGAGTTGGCGGGAACAAGTGAAACGCGAGCCGCAGCCGTAACCACGTCGCGTCAGTCCGAGCGGAGCGATTGTGAAATTGCAGATTGAAATCGACGGAAAAAAACATCGCGTGGAGATGACGCAAGCGGGCGAGCGGCCCGTCTGGACGATTGACGGCCAACGTCTGGATGCTGATGCGACGGAGGTGTCGCGTGGCATCTATTCGATTCTGATCAACGGAAGATCGTTTGAAGTGCGCATGGAGCGCTGGGCCGCCGAATTGCGAGCGACGAGCAGCAGCCGGGAATTCAGAATCGTAATTCCGGACGAACGCGAGTGGCGACGAAATCGTGGCAGCGCCGTCGAAGCAGAAGGCCGCCAGCAGGTATTGGCACCCATGCCCGGGAAAATCGTCCGTGTGCTGGTGAAGACGGGCGATGTGGTTCGGGCGGGCCAAGGCCTGCTGGTGGTGGAGGCGATGAAGATGCAGAACGAAATTCGCGCGCCGAAATCCGGAACGATTGACCGGTTGGCCGTGGTGGAAGGCCAAACCGTGAATGCGGGAGAGATGGTGGCCATCGTCAGCTGAGCGCAAGTTCGTTTTCGCTACCAAGCATCATATTGCTCCGTCGACAGCTTTGAATTGGAGCAACGCTAGTCCACGCGGTCCGGATTGGATCTCAGGCCCAGCCTCAGCGTGTGGCGCTTCTGCGCGTATAGGGACTGACTTGATGCTCGAGCCGACAGCGATTACGGTCGGCTCCCTTCCGGGACTTCGTTTTGGGCGTATGATGCGATGGGGAGGGCAGCGGAGAGGTGCATGTCTGAGGGGAACCCACTACGCGCGGTTGAGCTCTGGAAAACCCGGACCGCCGCTTCAACGTCTTGGTGTTCAGCGCAACTCGATTCGCCTGGCGCACGGACTTGCTCGCCGAAATCGGGCGCCAACCATCATGGTTCGCAGTCCCGACGGCATGGGTGGACGAATGAAGAGCGAAAACATCGTAACGGTACGCTTGGTTGCAAGCTGTGCTGGCGTCAATTCCGGATTAGTTCTTGCGAAGCTAAGTCACTTAGGCTAAAACTCTGTTGGCGGCGTCTAGGAAATCCGTTCAGATCTTGTGATTACGGCGCTTGGGAAATCGGACCATCGGCCGAGGACTTGCCGCGCAATCTTGGTACCTCGTCCAGAAGTTCGAGTCGCCGTCACCGCGTCGGACGGCACCGGCTCGATGTGCAGCTTGATTTGTTTGCGCTTGCAGTCCGTACGATCGCGGAGTTCGAGGTAGGGTGCATGGTGACATTTGTAGGGAGATACGATCGATGAACAGGTTGCAATCATGCGCATGACTCATCCGAAATCCACCATTCAAGCAGGGATCTTCGGGGCGCGGGGACGGCGTGTGCGCCGGATTCTTTGCGTCCTGATCGTTGCTCTATCCACCGGTATTGCCAGCTCGGCACAAAACCAGCGTCCCGCTCCCCTCCCAAGCTCCGATCTGGGCCGAGAGAATTTGGGCCGCGTGGCAGCGTCGGCTGCAGAACTCAAAGCGGTTCTCATAAAAGACGCCGGACTCCTGGTGGAGTTGAAGCGTTGGGTTGCGAAGGATGCCACAGATCACGGTCAGGTTATCGCGGGCTCGGATCTCACAAATGACGCTATCTTCGAGCGCTTGGAGACGGACATCCAATTCCGGTCTGTAGCAACTACGCTGGTGCAACGCTACGGATACCTGCTTCCCAAGGTAAATCCTGATTCAGAACTCGGGAAGGAACGCGAGCTCCTGATTCAGGAAAGGACCAAGTGGCTGGCACAAAATCAGGAAGAAGAACTGGCCGCAGCCCGCCAGCGAAACCAGAGAAATTTGCAGAATGCTCGAGCCTGCGATCCGCAGTTTGACCAAGACTGCAATGCCTCCCAATCAAACCGGCCAACGAACGGGGCACAAGAGCAACTGCCGCAACCGGGAACTGGGATGCCGCCTCAGCAAAACTTTCCTAATCAGCAGAGTCCTCCTACCGCGCCGCGTCCAGGCGAGAACCCGTTGGAGCGCGCGCAGCTCACGCAAACGAGTGAACAGCCGTCCGATTTGTACTCCGCGCTTCAGTTAGGAGACCGCTCCCAGACGCCGGGAGCCTTCAACGGCCTCAGCCTGAATTCGGACGCAAATCAGCTGCCGGGATCCATTCAACAACCTTTAGGAACCTCTGACACCGAAGAACAATTCGGTATCGGCCTAACAGTTGGAACTGCCGCAAACCAGAGGGATGGAGCCGCGGCGTATGGTGCGAACCTGGAGGCGGCAAGCGGTACAATCCCAAGTTCGAGCGGAGCCTCGGCCCGGGAAATGAACCAATACATACCCCCCGGCATGTCTCTCGTCGTCCCCGTCCAAGCGTCCACCCGGCGGTATCAGCAAAACGCGCTTCTGCAGCCGGTGGAGTTGGCGCGCAAGCCGAGTCCTTATACAGACATTCCATCTCTATATGACATGTACATTCAGGCGGTCACGCGTCCGACTACGCCTCGGCGATTTGGATCAGAAGTCTTCGAAAATGGCACGCGCGATCCGCAGCTTATTCCTATGGACCTTCCGGTGGGCCCTGATTATGTAGTAGGTCCTGGCGATGGTCTTTCGATTGATTTGTGGGGCGGAGTGTCCCAACGATTTTTCCGAACCGTTGATCGAGAGGGGAGGATCAGCGTTCCGGAGGCTGGTCCTGTGCTGGTCAGCGGAAAGAGCTTGGCGGACGTTCAACAGAATTTGCAGCAGATTCTGAGGACTCAATTCCGCGACGTGTCCGCCGAGGTTTCGCTTGCCCGTTTGCGCACGATCCGCGTTTATGAAGTCGGCGATGTCGCGAACCCGGGCGCGTACGACGTCAGTTCGTTGTCGACACCTCTAAATGCCCTTTTTGCCGCCGGTGGCCCCACTCCAAAGGGGTCCATCCGGATCGTGAAGCATTTTCGCGGGAATCAGCTCGTGGAAGAAGTCGATATGTACGACCTGCTGCTCCACGGCGTGAAGGGTGACATGGTGCGCTTGGATAACGGGGACACGATTCTCATTCCTCCGGTCGGCCCGCAAGTAACTGTCGAAGGGATGGTCCGTCGGCCGGCGATTTACGAGCTCAAGGACGAGCAGAATCTGGCTAGCGTTCTCGAACTAGCCGGCGGGCTACTACCCACCGCCGCGCTCCGTCACATCGAGGTGCAGCGACTTGTGGCCCACGATAAGCAGACCATGCTGAGTCTCGATATACCTGAATCCAGTGACTTATCCGAAGTGACGAAAAAACTTGAGTCCTTTGAAATTAAGGATGGCGATCGTGTCAGAATCTTTCCAATCGCTCCGTACAACCAGGATGTGATTTTCCTCGATGGCCACGTTCTTCGCCCCGGACGCTATTCCTATCGTCAAAACATGCGCGTGACCGATGTGATCGCGTCCTATAGGGATCTGTTGCCGGAACCTGCGACCACCTACGCCGAAATCATCCGACTCAACGCTCCCGATTATCATCCTACCGTTGAAAGTTTTGATCTCGCGGTTGCGCTCGCAAATCCATCTGAATCGCCGGTACTTCATGCCATGGACACCGTGCGCGTCTTTAGTCGCTTTGACTTTGAGAATCCGCCAACGGTTTCGGTTTGGGGCGACGTTCGAACGCCCGGAACTTATCGAACCTCGGGCCAAATTCGGCTCCGCGATGCGGTCCACTTGGCTGGAGGACTTTCACCTGACGCGCAGACCGAAGATGCCCAGGTATTCCGGTACTTGCCGGATGGCAAGTTTAAGATCTTCAGTGTGAACCTGAATCAGGCGCTGGTGGGTGACCCCACCGAGGATATCCTGCTTCAGCCCCGAGATCGGCTGCTGATTCACCGGAACCCCGATGCGGTGGACCCAGCGACAGTTTTCGTTGAAGGCGAAGTGGCGCGGCCTGGGCGCTACCCGCTCACGACCAACATGACCGTCGCAGATTTGATCCAGGTGGGCGGGGGCCTGAAGCCAAGCGCGGATACCACCACCGCGGACCTGACACATTTTCAGTATGCCAATCAATCATCTTTGACGGCGCAACACGATTCAATTTCGATATCCAGCGTGCTTTCCAAGGGGCCAGAAGCGGCGATTGCGATTCATAACGGAGATGTGCTCACCGTTCGTCAGCTACCCGGTTGGAATGACTTGGGGGCCTCGATCAGCGTAAAGGGCGAAGTGAAAAATCCGGGAACATACGGAATCCGTCCCGGTGAAAAGCTGAGTTCGATTCTCGAGAGGGCCGGTGGTTTCCAGCCTCACTCTTATCCTTATGGCGCGGTACTGCGACGGGTACAAGTGCGCGAGGTCGAGGCCAAGAATCAGGACCAGATAATTCTGCGCGTGAAAGATGAACAGTCCAATTTGCAGCTGCTGCCGGAATCCGATCCGGATAAGAAAAGAGCGAAAGACCTGGCGCTGCAGCAGTGGCAGACCGCGCTGGAGCAATTAACTTCGAATCCACCCTCGGGCCGAGTGGCCATACGAATCTCCGGGGATATCCATCAGTGGGAAAACACGACCGCGGACGTGGAGGTGCGAGCGGGGGACTCGATCGAGATTCCGAAAAATCCCAGCTACGTGATGGTCAGCGGCCAAGTCTACAACCCGACGGCTGTTTCGTATCGTCCGGGAAAGAGTGCGACGTGGTATCTGGGGCAATCCGGAGGACCCACGCAGTTAGCCAACAAGAAAGCAATTTTCGTGATTCGCGCGGATGGCTCGGTCTTGGGTTCTAACCAAGGACTGTGGGGCGGGGAATCTCTGAGTGCGGAGCTGCGTCCTGGCGACACGGTAGTCGTTCCAGAGAAGGCCGTCGGCGGCGGCGTGCAGTGGCAGACGGTGTTCCTAGCGGCACAGGTGGCGTCGTCGATCGCGTCCACGGCCTTTATTGCCGCGCACTATTAGGCCTAGAGACCGAGGAATGACACGAGGATGGTGCAGATACGTGCTGAGTTCCTTCTTGCTGATCGCACCGACGGCTAGCACGATTTGTTTCGCGCAGTCTGCGCCGCAGGAAGGCGCTGCGAGCAAACAAGGGAAGGCGTCCGGGCCGCAGACGGTTCCGGACGCCAGGCCGCAAGACGGCTCCACCGGTTCGCAGAAGGACGCTGTGGACACAGCGCCGGTCACTGCGCCGGATGGGGCGCCCAACGTTACGCCGGGGGTTGCGGCGAATGCGGCAAACACGACGACGAATTCCACGTCCGACTATACGAAGAACTTCACGGCGCACTCGACAGCCAACTTCTCGGCGGATTTCACGCAGGACTACGACACCACGATAGGGCCGCACCTCTTCTCGCGATTTGCGAAGGATCAAGAAGCGATATGGACGGCGCCGGCGCATCTGCGATTGGTGGACGTTGATTGGCTGTTGCCGCTGGGAGTTGCGACCGGTGTATCGCTGGCAACGGACACAGAGTTCAGCAAGCATCTGTCGAATTCCCCGAGCCGGCTGAAGAATGCCGACGATTTTTCGAACTACGGAATCGGCTCGATGGCCGCTGCTGCCGGGGGACTTTACTTGTGGGGCCACTTTACGCACAACGATCACCTACGCGAAACAGGGTTTCTTGCCATTGAAGCCGCCTTGAACGCCACGGCAGACTCCTATGCGCTCAAGTACGCTTTCGGGAGGGAACGACCACTGCAGGACCACTACCAGGGGAAATTCTGGAAAGGCGACGATTCGTTTCCCTCCGAGCACGCCGCGGCGGCATGGGCGATTGCCGGCGTGATCGCGCACGAATACCCCAGCCCGTACGTGAGTCTTCTGAGCTACGGAACGGCGGCAGCGATCGGCGCGGCGCGTATAGATGCCAAGCAACATTTTCCAACGGACGTGCTCATTGGAAGCGCGCTCGGATGGTTTGTCGCACAACAAGTGTACCGCCGGCATCACGATCCCGAAGTCGGCGGCGGAGCATGGGAAACCTACGCGGAATCGAGCGACGCGAGTCCTGCCAGACGAGCGGCGCCCACCGGATCGCCCTATGTGGAATTGGACAGTTGGATCTATCCAGCCATCGAACGGCTCGCGGCGCTGGGATACATTCGTTTGGCATATCTGGGACAGCGCCCGTGGACGCGCATTGAATGCGCGCATCTGGTGGAGGAGGCCAGCGACCGCATCGCATTCGCCGGTGAAGCGAACTCGGGAGAGGCGGCGAAACTTTATTACGCGTTGCAAAAGGAATTCGCGAGCGATCTAGAGACGGCGACGGGAGGTGGTGGCGGCGAAGTAACAGCACGGCTCGAATCGCTTTACAGCGTCACCACGGGTATTAACGGCCTGCCTCTGAACAATAGCTATCATTTCGGCCAGACCATCATTAACAACTACGGGCGCCCGTACCAGGAGGGGATCAACACGTATGACGGATTCTCCGGGTACGGCACTTACGGGATTTTCACGCTTTACGTGCGCGGCGAATATCAGTACGCGCCGTCGGCTCCTGGTTTTTCTCAGCCCATCGAGAACCTGATCGGCACGTTGGACAATAACCCGCCGCGGACAGCCGCTCCGATTCCGACGACCAATCAATTTCGACTGCTGGACACTTACGTCGCGGCCAAGGTTGGCGATTGGAATTTCGCGTTCGGCAAGCAAAGTCTGTGGTGGGGGCCGGGAGAGGGCAGCGTTCTGATTTTCAGCGACAACGCGGAGCCGATCTATATGTTCCGCGCCAGCCGGGTCAAGCCCTTCGTCCTTCCCTGGATTTTTCATTGGCTGGGGCCGATAAAAACAGATTTCTTTGTGGGCAAGCTTTCGGGAAACGATTATCCACCGCGGCCATTGATCCACGGCGAGACCATCAGCCTGAAGCCTACGCCCAATTTGGAGCTGGGATTTTCCAGGACTGCTGTATTCGGTGGAGTGGGGCGTGCGCTGACGCCTGCGGCCGCTTTTAACAGCTACTTCGATTTTCTTCACTCGTCGGTGCTGTACGGGTCTAATGACAATCCCGGAAAACGCAACGGCGGATTTTATTTTAATTACCGGCTGCCATTTGTGCGGGACTGGCTGTCAATTTATTCCGATTCGATTTCGGACGACGACCCTTCGCCGCTCGCATCTCCGCGCCGGGCGGGGATTGATACAGGCATCTATGTTACGCACTTCCCCAAGATACCAAAACTGGATCTACGGGTTGAGAGCACAAACACGAATAGCGTCTCCTCGAGCCGCAACGGACAGTACATCTACTACGACAGTTTCTACCACGACCTGTATACGAACAAGGGCAACCTGATCGGCAGCTGGATTGGCAGAGAGGGCACGGGCATACAGACGTGGAGCAACTACTGGTTCAGCGCGAAGAGTTCGCTGCAATTCGGTTATCGGCACGCCAAGGTGGCCCCCGATTTTATTCCGCAGGGAGAAACCATCAACGACGAGTGGGTAAAAGCAAATTGGTGGATGCGCGGAGTCGTGAACCTGTCAGCGTCTGTCCAACACGAGACATGGCTCGCTCCCGTGCTGGCATCCACGCGCCAGACGAATTGGACATCGTCGGTAGGGATCAGCTTTCAGCCCAGCGGGCTGAACTTGCCACGCCACTCTAGCGGCAAGGACCAAGCTCAGGGCGCACAGCAGGCAGATCAGGAGGCAAAGTAATGAGCGGTACCGGAATCAAAGAGAGTCCGGCGATAGCGGATCCGCAAATCCCCGAGCGGGGGTTTAACCACGAGGACGCTTTCGAACAGCAGGAACTCGCGGCGGTGGCAGAGCGACAAGCGAAAATCCTACGTTTACTCTGGGAGCGTCGGCGTTCGCTTCTGCACGCCGCCGCGGTTGGGTTGCTCGCGTCGACGCTGGCTGCATTCTTGATTCCAAAGTCATACACATCCACGGCGCAGCTAATGCCGCCGGACACCCAATCCGCATCGGGCGTCGCGCTGGTGGCTGCGTTGGCTGCGAAGTCCGGAGCTGGTCTGGTTGGCATGGCGGGTGATTTGCTCGGATTGAAGAGCACCGGTGCCCTTTTCATTGGCGTGCTCAGAAGCGAGACCGCCCAGGAGCGCCTGATCCAGGAGTTCGGGCTGCAGAAAGTCTATGGGAAAAAGTTGGCAACAGACGCGCGGACAAAACTGGATGAAAATACGTCCATTTCAGAAGACCGCAAAAGTGGCATCATCTCCATTGGCGTCACCGACCACGATCCGAAGCGCGCCGCTGCCATTGCTAATGGTTATGTGAATCAATTGAACTCGCTGGTCGCTGAGCTTTCAACTTCCGCGGCACACCGCGAGCGCGTGTTCCTCGAAGGACGCCTGGTAGTCGCGAAGCGTGAGCTCGATGATGCATCAAACCAGCTCGCGCAGTTTTCCAGCAAGAACAATACGCTGGACATCCAAACCGAAGGTAAAGCCATTCTGGATGCAGCCGGATCGATCGCAGGGCAGATGATCGCCGCGCAATCGGAACTCGAAGGGCTTAGACAGATATATTCCGACGACAATTCGCGAGTTCGCACTTTGAATGCGCGGGTCCTAGAACTTCGCAAAGAGCTCAACAAGCTCGGCGGCACCACCGAAGACGCCGCGAAAGCCGCCAACTCCTCGACGGAAGTTTCGAACGGCATGCCCTATCCCACGATCCGCAGTCTGCCGTTGCTCGGCGCGAAATACGCGGATTACTATCGCCGCGCGAAAATCCAGGAAACCGTTTTCGAGCTGCTAACCGAACAGTTCGAGCTCGCCAAAATCGAAGAGGCCAAGGAAACCCCCAGCGTCAAAGTGCTGGATCCGGCGCAAGTGCCGGAAAAGAAATCGTTTCCTCCTCGACTGTTGATCATTTTTCTCGGAGCATTTTTGGTGTTTTCGATGTCTGTGGTCTGGGTGCTGGGCGCGGAACAATGGCGCGTCGCGAACCCAGACGATCCGCGCAAGATTCTCGCGAAGGAAGTCGTGGCGACACTGCAAGCGCGGTCGGGCTGGTTCTCGCCGAATGGGGCGGGGAAAGAACATGAATTGGACCTGCTCGACGATTCCGAGCCGACTGCACAGGGGCCAGAGGATCACTAGAATTTGCTGTAATCTTAAGAAACATAAAGGGTTAGCTCATACACTGGCATGTGAGTGAGAGAGCGGAGCTGTGGGAGGACAATGTTGAACACATCTCGAGAGGAGCATGTGGTGGGAGCGGGAAGGTTCGCCATCGACGAGCTGGAAGCGTACGTGCCGCCTGACTGGTACGCCCCGTTTACCCGCGCCAACCACGCACGGCGCGTTGCGGACCAACTTGCGGAGCGCGGCGTGGAAAGACCGCAGAGTGCGTCTGCATCTGCCGCTGTTTCCGGGGATATGTCTTTGTCCACCTGGCGCTACAAAACCGTCGACACGTATTGCGGGTTCCGGGCGTCGCGTGCCTGGTGGGATTTGCGGGAGGGCCGGTCTCGGTGCCGGAAGAAGAGTTCGCGAGGATTCACGGATTTTTGAATAAGGGGTCTCGCGTCGAGCCACATCCATACTTGCAGGCGGGCCGGCGCTTTCGGGTCCAGAGCGGGCCGCTTGAAGGGATGGAGGGATTCGTTGTGCGACGGAAGAACGGCCGCCGCTTGGTGATTTCCCTGGAACTGATTCAACGTGCGATGGCCGTAGACGTGAGCTCAGCGGACCTGGAAGCGCTGTCGTAATGGAATGGAGAACCGGCCGATGTAATATTATGTAACAGAGAGCGTCTCGAGTGGATACGCCCCCTGTTTTTTGTAAGACCGGTAAACAAAGGGCTTAGCATTGACGGAGATGGGGAGCTCGGTGCAGGCGAGGTAGGCCGCAAGTCGCATCACGGAGGCGGAGGGAGTGAAGGCGAATGGCAAGAATCGAAGGTGGTCCCGTACAGCTTCGAATGACTGAGACCGCTACAAACGGGAATCTGCACCTGACCAGCGGCCGGCTGCTGGCGCGCAATACCATCTGGAACTTGATTGGCAGCGGCGCGCCGCTGATCGTGGCGGTTTTCTCCATGCCCATCTTGATTCGTGGGCTAGGGAAAGACCGCTTCGGCGTGCTGGCTCTGGCCTGGGCCCTCATCGGCTATGCGAGCTTCTTTGACATTGGGCTTGGCAGAGCACTAACGCAGCTGGTGGCGAGAAAACTGGGGACGGGTGAGGAACACGAAGTTCCCATACTGGTGTGGACATCACTCTTACTGATGGTGGCCTTGGGCGTGGTGGGCGCGGCGGTCATCGTCGCAATTTCGCCCTGGCTAGTGCACCATGCGCTCAAGATCCCCGAAGCGCTCCAATCGGAAACGCTTCGCGCTTTCTACCTGTTGGGGCTGTCCGTTCCCGTCGTCATCTCCGCCGCCGGGCTTCGCGGTCTGCTGGAGGCACATCAGCGATTCAAGCTCGTGAATGCTTTGCGCATTCCGATCGGCATCTTTGCCTTTGTCGGACCGCTGCTGGTTCTGCCCTTTTCGCGGAGCCTCGTGTCAGTTGTGGCAACCCTCGTCGCGGGGCGCCTTATAGGTTGTCTGGCGCACTTGTTGATTTGCTTCCGGGTGGTCCCGGAACTTCGACGGCGAGTGGCGTGGCATGGCCCCTCCGCGGGGCCACTGCTGCGATTCGGCGGCTGGATGACGGTGACCAACATCGTAGGCCCTCTAATGGTCACGTTGGATCGTTTTCTTATCGCCGGATTGGTTTCGGTGACTGCGGTCGCCTATTACGCCACGCCCTATGAGGTTGTCACGAAGCTACTGCTCATCTCTGTCGCCGTGATGGGCGTGGTGTTTCCTGCGTTTTCGGTCAGTTTCGTCAAGGACCGGAGCCGGGCAGCGTTGCTATTCGGCCGCAGCGTGAAGTACATTCTGCTTGC
>Ga0209447_10000133_pt1 | contig 18575 bp, 17 predicted proteins | sample BogFormECP04_OM3_FD_188243 | JGI IMG/M metagenome (GOLD analysis project Ga0209447, IMG submission 188243) | Bog forest soil microbial communities from Calvert Island, British Columbia, Canada - ECP04_OM3 (SPAdes) (version 2) | ecosystem: Environmental > Aquatic > Freshwater > Wetlands > Bog ... | reverse complement strand
TTCGCGAGCTGGGGAACCCGCAATCGTCGAAGAGCGACGCTGACCGGCGGCGATTGTGGAGTGCGCTCGAAACCGCCGGCCTCACTCGTACCTGGATACCCGAGGCGCTCAATGGTTCCGGCGCGACCCTGGCCGACGGCTTCGAGGTCGTGCGGATCGCCGGCGAGTTCGCGATCAGCGTGCCGCTGGTCGAATCGTTGCTCGGCGGCTGGCTCCTGCAGCAGGCCGGGATTCCGACGCCGCTCGGGTCAGGCACCGTCGCGCCGGTCGATGTTCGTGACCGTATCACTGCAGGCGCCGACGAAGCGCTGTCGGGAACGGCGCGATCGGTGCCGTTCGCCAGGGATGCCGCGTGGATCGCCGTCTTGGGCGCGCGCGCCAACCGCCCGTTTGTAGCCCTGGTCGACCGCAGCCTCTGCCGCATCCAGGAGCACGCCAATCTGGCGGGCGATGCGCGCGATGCAGTTGCCTTGCTCGATGTCGTGCCGAGCGCCATGACGCAGGCGGCGATCGACACGGACGCGCTGCTTCTGATCGGGGCTGCCGTGCGCTCCATGCAAATGGCCGGAGCTCTGCAGGCGATTCTTGATGTGTCCGTGGAGTATGCAAACCAGCGCGTCGCCTTCGAGAAGCCCATAGCTAAGTTTCAAGCAATACAGCACAGCCTCGCGAAGCTCGCCGGCGAAGCCGCCGCGGCGCTCGCGGCGGCAGGCTCGGCGGCGGACGCCATTGCCTCGGCAGAGCAGTTCGACGAGGGGGTATTTCTGGAAGTGGCGAGCGCCAAAATCCGGGTTGGCGAGGCGGTCGCGACCGGCGCGGCAATTGCCCACCAGGTGCACGGCGCCATTGGATTTTCCCAGGAACATGTGCTGCATCGCTATACGCAGCGATTATGGGCATGGCGGGATGATTTCGGCGGCGAGAGCTATTGGGCAGTGAGACTCGGACGGATGGTCGCGGACAACGGCGCCGATGCGCTGTGGCCAATGTTGGCGGCGCGCTAGGTACCCAAAGTGACCGCCATCCAATTCGATCCCATCCGTCTTTCTGCCGAAGCGCAGGCATTGCGCACCGAAGTGCGAGCGTTCCTGCGACAGGAGATCGACGCAGGCATCTTCGATCCGCTGCAGGGTGCGATGCAGGCGAGATCAAATGCAGAATTCAGCCGCAAGGTAGGCGCCCGGGGATGGATCGGAATGACCTGGCCTAAGCGCTATGGCGGGCGCGAGCGCAGTTTCTTGGAGCGCTATGTCGTCACCGAGGAATTTCGCGTCGCCAATGCACCGGTCGGTCTGCACTTCACCGCGGACCGTCAAAGCGGCCCGATGTTGCTCAAGTACGCGAGCGAACGCATCAAAGCGGATATCCTGCCGCGCATCACCCGCGGCGAATGCTGCTTTTGTATCGGTATGAGTGAACCGAATTCCGGATCGGACCTGTTCGCTGCGGACACGCGGGCGCAGCGCTGCGAAGGCGGCTGGAAAGTCCGCGGAACCAAATTATGGACCACCGGCGCCCATCACGCGGATTATATGATCGGTCTATTTCGCACCTCGGCGCCCACCAAGGAAAATCGGCGCCACGGGCTGACGCAATTTCTGGTTGATATGGCATCGCCGGGCATTGCGGTGAATCCCATCCTCAACACCCTCGGTCAGCATGAATTCAACGAAGTGGTGTTCGACGATATGTTCGTTCCGGACGACCACGCACTGGGCGAGATTGACATGGCGTGGAAGCAGGCGACCAGCGAGCTTAGCTATGAGCGTAGCGGTCCGGAGCGATTTCTGGAAACCTCCTACTTGCTTTTCGAATTGGTCCGCGTGCTCGGGAGCTCTCCGGATGTGCGTGGCGCCGAGGGGATTGGCCGGCTGGTGGCGCAAGTGCATACGCTGCGGCGCATGTCCGTGTCGGTGAACGGCATGCTCGAGGCCGGCAAGGATCCGACGCTCGAAGGCTCCATCGTGAAGGACATGGGTACCGTCTGGCAGCAGCAGCTGCCGCACAAGGCGCGGGACCTCGCGGCGTTCATCGACGGTGATGCACACGATCGCGAGCGCTTCGATGAGTTGCTCGCGTACGCCACGGCCATTGTTCCCAAGCTCACGATCCAGGGCGGCACCAGCGAGGTGCTGAGAGGAATCATCGCGCGCGGATTGGGATTGCGCTGAAGCACAGGGCCCGAGCGCGGATTTTTCACCACAGCCAATAGAGGCACCATGCCAATACCAGGATCATTTCACGATATAGGCGTTGAACTCAGCGAACATGTCGCGACGGTGAGCTTAAGACGGCCGCCGCATAATTTCTTCGATGCGCAGCTGATCGGCGAGATCGCGTCGGCTTTCGAGGCATTGGACGCCGACGCCGGTTGCCGCGCGATTGTATTGTCGGCTCAGGGAAAGTCGTTTTGTGCGGGCGCGAACTTCGGCGGCAATGATGCCTCGGCGGATGCCGGCAGCCGCGACGCGAGCACCGCGCAGTTGTATCGCGCGGCGGTGCGACTGTTTCGCACCGCCAAGCCGATCATCGCCGCCGTGCACGGTCCGGCGATTGGCGGTGGTTTGGGACTAGCGCTGGTTGCGGACTTTCGCGTAACCTGCGCCGAGGCGACCTTTAGCGCCAACTTCACCAAGCTCGGATTTCATCCCGGATTCGGCCTCACCGTGACGCTGCCGGAGCTCATCGGCAAGAACGCGGCGGCGCTGCTGTTTCTCACCAGCCGGCGCATCAAGGGCGAGGAGGCTCACCGCATCGGTTTGGCGGATGTCTTGGCGGCTCAAAGCGAGGTGGGTAGCGCCGCGCATTCGCTCGCCCGCGAGATTGCAGCCTGCGCGCCCTTGGGGGTGGTGGCGACACGGGCAACAATGCGTCAAGGCCTGGCCGATCGAATCGCCGCCGCCACCGAGCGGGAACTGGCGCAGCAAAGCCGCTTGCGCAGCACGCAAGATTTTCAAGAGGGCATTCGGGCCAGCATTGAACGCAGGGAGCCGAGGTTTGAAGGGCAATGAATAGGGATTGGCTGATGAGCGGCGCTCTTTTGCTGCTGCTCTGCGCTTTGTTCATGATTTCCCTGCTGGCCGGACGCGTATGGTTGCCTGCCGCGGACGTGTGGCATGGGCTGTGGTCGCCGGATGAAAATCTTGCCGCAACCATCGTCACGCAGCTGCGTCTACCCCGCGCCATTTTGGCGCTCGAGGTCGGCGCAGCGCTCGGGCTTTCGGGCGCCGTACTGCAAGGCGTGACGCGGAATCCTTTGGCGGAGCCCGGGTTGCTCGGCGTTTCAGCGGGCGCGGCGCTGGGCGCGGTGATTGCCGTTTATTTTGGCATGGCAACGCATTTTATGGCCGCCGCGCCGCTGCTTGGGCTCATCGGCGCACTGCTTGCCAGTATGTTGACCTTCGCAATAGGCCGCGGCGGCGGAACGATAACCCTGGTTCTCGCGGGCGCGGCGGTGTCGGCGCTTGCGGCGGCGGGCATCTCCTTGGCGCTCAACCTCGCACCCAACCCGTACGCAGCATACGAGATCATGACGTGGCTTATGGGTTCGCTGGCGGATCGCAGTTGGGTGCACGTGCTGCTGGTGACGCCATTCATTCTTTTGGGATCGGTCATGCTGTCGTTCACCGCCCGTGCGCTGGATGCATTGGCATTGGGCGAAACCCAGGCTCAGAGTCTGGGAATCAACCTGCAACGGCTGTACGTGCTGGCGGTATTCGGCACGGCTCTGGCCATTGGCGCCGCCACCGCGGTAACTGGCATCATAGGCTTCATCGGACTCGTGGCACCTCATGTGGTGCGGCCGCTGGTGGGCCATCAGCCGAGCCGCGTGCTGCTGCCCGCGGCGCTGTCCGGGGCGCTGCTGCTGCTGATAGCCGACGTTGCCACCCGCCTGATTCATGTCGGCAGCGAAATGAAACTTGGGGTGCTGACCAGTTTGATTGGCACTCCATTCTTTTTTTGGCTCGTCGTGCGGCTGCGCAAGATGGCGCCGTGAGCAGCGCGGCGCGGGTCGCCTAGGTTTGGCTAGTGAAATTACGCAAGGAGAAATGTTGTGACCGAGCACATTCTGGTGGAGAAGGCCGAGAAACTGTTGGTGCTGACTCTCAACCGGCCGGAGAAGAAAAATGCCCTGACGCGGGCCATGTACAAGACGCTGGCGACGGAGATTGCAAACGCGGATACCGACCCTGAAGTCCGCTGCATTTTGATCATGGCCAACGGCGACATGTTCACGGCGGGAAACGATTTGGCCGATTTTGCCGCCGTCGGTGCCGCTGCTTCAGCGCCCAAGCCGGAGGATGGAAATCCGCTGCTGCCCGCCCTGGCCCGCTCGCGAACGCCGATTGTCGCAGCCGTCAATGGCCGCGCCGTCGGCATCGGCACCACCATGCTCCTGCACTGCGATATGGTCTTTGTGGCAAACGACGCCTCGCTGATCACGCCATTTGTCAATCTTGCTCTGGTACCCGAGGCCGCTTCCAGCCTGCTGATGCCGCTGCGCATCGGTCATGTGCGGGCGTTTGAGATGTTCGTGCTCGGCGAGCCCGTGCGTGCCGAGCAGGCAGTGAGCTGGGGAATAGCGAACCGCGCGGTGCCGCCGGCCGATCTGCACCGAATCGCGCGCACCACCGCCATTGCCATCGCGGCTCGCGCGCCCGCGGCGGTCGTCTTGACGAAGTCGCTGATGCGCGATGAGCAGATGTTATTGGCGCGAATGAGCGAAGAAGGCGCGCACTTTGGACGCCAGCTCAAAACCGCGGAATTCAAGGAGGCGTTCACGGCATTCGCGGAACGGCGGGCGCCGGATTTCAGCAAGTTCGGGTGAAGTACTGTGCTTAGCCTGCGGCTCTCGACTGTGGGTGTGCCGCTGGCTCTGGCGCTGGCCATGGCGTGTCCGGCGCCGGCCGAATCAGCAGGTCCGCAGCGCGTGATGTCGCTCAGCATGTGCACCGACGATCTGCTGCTCGATCTGCTGCCACCGGAACGCATCACATCGGTCACCTACTATGCGCGGGACCCGAGCATTTCCTACGTCTGGCCGCAGGCCGCGAAGGTAGCCATCAATTCGGGCACCGTCGAGGAGGTGCTCGCCGAAAAGCCAGATCTGGTGCTGGCCGGTACCTACACCACGCCGGCGACCCGGTCGCTGCTCAAGAAATTTCACATGCCGTTGCTCGAAGTGGCGCCGGCCGTTGATTTCGATCAGATCCGCGCGGTTACTCGTGGCGTGGCGCATGCGCTCGAGCGCGATGCGATTGGCGAAGCGCTGATTGCAAAAATGGATTCGACGCTGCGGCAACTGGCTGCCACCAGAACTTCGCGGACTATTCGCGTCGCGGCCTGGGGCGAGGGCGGATCCGCTCCTGGGAAAGGTACATTATTCGATGCCATCCTCACGGCGGCCGGAGCCGTGAATGTCACGGCGGCCGGCGATGCCGGACCCTACCTGGCGTTCGGCATGGAGCAGTTGATCATGGCGCACCCCGACGTCATCGCCTACGCCAGCAACACCACCGACACTCCCGGACTGAACGCCGCTATGGCGCAGCACCCGCTCATTCTCAAGCTTTACTCCGGGCGCACAGTCACCTATCCCGGCGCGCTGTACAGCTGCGGCGTGGTGGAGAGCGCGGATGCCGCCGTGGCGCTGCGCGCCAATCTCCTGCAAGCGGTAGGGCCCGGATCATGACCATTCTCGATGCAGCGCAAGTTTCCGTGCGCCGTGGCCGGCGCATCATTCTCGACAACGTCTCGCTGCATGCGGAGTCCGGGGAATTCATTGCTGTCATCGGCGCCAACGGCGCCGGCAAGTCGACGCTGTTGTCAGTGCTCGCCGGACTGCTCAAACCGGATACCGGTACGGTGACCCTGGACGGCACTTCGATTCATCAACTTTCGGGGATGAAATTGGCCCGCCGCCGGGCGTATTTGCCGCAAAACCCCCGCTGCGAATGGCCGATTGCGGTGGAGCGGTTGGTGGCGCTCGGGCTCACTCCGACGCTACCGGCGTTCGGCGGATTACCGCCAAGCTTCGCACCTCTCATCACGCAGGCGCTGCAGGCCTGCGATCTGCTCGCTCACCGCCACCAACCTGTGACCACGCTTTCGGGCGGAGAACTTGCACGCGCCATGCTGGCCCGGGCCCTGGTTGGTGATCCGAACGTGTTGATCGTGGACGAACCCATCTCCGGCCTCGATCCCAAGCATGCACTCGACACCGCCCTGCGGCTGCAGGGATTGGCGCAGGGCGGCAAGCTGGTGATTGCCTCGCTTCACGATTTGACTCTCGCGGCCCGCTATGCGAGCCGCATTTTTGCTCTGGTCAATGGCAGTGTGCAGGGCGACGGGCCGACGGTGGCGACACTGACACCCGCGTTGATACGTTCGGCTTTCGACGTGAACGCATGTATTTCCGGAAGTCACGGCAGCGTCTATGTGGACTATGTTGGAGCCTCTTAGGACGTAAGCGTGTCGCGATGGCGTGCGGTCACTGCGGCGGACCCGTAATCGTGGTGAACGCCGCCGTGATCAGCAGCACCGTGCCGCCCAAAACCATCTCTGCCGTGATTGATCGTTTGAGACTACCGATGGCGCTGGCATCGCCTCTCAACAATCGAGGCGTGAGATTGAGCTTATTCAGCGCGGCAATGCTCAAGAGAACGGCGACGGTGCCTAATTTTCCCACCAGCATCCAACCGTAGTCGCTGCTCCAGAATTTTGCCGCGCCGTCGATCAAGAGCCACAGCAGCATGGCGCCCGCGGCAATGAGTGCTGCGACCACGCCGAGCGCCGCTGTCCCAAACCGCGCCGCAATCGCCCCGATCTGCGCGCCGTTTCCGGCGCGCGTGACAATCAACAATGGTGCCAACGCGCCCAGCCAAAAAGCGGCACCCAAGAGGTGCAGGCACAGGACCAAGGTGGGCAGAGTGTTGGGACGCAACGCGTGAATATGTCCGACCCATGCAAATGACGTTGCTGCCAGGATCGCGCCGATGATCGCCGGCGCTTGCAAGCGGCGGGTTGTCGACAGCGCAAACAGGGCACAGATCAGGCCGGCGAACCGAACTCCAGTCGCGCGGCCTTGGCCCGCCCGAAGCAGCATGCCGATGAACGTACTGTCGAACATGCTCGCAATATCCCCGCCCATCGACGCCGCAAGCAGCAGCGTCGTCGCGGCGCTGGCGATCGCCGCGGCGGCCAATGAGGCGCCGAGCAATCGCCGAATGTGGTTGCGCTCCGGGTTCTGCAGAAGACCATCGTTGTAGGCGACAAAGAAAACACAGCCGGCGGCCGACAGCGTGGCCGCGTAAGTCACCGCCTTGGCGAGCAGTGCCGCGACGTCCCATCCAGTTACCGGCACCATCGATGCCTCGATGAAGCGCGTCTACCCGGCAATCGAGAAGGAAAAAGTGCCTTTGGTGACGTGACCGTCGTCGGCCGCCACCGCCGTCCACTGCACCGTGTACTTACCCGCGACCAGCCCTGGCAGCGGCAGCGTAAATGATTGGCTTGCCTTGGCCGTTTTGTCGATTGGGATCGAAATTTCCTTGCCGTCGCCGACTACTACGAGCCGCGCCAGTTGCGCCGCTTCACTGAAGTTGAGCGTCACCGTTTTGGGCACCTGGGTCAGCTGAGCATTGTCCGCCGGTGTCGAGCTTTGCAGTTTTGCATGCGACCAACAGGGGCCGGCCGCCAGAGCGCCGCTCAAGGCAAACGCCAAGCACGCATTCTTGAACATAGTTGGCAATCCTCATCGGAAGTCGAGTCCGCAATATACGCCGATTGCCCTCAAGTCCCCGATGAAATTATAGTGCCGCCTGCCATCGCCCCGGCGGCATACCGCAAAGGTCTCGCCATGATTCTGTATGGCTACAACTTAAGCTCGGCATCCTACCGGGTGCGCATCGCCTTGAACCTGAAGAAGCTGCCGTACACGTCGGTGCTCAAGAATTTGCGGGCCGGCGAACACCGCCTATCGGACTTTTTGCGCATCAACATGCAGGGTTTGGTGCCTGCACTGGGGTTGGATGATGGCGCTGTACTGACGCAGTCGGTGGCCATCATCGAATATCTCGATGAAATCTACCCCGAGCCGACGCTGTTGCCGGCCGAGCCGCTGGCCCGCGCGCGGGTACGCGCGCTGACACAGGCGATCACCTGCGATTTGCATCCGCTGAACAACTTGCGGGTGCTGCGCTATCTGGAAGACAAATTGACTCTGGACAAGGCGACTCGCGACGCCTGGTATCGTCACTGGGTGGAGGTGGGATTCGATGCACTGGAGCGCTGGCTGGTACGAGACGCGGCGACCGGACTATGCTGCCACGGCAGCTCTCCGACATTGGCGGACATTTGTCTGGTGCCGCAGGTTTTCAATGCGCGGCGATTCGCGGTGGATATGAATCCCTATCCGCGAATCTCTGGCATAGACGCGGTTTGCAGGGAACTGCCGGCATTTCGCGGCGCCGCGCCGGAAAGTCAAATGTGAAATTGCCTGCGGGCGGCAGGATTGCCGCAACAGCTGTGCTTGCCGCACTTGCGGGTTATGTCAATGATTGCAGCCTGGCGGCCTGGCCGCTGTTCGCCTCGACGTCGAATGGCGCTTGAGACATACTCCATAACACCGTCAGGCACGGTGATTACAAGAACAGGGAAGTCATCCGGGATCGATCATGCTGATGCTCTGCCGCTCGTTGGTAACGGCGTTGTTGCTCGCGGTTGCGATGTTCGCGGCTGCGCTCCCGGCCCGCGCCGCCGATTGGCTGCCGATATCGCCCGAAGAACTCAAAGTGACCAGCGAGCCAAAGGCGCCGGCGGCCGCCGCCATCTACCTGTATCGGCAAGTCGATCGTGACGACAACGGGCCCAGTGAGGCGAGTTACGAGCGCATAAAGATTCTTACCGAAGAGGGGCGTCAATACGCGAATATCGAGATCCCGTATTACGGTGGGCCGGAAAGCGTTCGCGCCGTTGAAGCGCGGACCATCCATCCGGACGGCAGCATCGTAAAATTCGAGGGCACGATTTTCGATAAATCCGTCGCCGCGAAAGCCGGTGTGAAGTTAATGGCGAAGACCTTCACGTTGCCGGATGTTCAGGTCGGCAGCATCATTGAATACCGCTACCGACTTGAGCTGCGCTCAGGTTATGTCTTCGATTCGCACTGGATGTTGAGTCAAGACCTGTTTACCCAGCATGCGAAATTCTCGCTCAATCCGTATCGAGGCTTTACGTTGCGGTACAGTTGGCCGCAAGGATTGCCGCCCGACACCGAAACTCCCAGCCAACAACGCAATGGCATTATCCGGCTCGAGACTCGCAACGTGCCGGCGTTTGTGACGGAGGAATACATGCCTCCCGAGAACCAGCTGAAGTATCGGGTGGACTTCATCTACGAAGACGGTGTCCTGCACGCCGAGAAGGATCCCGAGGTTTTTTGGCAGAAGTTTGCCAAGGGAAAGTTCGGCGAAATCGACAAATTTCTGGATCAGCACCGTGCCATGACGGAAGCCCTGGCGCAAATCGTGGAGCCGGGAGATTCGCAGGACTCGAAGTTGCACAAGATCTACGAACGGACTCAACGGCTTCGAAATCTGACGTTCGAGCGCGCCAAATCTCAGCAAGAATCGGAGCGCGAAAAACTCAGGGACGTCAAGGACGTGGCGGATGTCTGGATTCGCGGCTACGGCAACGGCGACCAGATTTCATGGCTGTTCCTTGCGCTGCTGCGCGCCGCGGGCATCGAGGCCTATCCGGTTCTCGTGTCGACACGCGACACGCATTTTTTCAACGCTAACCTGATGAACCCCAGCGACCTCAATACCAACGTGGTCCTGGTGGTGCAGGGCGGCGAGGAATTGTATCTGGATCCGGGTACTCGATTTGCGCCGTTCGGCAGCTTGCCCTGGGCTGAAACCGCAGTGATCGGATTGCGCCTGGAAAAAAAGGGCGGCACCTGGATTCATACACCCCTTCCAGGCCCGGCGGAATCGCGAGTCGAGCGCAAGGCTACCTTTCAATTGACGTCGTCAGGTGCTCTGGAGGGCAAGGTGACCGTAACCTATTCGGGTGCGGAAGCCCTGGAGCGTCGCTTGAACGAGCGCAGCGCGGACGAGACCGAGCGCAAGCAATACCTCGAGGATCAATTAAAGACCGACGTGGCCAGCGGCGTGCTCGTCGAGCTCACGAATCAGCCGGATTGGGAGAGTTCATCGCCGCTGCTGGTGGCCGAATACGAATTGAAGGTTCCCGGTTGGGCAGCCAGGGCGGGCCAGCGTGCTCTGTTGCCGGTCGGCATCTTCGGTGCACGAAGCAAGCGCACGTTTCGGCATGCAACGCGCATACATCCTCTGTACTTCAGGTTCCCCTTTCAAGAGACGGATGATGTGGCCATTGAACTCGCACCCGATTGGAGAATGTCCAGCATGCCGAAAAGCCGCAAGGAGGATCTCGATTCCTTCAAGTACGAGATATCCGGCGAGGAAAAAAATGGCTCGCTGCACCTGCATCGAGAGTTCACGCAGCACGCAACGGTCGTGGCGGTCAAGTATTACCCATCGGTGCTGGGCTTTTTTGAAGCGGCACGCGCCGGCGACGGGGATCAGGCTGTTTTGACTTCCGCCAGAAGTGGGGTTGCGCACTGAATGTCTGCAATGCGCACCATCCCCTTCATGCTTGGGCAGGTGGTTCTTGCCATTGTTGCTTGTTGCCGCGTCGCGCTGGCAGCCGATGCGCCCGTTTGGATGCACCAGCAAGTCAATGCCGCTCTCCCCGCTCATGATGAAAAGACGGTCGCGGTGATCCTGTTCGAGGAAAGTGTCCTTACCGTTCAACCGAATGGAAAAATCAAGAGGCTCGACCGGCAGGTAGTAAGGATTCTCAGGCCCGGCGGCGAAGCGTGGGGAACGATACACTTTTATTTTGACCCGCAGACGCCCATTACAAATCTCCATGCATGGTCGATCCCGACCGCAGGCAAGGACTATGAAGTCAAGGAAAGGGACGCGATCGAAAGCGCCGTGATCGACGTGGACGGCGGCGAATTGATGAGCGACTTGCGCATGAAAACCCTGCGCATTCCTGCGGCGACGGTCGGAAGCGTCATTGGTTTCGAAGTGGAACAGGATCTCAAACCGAATTTCTTGATCGACGAATGGGATTTTCAGGACACGGTGCCGGTGCGCGAAGCTCATTACACCCTGCAATTGCCGACTGGTTGGTCGTATCAGTCGAGCTGGCTCAATCACCCTGCAGAGGCGCCGACGGCCAGCGCGGCAAACAAATGGAATTGGACGATTTCCGACGCCGAGCCGGTTCGAATCGAAGGCTATATGCCGCCGTGGCGGGGAATCGCCGCCAGAATGGTAGTTGCGTTGATTCCATCGGGAGGGAAAGGGTCCGGCATCTCGAGCTGGGATGAAATCGGATCGTGGTATTCAGGCTTGATTGCCGGCCGCCGCGATGCATCGGTCGCGATCAAGCAAAAGGTGGCTGAATTGACGGCCCCTGCGGCCACAAGCTTGGCAAAAATGCAGGCATTGGCCAGTTTCGTGCAAAACGACGTTCGCTACGTGGCAATCGAACTGGGAATCGGCGGATATCAGCCGCATCCCGCCGCGGAAATATTCAGCCATCGTTACGGTGACTGCAAAGATAAGGCGACCTTGCTGAGCTCGATGCTCAAAGAAATCGGGGTCGAGTCTTATTTCGTTGTCATAAATACCGAGCGCGGCGCGGTCTCGGCGTCCACTCCGCCCAATTTGCACTTTAATCACGCCATTCTGGCTATTGCGTTGCCTGAAGGATTCGACGCGACGCTGCTCAAGGCCCGTCTGGTGCATCCCACGCTCGGGCCGCTTGTGTTCTTCGATCCCACGGACGAACTGACGCCGCTTGGCTCGCTTTCCGGTGCGCTGCAGGCCAACTTTGGCATGCTGGTTACGCAAAATGGCGGAGAGTTGATCAAACTGCCGCAACTGGCCGTGGACACCAACGGCCTCAGGCGCACAGCAAAAATGACACTGGATGAGAAGGGAACGCTTTTGGGAGAGGTGATCGAGATTCGTGTAGGCGACGAGGCGGTGCAGCAACGCTATGCATTGCGAGCCGCGACACTGGACACTGACCGCATCAAACCCGTGGAGGCGGTGGCTGGCGCATCCCTGGCCAAATTTCAAATCCTGAAGGCCGCCGTGGCCAATCTGCGCGTTGCTGACCGCCCATTCGAATGGCACTACACATTGGAAGCCGAAGATTACGCAAAGGCGGCCGGCAACCTGTTACTGGTGCGGCCGCGGGTCCTTGGCAGCAAGGTGCAGAGCTTTTTGGAAACCAAGGTGCCGCGTCAACATCCCGTCGAATTCTCCGGACCGCGGCGCGATACCGATGCGTTTGATATTTTATTGCCGGCAGGCTACGTGATCGACGAGCTGCCGGCCCCGGTCGACGTGGATGATGGCTTTGCCGCATATCACAGCAAGACCGTCTTCAACGGCGGCGCGTTGCATTACACGCGCAGTTTCGAGATCAAGGAGCTCAGCGTGCCGGCGAGCAAGTCCGAGCAGCTCAAGCAGCTGTATCGCACGATTGAGGATGACGAACGCAACTCAGCCGTGCTGAAGCGCTCAACGCCATAGTCGGCCGTTGGCCGCTGCAAATGAGCAACGCAGAAACAGCAGTCGACTGCCGCGCCGCGCATCGATGAGCGTGCCCCACAGGGGGTCGCGCGGCGCAAACGTCTTTCCCATCACCAGGCCAAGCCGTTTGTCGGGGATGTCCCGGCCCGCAATTTGCGGCGCAAGTGTCAGAAATTGCTCGTCCAAGAGACGTTCGCTGTAGAAGGTGCCCAGCAATCGCGGACCTCCTTCGACCAGGATTCGTCTGCCCGGATTTTCGCGGCTCAGTTCTTCGAGGATGGCGCCTGCAGGAATTTCGCCGCCGCGGGGTCGGAGCACGCGGATCTGCAGCGAATCCGGCACCCTTTGTTTGTTCAGGCGCTTGACGCCGGCGGCCGTGGTCATGATCAATGCGGGCACCGCATGCGAAGCGAATACCGGCAGGCGCAGGTTGACTCCACCTGTGGCGCTGACGATCACATTGAGGGATGGTTCGCGCTTCCGCAGCGCCTTTTCCAGGCGATGGTAGTCATTCGCGAGTTCTGGACAGATTGCCTGTGGGGTCCAAACGTGACGCGGGTCGGCCTCGAGCGTGCCCGAACCCACGATCACGACGTCGGCCGCCGCGCGCAGCAGCCCCATCACCATGCGATCCTCAGCGCTGAATCCGCTGATGTCGCCGCCGCCGCTGTGTCCCTTTGTTTGCAGCGACACGACACCATCCAAGCTGCTGACAAAATTGCTGAAGACGTGAAATCGCGAGCGCGGCAGCGGCATGCGTAAGGTTCCGTACAAACGCGCCAGTCTGGGCGGCAGCGGCAGTTTGGGGCCACGCCCTGTCTCGAACAGTGTCTCCAGCGCCGCAAAGTGCGGGTGTTGATCTCTTCGTTTCATCGCGGCTTTCGGTCGTCGGCGCTCCTTGGATACGCTATCGTAACAATATGATGACGATGAAGTGGTACCGCCAACTGTTTGGCATCGAAATGCAGCGCCGCCTGGCGCCGTTTGCGCTCGCGGCCTCGCTACTCGGAGCATCATTCGCCCATGCGGAGGAGCCCCTCGCTGCGACCGCGCCGCCCGACGCAACCGCCGAGCTGGCGGACTCCGCGGGCTTGCGCGCGACCGTCTTCGGCACTCCGCCCCAGGACATGGCCACGCTGCCTGACAAGGTGCCGCTCTCCGAAATCAACATCACGCTACCCTGGAGGCTTCCGCTACCGGATGTCCTCTGGTTCGATGGCAAGCTGCGCGTTTGGTTGTCCGCGCAAAAGAAGCCGGCGCCGTTGGCCATCGTCATCTCCGGCACCGGCAGCGATGGCAATACCGCCAAGCTCGCGGTGCTGCGCGCCGTGCTGTACGAGGCGGGCTATCACGTGCTCACCATGCCGTCGCCGACCTTTCCGGGATTCATCGTATCGACATCCAGCACCGGCGTAGCCGGCGATTTGATGCAGGACGGTCATGATCTGTACGCCGCCATTGTGGAGATTCTGGCGCATTTGCCGCGCAGGATTCGAATCACCGACATCGACGTGCTGGGTTACAGCTTGGGGGGCGCCAATGCCGCAATCATCAAGTCGATCGATGCGGCGGAGGGCAGGCTCAAGGTCCATCGCGTGGTCATGATCAATCCCCCGGTCAGCATTTTCTCTTCCGTCGGGCGCCTCGATAAGCTCTTTGCATTGACCATCGGCAACAGCGATGCGGACATCGAACTCCTGTATCGCAGGCTGTACGCGCAGCTTGCGAATCTCTACCGCGCATCGGATCGGCTCGAAATCGACGAGGACTTCCTGCTGAGTGCGGCTGCGACGACGCTGCAGACCGACGCCGAGTTCTCCGCCGCAATCGCGCTGTCGTTTCGCATCGACCTGATCGATATGTTCTTCGTCGGCGACCTATACGCCAAGACCGGAGTCGTCATCGATCCCGAGCATCCTCCGAAGGTGGGCGATTCGCTCGACGACATCCAGCGCATGCTGCGCGATCAACCGTTCGCCGATTACTTTACCAAGGTTTTCGCGCCTTACTATCTCAAGCGCCGCCCGGATGCGACCAGTGCGTCGCTGATCGCCGCCAACCGTCTCGACATCATCGGCGATGCCCTGCGCGCCGACGGCGACTACTACGCGCAAACCAGCAGCGATGATTTGATTCTCGACAAGCGCGAGCTCGCATGGCTGCGAGATACCCTGGGTTCGCGAATCGTGGTCTACGATCACGGCGGACATCTCGGCAATCTGGGGGATCGGCAGCAGGTTGCCGACATGCTGGAAATGCTGGCCGGGCGTTGGCCCGTAGGTGGAAAATGAAGCCCGCGGTTCTCGTGATCGCGGTGACGCTCATGCTCGGCGGCTGCGCCTCGCCGCTGGCCACTATTCGCACCGTCCCGGACGATACGCCCGCGGCCGACAATGCCGCAGCCACGGTCAATGCGACGGCCTTTGCCGAGGCCATTGCCACGGAGTCTGCGGTTGCCGCCGCGCGCAACCCGCGACAGGCGCTGCCGCTGGTGACGCCCGAGGATGCGCCGCCAATGACTACCTATGATCCTTGGGAGCGCATGAATCGATTCACCTACCGGTTCAACGCGCGCTTCGATGAAGCGGTTTTTTTGCCGGTGGCGAACACCTATCGCCGGGCGCCGGCGCCGGTTCGCGAGGGCATCCACAATTTCTTCGGCAATCTTTCTGAAATTGACAGCGTGATCAACCACACCCTGCAGGGGCGGCCCAAGTATGTGATGCGCAGTCTGGAACGCTTTGTGATCAACAGCACCATCGGTTTCGGCGGTCTGATCGATGCCGCCACCAAGCTCAAACTGCCGCCAGCCCCCACCGGCTTTGCCACGACTCTCGCCAAGTGGGGCATGCATCCCGGTCCGTACCTCGTGATCCCGTTTCTCGGACCGTCGACGCTGCGCGGCGGCGTCGGCTTTCTCGCGGACTACGGCACTTCGTATGAAATCAACGTGGCTGGGTTTTATCGCGGCGATGTTTCCTGGGGACTCGGCGTGACCAATGCCGTCGATCAGCGCGCCAATGTCGGCTTTCGCTACTATTCCAGCGGCTCGCCGTTCGAGTACGAAAGGATTCGTTTTTTGTACGTCCGCAAGCTTTTGATTGAGGATGCCGGCCTGCACTCGCATGCGCCGGGTAATGAATCGCAGGCCGAGGAACCAGCCGGCAAGTGAAAGTGACTGGTCCGGCTGCTCGAGTTGTTAATCCCTGTCGACACGATTGTAATGCGACACCGTCGGGAATGGTTCATAGAAATGATGCAGCAGCCGCTTCCATTCCTGATATTCCGGCGATTGGCGAAAGCCGATCTGGTGCGCATCGAGCGATGTCCAGCGCACCAGCAGCAGGAATTCGTCCGTGCGCTCGATGCAGCGGCCGAGTTCGCAAGACTGGTACCCCGGCATGGAAGCAATGATGCGCCGGGCTTCACGGAACGCGACTTGAAATTCCTCGGACTGTCCCGCTCGAACCGATAATACGGCGGCTTCGAGAATCATTGCTCATCGGCCTCCAGATACATCGAGAATGGCTCCCGTAGTATACGAAGCGCCATCGCTTAAGAGCCAAACGATAGCCGCGGCGACTTCCTCGGGACGTCCGGGGCGACCCATCGGGGTGGTGGCGCCGAGACGTTGCGCGCGGTCCGGCTGTCCGCCGCTGCCGTGAATGTCCGTTTCGATCAGTCCGGGACGAACCGCGTTGACCCGCACGCCTTGAGGCGCCAGTTCTTTGGCCAAGCCAATTGCCAATGTGTCCAAAGCCGCCTTCGAGCCGGCATAATCGACGTATTCAAATGGCGAACCCAACCGGCTCGCCGCAGAGGACACGAGAACCACGGCGCCGCCGCTGCCGCCGCGATCCTTGGACAGGCGGCGCGCGCTTTCCCGGGCGCAGAGGTATGCGCCATAGACATTGACCTCGAACATCCGCCTCAAGCGCGCGCTGTCCATCGCGGCGAGCGGCAGGGACGGCGCCACGATACCGGCATTGATGACGACACCATCAAGCCGGCCAAACCTCGATAGCGCGGCGTCGAAGACGGATACCACATCGGCCTCTACGGCGACGTCGCCTTGCAACGCCAGCGCATTGCCGCCGGCGGCCTGCACTGCGCGAACGCACTGCTCGGCGGCTTGTTCGTCCCGCACATAATTGAGCGCCACCGACCAGCCGTTTCCGGCACATTGCAGCGCCGTAGCTCGACCGATGCCGCGGGTGCCGCCGGTTATGAGGATGGTCTTCATCGATTGTTGCCGCGCATATTACCGGACTGGCCGCGGGTTGCCAGGGTCGCAGTCATATCCAACGGCGCGCCAGCGTGGGAAAATGCGTGGATGCGAATCACCCGCATCGAACACGTGCAGTTGGCCATGCCGGCCGGCGGCGAAGCGCTTGCCCGCGAGTTCTATCATGGAGCATTGGGTATTGCGGAGATTCCGAAACCGCCACATCTTGCACAGCGCGGCGGATGCTGGTTCGAGAGCGGAGATCTGAAGATCCACCTCGGTGTCGAGGCAGAGTTCCGTCCAGCGCGCAAAGCGCACCCCGCGCTTCTGGTCGACGACCTGCGTGCACTGAAGCAGAGGCTGATGTCCATGGGATATGCACTGAAGGACGACGAACCACTCGAGGGCTACCAGCGTATCTACGTCGACGATCCCTTCGGCAATCGCATCGAGCTAATGGAGCGGTCCTAGTCGACTGCTCGTTGCGCAAGGAACTCGGACAAGATTCTCGCCGTGTGGCTTTTGCCCGCCTCGCGCACGATGGATTCGGGCGCGCCTTGCGCGACGATGCGGCCGCCGCCGGAGCCGCCTTCGGGACCCAAATCGACGACCCAATCCGCCTCCGCCATGATGTCGAGGTTGTGTTCGATGACGACCAGCGTATTGCCGGCGTCGACCAGGCGATGCAGAACGCGCAGGAGTTTTTCGACGTCGGCCATGTGCAAACCCACCGTCGGCTCATCGAGCACATAAAGAGAATGCTGTCCTTCGCGCCGCGCGATATCCTGGCCAAGCGCATCGGTGCGTACCTTGGCGAGTTCGGTGACAAGCTTGATGCGCTGGCTCTCGCCGCCCGACAACGTCGGGCTGGGCTGGCCCAAACTCAAGTAGCCGAGCCCGACGTCGGCCATCAGCTCCACGGGATGGCGCACGCTGCGTTGCGCGGCAAAGAAATCCTGCGCTTCCTCGACGCTCAGCGCGAGCGTCTCGCCGATGTTCTTGCCCTTGAACAAAATGTTCAAGGTCTCGGGATTGAATCGCCGGCCGCCGCAGACGTCGCACACCACTTGAACGTCCGGTAAGAAGCTCATTTCGATGCGCTGCATTCCCTGCCCCTCGCAGGCCTCGCAGCGGCCACCGGCGGTATTGAACGAAAAGCGGCTGGCGGTGAAGCCACGCATGCGCGCCTCGGTGGTGTCGGCGTAAAGGCGGCGAATCGAATCCCAAAATCCGATATAGGTTGCCGGGCAGGAGCGCGGGGTTTTGCCGATCGGAGTCTGGTCGACTTCAAGGACGCGACTTAAGCGTTCCCAACCGGATATGGCGTCGCAGCCCTGAAGGCTCACTGCGGCTTTGCGCGCGCCAGTGGCGCCATGCCTCGCCAACAATTTCCTCAGGTTGGCGAGCAGCACGTCGCGGGCCAGCGACGATTTTCCCGATCCCGACACGCCGGTGATCACGGTCAATCGTCCCAGCGGGATGCGTGCATCGATGCGGCGAAGATTGTGCAGGGCGGCGCCGCGGATTTCGATCATGGGCGTCTTGCGATCTATGGCGCGGCGCCGGGATCGGGAATGCTTGAGCGGCGCGGCAAGACAACGGCCGGTGGCCGAGTTGCCCAGGCGCGAGAGTTGCGCCGCCGTGCCTTGCGCGACCAATCGGCCGCCGCGAGTTCCCGCTCCCGGGCCCAGGTCGATCACGTGATCGGCGCG
>Ga0209447_10000130_pt1 | contig 18737 bp, 14 predicted proteins | sample BogFormECP04_OM3_FD_188243 | JGI IMG/M metagenome (GOLD analysis project Ga0209447, IMG submission 188243) | Bog forest soil microbial communities from Calvert Island, British Columbia, Canada - ECP04_OM3 (SPAdes) (version 2) | ecosystem: Environmental > Aquatic > Freshwater > Wetlands > Bog ... | reverse complement strand
ATGATGGTGCGAGTTGCTCCCGAGTTTGCAACTCACGAGGTAGCGGCATTACCTTGCATCAACTGACGATAAAGCCGGACGTGCTCTTGCACCATGCGGACTTGCGTGAACATCTGCAAGGCGCGCTGCCGGGCCGCGTGCCCCAAGGCGATTGCGCGCGCTGGATCATCGAGTACCTGGCGCATGCAGGATGCGAGGGCTTGCGCGTCACCCGGCGGAAACTTCAGCCCCACACCGTCCACGACGAGGCCGAGACCGCCAATGTCCGAGCCGATGAGCAGACGGCCTGCCATCATCTGCTCCATCGCAGCGAGTGGTGCGACGTCCTCGCAGACCGAAGGCATCACGAGAGCGGCAACACCTTGCAGCACTAATGGGACATCTTGAGCCGGCACGGACCCTGTAAAATGCACATGGGCGGAGAGGCCATATTCCTTGGCCAAATTTTCCAGATTGCTGCGTTCGGGACCATCGCCCACAATCCTGAGCTGGAAATCGTGACCGCTGGAAAGCAAGTCGTGACAAGCGCGCAGGAGCACTGGCAGGCCCTTCTCCGTCACCAATCTCCCTAAATAAGCGAAGCATTTGGGATGCCATTCGGGCGAAAGAATCGGTACCGCCGCGGGATTCGGCGCGGGCACACCGTTCCAAATCGTGACGGTTCGCGGAAGCGTGACGCGTTGGGCGACGTACGGGCTGACGCCCACGTTTACAGTGACGCGCTTGGCAAGCCAGCGACGGGGAAACGTGAGCAACACGCTGCGAACGCTTCCATAGAGCCCCATTTCCTTCTTGTTGCAGCGAACGCATTCCAGGTAGCGCTCTGCCATGAAGTGGCCGGGGCAGACCGCATGGCTTGGTTCGAAGACGAGGATGCCGTTGGGGCAAATGGATTGATAGCCGTGATGTTCGAGCGCGGTGCGCTTGCGGAGAATCCAGGATAGCGCGAGAGGGATGAGCGTGGGTCCGGCGAGGTCGATGACGTCAGACCAGCGGAACAGCGCCAGCAACTGGCGCAGGCTGGGACGGCGGACAACGCGGAAGGGAAGTGCGGAGTCGTCCATGCCGTTCGCGGAGGTTTGGGTGACAAAAATAACTTCGACGGATTCGCCTGGGTGAGTATTGCCCCACTGCGCCAGACCGGTAGCGAGCGAGAGAGTGACGGTTTGGATGCCGCCGACAACGGGGAGCCAATCGTGAGAGTACAAAAGTAATTTGATCTTCAAGCTCTTGTACCAGACAGAAATTCGGCGTAGGACGCGGCGATGACTTTCCAGGAGAAAACATCGCGCTGGATGCGCAGATTCTTCTCATGCATCTCACGCCACAACGCGGAATTCAGGAGAACATCGCACAGCGCCGCGCCCAGCGCTTCTTGATCGCCGAAAGGAACGAGCGCGACGCCGGCTTGCTCAATAACCGTGCCCTGAGCCGCACCCGCGTAGCCGATGATCGGCAGGCCGCAGGCCAGGCCAGCGAGCGCGCTGCCCCGGCGAAGATAAAGCCGACCGCGGACAGCGAGCATGACGTCGGATTCGCAGAAGATACGCGTCACCTCCGCGGCCTCGCAAAGTCCGCGATTGCAGACTTCGATCTGCGTGCGCTGGAATGCGCGGTCTATCTCGCCGCTGGCTTCGGCAGTGCCGCGGCCAACGAAAATAACGCGCAACTGGATTCCCGCGCCGGACGCGGCACGCAGCGCATGGGAAATGTCGCGTATTTCGCGCTGCTGATGCGGCGGATCGCTAACGCAGAAAATGGCGACGGTTTTCAGGGCGCCGTTACGATCTGGCGCGGCGCTCCTGCTGGTGAGGTCTTCTGGAATATTCGGCCCCAGGGGAATGAACGCGGAGTGTTTCGGGTGATGCGGCAACCAGGGAACGGTGTTGAGCGGCACGGTGAAGATTCCCTTGCGCGAGAAGCGATGCAGCGCACGCACCGTCCAATTCTGAAACGCGCAGCGGATACGATCAATCAGGCGAGGACCGGTGGTTCCCCAGGGCTCGTGAAACACTACGGCGCATTTTGCACCGTGATAACGAAGGATGGCAAACGAAACGAGCGCGCCGATGGGGAAACCGCGCCGCGACCACGCGAAAGCGGTGTACTGCAAGATGACCCAGTGGTCCCGCCAGTTCCTGCTCTCGCGGAAAAGGGTTCGCAGAGCCCTGAGCCAGGAACCGTCGCGCCATTCGACACGGGTCAGCTGCAGCTCGATTCCGTGTGTTTCCAGGGCCTGGCAGAGATGTGCGCAATAATCCGCGACGCCGTCGGTAGGCATATCCCTGCGGCCGACGAGCGCGATCCATGGTTCAGCTGGGGCGTTTGCCTTTGGCATTGATGCCATTGTAACCACGCTGCAGTTGGACATCCACGAGTCCGGCATCGGCGAACCAGCGCTGGACGGCGTCCATGCGCTGGGGCTGGTCGTAAACGGGGGAGTACATGTCGAGGGCGCTGAGGATTTTCACCTGTTTCAGTTGTGCGTCGGTGTAAATCAGGCGCGGCGCGTGCGAAATGGGGCCGATGGGGATGAGCCTGCCGATTTGCGGGCCGACTACTGGAATGTGATGGAGGGCCTTTTTTATTTCGAACGCCGGTGGGATCAGCCAGGTGAGCAGCTTGTAGATTCCCTGGGTACCGAGGGGCCGCAGGATGGGCCGCACGATGTATTTCAGCGGCGGGAATCCGGATTGCTTTTCATATACGTCTATGACGATCTCGCCGCCGGGGCGGAGGAAGGGGAGGAGGCTGCGAAATGCGGCGGCTACGTCCGGGCAATGTTGCAGGACGCCCATGCAGAAAATTTTATCGAAGGAAGCCTTGCGCAGGGGAATTTCGTAGATGCTGGCCTGAAACATGGAAAGATTCGGCGCGCCGGAATTGTTGCGCCAGGCCGCTTCGACCGCCAGGCTCAGATCGAACGCAAACACTTCCGCGCCCGTTTCCAGGGCGAGCTGCGTAAAGCGTCCTGCCCCACACCCGGCTTCGAGAATGCGTTCGCCGTCCATGCGCGCGGGCCAGCCGGTAGTCTTGTAAAAGCGATCGCGGCTCAGATCATTTTGCATTACGGCGTCCACCTGGATGGTGTCGAAACGATTCCACTGAAAACCGAACGAGTCCGCGTAGGACTCCGCGGGCACAAAGCGCGGGAGATTTCTGACGATGGGAACACTTAGATGGCAGTTGACGCATTGCAGAGTGCCTTCTGCGATTTCGCCGGTGGCGGCATCTTCCGAGGTGACGGCGGCAAGCTGAAACGCAGCGGCGCATTTTGGGCAGGCGAAGATATCGAGTGAGTTGCGCCGCATTTTATTTTTCCACCACGAAGCTGCCGATTATCAGCGCGTCCATGCCGGAGCTGAAAAACGTGCGGATGGCGTCGGTGGGTGAGCTGACGATCGGCTCGCCGCGAAGGTTGAAAGAGGTATTCATGACTACCGGCACGCCGGTGCGCTGGCCGAATTCATGAATGAGGCGCCAGTAGAGCGGGTTGACGTCGCGCTCGACGGTTTGCGGGCGGGCGCTGCCATCCACGTGCGTGACCGAAGGAATCACGGCGCGTTTTTCGGGCCGCACCTGCGCGGTGAGAACCATGAAGGGCGAGTCGGTGGCGGACTCCAGATATTCACCGGCGACTTCCGCGAGCAGCGAGGGGGCGAAGGGGCGCCACCACTCGCGAAATTTCACGGCGTTGTTCACTTTGGCATTCATTTCGGGATCGCGCGGATCGGCGAGGATGGAACGGCTGCCCAGCGCGCGCGGTCCGAATTCCATGCGGCCCTGAACCCAGCCGAGAATTTTTCCGTTGGCGAGGAATTCGGCGGCGACGGCGGCGGGATCAGCAACGCGGGTGGCGCGAATTTTGTAAGTGGCGAGAGTCTTTTCGATTTCGGCGTCGGAACATTCGTTACCCAGATAGGCGTGGCGCATTTTGCGCACCGGGAGCCGGGCGCCGGAGTCGAGAGAAGGCCCCAGCGCCGCGCCCAGGCACACGCCGTCGTCGCTGGCGGCGGGCTGCACGAAGATGCGATCAACAATTCCGGAGGAAAGGATTTTTCCATTGGCCTTGGAATTGAGCGCGACGCCGCCGGCGAGGCAGAGATTGCGGCACCCGGTTTGCGCGACGGCAGCGCGCGCGAGCGTCAACATGGCCTGTTCGCACATGTCTTGCACAGCGAATGCCAGATTCTTGTGGCGCGCGCCAATTTCTGATTCGGGCTGGCGCGGCGGGCCGAGCAGCGGCTCGATCCCCCGAAACGGAGCAGATTCAGGACCGAGCAGCACTTTGTTGGCGACGCGGTACGGATTGTCGTCCGGCACGATGAAATCGCGCAAATTAATTCCCGGCTCGCCATAGGGTGCCAGGCCCATGACTTTCCATTCGTCGGCGTAGGGAGTGAAGCCGAGATAGTGAGTAAACTGGGCGTAGAACAGGCCGAGGGAATTCGGCCACGGAATCGTCCAGAGGTGTTCGAGGCGCCCGTGGCGGCCTCGCCAGAGCGAAGTAGCTTCCGAGGCGCCGCGGCCGTCGAGGACCAGCACGACGGAATCTTCAAATCCGGAGTAGGCAAAGGCGCTGATGGCGTGCGCCATATGATGATCCATAAAACGAAACTGGGCTTTCGATGGACCGAAGAGCCGCTGGAAATGAGTTTCGCCGCCGCGCTGATGCGACATGCTGACGAAATAGCGCGCCAGGTTCAGCACGGCGCGCCCGTACGGCCGCTGCCGGCCGGTGGCATAGTCGCGTAAATCGTGCAGCAGCCCGGCGCGCGGACGCGGCCAGCCCTGGCAGACGTAATCAATTTCATCGGGGCGGACACCGGCGAAATCAAGGCAGGCACGGATGGCCAGTGCGGGGAAGCGCGCGTCGTGCTTCAGGCGGCTGAGGCGTTCTTCGGCGATAGCGAAAAGCACTTCACCATCGCGCGCAATACACGCCGAAGAATCGTGCATCTGCGAATAATTGATGCCTATTGAGAGCATTCGTCCGAGCCGGCGGCCGAATTCATCGTGCTGGTCCCTCACTGCGATGAGCGTGTCGCGGCACAGGAAACGGGAAAAATTTCTGCCGCAGCCGCTGGTAAAGCTTATTTTGCACGATTTGATTCCTCCAGTGATAGTAGGCGCGGGCGGGCATGACGGCGGCGGGCAGCAGCCGGGCATAACTGAACAGATGCTGAGAGAAAGAAGCGTCGGCATACAACAAGCGCATGAGGTTCAATTCGGTGCGAATTGTCTCCCAGGGACGGCCGCCATCCAGCATCAGCCGCAAATGATCGGCCTCGGCTTGAACCGCAGCTACGATTTCCTTGCGCGCGAGGGGGTCGAGGTTGTGGTGGCTGAGCGCGTCGTCGAGCAACTTCGCAAGCGCCTGAAGGACTTGCAGCTTGCGGTGGGATTTTGCGGAATCGGCGCCGGAAGTGTGAAATAGATTGGCGGAGTGGTGGCGATAAAAAGTGAGCGGCTCGGCGAGCATGACGACTTCGGCGAGCACGGCGGCGATGGTGAACAGGAATTCATCGGCTTCAAACACCAGGGCATCCGGGACCGGCAAAATCTGACGCAGGACACGAGTGCGAATGGTCATGCGGCTGGTGCCCAGAAGGTCCTTGCGATTGCGCAGGATGCGCGCGCCGGAGGGTGAGTCAGCGCGGAAGCGGCCATCTTCGCGAAGAGCATTCACGCGGTGCCGGCCGTCGAGCAGGACTTCAGTGATGCTGTGCCCTACCAGACCGACGGAGGGTAGCGCGGCAAAAACTTCCGCGACGCGCGAGAGCTTGTTCGCCGCCCACCAGTCGTCGCCGTCCAGAAAGGCTACGATTTCGCCCTGGGCCTCGGCAATGCCGGCGTTGAAAGCGGAGGCCTGCCCGCCGTTGGCTTTGCGAATCAGGCGCACGCGCGGCTGGAATTGGCGCACGATTTCAGGCGTGCGATCCGTGGAACCGTCGTCCACAACCAGAATTTCGGATTCCGCTGAAGGGAAATCCTGCCCCAGGACGCTGCTGATGGCCTCGGCAATGAAGGACTCGTGATTGTAGGTGTCTATCAGTACGGTTGCGAACGGCCTGGCCATGCGGGTCCTCAGGATTCCAGTGTACCTGTGAGCATGAAACGAGAGCTGCGAATTCTTACGTAGCCGGATGCTTCGCCGGCAACTCCAGCGGACGCAATTTCGAGCTGGGTGTTACCGGTTCCACAACCTGCTGCCGAGCGCCGGGGAAGGGGAAGTCCATGCGCTCAAGGTTTAAATACAACACCAATGCCTGCCCAGCCTTGGTCGGGGCGCTCAATGAATTCGCGGAACTCGTAACGCTGCTTGAGTTCGTCCCAGAATTTCGCCACCTGGCATTCGGGATCGGTCTTGTGCGTGGCGATATCGTGAAATGCGATCATGCCTTTGCTGCGCACCAGCGGCGCGTACATGTCGAAATCGCGCTTGACGCCATCGTAGGTGTGATCGCCGTCAATGAAAAGATAGTCGAGCTGCTCGCCGCGGAGAATTCGCAGCACGCGATCCCTGGTTTCCGGCGCATGGGAATCCGCCTGAATCAGATGAAGTTTCTGGCGCTTGGTGGGGAATTTGCGGAACAGGGGAATCTTGCGGCGCGGATAACCGCCGCCGAATTGGCCTGCGCGCAGATCCACACTGATCATGAGGGCGTCGGGAGGAGATAGCGTGCAGAGAAAAAATAGCGTGCCGCCGTACGCCGTACCGATCTCCAGGGAGCGTTTGGGCGCGGCGTCCTGGAGCAATTTGCCGAGGGCCAGAATCTCCGAGCGCACCTGGGTCATCAGAATGGGGCGGTCCACACAGAAGTCCACCGCAGCTTCGGGGGTTTGCGGACGGCGGCCGAATGTGAGGTCGTTGTAACAGCGGAGATAGCGAACACCTTTTTGAAATAGTTTGGCCATTGTTGATAAGAATTACGCTAGAGCAATCTCCGTTCCAGTGTCAAGCAGCGCTAGCCCTTCGACCGGATGGCGGCGCTGCGATCGCGCGCGCTGGGCGCTGCAGCTCCGCGCGAAGGGACTCCGCTGCCTTCCTCGCCGGTCATTTGCAGCAAAAAATCCAGATGCTTTTCCGGCGTGGTCCCGGCGCTCGCGTACAAAGAGGCCTTTTCGCGGAGAAACGCCGGGATGTGGGCAGCGTATTGGGCAAGTATTTTGGAGCGAATGGCGGCGGAACGCCCGCGCATCCGGGCCAGATCTCTTGCGAGCCCTGCGAGCGCGGTGAGCCAGGTGCGGAAGGCATAGCCGCGCGGCAGCAGCTTGGTGGCCAGCGCCAATCGGCCCTTCAGCACGCCTGCGGAGTGCACGCTTAAGCCTGCTTCCGACTGGTAAGAAGCGCCCACGCGATGCCAACAAATTGCATTGGGAACGTACACGATCTTGCAACCGGAAAGCCAGGCGCGCCAGCAAATCTCCACGTCCTCGTAACCGAAGGGCAGTCTTTCATCGAAGCCACGCAGCTTTTCGAAATGGGAGCGCCGCGCGAGCATGCTGGCGCAGGAAGCCATGAATGCGGGAACGATTTCTGCTTCGGGCTGCTCGTAGAAATATAGGCCCGGCACAATTTCGATGGCGGTGTGGTGTTGCTGGCGGTTTCTTGTGAGCCGCGAGGCGGCGTGCCCTAGAATCTTGCCGTCCCAGTCGTATTGCGTTCCGTCGGTGGCAAAAATCTCCTGGTCCCGCAGCAAGGGAGCAATGAGGGCGGCGACGAAGTGCTCGTCAAAGCGCATGTCGTTATTGACGAAGAGGAAAAAATCGCCGGTGGCGGCTGCAGTGCCGCGGTTGAGCGCCCAGGCGAGGCCGGTATTGCGATCCAGGGGCAGCGCGCGGACGCCGAACTGCCGGGCCACGTCCAGCGAATCATCGGAAGAAGCGTTGTCCACAACGATGATTTCCAGCGGCTGGTAGGACTGGGCGAGCAGACTGGGCAAGCAAATGCGCAGATGCGCGGCGCCATTCCAATTCACGATGATGGCGGATACGGTGGGAGGAGCGCTCATGGCCGGCGTCGCCGCGCCAGACAATATAAATAGAGACCGGTGCGTCCTCGCCAGCGGAAATAAGGCAACAGCAGCGCCGCGAAGGGCAGCATGGCGCGCAGCTTCCCAGCCGCCAGGCGCGCCGCAATGGTTTGGCGCTTATCTGCCTTCAGGCGGTTCACGGTTCGCTGTAGTTCATCGAGAGGCATTTGGGCCAAGTCGGAGAAAGCCGGCGGGCGCTCGCCTGTCGCCCCCGCAATCAGGCCGCTGCGAAACATAGTGCTGAGCATCTGCGCGGCGCGGCGAACGGTCAACGGCTGCTCGCGAATCGAGAGCACCTGGAAGCCATTGCTTTCAATAAAGTTTCGCAGAGCGGCGGGGCTCCAGCGGGTCAGATGGTTGGGCGGATAATCCAGCGGGTCGCTGCCAATTTGCCAGCGGTTGCGATTGGGGACGCTGAGAGCGATTAAGCCATCGTCTTTCAAGAATGACTTGGCGGTATCCAGGAACGCCTGGGGATTATCCTGGTGCTCGAGAACCTCGAAGAAGGTCACGGTATCGAATTTTTCGAGTGGGCGCGTTTTCTGGAGGACTGCCGGGACAGCAGCGAAGACATCGCGCAGGCCGTAATGTTCTTTCGCAAAACGAACTGCGTTCTGGTTGGGCTCGATTCCGGTGACAGCGAAGCCGGCGTCGCGCGCCGCGGCAAGAAAATTTCCGACGCCGCAGCCGATGTCGAGCAGGCGGCCTTGTTTGGGAGCCAGCGGATCGGCGAGAAAAAAAAGATGGCCGGGTTCCAGCGGCATGGCGGTGCTGTCGCGCCCCTGGTACATGGCTTCATACCAGGAAGCGTCCGGCATCTTCGCGGGATGCCAAAATTGCAAATCGCAAGCCGCGCAGGCGTACAGCGCAGCGTCGCGCGCGCGTTCGAGCGGCGCCGATTGCACGGGCCGGCCGCAGGCGGGGCACAGGCGGGCCGTATGCGGGCTCACGGATGATGCGGATGCCGCCACGGCGCGATTGGCCGCCTGGTTCATGCCCGGCTCACTTGCTGGCGCGCCGTGACTTTAAGACTCGCCGGAATGTTAGTGATTCCCGCCCAAGCTTCCTGCTTGTGCGCCAGAGGGATAGTATCAATCGCGAGAAAGGGAACGGCGTTCCAGGCCTCCAGCAGGTGGCCACCGGTTAAATTATTCCCGCCATTGAAAAGGGAAGACAGGATCGAATAACTCCCCGGGCGAAGCGGCAAACAGGGCACGGTGATTTCGATCTGCTGCACGCCGGGCTCGACAAGCAGATCGTCGAAACCCCAGCTGGCGATCAGGGCCGAGGCGTCGTTGTAAATGTGCAATCCAAAATGGCCGCGGCGAACCGGTTCGCGGAGATTGACCAGAAAAGTGAAGCGGACTTCGCGCAAGCCGTCCTGCAGGATGTTGCCGCCGCCGCCAAGCTCCCACGCCACAAAAACGCCCGCGACATTTTCGCGGCCGGTGTTCTGCGCCGCGCGCAACGCAGCATCTTCGTAAGCGGCGATCACTTTTCCGGTGGGGCCTTGCTCGCGGATCTGGCCGCCATCGATCCAGAGGACGCGCTCGCAGAGGCGGCGGATCTGGCCCATCTGGTGGCTGACGAAGACGATGGTGCGGCCGCTTCGGGAGATGTCCTGCATTTTGCCGAGGCATTTTTTCTGGAATTCGATATCGCCGACGGCGAGAACTTCGTCCACGAGCAGGATTTCCGGCTCCAGGTGGGCGGCGACGGCAAAGGCCAGGCGCATCTGCATTCCGGTGCTGTAGTGCTTCAACGGAGTATCGAGGAAACGCTCGACTTCGGCGAAGGCCACGATCGCGTCCTTCTTCTGTTCGATTTCGCGCTTGCGCATGCCGAGGATCGCGCCGCTGAGGTAGATATTTTCGCGGCCGGTCAATTCGGGATGAAACCCTGTGCCTACCTCCAGCAGGCTGCCGACGCGGCCGTGAATTTCGGCGAACCCGGTGGTGGGGCGGGTGATGCGCGAGAGCAGCTTCAACAGCGTGGTCTTTCCGGCGCCGTTGCGGCCGATCAGGCCGACCACTTCGCCCTGCTTCACGTCGAGGGAGACGTCGCGCAGCGCCCAGAGATAATCTTTGGGTTTGCCGGCGCCATTGCGCCGGAAGGGCGCAGTGAAGGCGCGCGTGATTACATCGCGCAGCGCGAAATAGCGCTCGCGTTCGCCGACGCGGTAGCGCTTGCCGAGGCCTGCGACGTGAATGACCGATTCAGTCATGTTCTAGGCCACGTCCGCCATGGTTGTTTCCATTTTCTGAAAATAGGCCACGCCGCTCAAGAGTACGAGCAGCACCATCGCCGAGGAAATCAGCAGCAGATGTCCGGGCGGAGTGCCGCGTCCGGTGAGCGACCAGCGAAAGCCTTCGATGACTCCCGCCATGGGATTCAGCCCGTAGAGCCAGCGCCACTTTTCCGGCACGCGCGAGCTGGGATAGACGACTGGCGAAGCGAAGAGCCAGAATTGCACCAGGAACGGCAGGACGTAGCGCACGTCGCGATAGATGGCGTTCATCGCGGAAAGCCACAGGCCCACGCCCAGGGCCAACAGGATGGCGAGCAACAGGATTGCAGGAAACCAGGATATCGCGGCCGTGGGGCGAATTCCGTAGTAGATCATGAGCACGACGAACATTAGAAATGAGACGCCGAAGTCCACGAGGCCAGAGAGCACGGAAGAAAGCGGCAAAGCCAGACGGGGGAAATAAACCTTGGTGATGAGGCGCTGATTTTCGACGATGGCGTTGGTGGAATTCTGCAGCGCGCCGGCGAAATACATCCAGGGCAGCAGCGCGCTGTAATAAAAAATGGGATAAGGCAGGCCATCGGAGCCGAGATTGCCGAGCTTGCCGAAAAACAGGCTGAACACGAGCATCATCAACAGGGGCTGGAGCACGGCCCAGGCGGCGCCGATGGCGGTTTGCTTGTAACGGATTTTCACATCGCGCCAGACGAAAAAATAAACCAGTTCGCGAAATTCCCACAGTTCGGCGAAGGGTATCACCCACCAGCGAGTGGGCGGCGTGATGCGCATCACCGGAACAGGTGGACGCGCGAGCGCCGCGGAGTGCGTGGCTGCGTTCATTGCGATGGCCCGGCAGCGGCGGATGGCCTGGTAGATTTGAGGCTGTCCACATCCTGCTGTTCGATGCGCCACATCAATTGTTTCCGCCCGGTGAGATAGGATTCAAGCGTGCGCGCGGCCTGCACCGGAACCACGGCCACCTGATTGTAGGCGGCATCGTGCCAGGAAATCGGTCCGCGGGCCGGTATCAGATGCATGCCCCACTGAAAGACCAGACCCATATTCCAGATGATCAGCACCACGGTGAGGGATACGGCCAGAATTGCGGCGCGCCGCTCCTGCCAGGCAGCGGCGAGCCAGTCGAAAAGCGAAGCGAGGCCCAAAATGAATAGCGGCGTGAGCGCGACGAAAAAGCGATTGCCAAAGGAAGATATTCCGGCCCAATTTTCGTAGCAGCCGATCGCGTAGAGATAGATGACGAATGCAAGCAGCGCGTACAAACTCAATGCGCGATCTTGTTTTTGCAGCAATACCAGTCCAAGGACCGCAAACAGAATTACCGGCGTCCAGCTGAATAGGCCATGGTCTGAGGAAAAACACACGCGCAGTAGCGCCGGCGAAGCCAGAGCCCAGTGCTCGTGGTACCCGAAATCCAGATAGCCGCCGTAAATGATTTTTTTCACGATCAGGGTGGGCAGGAACGCCAGAAATGCTAGCAACGCGAAGAGAGCGTTCTGGAAGAACAGGCGCGCCACCTGCTGCATTTGCCGCGCCTGGATTCCTTGCCAATAGCCGGTCAGAGATTCGGCGAGAGGCACCAGCAGCAGGACCGCGCAGACGTAGTAAACGTCCATCATCAGGCCGGAGATCAAGCCAAGGACCAGCCATTGCGTCCAGGTGCGGTCCGCGCGGGTGCGGTCCCAATACCAGAAGAACAGCGCCACCATGAATGCGGAATGCGCATGAGACCACGAAGGATTGAAGTACATATAGACCGGCAAGGAACTCGCAAACCAAATGCCCAGGGTTCCCAGAAACGCCCAACGCTCGGGAAAATATTTCCTGGCAATTTCAAACGAAAGCCAGAGGCCGAGGAATCCGTAGCAGGCGGTGCCCAGGGCTATGGCGAAGATGTACGGATACGAAAATCCGTCGGCAAGAATGTGCCCGCCCAGCAGGTGATTGATTTTGACGGCCGCTTGAGCCGCGAGCAGGAACGGGGTCCAGAGAATTGCTGGGCCAATCGAGAAATGATTATCCAGATGGCCGGTGGAGGTGAATTCCGCGGGCAGGATGCGATCCTGGTCGTCCACACGTCCCATGCGAAAACTGGAATTGGCGTGCAGCCAGTCCTGGCGAAAATCGAGATGGTGTTCGATTAATAGCGCGCGCGCGTAGGCGTAGTAGCCTACGCCATCGCCGCGCACCCAGGGATTGACCAAGGGAAGCGTGCAGACGAAAATAAGCGCCAGAATCTTTTCGTATTTGCGATTCGTGAACAAATTAGAGTGCGTTTCCTCGGTCTAGCGCGCAGCATGCTGAATTTGTGGTCCCTGCGTGCGACACCTGCGCTACGGCTCGCGATGCGCAGCGGGGGCATAGCCATTCGCGAGCCCCGGCTGTGCCGCGGAGCCATCTGCTTTCCGGAATATCGCGATCAGCGAAAGAGGCGGAAGCGGGAGCCACGGATCGAGCACGCGGAAAACCGGCGTCAGCAAGTTCAATAATCGAATTTGCGCCATGCCGAAGGTGGTGCGGCGCAGGATTTTTCCGTTCAGCCACCAGGCGATTACGCCGGTGCGGTTGAATTTAATGGCGCGCTCGAATTGAAAACCCGCGGCTTGGCCCACGGCGATGAGCTGCTCTTCGGTGTAGCGCCGGCAATGGCCGAGCACTACGTCCAGCGTGCCGAAGAGCTTGGGGCCGCTGGGAACCAGCACCACGGCGGTGCCGCCGTTTTCCAGCGCGGCGTACACGTTGCGTAACGCGCCGGAATCATCGGCGAGATGTTCCAGCACATTCAGGAAAATCACGGTGTCAAAGGATTGTTCGGCTGGGAACGAGCTCGCATCCGTAGCATCCACGCGGGCGATGCGCAGGTAAGGGCGATTCGTGCGCAGCCTTTCGAGGGTGCCGAGGTATTCGGGATTGAGGTCCGTGGCCCAATAGGCCTTGCGCGGAACCAGATGCAGCGTCAGGTTGCCGATGCCCGCTCCGATTTCCAGCACGCGGCTTCCCACGTAGGGCCGGATCACGTCTGCCATCCAGCGCGAGAAACGCGGCGCGCGGTTCAGGCGCAGCAGGATTTCCGAGCCGTGCCCGTCCGCGGCGTAAATTTTATCGGACGCCGCATAACGGAAAATGGCCCACAGCGCGCGCACGCCATCTTTCCAATTGATCTTCTTGCCTTCGGCGTAGGTTCTGCCGGAGTAGCTGATGGGCACTTCAAAAATGCGGCTGCCGCGCTTGGCCAGCTTGATGGCCAGCTCGGGCTCGACGTCGAAGGTGGAGCTTTGCAGCGGAATGCTCTTGATCAAATCCGCGCGCATCATTTTGTAGCAGGTTTCCATGTCCGTGAGATTCAGATCGCAGACGAGATCGCAGAGTAAGGTGAGGAATTTATTACCGAGCGCGTGCCGGAAAAAAAGCGCGCGCTTGTAGCCGCCGGGCATGAAGCGCGAGCCGAATACGGCGTCCGCGTCTTCGTAAAGGAACAAATCGAGCATCTGCAGCAGGTCGCGCGGATGATATTCCAGGTCGGCGTCGTGGATCACCATCAGATGCGTATCCACGTGCGGCAGCGCGCTGCGAATGGCCGCGCCCTTTCCCATGTTCCGGTCGTGCCGTAGAAAGATCCAATTGAATTTCTTGAAATCCTGGCTGGATGGCAGCTGCGCTTGAAAGCGGCGAATCGCTTCGGCGGTGCCGTCGCTCGAGCAATCGTCCACGACGATTACGGTAATGCGCTGCAAACGGGGCGATTCGTCCAAGACAGCCAATGACTGCAGGCTCGCCTCGATCAGATATTGTTCGTTGTAGGCGGGGACGATAATCGAGAGCGTGGTGCTGGTGTGATTTCTTTCGGCAGCGTCCCGGAGCGGGACAGAGGCGCCCGCAACCAACCGGGGGGTGGCAGTCGCGGCCTGGTTTGTGGTTGGCGTGGTGCTCATCGTTCCCAAGTTAATTCCCAAGTTACTTTTCAATCCGCGGATAGTCCAGCCACCGCGCGGCCTTCGGCGGCGCCGGCCGTGACGCTCTTGGCCTTGCCTGCTTCTTGTCGATCGCGGAAGTAGGCGATCACGCCGTCCACAATGTCGTTCAGGGGAATGGACGGGCGGAAGCCGGTAAGCCCTTCCAGTTTTTCCAGGGCCGGCAAACGCCGCGGCATGTCTTCAAATCCCGGTTCGTACGCCTGATCGTAGGGAATATGCGCGATCGGTGAATTGCTGCCGCTGCGCTGCTTGACCAGAAGCGCCAATTGTTCGATGGAAACTTCCTCGGTGCTGCCGATGTTGATGACTTCACCGATCGCCTGCGGGTTGGCAATCAGGCGCAGCACGGATTGCACGCAGTCGCGAACGTCGCAGAAGCAGCGCGACTGCAGGCCCGTGCCGTACACAGTGATGGGTTCGCCGGCGAGCGCCTGGCGCACAAAATTGGGCAGCACCATGCCGTAACGGCCCGTCTGGCGCGGTCCCACCGTATTGAAAAACCGCGCGACGATTACGGGCAGCTTTTTTTCTTTCCAGAAGGAGAGAGCGAGGAACTCGTCGAGAGCTTTGGAAGCGGCGTAACTCCAGCGCCCCTTGCTGGTGGGTCCCAGAACGAGGTCGGAATCCTCGTGAAACGGGACTTTATCGCTCTTGCCGTAAACTTCCGAGGTGGAAGCAGTGAACACCAGCTTTTTCTTTTTGGAAGCCGCGTCCAGCACATTCTGGGTGCCGTGCACGTTGGTCTCGATGGTGCGCACCGGGCTTTCCACAATCAGGCGCACGCCCACGGCCGCCGCCAGGTGAAAAATCACGTCGGATTCATCCACCAGCTCGGCCAGCAAGTGCTTGTTCATGATGGAATCGAAGATGTAATGAAAACGGCTGTTGGCTTTGAGGTGGCGGATATTTTCCACGCTGCCGGTGGAAAGATCGTCGAGAACGAATACTTCGTCACCGCGATCGAGTAGGGCTTCCGATAAATGAGAGCCGATGAAGCCGGCACCGCCGGTTATAAGGTAACGCATGATGACACCTCTAGGTGGAAGGTCCGTGTGATTCGCCGGACTCCGTTGGAAATCTGGGCGTCTTACCTACATCTTCGCCATAACCGTAGCCGTAGGCGTACGGGTAATAGCGGTATGAATAGTAATAATCCGGAGCGCTGGAATCGACGGCGTTCAGAACGACGCCGAGCAAGCGGCATTTCACGGCGGCCAGCAAATCCCGTGTGCGCGTAAAGGCCTCTTTGGGCGTTTCGCCGCTGCGCACGACGAGCAGCACGCCGTCGGTAAGCGCGGACAAAATCACAGCGTCGGTGGCCGCCATTACCGGCGGCGAATCGATGACGATAAATTTGAAGCGGTGGCGGAGCTCGACGATGGCCTCGCGCATGCGGTGCGAAGAAAGCAGATCGGCGGGGCTGGGCGGAACCGGGCCAGTGGTGAGCGCCACGAGATTATTGATGGTCGGGTGCGGGATGGTGACTTCGTCCAGGGTAGAGACGCCGGCGAGATAAGAGCTGAGTCCGACTTCTTTTCCGATGGTCAAGTTCAAGGCGCGGCGGATGCCGGGCTTGCGCAAGTCGGAATCCATCAGCAGCGTGCGGTCGCCCAGCTGCGCGAGCGTGACGGCCAGATTCACGGCAGCCGTGGTTTTGCCTTCGCGCGGCAACGCGCTGGTCACCAGGATCACCTGCGGCGGATGATCCGCCTGTGAGAGCAGCAGCGAAGTGCGCAACGCGCGGAACGCCTCTGAAATTTGGGACTTGGGCTGAATGTAGGACAACAATTCAACGCGCGGCCCCGAGGCGGATTGCGGCGCAGCTTCCCGCGCCAACCGCGAGAAGCGGTTGTGCGAAGTGCGCAAGCCCGGCAGCGAAGGCACGACCGCAAGCGATGGCAGTCCGGTGAGCGCTTCGATGTCGTCCGGCGACTTCACGGTGTTGTCGAGGTATTCGCGGAAGAGCGCGAGGCCCACTCCGCCCACCAGACCGACGAGAATCGCGAGCATAATGTTGCGCGCCTTCTGCGGGCGCGAAGGACTGGCCGGAGCCAGCGCCGGATCCACCACGCGGATGTTGCTGGATCGCAGCCCCGCGGTGATGCCCGCTTCTTTCAGCTTTTGCAGCAGGCCGTCGTAGAGTTGTTTGTTGGATTCCGCATCGTGCTGCAGAATATGGTACTGGACGAGCTTTTCGGCGAGATCGTTGGCCTCGGCCTTTTGTTTGTCGAGGGCCTCTTGCAGCAGTTCCACGTGGCTGCGCGCCGTGGTGAATTCCTCTTCGACGCTTTCCACCATGGTTTTGCGCGCGCTCGCCAGGTTTTGCTCGACTTCCTTCTGTTGCGAGGCGAGGCGCAAAACTTTCGGATAATTCGGGCCGTACTGGTCCAGAGCTTCGGCATACAGTTCATCGAGATCGGACTTGCGTTTGAGCAGGTTGGAAATCACTTCGTTGCTGCGGGCGGCTGGCAGCGCATCCACGTTCCCAGAAACGGCCATGCGGTAGAGAGCTTCTTTTTGGGCGACGTCTGTTTGCGCGTCCGTCACAGCTTTGCTGAGGTCGGCGAGTTTCTGCGTGGTGATGTCCTGCTTTTCGTCAATCTGCCAGATCTGGTTTTCGCGCTGATACGCGATGCGCGCGTCTTCGGATTTTTCCACTTTGATGCGCAGTTCTTCCAGTTCCGCCGACAACCAGTTGGACGCCTGGGTGGTGGCGTCGTACTTGCTGCGGAAATTTTCCTCCACGTAATTCTGCAGGTGGGTGTTGACGACCTGCGCGGCCAGCTGCGGATCTTCCGCTTCGAAATGGACTTCAATCAAGCGGCTCTGCGGCACGCGCTTGACCGCCAAACGTCCTAGAAAGGCGCCGAGTATGGCAGGGCGGGTGGCGGTGGGGCCGGCGTGTTGCCAGGCGATGGAATTGGGAGTGCCGCCAAATTCCGGGTAGCGCGCGAGATCGAGCGATTTGATGGTCATCAGCGCCAAGGTTTCGCTCTGCAGAATCTTGGTCTGTGTTTCGATGTAGGTTTCGGTGTCTTCGTATTCGCCGTAGGAGTTGGAATCCGGGAAAGGCTGCATGGATTGCGCTTCTTTATCAACTTCCACGCGCGCCGCCGCTTCGTACACCGGCTTCATCTTGAAGGAAGCAATGGTGACGACGGTGACCACCGTGAGCAGGAAGGTGAGGATCAGCCACTGGTGTTTGCGCAGGATGATCAGGTAATCGAGCAGGTGCGGCTCGCGCGGAACCTGGTCCCAGGGCAGTACGGACGGAGCGGGAATGACCGTCAGCGCTTCGCCGGGTTTCCGGTCGCGAAGACTTGGCACGATTCTGGATGGCTCTTCCATTTGCTCCTACGTTCCCCTGTCCGTAAACGGCCGCGAACGCTTAGTAAGCAGTCCGATAGATGGCGACGGAGGAGCCGATGCTGATGGCCGCTTCCGCGCTGCGGGCCAGAATTTTCAGGCCCTTGCTGTCCGGTATGTACAGGATGTCATTCGACCTCATGGCTACATCTTCAGTCTTCTGGTTTTCGATCTGTTTGATGCGCACCGGGATCACGTCTTTCTGGCCGGTGATCGGGTTGCTGCGCATGATCACAGCGCTGTCTGCTTTCGCGAAGCCGGTCAAGCCGTGGGCCAGCGCCACCGCTTTCAGGGCGGTGATCTGCTCTCCGTGGCTTTGCAATACATAGCCGCCCGGTTGCGTGATGCCCGCTCCGGTGACGTAAACGATGCCGGCGCGCGGCACAGACACCACATCGCCGCCGTGAATCAGAATATTGAAGCTGGCATCGCCGGATTCCAGCAGGCTCTGCAATCGAATGGTAACGATTTGTGGGTTTTCTCCCAGCGGATCGTCAGCCGTAGCGGCACCGGCACTCGCGCCGACCCGGCCATTCGCGCTGGCGCCGATCACGGCAGCAGCGTTGCGGGCCGCAGGAGCGGTGGGGCTGCGCGTGACGATTACGAAACTCCCGGCGTCGTCGGTAATCCCGCCGGCGCCCGCCAGTATCTCCAGCAACGTGGTAGGGCGGATGACCTGGTAAACCATCGGCCTCAGCACCGCGCCGACCACCGAAACCGGCTGGCTGTTCTGCTCTTTCACGAAGACAGAAACCTGCGGATGCGTGACCAATCCGTTTTCGATGAGCAGCTGTTCCATTTTTTCTTCGAGCTGGAATGGTGTTAGACCCGCAGCGGTGATTTTCGCCGGGATCAGGGGATACGAGATATCCCCACCATCACCAACCCGTACGTCGCGGGAAAGTTCCGGCACATCGAACACCTCGATGTGCAACAGATCACCGGTTCCCACGGGAACGTCATGGACCTTGGTGCGCTCTTGCGCGGCGAGCTCCTGAATTTTCTCGTTGGTTTGTTGCGGAGTTTCAACTTTTTGCTGGGCGAACAGTGCCGGAGCGGCACACAGAGTCAGTACGGACAGGATGGAGATGAGCT
>Ga0209447_10000128_pt1 | contig 18762 bp, 16 predicted proteins | sample BogFormECP04_OM3_FD_188243 | JGI IMG/M metagenome (GOLD analysis project Ga0209447, IMG submission 188243) | Bog forest soil microbial communities from Calvert Island, British Columbia, Canada - ECP04_OM3 (SPAdes) (version 2) | ecosystem: Environmental > Aquatic > Freshwater > Wetlands > Bog ... | reverse complement strand
ATGGCCTTCTGCCCCATGGCGAAGGTGTAGACGGTCTTGCCGGTATTGAGCCGCTTGCGCCGGTTGGTCACAACGCCGGCTTCGATCAGGTCAATCAGCCCGGGGCAAAGCGCCTCAGTGTGGATGCCAAGATCTTTCCGGTCGCGGAGTTGGGAGCAGACCAGGTCCGGCAGTGCGCCCACCCCCATCTGCAGGCAAGCGCCGTCCGGCACCATCTCGGCGATGGTCTTGCCGATAGCAGTGTCCTCCGGCCCCGACTTGCGGACCGGCAACTCCAGCAGCGGAACGTTGTTCTCGACGATGGCTTCGACTTCGGAAACGTGAAGTTGCGCCAGCGATCCGTTGACTTGGGGCATCTGGTCGTTGACTTCGACGATCAGATGCTTTGCCGAGCGCGCCACCTTGGTCGAATAATCGTTGCCGGTGCCGAATGAGAAATACCCATGCTTGTCCATGGGCGACACCGTGGTGAGAAACGTATCGACGCCGATGTGTTCCGTCAACAGCCGGGGCGCTTGCGAGAAGTTGCCCGGGACGTACGTCAGAACCTTGCGCCCTCCATTCTCTAATCCCTTCTTAATCAGGGCGCGCTCGACCGCGGTAACGAACATGCAATAGGGGTGAATGCGCCCGCCCAGTTCGTAGCGCAGAATCGTCTCCCCGGCGATGCGCGTGGATTCGTAATAGTAGATCTTCAGATCGTCGACCTGGCCCGCGGCAGCGCGGTCTGCCAGTGCCTTAAGCAGCGCCGGGGGCTCGGACATGGCCATGCCCATCGACAAAGTGACGCCAGAGGCGATGCGTCCGACCGCGTCTGCCGGCGTGGTGAGCTTCGATTTATAGAGCGTTCTGAATTCCATTGTTATTCCTGGTGCGTGACTCGTGAGAGTTAGTAGTTCGCAGCGGCCTCCGGCGAGTGACCCCGTTTGTAAATCAGCATCGTGCGCTCGAAGCTCATCACTTCCTTGCCGTCCTGATTCACCCCCCGAGTGGAAACCGTCACGATCCCCTGCGTGGGACGGCTCTTCGAGTCGCGCTTTGACAGGACAGTCGATTCCGCGTAGAGTGTGTCTCCCGCGAACACTGGATGAGTGGCTTTCACCTTGTCCCAGCCGAGGTTGGCGACAACCTTTGCGCTCACCGTGCGCACGCTCATGCCAGTGAGCAGAGCAAGCGTGAATGTGCTGTCCACCAGCAGTTTCTTCCACTCCGTTTTCGCAGCGTAGGCAGCGTCGAAGTGGACCTGCTGCACATTCAACGTGAGTAGTGTCATCCAGATGTTGTCGACATCTGTGATCGTTCGTCCCGGGCGGTGCTCGAATACATCGCCTGGCTCAAAGTCCTCATAGTAAAGCCCCGATGTTTCGCGGTAGTGCTTGGGGCCGAGTTCGCGATAAGCGGAAAGCATTTGCTCCATACGATCTCCTTCTATTTGTAGTTTTGATCTGTCTTTTACGAAGCAACCAATTCCTCAGCAGCGATGCCCGCTCGTTCGAGAACGAGCCTTGCCGTTCGCGCGACCGCCTCGTCCACCATCTGGTGACCCACGGAGCCCACGCCTTGCCGGTTGATGACAAGAATCTGACGTGCCTTCGCCACCTCATCCGCGGTCGGAGTCAATACCTCGTTGATGACCGCGATTTGTGCCGGATGGATCGCACACTTGGCGTGAAAGCCCAGATTGGCCGAAGCAACCGTCTCTCGCCGCAGACCCTCCGCATTGGCGATGTCGAAGTACGGGGAATCCAAAACTGCGATCCCGGCAGTCGCAGCGGTTTGAACGATACGGGATCTGATCATCAGAAGTGGCTCCCAGGCCGTCTCGGCTCCGAGGTCGGCCGACATGTCCGCAGCGCCGAAGAGCAAGGCGGCTGGTTTGATGTCCGCGCCGGTTATTTCCCCCAAAGCCGCGACAGCCTTGGCAGTCTCGATGAGCGCGATTACTTCCGTTGATTTTCCGGCCTCTCGCAACAAAGTCGATACCAGACCAATCACTCCCGCGGATTCAGTCTTAGGCAGGATTATGTAGTCCGGTTGAGCAGACGAGCGCAGGAGGGCCTGCAAGTCGTCCTGGCCTACCCTGGTAACCGGTGCGTTTATCCGCAGGGCGCAGGAAAGACGATTTGAGGAAAGCCCTTCGAGATAGTGCAGCGCCGAGCCGCGTGCTTCTTCCTTCGCAGAAGGCGCAACCGCATCTTCCAGGTCAATAATCAAGACGTCTGCATGCACATCCGCTGCCTTCTCGAACCGATCAGCTTTCGTTCCAGGCGTAAACAGCCAACTCTTCAACGAATGGACCGATTTCGTCTGCTTAGCGGATATCATGGTTGCTCCTCAAACCAGAACAATATTCCGAACGCGGTGCTTTTCCGTTTTGCGCTGAGAGCGCGCCGCAAGTCGACACGGGCAAATCCGATGCAGAGAGACTGAGACATTCCTTGCGCTACTCGCATAGCCAACTCCTTTTGATCTCCTCAGATTCTTTCTTGTTCATCCGCATTCGTAATCGCAATCCGGAGGCCAAAAGTCGGAATTGATTTTCTATTCCGCCCCAACGCGATGTCGAGAAACTCGGTCCCGGCGTAAACGATTGGCAGTATACGGTGCGGTAGGCTCGCCGGAGACACTTTGAGGCGTCTTCCGTTCGCTTTATGTGCGTCCTCCGAAGACGGCACAGTGACAGGTGTGCCGCTCGGCGGCGTTGGAAGCCATCAGCCGAGTCCGCACAAAGGCCGGGTGGCTTTGCCGCAGCCGAGCCCTAGATGTAAGAACGATGTGATTGATCGAACCAAGTTCGCGCAGTGTGCATCGTGCTTAGCGATGACTCGTGCGGTGTCGTCGTAACATATTGCCGGCACAGCCATCGAACGCGCGGATCACGAATGCTTGGCCGATGTGTTCATGGCCACAAGTGTGCATCGGACACACCGCGATGCCCGATAACTGCAAAAGGAGCAAGCGGAGAGTAAGGCGGATGCGGGAGACGGGCGTAACGTCGGCTACCTAAGAACGTTGCTCATGGTGCATGAAGGAATGCGTGTGAACTAACGGAGCAAAATGGTTGTCGCGGGAAACACATCGCCTCACGCTCCACCCAGTCTCAATTTGCCGACGCAATCCGAGACTCCACCCAAGACTTTGCTTGGCCGTCTCTTGTTGAGAGGTCGCCCGGCCGACGAACCAGAGAACGCGGAAAAGGTTTATCCCTGGTATGTCGTCCTGTGGTTAACAGGGGTCGACTATTTCTCGAGCCTCGGATACCAACCGGGCATAGCTCTCTTGGCTGCTGGTGCCCTCTCAGTACCGGCAACGGCTGTGCTGGTACTGGTCACGCTTCTGGGAGCGGTCCCGGTTTATTCACAAGTGGCCCGACGCTCATACGCAGGCCAGGGCTCGATCGCTCTGTTAGAACATCTGCTCCCCGGCTGGAAGGGCAAGATCTTCATCCTCATCCTTTTGGGTTTCACCGGCACGGATTTCGTGATTACGATGACGCTGTCTGCAGCCGATGCGGCTCGTCACGCGATTGCAAATCCATATCTCCACAGCTATGTTGGCGAGGCACCCATGCCCCTGACCTTTACGTTGCTGTTGCTACTGGCCATTGTGTTCATGTTCGGCTTCCGGGAGGCAATCGGAATGGCTCGAATTGCAGCCCTTCCATACCTTGTCTTGAATCTTGTTGTGCTTCTGCGAGGGCTATGGGAGATAGTCCGCCATCCCGCACTCCTTCATCACTGGGGCTTGAACCTGAGTGTTCACGGAGACTGGACAGCCATCTTTGTTGCTTCCGCGCTGATCTTTCCACAACTCGCTTTGGGTCTTAGCGGATTTGAAACGGGTGTGTCCGTGATGCCACTGATCGCGAACCGGGATTCCGCGAGCCAGGAAGCTGATACGGGATCGCCGCCATTGGGAAGGATTCGCGCCACGGGGAAGCTTTTGTTGACGGCGGCGGTGATCATGAGTTGCATGCTTCTGCTGTCGAGCTTCGTGGCCACTCTTCTCATTCCAGAATCGGACTACCGTCTGGGCGGGCCGGCCTCAGGCCGGGCGCTTGCCTATCTCGCGCATGGCCTTTTGGGCAATGATTTCGGCGCCGTCTACGATCTGAGCACGATTCTGATTTTGTGGTTCGCTGGTGCTTCGGCGATGACAGGTCTACTCAATCTGATTCCCCGTTATCTGCCCCGCTTCGGCATGGCCCCGCGCTGGGTGGCTTACCGCAGACCGCTAGTGCTGGTGCTTCTGGCGATCAACGTGGCTGTCACGCTGGCCTTCCGCGCGCAAGTTGAGGCGCAAGCCGGAGCCTATGCCACTGGTGTCCTGGTGTTGATGTTTTCCGGAGCAGCCGGTGTCGCCCTGGATCTGTGGAGGGAGAGCAGCTGGCACAAGCCGCAAACGATGCTCGTGGCACTCTACTTTTTCGTGATCACGTTAGTATTTGCGTACACACTTGGCGCCAACATCGTAGAGCGGCCAGATGGCCTAATTGTCGCAACGATCTTTATCATTCTGTTGTTGGCTGCAAGCGCGATTAGCCGGTATGCACGTTCGACCGAAATGCGGGTATCGACAGCTAGTTTTGCGGACCAGCGATCGGCCGAACTCTGGAACACAATCGCGGGCAAGAAAGTGAACCTCATCCCTGACCGCACTCCCACCGCCGACTACCGTGCTTTGATCGCCGAGAACGTGCAGCGGCATTTCAAGATCGAGGGCCCACTCGCCTTCATTCACGTCACTTTGTTGGACAATCGTAGTGAATTTGCGGCACGTCTGCGGGTACAGGTTCGACAAGAAAGGAAACATTATGTCATCGACGTTGGCGGCGCGGTCGCAGTCGCCAACTCCATCGCTTATCTGAGCGAATTGCTCGATCCAGTGAGCATCGTATTGGGGCTGACGCATCGTAACCTGATGAAACAGTCCTTAGCGTATCTAATTTGGGGCGAAGGAGAAACTGGCTTGATGTGTTATTCCATTCTTGTGCGTCGCTGGGAAGTTACAAAACCGATGCTCGGGCGCCCTTTGATTTTCCTGATCAGCGAATGAAACCCATCTTCCCCTGCTCCAACGGGGCGCCGATCGGCAGGCAAAGCCACATATTGTCTGCTGGAGGCCCCGTCAGACTGGTTTTTGCGAACCATCGGCCCTGACGAGACGTTCTGTCGATTAGCCTCTTTCGCGAAGATGGAATTCTCCAGCCTTGATAACCGTGTCGCGCCTCAGGTGGCGTTTCACCAAATCTGAAATCGAATGAGTCGACGGTGCCATGCGATGGCGAACCAGGAGTACAGGAGGCGTGATCACATCTCTTTATACAAGGACATCGCCACGCTTTCCATGCTGCTGGAGAGAGCAAGAAATGTGCGCAGCTCTGCCACAAGGGGTTTTGGCGTTGTTTCCGAGCAGCAAGTCTGGATCGTCTGTTCTAGACGCTGGAACGAATCCTCGAAGTTGTCCAGCGTTCTTGTTGGTTCACCGTCGATGCGGTTTGCCATGCCATCTAGCATTTTGGCTAGCTGATCGTCGAACTCCTGCTGTGCGACCCGGACAGTTTCCGGCAATTCGAAACCAGGAAGTTGGAGACGATATTTAAGCAATGCAATCGCTGTTACGAAAAGCGTGCGCACTCGAGGTTGATATTGCCGGAGTCGACTGCGCAATGCAAGATCCTGCTGTCTGGAAGAGCTGAATTCGAATAAAACCCCGTCGGCCAGATTCAACACCTCGTCGAAGTTTGCGTTGATCCTCTCGCGAAGAGAATAGCTGCGCTCGATTTCAAGTCTCTTCTCCCCAGAAAACGGGTCTTTCACAAGTTGAGCCAGCAATCGCAGGTTGGAAATAAAAGTTCGCTTCATTTCGACGACGGCGGGGGCACCCCAAAGTTGGTCAAAGATGAGCCACATCATGAACAGTCCCAGTAGGATGCCGACAACGCGATCTCTCGCCGGCACAAGTGACGTCTGTATTCTGAACTCCCCCAAGTTGATGAGGTAGAAGGCGACGGCAAACTGACTCCCAAAGTAAGAAAAGCGCGGGCTTGACGTTAAGAACCAGGCGGCCGCGCCAGTTGCCAACGCGAAGAGGAGCGTGAACCCGGCGATGGAGTCGAGGTAAGGCAGTATAAATATTTGTGATCCGATCCCGACCACCACTCCGCCGACGACAGCGCCCGAGATCCGCACAAGTTGCTTCTGGTGAGAACTACCAATGGTGGAGAGAGCCGTCAAGAAGCATGTGGTAATTGCCGTATTGATGCCCGGCCAGAAGACGGAAGAGTAAACGATGTAGCAAAGACTGGCCGCAAGGCCGCCTTTCAACGCAAACCTGACATGCTCAGGGTTCGAAAAAGCGTCTGTAACGAAAAATGTGGCTGGCCGCTTCTCGCCGGGAGGCGAGGGCGAATACTCGCTTATCGATTCGGAACCCGAAAACGCTTCAGGAATCAGCGACACAGTTCTCTCCATCTCGCGGAGTAGCGGAATACCGCCGGGGACCTCGCTGTCAACCTTTGAATCAATCGGACTCGGAACTCTCCTGCTCAGTAGATCGGTACGAATACCGGCAATGCTCGCAGCCAAGACGCCTATTCGCTGCCGGTCATCGTCAGAAATCCGAATGCTGAGTTGGGTCAGGTTGGCGGCAATGTCCACAAGTCTCCCGACCAGCGCCACAACGGCACCCATTTGTTCGTTGTACTGCCGCGCGTAGCTGGAGCTGGTCAAGATGCGCCGCAATCTGGATGCTCCGAGCACGGCGAAGTGCGTGACCCTCTTTTTCGTCGTCTCGTCCACTGGCCGGTCTGCCAAATAGCAGGCCAGTAACTCTTCAACGGAAGCCAACCGGTTTGCAAGGGACTGAACAAAATCATCCCGATGCCTCAGTTCTGCAAACACCAACTCAACTAGCGCCGTAACCACACTCGCTATCGTGATTCCCCAGACAGCCCAAAGCGTGCCTTCCACCTTCAATTCGGCCGTTACGTGGAGATCCCACAAAGGAACTGTGATGATGACAAAATAACCGAAGCGGGAGGCGGCCCCTGAATTGGTCATGGCGCTGACCGCGTAGAAAATCGCGAACATCGTCACGATCACCCAGAGGAAACGCAGCACGGGATTCTCAAGAAAAAACAATGCGCCGATCAAGATGTAGGCTGCTCCAAGAGCCCAACCTACGACTACGGTTCTAAACGACTTTATGGTTATTTGAGGACTTTCTCGCGAAATGGTGAGTGCGAAGGCAGCGGCATATGCGGCATAGGGTAGACGAAATGTCATGGTAATGATCATCACGAGAGTTACTGCAACAACCATGCGGGCGACCAGCGCAGCTCTACCGGGATAGGGGGTGAGTTCCTGCTTGAGGAAATCCCAGAACCAGGCCAACGGTTGGCGCGGCCCCGGTACGCTTTGAGCAAGGGTAGCCATTTCAGTGCCCGCGAATGACCACAACCGCTGACTCGCTGACTCGAAACAACTCGGGAGGAGGATTCTTGACGAGGACACGGACTGGATATCGCGAGGCTAGATGCACCCAGTTGAGCGTTCGCTGTACGTCGGGCAGACCCTGTGCTAAGGTGCCGAAATCGTCAGCACTAGGGGTTACGCCGAAACCGACGCTATCCACTATTCCGGAAAACCGCACGTTCGGTTTCGACAACACATAAACATCAGCCGGCATCCCTGGCACGATGCGCTGAAGGAGACCCTCGCGGAAATTACCGATCGCCCACCAGGTTCGCGCGTCAATTAGCGTGAACACCTGTTGACCAACATGCGCGTAGGCGCCTTCCGAGATATTTAGATTTGTCACACGTGTCTCGAACGGGGCGTAGACCCGGCAGTTGTTGAGATTGTAGCGGGCGGTTTTCACCGCCGAAGCTCGCGCCCCACGCTGATTGATGAGCGGTTCGAGGGTAGTTACTGCATTTATAGATTGTTCGTGCTGGGCCTTGCTCTGTTCGAGGGTAGCCTTGGAGTGTTCGTATTGCGCCAAGGCCAACTTCAATCCTGCCTGTGAGAGGTCCAGTTGCGATGCCGCCTGTTTAAGCGCTTCTGCCTGAGCGATTTCCGACGTTCTCGCCCGGTCCACCTGATCCACTGTGACGAACTGTTTTTCGAGCAGCGGCTCAATGCGATGTAGATTGTTATTCGAATAAGTCCACTCCGCTTTGGCCCGGGTGACACCCTGCTCAGCGTTTGCCACATCAGCCCGTGCCTGGTCAACAGCCGCTGCCCATCGGGTGATGTCCGCTTGGGAACCCTGGATATTGGCTTGTGCAACCGAGACGGCACTGACCAGCGCCGCTATCCTTCGCCGCTCGTCTTCAATTTGGCCTTCGAGAGCAGACTGCTCGGACAGCGCGTTTTCGAGCGCGTAGCGATATGGGCGCTCATCGATAGTAAACAGCAGTTCGCCCTGCTTCACGAACTGGTTGTCCCGCACATTCAGCCGAGTAATCGGGCCCTCCACCTGCGGCGCAATCCCAATGAAATTTGCAAACACCTCGGCATCGTCGGTTCGCGGATAGTAGTTGGTGCTGTAAAGGACCTCCAGGCCAAGACCAGCCGCGGCTATCACGACGCCAATACTGATCAGGCGGCCCAGCAACTTGCGTGCGTCCAGACCCCGAGTCACGGAGCTTATGGCGATGCCAATCTTGACCATGCGGCCCAGCAGCTTGCGAGATTTCGTATCAGTATTCATGGTTCCTACCTAGCGAAAACAGATAAACCAAAGTGCGAATGTAAACAAAGCAGTCAGACTTGGATAAATCAAAATTGGAGGGGCGAGCGGGATGCGCAGACGCAAGCACATCCATCGGGCGAGGACGGTCAGCAGAAGCGCCGCGGCCAGGCACACAAGCCATGCCGGGAAGAACGACCCCAGTACGTCGAAGGAAGGGGCCCGTTGACAACCCGCGAGTGAGAGCGAAGACACAACCAGCCCGTACCTGACAAGGCGAATGCTCCTATTTCCATTCATGGTTTGGCCTTCCGAGAACCTGATTGCATTAAACTCGCCGTTCGGAATGCCAGATCTGCCAGATTCGTAAGAACCTGCGTCCGCGCCAACACATCAGTCGAGCGGGCCTGCGCGAGGGTTCTCTGGGCGGCCGTGACATCCAGGAAGCTTCGGACTCCGTAGTTGTACGACTCAAGAGCGGCGGCATAGGATTGACTCGCGGCCTCTAGGAGCGCGATGGCAGCCTGGCGCTGGCGAAGCGCGGTCTTCACATTGGAGTAAGCTCCCCAAACTTCGTCGGCAATCTGATCGCGGGAAGCATTAACCTGTGCTTCCGCCGCACGGACGTTCGCTTCCGCTTTCGCCAGGTTATTTTTCCGCGCACCGCCGTCAAATAAGGTCCAGCCTAGATTCACACTTAGCCCGCCACCCAAGTCCGCGGTGTGGCCCCAAGGAAGCGCTTGCTGCAAGATATACAGCGATTGCGCGCTAGGGCTGGCGCTCAAGGTCAGAGTAGGATAATACGCGGCGCGTGCCTCCTTGACGCCTGCGTTTGCCCTACGGATTTCGGCTATCTGCTCCATGAGATCTGGGCGTTGGTCGAAGGCGTGATCGATCGCTTGATCGACGGAATCGCCGATTGACTCGGGAATTGACAACTGGTCGATCGGCTGCACGTGAATCGTAACGGTGGGGCGAGTTCCCAGGGCGGTAGCCAAATCTCCTCCCGCAATCTCTTCAGCACCGAGAGCGGACTGAAGATCGTATTGCGCCTGTGCAGTCGCGCTCCGTGCTTCCAGCACGTCCGGCAAAGTCGCAAGGCCGTGTATCAAGCGATCCTCGGCGGCTTGCTGTGCGGTCTGAGCGTTCGTCAGACTTGCTCGAGCGGCATCTTCCTGTCCGAGGGCATTCAGCAGCCGATAGTAGGTTTGCGCAACCTGGTAAATGATCTTTCGATGCGTGTCGTTGAATGCGAAGTTAGCTGTAAGGAGTGTTGCTCTCGCCGCGGCGATTCGGCCAGCCCGCGCGCCGAAATCTAAGATTGTGTAGTTCAGCTCTATCGTCCCCGCAAATGTCTGCTGCGTCTGGCGATAGAATTGGCTTCCAAAAGGAGTCTCATCGCGGTCTATTTGCGAAAGTGCAACAGCCGCTACAGTCGGATATAGTTCGCTCCGCGCGACGCCCAAAGCTGCTACCTGAGCGCGAGCTATTTCCCACGCGACGCGGGTTTCGGGATTGTGTTCCTCGGCGAAGTCCACCAGTTCCGCCAAAGAGTAAATCTTGTCTGGTTCAACGCTGAAGCCGGATTCACGGAGATGTTTGGCGTCGTCTTCGATTTGCCGCTCGCTGGGGGGATGCCACGGACGATCGGGTAAAGGAGGAGCGATTTGGGCGAAAACACGTCCGACCGAGAGCATGAGGAGGAGCGGAATGACTCGACGGATGGTCATCTGGAAGGTTCATTCGGGGTTATCGGAGCAGTCAGGGTTCGGCACCAGCTGACCTGGCGCCGGAACTGCACGCCGGCAAACTGCACGATCAAGGCAACGCCGCAACCGGCGAGGATCGCGGCAATGCGCTCATAATCCACGTGAATGATTGAACCCTGGTGCCACGTCTGAACGATAGGCACGGTCAAGCAGGCAAGCCTGACGTGGAGATCGAGGCGGAACAGATGGCAGAGGATTACAGTGACCAGAACGCCGGCCAGAAGCGCGGCTGCCTCTCCCGGGACCAGGAGCGCGGCAACTGTTCCTGCCGAAGAGCCGAGCAGCGTTGCGACGATAATCACGCCGGATGCGCTCATTGATCTGTCGAGGCCGGGTTGGAGAATCAGAATTGCCGTGATGATCGCCCAGACCGCTCCTTGCGCACGGGCCATGTGGTAACCCCATAGCAGAATCATGATGGAGGTTAGGAGCTCAACTCCATACCGCGTAGCAACCCAGCGACGCTCCACCTTTGCGGGCTCGTCCTCATGGAAGCGGGTCAAGATGCTGTTCATAATTCTTGAGTGGCTAGAGCGCATGGTGGTTTAGGAGCCGGCGTCCTGCATCACTTTAAGCACGGTCATTGCCAACACAGGTGACGTGTGTGCTGGCCCCATCTGCTTTATCCCGCATGAACGGTTCGGCGTTCGCCGTCACTAACAGGATGTCGATGTAGGCGGAGCTGAACCGCAGTATACGGTCGTGTTCCTTCGCTGAAGCGCCTTCGAACTGTTACTGGCTCGACATTTGGGCACCAAAACCATCCGTCCGCGTCGGTAAGGAGTTCGATGTGTCCTTCAAAATCCCGCTTGTGTTGCGTTTCGGACGTCGAGCACGCCTGGAATCGCACGTGCATATTGTTTCCGCGGAAAGAACACTCATGCAAGTCGCCCTCATCACTGTCCATCCGGCCCAGGGGGCCACGACGGTTGCCATGATGTTCTGGCCGCGCACAAAAACCAGAGCAACACAAAGGACCTTGAATTCACCATGAGCAAATTAGTCGCGGACCAAATAGTAGAGACGTTGAAAGCAGCAGGAGTGAAGCGTATCTATGGAATCGTCGGGGACAGTCTTAACGGGATCACCGATGCGCTAAGAACCAGTGGCATCGAGTGGGTGCACGTAAGACATGAAGAGGTAGCCGCCTTCGCAGCGGGTGCGGAAGCTCACCTGACAGGCACAATTGCGGTATGTGCCGGCAGTTGTGGTCCTGGCAATTTGCATTTGATTAACGGTCTCTTCGACTGTCATCGAAACCGAGTGCCGGTACTCGCAATCGCGGCCCAGATACCATCGGCAGAGATGGGATCGGGTTATTTTCAGGAGACCCATCCGCAGGATCTGTTCCGTGAGTGTAGCCACTACTGCGAGCTTGTTTCCGGGGCAAATCAGATGCCGCGTGTTTTGAAGATCGCGATCCGTGAGGCAATCGGGAAACGCGGTGTTTCCGTGATCGTGATCCCGGGAGATGTAGCGTTGCAGCCGGCAGTGGGCGATACGCCGCAGCCGTCGGACGTCCTATTCACAAGACCGGCGCTAGTTCCCTCAGAGAGCGATGTCAACCGGCTCGCTGATCTGCTGAACGTCAACAGCCGCATCACACTTCTGTGTGGCTCAGGTTGCGCGGGTGCGCAGGAACAGGTACTTCAGCTCGCAGAAAAGCTCAAAGCCCCGATCGTAATGGCGCTAAAGGGGAAGGAGCACCTGGAAGGGAATAATCCGTACCAAGTGGGGCTCACAGGCCTTATTGGTATCTCGTCTGGTTATCATGCCATGCGCGAATGTGATGTCCTGCTGATGCTTGGGACGGACTTTCCGTACCAGCAGTTTTTCCCAGAATCCAAGGATGCGCAAGTTGTTCAGGTGGATATCCTGCCTGAAAATCTTGGCCGGCGGACACGCCTCAGCCTAGGGATTGTGGGCGACGTTACCTCGACATTGACGCTCCTGCTACCGCAACTTCAGCCGAAGGCAGACGATTCCTTTCTGCGGAAGGCGGTCGCGCATTACCAGCGAGCACGCCAGGAGTTGGATGATTTGGCCAAAGAAGGATCGTCGCAGACACTCATTCATCCACAGTATGTCGCCAAGACGGTTAACCGCCTGGCGGCTGAGGACGCCATCTTCACCTGCGATGTGGGGCTTCCGACAGTTTGGGCGGCACGCTATCTCTCCATGAACGGTCGGCGCAGGCTGCTCGGTTCGTTCTGGCACGGCTCCATGGCAAATGCGATGGCGCAGTCGATCGGCGCGCAAAAGGCGTTTCCGAATCGGCAGGTCGTTTCTTTCTCAGGCGATGGTGGTTTCACGATGTTGATGGGCGATTTCCTCAGCCTTGCACAGCTCGGGTTACCGGTAAAGGTCATCGTCTTCAACAACGGCGCCCTGAGTTTTATCGAACTGGAGCAGAGGGCTACCGGCTTCCTGAGCACCGGCACCGATTTGAAGAACCCCAACTTTGCGGCTATGGCCGAAGCTGTAGGAATTCGTGGCATTCGTATTGAACATCCCAGTGAGGTCGAACCGGCGATCGCGGACGCACTTGCGCACGATGGCCCGGTGCTGGTCGACGCGGTCGTGAATCGGGCGGAACTGTCCATGCCTCCAAAGATCAGCGCAGCCATGGCGAAGGGTTTCACGCTCTATATGCTGAAGGCGATCCTCAACGGACAGGGGAGCGAAATAGTCGAATTAGCGACCACGAACTTATTACGCTGATTCGGCCGAACGGGCTATGTTCTATTCCGCAAAACAAAGGAGTGAGCCATGCAGAGCGTTAAAGGTCATATGACCCATCTGTTGGGAGGAAATCTGTGAACGGGCAGCGAAAGGTCACTAACGCTCGTGTGGTGCGATCTCTCGACACCCTCGCGCGACTAGTACTTCCCTTCTGTGGGTCTGTGGTTGGAGGGTTCGCAGCGCCGGCGGTGCCGTGGCTCAGTCCAACGAATATCTTCGCTCCGGTGTCGACGCCGGCCCAGTCGATCTTTGACCTGTCTCGCTTTGTATTGATGGTGACCGCAAGCATTTTCGTAGTCGTTTTCGGCTTGTTAGCCTACGCGGTCGTGAAGTTCAGAAAGAAGAGGGTCAGCGACGGGCGCGAGCCGGCACAGGTATACGGGAGCACGCAGGTAGAACTAGCATGGACGGTCATCCCGATCCTCATCGTTGTGGTCTTGTTCCTGGCCGCCGCGCGTGTAATCGCCTCCATCCAAAACGCATCCCCCCCAAGGAACGCGGTTGAAGTCACGGTCATCGGGCACCAATTCTGGTGGGAGTATCGGTATCCGTCACTGCACGTGGTGACCGCGAATGAACTGCACATTCCGGTAAGTGACGCGGAGCATCCGGCACCGACTTTCCTCACGCTCCTTTCCGCCGACACGGATCACAGCTTCTGGGTGCCTCGCTTGGCAGGCAAGACGGACCTGATACCAAACCATCCCAACAGTATGTGGGTGGACCCACACGAGATTGGCCTCTACCTTGGACAGTGCGCGCAATACTGCGGAACGCAACATGCAAAAATGCTGCTTCGCGTGTACGTCGACTCGCGAGAAGATTTCGACCGCTGGATTCAAGAGCAAAGCCGGCCGGCGCGGGTCAGTGCCGCTGCTTCGGAAGGGCAGACGATCTTCGAGCGGACGGCATGCATCAACTGCCACACAGTGGCGGGTACCGTAGCAAATGGGCGCTTCGGCCCCGACCTGACCCATTTGATGAGCCGCGACACAATCGCTTCCGGAGCGGCCCCGAACACACCGGAAAATCTGCGGCGCTGGATTCAAGACCCCGGCACAATCAAACCTGGATCCAAGATGCCGGCAATGGGACTTAGCGGCCCGGACCTGATGGCAGTGACTTCATATCTGGAGACGCTTCACTAATGTCGACTCAATCAATCGCATGGGCCAAGACCGAGGTGAGCCGCCGCCCTCTCGTGGAGAAACTCCACGAATGGGTGACCACCGTCGATCACAAACGGCTGGGTATTCTTTACATTCTTTATGCGTTGCTCTTTCTCGCCTTTGGGGGCGTAGAAGCAACCATCATACGCATCCAGCTCATTCGTCCGCATAACAGTTTCGTCTCGCCTCAGGTGTTCAACCGGATGTTCACGATGCATGGAACGACCATGATTTTCTTCGTGGCGATGCCGATCCTGTTTGGATTCGCGAACTATTTGATTCCTCTGATGATTGGCGCGCGCGATATGGCGTTTCCCCGTCTCAACGCTTTCAGCTTCTGGATGACGGCATTCGGTGGATTCCTCCTCTATTTCAGCTTTGTCGGTGGCGATGGCCTCTATGGAGCCGGTAACGCTCCGGACGTGGGATGGTTCGCCTACGCCCCGCTGACCTCGCAGACATTTTCGCGCGGGCACAGCACGGACTTCTGGATACTGTCGCTGCTCGTCTCCGGCTTCGGCAGTATCGGCACCGCGATCAACATAATTGCCACGATCCTGTGCATGCGCTGCAAGGGAATGACGCTCGGGAAGATGCCGCTGTTAGCCTGGCTGAATCTCGTAATGGCGGGCCTGGTAGTTCTTGCCGTAAGTCCGCTCACCGCTGCGCAGTTGATGTTGCTGGTCGACCGCTACCTGGGTGGACACTTCTTCGACACTCAGGCCGGAGGCTCAGCGGTGATTTGGATGCACTTCTTCTGGATATTTGGCCATCCGGAAGTTTATGTGCTCGTCATTCCTGCGTTTGCGTTCGCTTCCGAAATCATTCCTGTTTTCTCACGCAAGGCGATTTTCGGCTACCCGGTGATGGTGGCGGCAACGATCTGCATCGGATTCATTGGCATGAGCGTCTGGGCCCACCACATGTTCACGGTTGGCATGAGTTCGGCCGCAAACACTTTTTTTGTGCTGTCCACGATGGCGATTGCCGTTCCTACCGGCATCAAGATCTTTAACTGGCTCGCCACCATGTGGGGAGGGCAGATCGACTTCAAGACTCCGATGCTGTTTTGCGCCGCTTTCCTGTTTCAGTTCTTAGTCGCGGGACTGACCGGGGTCATGATGAGCGCGGCTCCGTTCGATTGGCAACTCGGAAATTCATACTTCGTCGTTGCGCACTTTCACTACGTCATTCTGGGCGGAATTTTCTTCACACTGTTTGCGGCCTTCTACTATTGGTTCCCGAAGATGTCCGGAAGAATGTACAACGAGACGCTCGGCAAGCTGCACTTCTGGCTCTTCCTCATCGGATTCCATCTGACGTTCGATTTCATGCATATTCCCGGCATTCTCGGGATGCCTCGCCGAATCTACACCTACGAACCTGGTCGTGGCTGGGACATCTGGAATCTCATCGTGACCGTAGGGGTATTCTTTCAGGCGGCGGGCGTGTTGGTGTTCATTGGCAACCTGCTTTGGTCGTACTGGCGGGGCAAGGTTGCCGGGAGCGATCCGTGGGACGCATGGACGCTCGAATGGTCCACTCCCTCGCCTCCGCCAACATACAACTTCGCAACCATTCCCGAGGTCAAGAGCCGCCGCCCGTTGTGGGACCTCAAGCATCCGGAAGATCCCGATTGGCAGTACGAGTAACGGAGAGATTCATGAGCGCGCCATCAGTAACCATGCCCGAAGCCGATATCCGATGGAGCCTTCCTGCGCGGGGGCCAGCCGGAATGTACTGCCTGATTGCCGCAGAGGCAGCTATTTTCACCATCTTCGTTGTTGCTTACATCTTCTACATCGGCAAAAGCGTTTCCGGGCCTCAGCCCCACGATGTCCTCCGCGTTCCAGTTTTCCTAACGATCTGTTTGCTCTCAAGCAGTCTGACGATTCACTTCGCCATAAAGCTGCTGAGTAAAGGAAGAGTGATTTCCTTTGCCCTATGGTGGCTTCTGACCGTCACGCTGGGAGCGGTTTTCCTCGCGGGCACGGTTCGCGAATGGCGCCATTTGATTCACGACGAAGGCTTGACCATCCAAACCAACTTGTTCGGGACTACTTATTACTCACTGGTTGGCCTACATGCATTTCACGTAACGGTCGGCCTTCTTGCACTTGTGACGGTGTTGATCTTCACGCTCCTCGGGAATGTAAGACGGGAGCACACCCAACGTGCCGAGGTTCTGTCGATGTACTGGCACTTCGTGGATGTGGTTTGGGTGGTTGTATTCATCGTCGTATACGTAGTCGGCCGCTAAGAAAGGAAGAACATGGGTCTCGAATTGGCGAACCAGAGTGACGACAACGCCACCGACATGATCGAGGTGCCGGCGCCGACTCCCTGGCCGATTGTCCTTGCGTTTGGAATCGCGCTGCTGTTCGCGGGTTTAGTTACGAGCGAAGCCGTGAGTGTGCTTGGCGCAGTCGTCGCCCTCGCCGGCGCAGTTGGCTGGTTTCGCGACGTTCTGCCGCACGAGGCTCAGGAATCGGTCCAGGTGATAACGCAAGCACCGAGTATCACAACGATGCGGCGCGAAGTAGCCCGAATGGAGTTCGCCCACGAATTGCGCCGCGCATGGTTACCGTTAGAAATCTATCCAATTTCGGCTGGAATCAAAGGTGGTCTGGCTGGAAGCGTGGCCATGGCGGTCCTGGCGATGCTTTACGGCGTTCTGAGCCATACGAGCATTTGGTATCCCATCAACCTGTTGGCTGCCGGCTTCTTCCCCGCCGCCGCGGCCAACACCACGGCTGAAATCGCCGCGTTTCATTTGCGAGCATTCCTTATCGCGGTTCCGATTCACCTGATCACGTCACTGCTTGTCGGATTACTCTACGGCGCGATGTTGCCGATGCTTCCGCGGCGGCCGGTGCTCCTGGGAGGCTTCATTGCGCCACTGCTCTGGTCAGGCCTGATTCACAGCATTCTGGGAATCGTGAATCCGGTGCTTAACCAGCGCATCGACTGGCTCTGGTTCGTCGCGACACAGGTGGGATTTGGGATTGTCGCTGGCCTCGTCGTTTCCCGTCAGGAACGAATGCACACGCGACAGCAACTGCCCCTAGCCTTCCGCGTGGGCCTGGAAGCGTCCGGATTAACAAACCGGGGAGAGGACGAAGGACAATGATCCGGCAGGCAATTCTTCTCGCGGTCGCGTTAATGGCGACGACGGCGTGCGGCACTCGTGAAAGTTTGCCAGTGCGTCCACCGGTTGATTCGCCAGTGATCCCTCCGAGCAAGATTGTGGACTTCAGTTTCCTCTATGCAAGGAACTGCGCAGGATGCCACGGGCCCGATGGAAAGGGCGGCGCTGCGATCGGACTTGGCGACCCGGTTTACCTCGCCATCGCGGACGATGCCACGATTCGCCGGATAACCGCCGACGGAGTTCCTGGAACCACCATGCCGGCGTTCGTGCAACATTCCGGCGGAATGTTGACCGACGATCAAATCAATGTCATTATCGGCGGAATTCGGTCGCGCTGGGCGAAGCCGGATGCTCTGCGTGGCGCCGATCCTCCGCCCTATCGAGCGCCCAGTCCCGGTGATCCACGGCGCGGTGCGGGCGTTTATGGAATCTACTGTTCGTCATGTCATGGCGCCGATGGCCGCGGCGGCCGGGCCAGCTCTATTGTTGATGGCTCTTATCTCGGGCTCGTAAGCGACCAAACCCTTCGGACCACCGTGATTGTCGGACGGCCCGAATTGGGCGCGCCCGATTGGCGTGACGATGTGTCCGGCAAGCCCATGACTTCCGAAGATGTCTCCGATGTCGTGGCATGGCTTGCCGCGCAGCGGCCACAATTTCCAGGCCAGCCGTATTCGACTGCATTGCAATTTCGAGGAGGAGTTCGATGAGTTTACCTGACGAACTGTCGAGACGCAGAATGCTGATGAAGCTCGGAATCCTGTTTAACGGCGCCGTCGGCGTAGTGTTGGGCGTGCCGATCGTGCGCTACCTTCTTTCTCCCGTGATTCGTGAACGGAGACCGGGATACGAATCGTGGCTCTCGCTGGGACCGCTTGGCCAGTTTCCAGAAGGTGAGACACGGCTGGCGAGTTATCGAAACCCAGTCGCGAATCCGTCGGATGGGGAGACCGCGAATATTCCCTGCTGGGTGCGGCGCGTGGCGGGTGACAAGTTCCAGGTGTTCGCGATCAATTGCGCGCATCTCGGGTGTCCGGTCCGTTGGTTCCCGCAATCTGGCCTATTTATGTGCCCATGCCATGGCGGCGCTTACTACTCGGATGGGTCGCGCGCCTCCGGTCCTCCGGAGCGGGGACTATTTGAATATCCCTATAAGGTTGACCAACGCAAGCTGTTGATCGACGCGGGCCAGATGCCCACTACCGGGGCTCCCACGGCGAAGCTGATCAACATCTCT
>Ga0209447_10000127_pt1 | contig 18779 bp, 18 predicted proteins | sample BogFormECP04_OM3_FD_188243 | JGI IMG/M metagenome (GOLD analysis project Ga0209447, IMG submission 188243) | Bog forest soil microbial communities from Calvert Island, British Columbia, Canada - ECP04_OM3 (SPAdes) (version 2) | ecosystem: Environmental > Aquatic > Freshwater > Wetlands > Bog ... | reverse complement strand
GCTGATCCACGCCGTACATCGCATACAGGTGTCCGCGCACCACGTACTGGCCGCGCACGCTGCTCGTTACCTTGGACACCGCGCGAAATTGCCCCGAAGATCGCAGGATCGTTATCAGCATGTCCTGCACCATGTCTGCCGCCGGTTCCGCCCAGCGATCGTATTCGTACGTTCCCAGCTGTACCGGGCCCGATCCGTACACCAGCCGGTCATCATGATAAAGATGCGACGCCGCAAATCGCCCCACCAGCAGCGTCACCGGAATCTGCGCCGAAGGTGAGCTCGCCGGCGCGGGGTTCACATCCAGCACGTAATACTTGATGGGGCGCGCCGCGCCGCATCCGGACATCATCACCATCAGCATCACGAGTGCGCTAAATTGCGTGCGACGGCTCAACACTCTTCGCTCCTTCTCGCGTTGCTTCTTCGCGTCGTTGCCTGGCTGTTTCTGCAAACGAATTCTCTCGCCGCCTGCTCGCTGCGTTATTTCGGCGGCGCCGATCCCGGTACGTGGGGCTTGGGTTCGGCTGCGCGCAGCAGTGAATACGGCCGCGTCTTGATGGACTCCGTGAACGAATTCAGGTTCTCGGTAACGTGACGCAGGTTATCAATAATCTCATCCAGATTTTCCGAATTGCTCACCACCGTATCATTCAACGACGCCACAATCGAATCCACGTTCACCAGCGCCTTCCGCAGGTCAATCACCGCTTGCCGGATGTCCGGACGATTCTCCGTCAACATTCCGTCCAGGTGCTGCAGCGTCTCATTCGCCTGGTCCGAAGTCTTCTGGAAGCTTGCAATCAAGGGCTTCAGGTTGGTCGTCGCGTCATTAATATGATTCAGCGTCGAATGCACCAGCGGGCGGTCCTCTTGTAGCATGCCGCGCACGTTGCTCAGGCTCGCGGAAACATTGTCGCGGTTTTGATCGTTCAGCAGGTCGTTCACCCGCGCCAGGGTCACTTTCAACTCCACCACCCGCGAATTCAGGTTCGTGATCAACTCGCTCGCCTGCGGCGTCAGCTCGTTGATTTTGTCCGCGATGTCCGAAAAACTCGTCGGTTCTTTCGATTTCAGCACCGCATCGCGCTTCGCGAGAGGCGCCGCGGGAGAACCAGCCAGAATCTCCAGGAAGTTTTCGCCCAGCGGACTGGTGCTGGTCACCACCACCGTGCTGTCCGTCTTCACCGGAATATTCGGCTTCGCCGTGAAATCCACTTTCATCCGCGTCGGGTCTTGCTCGTCAAACTGTACTTTGCTCACGCGTCCCACTGGCGGCCCGTTCAAGTAACGAACTTCCGCGCCCGGTCCCAATCCGCCGGCATTTTTGAAATACGCGTGGTACGGCGTATCCGCTTTGTCCAATGTGCCGGAGAGCGCAAACACCGTGGCAATCAGCAACGCCGCCACTACCAACACAAACAGTCCGACGTATGCTTGCTCGCGCTTCGATTCCATCCGTGTCCTCAACCATTTCTGCGCGGTGAGCCGCGCAGCTGCCCCTCGATTGCGGGGGAGTATATCACGAGCCCTTTGCTTGGCCAGTCCCGCCTGGCCCCTTCCCGCCCCGTCCTATTGACGCTGCGGCGGTACGTCCCCAGTCAGCATTTGCAGGTAATCTATCTCTCCCGTCAACTCCGGTTCCGGCACCCGGTCCAGAAACTGCCGCACCCGCGGCTGCTGGCTCTTCTGCAATTCCGCCACCGTGTCGTTGGCCACGATCACGCCCTTATCCAGCAAAATCATCCGGTCCGCGATCAAAAATGCGCTGGCCAGCTCGTGCGTCACGACCACAATCGTGATGCGAAACGCTTTCTTCAACTTCAATATCAGTTCGTCAATCCCCGCCGCAATGATCGGATCAAGGCCCGCCGAAGGCTCGTCGAAAAACAAAATCTCCGGATCCATGGACAACGCCCGCGCGATCGCCGCCCTCTTTTTCATCCCGCCGCTCAATTGCGCCGGCATGTAATTCTCGAAGCCCGAAAGCCCTACCTGGTCCAGCTTCAGCCGGATCATAATCTCGATCGTGGATTCGTCCAGGTTGGTGTGTTCCTGCAGCGGCAGCGCCACGTTTTCCCCCACCGTCATGGACCCAAACAGCGCCCCGCCCTGAAAGGACATCCCCATCTTCTTCAGCAACTCGTCGCGCTCCTCATCCGAAATAGACGCGAAATCCTTATTCTGAATCCAGATTTCGCCCGAGCTCGGCGTCTCCAGTCCTACCAGCGTGCGCAGCAGCGTGCTCTTGCCCGAACCCGATCCGCCTAGAATCACCAGCGTCTCGCCGGCCGGCACCTCGAAACTGATGCCGTGCAGAATCTCGCGCTCCCCGTATTTCACCCGCAGGTTGCGCACCGATATCGCTGAAGGCGTCGCGCTCGGCTTGGGCGTGGGATTAGGGCTCATAAATTTACCGTGGCGACGTCACGTAGAAGATTGTCGTGAAAATCAGGTCCACCATAACCACCAGAAAAATCGATTTCACCACCGCCGAGGTCGTCGAACGTCCCACTTGTTCCGATCCCAGCCCCGTCGCAAATCCTTCCTGGCAGCCTACCGCCGTAATCACCAGTCCGAACATCGCGGCCTTGATCAGCCCAGTCGTAATGTCGCGCTCCAGCAGCGCGTCCAGCGTCGCCTGAATGTAAGTGCCCCACGTGAACCCTGCGCTCGTAACGCCAAACACGCCCCCGCCCAGCACTCCCATGAAATCCGCCCAGCACGTCAGGCAAGGCACCATCAGCACCATCGCCAGAAACTTCGGCGCCACCAGAAATTGCACCGGCTCCAGCGCCATCGTCTCCATCGCGTCAATTTCTTCGTTCACCTTCATCGTCCCGATTTCCGCCGCGAACGCCGAGCCCGACCGCCCAATCACCACAATCGCCGTCATCAACGGCCCCAGCTCGCGCGTGATCGCGATCGCCACGCCGCTCGCCACAAAGTGCAGCGCCCCCAGTTTCCGCAGCTCGTACGCCGCGTTCACCGCCAGAATTGTCCCCACGAAGAACGAAATCAGCGAAGTAATGGGCAATGCTTCCACGCCCACGGACATCGCCTGATGTATCGCCCGGCCAATGTGGAATTTCTTGCCCTGAAAAGGAAGGATGAATATGGCGCGTAGCGCGCCGCCGGTCAATCGCGCCAAGCCGCCTACATACGCCAAGCTATCTAAAGTGGCCGCGCCAATAGTTTCTGTGAGTGGCATCAGTGAGTCGAGACGGGTGAAACTCCTGCAACCAAATCCGCGCGAAGACCGCCCGAATTTCTATCTGGCGGGAGCGACGTTGGTGCTGCCGCCGCGCAATGCTTCCTCTTCGTTCTCATATACCTCAAATACTTTGATCAGTCGCGTCAGCTCAAGCACTTCCCGCGCCGTCCGGCTCAACCCGTACAACGCGAACGTGCTCTTCAGATCCCGTGAAAGCTTCAATCCCTCCACCAGCGACGCCACTCCCGCGCTATCTATGTATCGTACCCGTTCCAGGTTCACGATCACCCGCGGCGCTTTCTTATCCTTCAGCAATTCCAACAGCACTTTCCGCACCTGCGGCGAATTATAAAGGGTGATGTCGCCAATCACGTCCACAATCGTGGCTGTTCCAGATTGGCGCGTTGAAATGTCCATCAGGATTGCCCCCCGGGGGCGATAGAGTGTTTTGCCAGAGATTCCCGTCAGATGCAATCACTTTTCCGCTGTAGGCTCCGGGGAGGAGCCGACCGCAGAAAACACCAGTCGGACCGAACTATACAGCAAAATCCTGCATAACAACCTGCCATTTTTTGTCAGTCACAGTCTTACCGCTCGCGGAATGGATATGGCGCGTGTCATCCCGATCGCAGTCCTGCGCTTTTCCCTTCCCGCCGCATTTTGGCGGGCGCGAGACGCAGAGAGCGATCTGCTTTCTGCGGAACAGGCTAGTCTCGTGGCGGGTCGGAGCTTCGGATTCTAAGTGAGAACTCGATAATCTCAGAAGGTGCGTCTTGTCACTAATCACTCATCACTAGCCACTGCCTTTACTTCCGATTCTCCAGCGGCACATACCCCCGCAAATCAGCGCCCAAATAAACCTGCCGCGGCCGCGAAATCTTCTGCTCCGGATCCAACAGCATCTCCTCCCACTGCGCAATCCACCCCGCCGTCCGCGGAATCGCGAAAAGCACCGGAAACATTGTCGTCGGGAATCCCATGGATTGGTAAATCAACCCGGTATAGAAGTCCACGTTCGGATACAACTTGCGCTTCACAAAATACTCATCCTCCAGCGCAATCCGTTCGCATTCCAGCGCGATCTCAATCAACGGGTTTTTCCCCATCACATCAAACACTTCATAAGCGATGTGCTTTACAATGCGCGCCCGCGGATCGTAATTCTTGTAAACGCGATGCCCGAACCCCATCAGCAGCTTCTCTCCCGCCTTTACGCTCTTGATGTACGCGGGAATATTGTTGATCGACCCGATTTCCACCAGCATCCGCAGCACCGCTTCGTTCGCTCCGCCGTGCAGCGGCCCGTAAAGCGCCGCCGTCGCTGCCGCGGTCGCCGAATACGGATCCACGTGCGAGCTGCCCACCACCCGCATCGCCGTCGAAGAACAATTCTGTTCGTGGTCCGCGTGCAAAATAAACAAAATATCCAGCGCCCGCTCCAGCGTCGGGTTCGGCCGGTATTTCAACTCCGTCGTGCGAAACAGCATGTTCAGAAAATTCCCGCAGTAACTCAGATCGTTGTCCGGATACGCAAACGGCATCCCCAGCGTGTGCCGGTATGCAAACGCTGCCAGCGTCGGCATCTTGCCAATCAATCGATAAGTCTGCTTGCGGCGCGAATCCGGATTGAAAATATCCTTGGCATCCGGATAAAAAGTCGAAAGCGCCGCCACCGTCGAAATCAGCATCCCCATCGGATGCGCATCATAATGAAATCCATCAATGAATTTCTTGATGCTCTCGTGAATAAACGTGTGATGCGTGATGTTGTACGCCCAGTTCCCCAATTGCGTTTTCGTGGGCAGTTCGCCGTACAGAATCAGGTAGGCCGTCTCGATGTACGTGCTTTTTTCCGCCAGCTCTTCGATCGAATACCCGCGGTACCGCAGAATTCCCTTGTCGCCGTCAATGTAGGTGATCTTGCTCGAGCACGATGCCGTGTTCGTGAACGCCGGATCGTAACTCATCATCCCAAAATCGCCGTCGTCCACTTTCATCGGCCGCAGATCCAGCGCCTTGATCGTCTCGTTCGTGATCGGCACCTCAAACTGCCGCCCGGTGCGGTTGTCCGTCACGCTCAGCGTCTCGCGGCGCGTTTCAGCGCCCCGTTCGTTGCTGACCACCATTCCTGGTTTGGTCGGATTCATGACCGGACCCTTTCGAGGCGCAAGTTCTTTCTTGGCGCGGTTCGCTTGCAATCTAGAATGTACACCAAATTCCCTCGCACGCGGAATCGCTTTCGCTCGGCAATTGCAAATATGCAACAAACCAACCCATACGCATCCGTATGGCACCCCGCGGCGCTCACAAAACCTCGTTGCCCCTCTCGGTATCTGCCTCTGTGGCAAATCCTCGGCCGTAGATTTTCTCTGCGCCCTCTGCGCTCCTATCTCTGCGCCCTCTGCGTTAAATCTTTCCGCCTTTCTCTTCGCTCGCCCTCATCACTGCCTTTATCAGCCTTCATCTGTGTTCATCAGTGGTGCCTTTGACCTTCTCCCGCATCGCCTCCGCCGTCACCCGATGCCGGTACTCAAACACCCGCGCCAATTTCCGCCGCACCAACCACCCACCCAGAAAATTCCCCAAAATCCCAAACGGCAGCTCGTACTCGATGCGGTCCTCCAGCCGGCAAGCCTCCGCCCCCTCCGCAGTAAACAAATGCGTGTGCTCCCATCGCCGGAACGGCCCGGATGTCTGCACGTCCCGGAACTGCCGCCCTTCCACATAATCACGATGCTCAAATGTCCAACGCAAGCGGAACGGTCCCATGTACACCCACATCGCCCCGCTATCTCCATCGCGAATTCCAGGCGCGCGTTCGATGATCTCAATCCTTTCCCACGGCGGAGTCAACCGCTCGAGCGCGCCCGGCTCCGCGTGCCAGCGAAACAGCTTCTCCGCGGATGCCTCAATTCTTGAAGCGGCCACAAACAAATTCGGATGCGTCATCTTTCTTGCGCAAACCTTCCCGCGCAACGTGCACGCGCTGTGTCTGGAACGAGGCAAGCAAATCGTGCCACAGGCGGGACGCTCCGCGCCACACGGAATGCCGTGGCTGCGAGCTGATTTTGCACGTGCAGGTTTCTGGGCAGAAATTCCGGCTCGCGTCTCAACGGGGAGCCGCTTTGTGCTCCACGCTGTCGGGAGAATCAGGAACCCGGACGACTAAATCTTCCGCCCGCGCCAGCTCCGCGCGGTTTCGTCCACGCTCTTTCGCGCGATACAGCGCGGCATCCGCAAGCCGCAAAATCTCCTGCGAATCCAGTGGACTCTTATCAACGCTCGCGGTCACTCCGAAACTGGCCGTTACCGCAATCGGAATCGAATTCGACATCATCGGCTTGCCCTCAATCGCGCGCCGGATTCTCTCCGCCAGCCCCAGCGTCCCCATCGCGTCGGAAGAGGGCACCACGATCAGAAACTCCTCTCCCCCATAGCGTCCCACGGAATCGTACGGCCGCACGCACGCCGTCATGCGCTGCGCCGCTTCCCGCAGCACATCGTCGCCGGTCAGGTGTCCGTACGTGTCGTTCACATATTTGAAGTGGTCCAGATCCATCAGCACAATCCCGAACGAGCCGCCTTCGCGCACCTGCCGGGCTCGCTCTTTGCGCAGCGTATCCATGATCACGCCGCGATTCACTACTCCCGTCAGATTGTCATGCGTCGCCCGATAGAGCAGCTCTTCCCCGGCGGCGATCAGCTGGTCCTGCAGGTCCAGAATTCTTTGCCCCACGTGTAGCCGCGCGCGCAGTTCCTGCGAATCAAATGGCTTGGTCAGATAATCATCCGCGCCGGATTCCAGTCCCTGCAGCAGGTCTTCCTTCTGCGTGCGCGCCGTCAGCAGCAGCACGTAAACGTACCGCCGGTCCGCCGATTCGCGCAGTTTCTGGCACACTTGCACGCCTTCCATCCCCGGCATCATCCAATCCAGTATCGCCAGCCGCGGGGCGTCCAGCCTCTCCAGCATCTGCAGCGCCTCGGTGCCGGTGGTGGCTATTGAAACTTCAAATCCCCACTTCACCAGAAACAACTCCAGCAGCCGTCGCGAGACCGGATCGTCCTCCGCGATCAGAATTCTTTTTCTTGCATTCTTCGGTTCCGTCATAGTGCGTCCTCGCGATCTTGGTCACGCAGGGCCAGCGCCGATTCCTGCGGCGCCAATCCAAACGTCACCGTGAAATGAAATGTGCTGCCCTTTCCCCATTCGCTCTCCACCCACAATTTTCCCGCCATCAGCGTCACCAGCCGTGTCGTGATCGCCAGTCCCAGCCCCGTTCCCCCGTAGTTGCGCGTGGTCGAGCTGTCTGCCTGCGTGAATGCCTCGAAAATCATAGATTGCTTTTCCTTCGCAATCCCGATCCCGCTGTCCGTCACGCGAAAATGCAGAATCACCCGGTCGCTGCTCTGCTCCTGTGCTTCCACTTGCACCGATACCCCACCCCGCTCCGTGAACTTGATGGCATTCCCCACCAGGTTCACCAGCACCTGCCGCAGCCGCGCCGCATCTCCGATCACTCGCTCCGGGACGCTCGCCTCCACGCGCCAGCGCAGCTCGATACCCTTCTGCTGCGCCCGGAATCGCATCACCTGCAGCGTCTCCGCCAGGCTCGGTGTCAGCGCGAACTCGTGGTCCACCAGCTCCAGCTTTCCCGCTTCCACTTTTGAGAAATCCAGAATGTCGCTCAGCAGCCGCAACAGCGAATCCGCCGAACTTTTCACCATCTCCAGATATTCGCGCTGCTCCGCATTGATTTCGGTATCCAGGATCAACTCCGTCATCCCCAGGATTCCGTTCATCGGCGTGCGGAACTCATGGCTGATATTCGCCAGGAACTCGCTCTTGGCCTGGCTCGCTGCTTCCGCCGCTTCTTTCGCGCTGCGCAGATCGTCTTCCGCCTGTTTCCGTGCGGTGATGTCCCGCGCGGTCATGCACACCGTTTTTGGGGCGCCGTCCGGCGACTGGATGGGGCTCACCCGTCCTAGAAACCAGCGCACCTCCCGCCCGATGGGTATCGAGTACTCGATGCTTTCGCCGTTTCCCGTGGTGATCACTCGCTGCAATGTTTCCAGAAAGGGTCGGGCGACTTCGTCTCCGAAAATCTGCCGGATGCTCGAACCCAGCAGCTCGTTCTTCGGCCGCGCCAGCGCCGATTCATCGGTTGACCACACGTTGCGAATGACTCCTGCGCTGTCAAATTCAAATACGATCTCGTCAATCGCTCCCACCATTGCCTGCAGCCGCGCTTCGCCTTCGCGCAGTCCTTGCTCGCTCGTTTCCCGCTCGGTGATCAGCGCTCCCAGGCACAGTCCCGTCAGCGACACAATCAGCATCAGAAACTGCAGCACTCCCAGGCGCTGCATATCCTCGGGCGCTATCTTTAGCATCACCATCGCGCCCACATTCAGCATCAACGTCGCGATCGTCGCTCCCGGCATTCCATGCCGCACCGCGATCCAGATCGTGGGCAGGAACAACAAATAGAAAAGTTCGAAGCTCTGCGCCAGGTGCGATCCGAACACGATCCACAATGCCAGCAAAATGCTCCCGCCCTGCGCCGCCATTTCCAGCGAACCGCGTGCTCCAAATCGCTTTGCCCGGATCCGCTCCGGCCCCGCCGCCGCGATTTCCGCTCGCCGCTCGTAGCTCTCCGCGCGTCTGCGCAACCACGGCGTCACGTGCAGCAGCAGGAAGGGCGTCAGACACACCAGCGCCACCGAATCGCCGACAAACCAGCTCACCGCAGCTCTGGAATAGTCCGCCGGAAGAATGGTCTTGTCCCATGTCAGAACAAACGGACCCAGCGTGCCCACCACCACGGCCGTGCTCAACGTCACGCCTAAATATCGAAAAACATCTCCCAACGTCTGGAACGGCGCATGATCGCGCAGCACGTGCCGCAGCAGATAAGAAGCGCAGGTGTAGCCTCCCACCGAAACAAAAACCATCACCCAGGTTGCCATTGAAAACGGCGATTCATGGTAATTCACGATGGCTGAGCTCAAGCCCGCCACTGCCATCAATGGCGCGTATGCCATCCCCAGGCCGGTCAATACCGCCACTTCCAGTCCCACCGGCGGATACCACGCGCTCACTCCCTTCCACATCTGAAAAAAAACCGTCACCCCATCCAGTACGATATACAGCACGAGAAATATGATCCCTGGCCACACGCGCCACGGATTCCGCAGCACCGCGAAGCACGCTGCTGCCTTCTCCTCCAGCCAAGCCTCTCCGACCGTGCGCCCGTCCAGCAGAATTTTCGGCTGCAACTTCGACGCCGGCCTCACCCTCGCACCTCCCGCCGTCGCAAGGTTTTGCCGGCGACGCCACGCGCGCCCATGCCCACCACAATCCGCACGTACCTCGACGCGCGGGCGATGGTCGCGCCAGGTTCGATCGAGTTCACCATGCTGCGAGCTTGGAAAATAGGAATGGTCTCGCGCCAAACCATTTCAGCGTCTCTCCATCGGAATTCCAGGTGCCTGCTGCGGCGTTACCAGCCCGTCGCACCGGTTTGCTCTCGACCGTCCGTCGTCAATCTCAGCGAATCGGCCGTACCGTAAATCGTTCCCCCAGCGCGCGCTCGGAATGCGCCGGCACTGAACGCGCATCTGAAATCGCCGCCGCGGCTTCGCTCGGGCGCTCCATTGCAGCGGTCGGCATCGGCAGAAGCGCGCCTTCAGCTTCTTTCAGAAACGTCAGGCCCAACTCTCCGCCGTGCCAATCAATCGAGATCACATCGCCCAGCGAGACCTGCTCGGTCGCGAGCAAACTCGCCAGCGGATACACTACGTGCCGCTCGATCGCGCGCTTTAAATGCCGCGCGCCGTACTTCATGTCCGTCCCTTCCTTCAACAAGAATTCCCGCGCCGGCTGCGTTACACGGAACAAGAAGCGTCCCTTCGCAGTTTCCAGCACGCGCTGTTGCACCATCCCAAGTTCAATTTCCAGAATCTGCTCCAGCTGCGCCGAACGCAACGGATGGAACACCACTGTCTTGTCAATGCGGTTCATGAATTCCGGCGCGAATTTCCGCTTGGCGGCTTCCGACGCAGTCTTTTCGACTTTCTCGTCGAGGCCAGCCTTGGTTTCCGCGCGTTGCAGCGGCGCGAATCCCAATCCGCCGGTCATCAGCTCGGTAATTTCCACGCCGCCCAAATTCGACGTCATGAAAATCATCGTTTGCGACAAATCCACCCGCCGGTTGTCGCCCAGCGTCAAAGTGGCCTTGTCCAAAATCCCCAGCAACAATTGCCACAGAGCATCCGAAGCCTTTTCGATTTCGTCAAACAGCAAGAACGAAATCTTCAGCTTCTCGGTGTGGTATTGCGCGAGGGCTTCCTGCGTGATCAAAGGATGCGTCTCGCGGTGTCCCAAATATCCCGGAGGCGAGCCAATTAATTTCGCAATCTCGTGCGAGTGTTGGAACTCGGCGCAATCCACCTTGATCACCGCGCGCGGATCTCCAAACAGCACTTCGGCGGTAGCCTCGACGACGCGCGTCTTGCCCGCGCCCGTCGGCCCCAAGAACAGCAAATTCCCCACCGGCCGCCCCGGCGAATTCAGCCCGGCGCGAAACACCTGGTACAAGTCCACTACGGCCTGCACCGCTTCGTCCTGCCCCACGATTTTCCGCCGCAGCCCCGTCTCAAAGTCCCGCGACTCAATACTCCGGCGTGCCGGATCCAACTGGCGTTCTACTGAGGCGTCCATTTTGCCGTACCTCCCGCCGGCCTTCCGGCACTCCCCAATGGCGCGTCCAGGAACTCGAACCGCGCCGCCAATAGACATGCAGACGCGTGGCCAAAGTGTCCTCTTCGAATCCTCACCAACACACCTGTAATCAGTGGAATGACGGCCCCATCACGTAGCCCTCCGCGAGCCGAAAGCGGAATTGATGTTTCAACCGGGACGCACCGTCCCAATGTGACACGTTGTTAATACCGTGTTAAAAAATCCACGCGCCCTCCTCTACTCCTTGCTTCCGAGGCCCGCTTTCCCGTATCTTGTGTGCGTTCACCGAGAAATCACCCAAATGAAACGCATTCTGGTTATCGAAGACGATAAAGACATCGTGGAGTTGGTGCGCTATAACCTGGAGAAGGACGGTTACCAGGTCACCTCCAGCGGCGATGGCACCACCGGCCTTGCCCAAATCCGCAAAGCTGCGCCCGATCTCTTGGTCCTCGATCTGATGTTGCCCAAGCTTTCCGGTCTGGAAATCTGCAAGGAAGTCCGCAAAGAAGTCACTCTCAACCGCATTCCCATTCTCATACTCACCGCCAAGGGTGAAGAAGCCGATCGCGTCGTCGGCCTCGAACTCGGCGCCGACGACTACGTCACCAAACCGTTCAGCCCTCGCGAACTCGTCGCGCGCGTGAAAGCTTTACTCCGCCGCGCCGAACCTGGCACTCCCTCCGAAAAACCCGTCGAAATTGGCGCTCTCCGCATTGACCCCGCCGCTTACCGCGTCACGCGCACCGGTAAGCCCGTACCCATGAGCACCCTCGAATTTCGCTTGCTCTATTTTCTCGCCGCACGCCCCAATCGTGTTTTCACTCGCGATCAATTGCTCGATGCGGTCTGGGGCACCGAGCGCTTCGTCACTCCGCGCAGCGTCGATGTGTACGTCCGCCGCCTGCGCGAAAAAATCGAAGCAGACCCGCAGCACCCCGTCTTCATGAAGACAATCCGTGGCGCTGGATACCTCTTCGAAACCCGTGCGAGCTAGACTTTTCTGGAAGCTCGGCCTCACCTATGGCGCTCTGCTTCTCGTCGTCCTGCTCGCCGTGCAGCTCTATTCCGCTCGCGTCATCCGCAGCCAGGCCATCCGTTCCGCTAACGACCAGCTCGCCTCCCTTCTCAGCCTCACTCTCGCCAACCCTCCCCGATCCGACGACCCCGCCGAACTCCGCAACTGGACCGGCAGAGCCGCTCGCAGTGGCGCGCGCGTCACCATCGTTGACCATACCGGCCGCGTGCTCGTTGATTCCGGAGCCGACGCCGACAAAATGGAAAACCACGCCAATCGCCCCGAAATTCAGGATGCCTTTGCCAGCGGTACCGGCCAGTCCGTGCATCGCAGCGTCACCTTCGGCCGCGAATTGGTTTACCGCGCACAGCGCTACGATCAGGCCGGAAACGCGCCCATCGTAATCCGCCTGGCCTTGCCCCTTTCGCAAATTGACCTCTCCCTCGTCGAACTCCGTCAGCGGCTCCTCATCGCCACTCTCGTCGTGCTGCTCAGCGGCGGTCTGGTCTCCTTCGCCTTCGCGCGCATGTTCGCGGCGCGCGTGCAGCGTTTGCAGCGCTTTTCGCAACGCATCGCCGAAGGTGATTTCCGCCCCTTGCTCCGCGAAGGCCCGCGCGACGAGCTTTCCGATCTCGCCGACTCGCTCAACCAGACCGCCGCGCGCCTCGACCGCGAAATCCGCCTGCTCAGCGGCGAACGCAACCGCTCCAGCGCCATCCTGCGCAGCATGGTCGAAGGCGTCGCCGTCATCGACGCCGAAGAGCGCCTCGTTTTCTACAATCGCGCGTTCTCGGAAATCTTGAACGTAGACCCCGCCAGCGCCGAAGGCCGCCCGCTCATCGAAGTCGTCCGCAATTCCGAACTGGTGGGCTTGATCCGTCGCGCCCTGCACGGCGCTGAAGGCCTGCAGAGCGACATCACCATGGGCATCACCCAAACGCAGAGTTTCTCCATCACCGCCGCGCCCGTAAAAGCTTTGGACGCTTCCGCGTCTGGCGGCGCGCCGCAGGGAAAACCTTCCGGAGCCGTCGTCGTCCTTCACGACGTCACCGAACTTCGCCGCCTCGAACGCGTCCGTCAGGATTTCGTCGCCAACGTCTCTCACGAATTCAAGACGCCGCTCACCGCCATTCAAGGCTTTGCCGAAACTCTGCTCGCCGGCGCCCTCGACGATCCCGAAAATAATCGCCGCTTCCTGGAAATCATTCGCAATCACGCCATTCGTCTCGCCCGCCTCACCAACGATCTCCTCAAACTAGCCCGCATCGAAGCCGGAAAAATGGAACTCGAATTTTCCTCCGTCAGCCTGCTCGAGCTCATCGAAGCCTGCACCGAAACCACTTTGCTCAAGGCCAACCGCAAGGAAATCACTCTGGAAATTTCCGTCCCGCCGCAGCTTCCCGCGGTCCGCGGCGATGCCGCTCTCCTCCGCGACGTCCTGCAAAATCTCCTCGACAACGCCATCCAATACACTCCCGCGCGCGGCCACATTTCCGTCGTCGCCGCCGCCGGCCCCCGCGAAGCCGTCGTCACCGTCGCCGACACCGGCATCGGCATCCCCCTCGCCGATTCCGAACGCATCTTCGAACGCTTCTATCGCGTGGATGCCGCACGGTCCCGCGAAGCCGGCGGCACTGGCCTGGGCCTAAGCATCGCCAAACACATAATAGAAGCCCACGGTGGCAAACTCTGGGTAGAAAGCACCGTAGGCCAAGGCTCCAAATTCTCCTTCTCCCTCCCCCTCGACTCCTAGTCCCGAATTCAGAAATTCATCCGCCTGCACCCAACGCAGGTGCTCACGGTAGGGGGCGCTGCTTGTGAATCGCCCTGCAGGGCGATTCATCCTGAGATCCCGCAGCGCGGGAAGGAAGGGCTGCGCCCCAGCTTGCCACGCTGTACACGTTTCCGAGCACTCGCAGGCGCACAGCATGCCGTGCCCGCTGCTCCAGTTTCGATCCGCCAGCAACGCGGCGCCGGAACGAGAAATTGTGTATTTTTCTTGGATCGGAAGAACAAACGCGCTTCATCTACGCCAAAAACGGGGCTAAACTGAGGCCATATTTAACGAAAGCATATGTAAATGAAGCAGAAGAAACCACCAGCTCCCGAAATCCCAAAATGCGATTGCGATTGCGCTCGCTGCGACCAAGGCGAACACTGCTGCAAGAGGCCAGCCTGCGGTTATCCTACATGGGCTGAAGTTTTTGCTAAGCGTGGGAAGCGTGGGAAACCTGGGAAGTAGCATCGTCCGTCCGCGCGTTTTTCTTCTGTTCCTTCTCCACCCACTCCGTAAAAACCTGCTGAAACTCTTGATGCGTGTACACGCCCTTATGAATCAAAAGACTGTTCATCGCATACACGGTAGCCATGAATCGTTCATCCCTGCTGGCCATTCGCAAAGCTTCTTCGTAAGACATGCCATCACCTCTTCCAGCGGCTCATTTCGCCCAAAACAGCGACGGAGTTGACGCTAAACAATCCGCCAGGTGCCGAATCCGCGGAAACTCCAACTGACTGCGAAGATATCCCATGCGCACGGTCATTTCCATGGAATTCGGCTTATGATTCAGTTTTCGATTCCGCAACATTAGATAGGTCGCACAAAGACAAATAAGCCCAGCACAAGGAATAGGAACGCGAACAGATAACCCAGTTCGTCTTTTCGCAATCCAGCTCGAACGGCCCACGAGATTCCAGCCAAAAACCAAAGGATCTCGAGAACGAACGGAATGTGCATGCAACAAGTGTACTCCGAGGCTCGGCGGGAATCACCAGAAGACAACTTCCGCCTTGTCTTCATATATTTACGCGCGATTTATGCCCTTGCAATCTCCCTAACTGACCCTGTAAACGCCGGTAATAAAGAACAGCAGCATCTACAGGAGGCTTCCCGAAGTGGCATCCACCAAAACAAGCGCCGAAGGTATCTTTCAAAGCGTGCTAGTGAATTACCTCGTCTCCCAAGCCCGCACAGTCGAGGCCTCAGTAAACCGCGCTCTTTGGGCCCTGCTCGAACGCAACGAACGTCTCGCCAGCGAAGTCTTTCTCACCGAGCCGCGCATCAATGAAATGGAAATCCTGATCGACGAGCACGCCATCCGCATGTTGCGTCAGGGCGAAATGCTCGATACCGATGTCCGCCTCATCGTTGCCACCCTCAAAATCAATAATGACCTCGAGCGCATGGGCGACCTCGCCGTCAATCTCAGCGAACGCGCCATCTCCCTCTCCCAAATGGGCGAAGTCCACACCCCCGTTGAACTTGAGCCTATGACCACCGCCGTCCGCGCCATGGTCTCCAAATGCCTCGGCGCGCTCATCTATCAAAACGTGGATCTAGCTACCCAGGTGCTCGAAAGCGACGACGTCGTTGATCAATATCGCGATCAAGTCTTCGAAGCGCTGCTCGCCGGCATGACCGCCAATCCCGCCCTCGCCGCTCCCAATCTCCACTACGTCCTCGCCTCTCGCCATCTCGAGCGCATCGCCGACCACGCCACCAATATCGCCGAGGACATTTTGTTCTGGGTCCGCGGCCTCGAAGTCCGCCACGGTCGCGCCAAGCAGATGGAGCTGAACGCCGGCGCCCCCGCCTCATCAGCGGCGGAGTAATAGACATTTCACAGCCCGGTCATCTCCGATTCAAGTGTCCCATTTAGGATCACGACGGGCTGGAAGGCACATCGCCTCGCTGTCGAACTAGCTGTTCGCGTGCATGTGCCGAAAGCGACGGTCAGCGATTTCAGCGTTAACAAGTTCCTGCGCTGCATCATGTAGCGCCGGAAGCAGCACACCACGTCCCAACCACCCGCGAGGCGCGGCCCGACCACACCCCCGGGGCTGCGCCTCTTCTTTCCCGGCTACGCTTTCGTGATTTCACCCCCAATTCGCGCCGATGTAACACGTCTGTAACATTACCGTCAAAAAATGGTATGCAGGAGAATCCCTGAATATGAAAAAGTCCCTACTGGTTGTGTGGCTCATGATCCTGGCAATGGCGCTCACGATGGCGCTCACCGCGCCGCGCGCCGCAGCGCAAGGCGGCACCGTCAATCTCAACGCCGCTGGCGCCACTTTCCCCTATCCCATCTACTCCAAGTGGTTCGACGTGTACCACAACGCGCATTCCAATATTCAAATCAATTACCAATCCATCGGCTCCGGCGGCGGTATCCGCCAGTTGCAAGCTGGCACCGTCGATTTCGGCGCCTCCGACGGCCCCATGAGCGACCAACAACTGGCGGAATCCAAATTCAAAATCCTCCATTTTCCCACCGTCCTGGGCGCCGTCGTGCCCACCTACAACATCCCCGGCGTCACTGCCGAACTGAACTTCACCCAGAAGGCGTTGGCGGACATCTTTCTCGGTGCCATCACCAAGTGGAACGATCCGGAGATCGCCAAAGCGAATCCTGGAGTCAGTCTCCCGGGCAACGACATCGTCGTCGTCCACCGCTCCGATGGCAGCGGAACTTCCTACATTTGGACCGACTTCCTCGCCAAAGTCAGCGGCGCCTGGAAGAGCAAAGTCGGCGGTGCCGCCACTTCTGTGAATTGGCCCGTCGGGCTGGGCGGCAAGGGTAACGAAGGCGTTACCGGACTCGTGAAACAGACGCCCAATGCAATCGGCTACGTCGAACTCATCTACGCCGTGCAGAACAAGATTGCCTACGGCAGTGTTCAGAATGCCGCCGGCAAGTTCATCAAGGCGGATTTGGCCAGCGTCACCGCTGCCGCTGCCGCCGATGCCAAGAACATACCGGACGACTTCCGCGTCTCCATCACCAACGCTCCCGGCCCCAAGGTCTATCCCATCTCCAGCTTCACTTGGCTGCTGATTCCCGCGCAAATTCAAGACGCCGCCAAGCGCGACGCCGTCAAAGGTTTCCTGAAGTGGATGCTCACCGACGGCCAGAAGTTCAACGAAGGCCTGTCCTACGCGCAGCTACCGAAGGAAGTCATCGCCCGGGAGACCAAAGCAATCTCGCTGATCCAGTAACCACAACCAGCAACCAAAATGTCTGCAGCCGCCACCACCATCGCGCACGAGGTTCCCCCACAGGCGGGGCCTCGTGCGTTTCTTCATCGCCTCCGTCAAGGCGACGAAATCGCGCACCTCCTCACCCTCACCTTCGCTGCCCTCATCCTCCTGCTCACCTCCATGCTGGTGTACGAGCTCTGGATCAATTCGCATCTCTCGCGCACAGCATTCGGCTGGATGTTTTTCTTCACCAGAGTCTGGGATCCCAACTTCGATAATTTCGGCGCCGCCCCCTTCATCTACGGCACCCTGGTCACCTCTGCCGTCGCGCTAGTCCTCGCCGTGCCCCTCGGCCTCGCCAGCGCCATTTTTCTTTCCGAACTCGCCCCGCGAAATATCAGCGACATCATTTCATTCTTGATCGATCTTCTCGCCGCCGTCCCCAGCGTCATCTACGGCTTGCTCGGCATCTTCATCGTCGTCCCGCTGATGCGCACCACCCTCGGCCCGCTCCTCATCCATACCGTCGGCAATGTTCCCTATATCGGCGTCCTCTTCCGTGGACCAAATTACGGCGTCGGCTTTCTCACCGCTGGAATCGTTCTCGCCATCATGGTCGTGCCCTTCATCATTTCCGTCTCGCGCGAAGTGCTGCTCACCGTCCCGCGCGAACAGCGCGAAGCCGCCATGGCTCTCGGCGCCACCCGCTGGGAATCCACCTGGCAAGTAGTCGTCCCCTGGGCCCGCACCGGCATCATGGGCTCGGTATTCCTCGCTCTCGCACGCGCGCTCGGCGAAACCATGGCCGTCACCATGGTGATCGGCAACGCTGCTTCCATCAAAGCCTCCCTGCTCGCCCCCGGCGACACCATCGCTTCCACCATCGCCAATCAATTCACCGAAGCCACCGGCGATTTGTACCTGAGTTCGCTCATCGAATTGGGCCTGGTGCTTTTCCTCATCACCTTCATCCTGAACGGTCTCGCGCGAATCCTCATCGTCGCCACCGAACGTGGCGGAGGCCGCCCCGCATGAGCTCTCTGCACATCGTCTGGCGCAAGTCGCTGAACTACGTGATGCTCACCTTGACGGGCGTCGCCGCCCTCGCCGTCGTCTCGGTTTTATTTCTCATCCTCGGCTACCTGCTCTGGAACGGCGGCACTTCGCTCAGCCTGAATTTCTTCACCCAGCTTCCCAAACCCGTCGGCGAAACCGGCGGCGGCATGGCCAACGCCATCGTCGGCAGCCTCAAGCTCCTCTTCCTCGCCGCCGTCATGGGCTTGCCCGTAGGATTGCTCGCCGGCGTCTATCTCGCCGAATTCGGCGGCAAGACTTTCTCTTTCATCGTGCGTTACACCACAGACTTGCTCAACGGCGTCCCTTCCATCGTCATCGGCATCTTCGCCTACTCGCTGGTAGTCCTGCCCGTGAAGCATTTCTCCGCGCTCGCCGGCGGCGTCGCCCTCGGCATCATGGTCATCCCCATCACTGTGCGCAGCACCGAGGAATTCCTGCGCGCCGTGCCGGGGAACATGCGCGAGGCCGCCATGGCCCTCGGCGCCAGCAAATGGAAAACGATTGCCACCGTCGTCCTTCCCGCTGCCAGCGGCGGCATCCTCACCGGTATGTTGCTAGCCCTGGCGCGCGTCGCTGGCGAAACCGCTCCATTACTCTTCACCGCTTTCGGCAATCGCTTTTGGAGCCAGGGCTGGGGGCAACCCATCGCCTCCCTCCCGGTTATGATTTACACCTACGCCGTTGCGCCGTACGATGATTGGCATAGGCAGGCGTGGGCTGCGGGCTTAGTGCTGTTGGGTTTGGTTTTGGT
>Ga0209447_10000125_pt1 | contig 18797 bp, 20 predicted proteins | sample BogFormECP04_OM3_FD_188243 | JGI IMG/M metagenome (GOLD analysis project Ga0209447, IMG submission 188243) | Bog forest soil microbial communities from Calvert Island, British Columbia, Canada - ECP04_OM3 (SPAdes) (version 2) | ecosystem: Environmental > Aquatic > Freshwater > Wetlands > Bog ... | reverse complement strand
TCATTATCTTGGGCGTCGTGAAGAGGACGGAGAATGCTGTTGACACCCTCACGGGAGAACAACTCGAGCTTGGTGCGGATCATCTCTGTGAAGCTATCGAGACGAAAGAGGATAAACAGCGCAACAAATCGGTCATGACTGCCCTTCGCGAGCAGGCCCGCAAAATCCGTCCAAAATAAATTTACTGTACATAAATTTTAATATATTTAAATGTTGCGAGCTTTGACTTGATGGCAGATACAGGTTGGAGCCAAAGTCACAGCAAAGTCATGTATGTCGATCTTTGTGTTTTCTTAGTATCACACACCTAACTTTTGGATGACAAGTTCATAAAAATGGTAAGGTGTAGGATTATTCGGCAACTTGGTAAGTCTTTGTCTTATTCGGCATCTCTTGCCATATCATGCTATCTACTTGCTAAGTCTTTGTCGCTTCTCTTGCGTGCAATCAGGCATCTCTCGCTTTCTTTTCCGTTTATTCGATTGGAAATTGAAGTTGAAGACTGGGCTGATGTGATGGCCGCCCTCCATGTGGATCCTAATAGATATATTGCCCTCAAAGCCATTTCAAGCCTAAGAAAGTAAGCAAATACGTCTCACTCACTGTTTCTTCTGATTTGGGAACAAAATCAACAGTCATCTTACTTCCGCTGCTGTTGGCGACTGGATCCACCTGTACACCGGCGTTTGCGTACTTGACATCGGCTACATTGAATCATCAATTTAAACCATCTTTGCAGTTAAACAGGAACTCACCTTGTTTGTTAGATTCTTCATCAAAATCTGAAGAGCGAACACCCTGGCCAATAATACTGATTTTCTGGCAACCCAAGTTGATTCTCTGGCCAGTCAATTGAGTCTGAGTGTTCGTTGCCACGTCTGTCATTACTCTCGCCTTCGCTTATGTCGTCAATGTCATCCACAGTGCGGTTGTGAACGGTAGATATCGATCAATCCTTCACGACCCGCCATGGCGTGGAAAAAGAATTCTTGAGGGGTAAGACCTCGGAGGTAGGAGTTTTCGACAAAGCCGCGAGATTCCGGACTGAAATCGTCCTTCGTGAAATGGGGCAACGTCCGAGGACGGAAACCGAAGGGTATGCAACGTCCTTCCACTGACTGCTGTCCAACACAAACCGACATCTGCGAGATGTTGATGAAAGAACCTTTTGATCCCGCAACGACCATCTGCTTCACATTATTGTCCTCCTTCAAATGCTTCTGAGCATATTGACCGGATGTATCACAAGCCAAATTGAGTTGTCATTCCACCAGACTGGTTGCGCCTTCAATAAATTGGGTGACGTTGGCTTTCCGCTCGGCTATATTTTGTGTAATATAGGACATGGTGTTGTGGTCAGCAATCGTGTCACCGATACCGATACTGAAGCCATTGTGGAAAAGCCAGAAGTTCACGATCATCTGTAAACCAGTAAAAAGCTGTCGAGTTGCCTCCGGACCTTTTTCGCGAAAGACGACATGGACTAGACCACCCTGAGAGGCGCCGACTGTCTTCTTCTCAACAATTCCAGAGCTAAGCTCTCCATTTTCGATCAAAACACCATCGTCGAAAACAGGATGAGACGATTTCGGATCTGGCGAACGGTGGATGTTGATCCCACGTGGAATCGCCAGACTTAGGATTTGTTTTCCTGTCCATAACGGTTTGGGCTTCAAGATGGCAGGTATCGGCACAGAGCCATCCCATTCAGGTACCCAAAGAAGAATGTTTTGGACTTGATTCCAGTCCAAAAATGTATCCCGAAGAGTGAACTTCCTGATACCACACAGGGTGTCTTGAACGATACCCATGACAGGCTTATAGCTTGAGGCGAAATGATCTAGAATATTTACATAAGTATAACCTATGAGATAAATGAGATAAAGATTAACCTGTCGGGGGACCCAGGCAATCTGGCTAAGCTCTGCTCGTGTTTCTTCACTCTGAGGAACACTACAGCGTATTAGGCATTGTTTAGAGGCATCATAGTGTATTGACATACTGCATGTTCATTTCATCACCATTGAAGTCGACATTGTAAGGCTGAGTACTAGAGAAACTTATCAATGTACTGCACCCTGGCAATTGCGAAGTCGACTTACACAGAGAGATTCAATCTGAAGGCTAACAAGGGACGTTAGAAATGGCTGAAATTATTATGCAAGAGCACTGCTTACTGGAATAATGCATTAACTTGTCACGGTGAGTCATCATACTCATTTTGTGCAGAGAGGGTTGACGGTTGAACAAAACAAAACTAGAAAGGATTAAGTTAATTAATTAGCCCGATTGTCTTGAAACTCACTCTCCGTCCTTAAGGAGATTTCGAGGATGTTATAGATGTTTTCGGCCTAACTGGTAATTATAACCATTTTAGATAAGAAATATTCTTAAGGGGTAAAAAGACTCGAAATACGAACATTTTATGATCACTTATTGTTTCTTCCATTTCTCTTTTTCAAGCTCGTCGCTTTGGACTTCCGTAACCCTTGAGCACGTCTCTGATACTATGATGTTGTCGGTGTCATCCATGGAATCTTGTTGCTTGACTTAGTTTCGAGGTTTGTGATTGATCGGTACAACTTTTTAATTGGAGTCCAAATACACCGTTACAGCCCTAGTCCCCCTGGATGTCCACATTGTCACTCCGATCAATGATAGCCCACTCGTCTCTGTCCCGTATCCTTCCGACAACACACTGTAGCGTACTCAGATCAACAACCTCTTCAACACCAGAATTTTTATAGTAGTAAATGCCGTTCCTTAATGTTGCTTTGACTTCTCGAATTAGCGCCACGATGACCGTCGTTGGCTCATCTAAGTTTAGTCGTTGTGATGACGGTAACTCCAAAAGAAGAATACGGTTTAGTTGGCCAAAGAAATTTTGCAACTCAAAGTCCGGTGTTTTTCTACGACGGCGAGCATGTCGATCTACGAGTTGGGTATACTGGAGAAGAAATCTCAAAAATTGCAAATAAGAAAAGAAGGCAAGACTCACTCGAATGAAAGATGCATCCCGGCTGTCCTCAGCTGTTTGTTTGACGAAGTAACGGCCAGCCATAAGGTCACCTCCTTCAAGACGACTGACTCTGCCATATTGCACAATTGGCCGATCCAGTTTGACAACTGACTGAATTGCGCTCTTCTGGACATCGAAGCGCGTTGCTAAAAAAGCGAAAATTTTGTTTCGTATCGCCGGGGGCACGATGTCGCGTCGTCTGGGGGCAGCAAGCATGTAGTCCGGATCTGTTTATATTTCACATGAGTGACCAGTAACGAGTGATTAACAGAACCTACACAAATCATGTACAAGTTTGGCGCTTTCCTTTTCATCGGGATCCAAGCGTAGTGTTTCATGTAGATCATATAATAGTCGGATTTGATCGAGCTGTGCAGTTGCAGTGACAAACGAACTAATAGATGCGTATGGATGGCGTCTGCTTCTGATCGATTGGAGTAAAGTATTACAATGTCGTTCCATGGGGTATGCCCAGTAGGTCCAAACAGGACCGGCTACCCTGATACCCCACGCAATATGAAGAAGGGCATGGATGGTCAAAGGACAGGCGGAAAGCCGAGTGGGATCATTTTTGTAGTACATCCTATATCAATCTTGAGTGCAGTACACGAGTGGAAAGAAGAAGGCTCACTTTTCATAGTCCTCCACCCACAACCGGAAACCCTCGTCAATTTGATTCAACATTGCTTCCGATATTTCGAACGCTAAACAAAGCTTGAGAAGTTCAACAAGCTGCATGAAGTGTCGGTAGTATTGAGCACTTTTAAACCTTCCATGTAACACAATCGGAGCAATATACAGCGTCCAATTGGAATACATCTCAGCGCTAATTTGGGACCGCTTTAATGCAATATTAGGTACTGGGGCCCCAAAAGCGGCCGGAATTGTCGCCTTGCATGCAGCTGTAGCAACTCCAATGTCATTCCAGATGTGTGGCTCGATAAAGTAACCTTCGTCTTGGTGATCCAAGTCTTTGAACTCGCCAGTCCAGAACTCAATGACTCAATGAGATTAGGGATTAAATTCTCCCAGATAAGATGCATGAAATCGAATGGGAATGAGGAAGGGAAGGAAATAGAGGATATCGAGCTCAATATAGGTATGCCTTTAATGCCATGTTATTTTGCAAGTCGTTCGTGTGTGGCATTGTTGGGAGCCATTTCAATGTCGCGTGCTTGATTCATTAATTCCTCATGAGTGCGGATGGGGAGATTAGAAGGGAAGTATCGAGGGGGTGTAGCACCAGAAATCTTGTCTCGTCGCAGGGGGACATAGTTCGTACGACTGTTGAAGCGAACACCTTTGATGTTGCATATTCGACAAGGCCTGATACCATTTTGCCCCTTCATGCGCATGATCAGAGCCATAGCGGGAATGTCACCAAATGCCAGGATAAGATAGGCGTGAAGTAAAAATAATGCCTGGCTAATAGCATCGAAAGCCTTGATACCTAGCTCCAGTTGAATCAGTTCTTGAACAAGTGGCCAGCAAAATGAATCCCAATCCCAAGGCTTTTTGGGGCCTGGGACCGTGGCAACGTGAATGCAATATTGCTTCTGGAAGCGTATATCAGGAAGGAGATTGTAGTTGAAAAGTATGATGGGCCAACAAGTCTTATCGCGCTTCTTGAATGGAGCAAAACCGTCCGTCGAAAGACCAAGGGCAATGTCACGTTTATCTGAAAAGTAGAAAAAGGGATTTTGCTCATCACCGGGAACAATGGTGTTAATTAAATACTGATAATGGTCGCCATCAAAAACGTCCTTGACAGTGCCAGGCGTGTGTACGTGATTCGCTCGATAGCGCATCTTCTCTGCATGTGCGGAGTTCGCTGACATGGCTTGTAATCGAGGTATGATAGGAATATAATCGAAATGCTTCCGCGGCTTTCCATTGGCCTTGAATCTTGATTCCTTGCAGTTAGGGCATTCAGTGAGGTCCTCATACGCTCCAACGAAGCAAACACAGCTGTTGATACAACAGCTGTAACGTACAGGCTGATATTCCAGCGAGGGATCGAACACGTTTCTTGACCATTTTTAGGCTGTCCTGACCCGAGTTTGGAAAAGCCTTGGCAAGTCGACTGAAGGTACGATCTGAAAGGTGGTCCTCCACTTTAAGTGTATATCCAAGAAGCAACTTAATGTCCGATTCTTCCAGAGACTTTCCGTCTAGGGTGTTCTTAGCTGGGTAGATAATTCATACGCGAGAAATACACACCTAGAGCTGCAGCTTCACGCTCGAAGTCTTCGCCAAGCATGTCCCAATCAGACATTCCTGGTATTTCCGAATCATAAAAAGGAGGCTCATTTTCATCCTTGTCTTCCTCGTCCCCATCCTTGTCTTCCTTGTCCTTGTCCTCGTCCTCATCCTCGTCCTTATCTTTGTGCTCATCCTCATCCACGTCCCCATCCTTATCTTCGTCCTCATCATCATCTCTCCCATCAGAACAAGAACCGCCATCTCGTCTAATAGTCCTCCAGCGCATCTCCATCACACCCTGGGATCTCTCTATAAAAATGCTCTGCCGATCGGTATCTGTCGCTATGGGAGGGAGCAAATCTTCATCCACTTGAGAACTAGCGGCGATTTCGGGTAATTGGTTCTCCTCGAGTTGAGCTGCCTTGAGTCGTTTGCGGCTGCCATCCTGGTCAGGGTTAGAGGAAGCACGCTTTTTTAATCCCCTCTGCAGGAGTGGGGTTGGTTTCTGTTGCTGCCGGGTATTTCCCTTCAACAATTTTGTCTCTGTCCCCACTCTGGCACGAAGTGAAGTCGTTCCACGGGCATTTAAATGATTTCGTTTTGTGGCATATGTCACTTCGAGTCCACAGCCGCATGTACAAGTAATCCGACCCGCCATGTAGAAGAATAGTTGGGGAGAATCGGACCATTATAAAATATTAATGGACCTTTAAGTAGAAAAAATGATCCGGAGGGACGCGTCGGAGCTTGAGATGTCAATCAAGATCAACAAACTAGAAAGAAGAAAAAGGTACACGCACACAATCGCGACCAACATTTTCTGAGCTCGTAAATTTTGAGTGACGGGATTGAGATAGCCAGCAACTCCAACGATAGGTAATTTCTTGGGGATAAAGTTCTCGAATTCTACGGCTCGACTGACACGAAGTCAACGTCCATCTGAATAACTCGAAGTTTAAGCCAGAGCCGACCGACGCGAAGTCTAGGTCAAAGGTCACGACCGACGCGAAGTCTAGGTCAATGGTCACGACCGACGCTAAGTCTAGGTCAAAGGTCACGACCAATGCGAAGCCTAGGTCGTTTATGTTGAGGGGTAATTGGGGTTTGATATGGTGGAGGGCAGGAATGAAGATGAACAATGATGGGAGATTATGGACTTAGAGATATAAAAAAATAAAGCCGGTAAAAGGTTTCCGGTGACGTGTCAAAGACGAAGAGGATGGAGGTTGAGGATGGTCTGGGGATACCACAGGACAATGCATGAAAGCGATTATTAACGATATTGGTGCTGCTGCTGCGAAAGCAATCTGTCAAAGCAAATGGCGAGAGCTACTAGACTGAGATATGGTTCATATTTATTGCAATGGAGTAGCAGAGAAAAGGACGTACGAAGATATTTGAGGGGTAAACACTTAAACACCCCAAGTTGGCAGCTTTGATTCCATTTAGACCAGTAGTGTTTGGGTTGACGAGGTGCGGGGTTGTGCAACAGATATCAAACTTCCATTACCAGTTGCTTGCGACGGATAATAACATTTCTTTGGTTCGAAGGGAATGGCGAGAGGCTTACTAAAAAAGTAGCATAAGTAAATGTTAATGAGACGAGAAGAGAACTTACGAAGATTCCTTCAGTGATCCCCTGCAAGAGGTTACCAAGAAATTGCGAAGAAGGCAATATATCTATGAGAAAACAGAAACAAAAATTAAGATCAGCGAAGCTAGAAAGAAGAAAACACGGTACCTGCACTTAATCGTGATCAACACTTTCTGAGATGGTAGATAAATGACGGAATTGATATGGCCAGTGGTAACCTGTAAATCTTTGGCGATAACATTCTCGAATGCTGCGACTGGACAGACGCGGAGTCTATGTCCATCTGGCTAACACGAAGTTTAAGCCAGAGTCCGACCGACGCGAAGTCTAGGTCAAAGATCACGACAGACGCGAAGTCTATGTCGTTATGTTAAGAGGTAATGGGGTTGATATGGGAGCGGAGGAATGAAGGTGAACGTTGAATATTTGAATAATTGTCGTTGATAGAAGATGATGGACTTGGGAGGAAAAAAAAAAAGCTCGTGATCAGAACACGTGCACCATAAATCACGGATTCCCAACTTGAACTGCACATTATATAATCATAAAACTCATCTTTTCTCCATCTCCACGACGGTGAGCCCTCTCCAGCTGGCCTCAATCGAACTATGAGTTAGACTTCGCGTCGCTCACAATCTGGACTAGACTTCGCGTCGTCCAAGGGTTTTAGACTTAGCGTCGACCACTGGCCCAAGGTTTAGACTTCGCGTCAATCTTGTCAATCATCACGCATCATCTCTGTTGAATCTACCAGCTAACGCTCATATGGACGACTACTAATTCAACATTTTGGTGAGCCATTCTTTTCTGCTGTTATCCCCCCTCCCTCCGTGGCTAGTACCATTGGGTGTCGTCTCATTCCAGGCGGCCGATACACGCACTATGCATGGCTCCACCCTGCGTTGGACACTATCAGTAGCTTAGGCACTGATCCATGATCATCCGCTGTTAACTTGTGCTCCTAGGTCCCTGAGAACCACGATGCTCTGGGAACATCACAAAAAAATATACGGCTTGAGTTAGACTTCGCGTCGCTTGAGAATTTGCATTATTCAGGACTAGACTTAGCGTCGTCCAGGACTAGACTCTGCGTCGTCCAGGGCTTAGACTTCGCGTCAGCCCCCATCACCAATTGTGCTTCCACCTTATGTCACTGATATATGTATGTATTGCCAGTCAACAGCATTTCCCTTGCAGATCATTTCATTACACACACCCGATGTCGACAATTAATGAACGTCTCCTCATTGGCCGAAATCCTGATGGTATGTCTACATTTTTTCATGCCCTCTACACTTGTGCTGATCTCCTATAGTACCCTTGGGTGTTTTCGATGGAAGGGTTGCAGCAGTTGTCGGGGACTTCGTCTGTACGACGCCCAACCAAACTCGAATTTTCCTTCCTGCTACGCAAAGTACAGAGGTTAAACTCCGTGCTGACCTTCGCTATGGCCCGGACGACCCAATGCTCTGGCCACAACCCTGGGTCGATAATTACTGCCATCTGGGTGCCATTCCAAGAAAGCCTGATGATCCCAACGACTCACTTTCAATTATGTGGTGGGACCCAACCTCTGATGACTTCGAATCTTTTGGCAGCAGTCTCGTTAACGGAATAGGCCAGCTGTTGGGGTCGAAGTTGCTATCTTTGCAGAAAATGATGTCTAATTTAGAGGTTAGGGTCGAGTCCCATAAAGAAGCTTTCCCGCATCCCAACAAGTTTCTCTTGATGCTAGTGAGAGCAATGCAAGACTCATATGCTCGTCTTGATTCGTTGAAAACCACATTCACGGAGATGAGGACCGCCGTCACCGAATTCCAGCGCTACTACCTTGAAGTTTATGGGTGTTTGGACTATCTCGAAATCTACAAACCACGTATGGAAGGATTAAGACCTCCACCGGAAACCGTCATGAACTGCGTGGGCGCTATCACAAATATTCCGCGTATAGTTCAGGACTTTTACAACGCAGGTTTACCCGTTTGGTTCATGCGACCTTCATCATTCTGGGACACTCCTGTCAAATGCAACATTTTGGAAATTGTTACACCTCTCGACCCTGCCGACGTCTTATGTGTTTCGGAACACTACCCGCCTTTCCCTGCCATCTTTTATGGCTCCCCGACCGATTTAAGAAGACATGGCGCCATCTATACTCAATCACGATTGAGGTTGATATTCAAAGACCCATTTGGGGGTCCGAAGAGTTAGTCGATTTTACTTTAACTCATTACATTTCTCATTTCTTTCAAAGGATCGTCGTCTTCAATTATATCCGCTTCATCTAGTCTATTCGCTTCTTCCAGTCAAGCCCCTTCTTCCAGTCAAGCCTCTTCTTCCAGTCAAGCCCCTTCTTCGAATCAAACCACTTCATCCCGTCAAGGCGCTTCAACCATTCAATCCGCTGGTCGCGGCAAAAAAAAAATTCGTCCTGAAAGTTCACAGGGATCAGCTCGAGGAGCACCTTGTACGTTTGCTCCTTCATTCTTGTATGGTAAACTTCCTCACATTGTTTTTTAGACCCTAAGCCCCAAGGTATACAAACTGGTGAACGCAATAAATTTTCTCCATTGGAAAGTCCCTACGCACCATATCCGATCCCTGCCTGGAGCGCTGCACTCCAGGCCGTCGACCAATCACCCTCTAATCTCGTTGATTCTTCGAAGACCATGGGGACATATGGTCGTTATGTATTTCCTGATCCCGGTCTTTTCATACAACCGACAACTGGAGTGAAATATATCGAATCATGGCTCCGGGTTCGAGATGCATGGTTCATGCGCGTGGCAAAAGAGCCATCCCTAGCCCTGTCAAATCAGTCTTGGCGCACATATCTATCAATTGACAACACTATATTGGGGAAGGGGGATACCAAGGCAGCGCGTCGTCGTCAAGAAGCCTTGGATATGATATTGCCAAATACCGATATGTACCCCGAAGTGGGAAGGCGGAGCGGTTCAATGGGGCCGATTGTTTGGCAGGGTAGGGAGTACCCCCCAGGAGTGTTGCCCCCCGAGAACGTCGTCAGAGAGATTTTATGGGAGCTATACGAGCTCAATTTCATTCATGAATTGCAATCCTTGGACCGTCGTGCTTGTCAAAATCTGGACCTATTGAGCACTTCTCAACTATTTGACAGGCAAGTCGAGATCTCGCAATGCTTCCCCATCGACTCATTTCGACATGTCTCAATTCCCTCCAAAAACCGTGGATTGGCCGATGATGACTTGGATGACCGCTTCAAGTTTGTCACGCCACTTGCCTTCATCGTGAATTCTTGGAAAGGAGACAAGCCTGAAATACTGGCCGGTGATCTCTCTAATTTACAACTGACTCCGGACGGTGTCGTGGAAATGGAGAAAGTAGTTGCACAATATTACTGCCAACAGTTTTTCAACTATTTCGGACGTGCAGCTCAAGTCCCTCACCGCCTCTTTTCGATGAATATCTAATCTCACTGTATCGGCTCTCTTTTTTTTGTAATCTTTTAATATCATCTGTTTTCTACGATTCTAACTGAGCTGTGACTTGGAAGCATTTTAGTAAGTTTTACATATTTTTCTTGCTTCCGTTTATTTACTGATGTATCTTCACAGATATCTTCACCGTTGACCTTTTTTTCCCAGCACGAATTTTGATCTGGAAGTCCATTCCTTTCTGTACAAAGATATGAATGGTAAGTGAGCCAATCATTCTCATTGGAATACTTACTTTAGTCTTCTTACTTGTCCAGGTATGTTTACGACCCTTCGGGTGAGTCCGGTCTCCTGCATGACTATTGTCCACAATGATGCTAACTCCTCTATTGGTGTCTGTAAGGTTAGTGCCCTCTACCTTTTCACTGGTACTCGGTTTTGTCCTCAAGTCATTGAGTCGATTGTGATTCGCTCGTCTAAGGATGACTACAAGTTTCTTCAGCTCCCTCCTTGTCCATTCAGTTTGGTAAGCCTTACCTTGTTCCCACTCGAGATCTGGGTTGGTATCGGACATCTTTTTTAGATAGATGGTGTCACTTCTGCATCCGAGTGTAGGCTTTTCATCTTATAGGTGTGTCAACTCGTGCTATAGAGATATTTAGATTTTTACTTACCATTATTTGAAGGTACTACCGTATTTCCGTTTCTGATGCCCAAGGTCCGCCTGCACAAATCCGGTAAGTCTTCGTGTAGAACACCATTCCAGTCGTAATGCCCCAAGTTGATTCTGACAGTCGCATATTGAAGGCTCGGTTGAAGAGGCATATATATCGTCGGAATCATCGCAGTGGCTGGAGTTACAGAGTTTCATAGGTGAAGACATCATGAAGTAAATGGGGGTTGTATGTCGTTGATGTGCTTTCTAAAGGTAAAAGTTTTCCTTTTTTTAAGTAAAGACGTCCTGTCGCGCAGCTGATATTTCTAGCAAGATCCGACTTGCCTTTTCAGGATCTTCACTTGTGCTTTGAACCAATATTTTGACTAGCAGATCCGAGTACGTTTTACCTTCTCATATTTTCATGAATGATTTTTTTTTGGCGTTTCACTAGATCCGATATAGGTAAAAGGTATCCTGTTATATGTTCCGTACTTGTGTAATGTTGATCTGACCGTGAAATTTTTTGATGGTGCCGGAATGCTTGGCTGTTGATCGGTTTAGCCTCTAGGTATGGTACTAGATCATGGAACATTGATTTTTTCACAGGAATATAGGGTTAATTAATCACAACAGTGGATCCGACTTGACATTTTGTGAGTACACCGCTCTTTGTCTGCTTCGCTATTGATTTGTTCAGTTCGTAGGCATGCATGGTGCTATCTCTCGGAACATCAACTCTTCTACTGAAACAAGCGTTAATTAATTACATGGTTGATCCGACTTGACATTTGTAAGTAAACTGTTCCTTGTATGCTTGTCTTATCTATTTGTTTAGTCCGTAAGCATAGTGCTAACTCAGGGAGCGTCAAAAAATTCACTGGAAGATAGGGTTAACGGTGAGTCTCTCATCTTATTTAAACTCTCGAGTTCAACTTACTATCGCCCACTTTAGTCTCGTTTTAGTATGCCTAACCCTCGGAAACCAGCTGCGAAAACGTCAAAAGTATCCTCAGCAAGCGCTCGACCAAAGGTAACTGTATCTGCAAAGGAGAACACCCAGCCGCGCTCGTCCATGCCTACCAGACCGACATCAGCTTTGAAGCCCCCCCAAAAGCAAACCTCCTCATCAAATGGTGCGAAGGATGCAGAGATGGCCGCTTTAGTCGCAACTCTACGAGGTCAGTATATTTTTTAAACTGATTAATGTATATACCACTTATTTTGTTTCAGCGGAGATAGACCAATTGAAGAAACGTCAAGCAGCCAAAGCCAAAGAAGAGAAATTGGAACAGATTCCACGGCCCTCCAAAGTAGCGGCGGGATCCCTTCAAGATGCTATGAATCTCACCGAAAATAAAAAACTATATTCTTTCTGCCGAGTGAGCTTTTATCCTTTTTTTTACTACAAATGCATATGATTGTCTATAGGCAGTTGTTAGAGATGTCTTGGCTCATTCAGGTCTGCCATTCCATGTCGACTGGCGAAGTCAAGATCCTGTCCTCATAGGAAAGATTGCTCAAATTGTAAGTCTTTATTTAATTCTTTTTATTATTATACCTTACTACTAAACATTGCGAAGGCGAGAACTAGAACTAAGCAGCTACAACTTTACCAGGGGAACTGGGCCACCATCGAGATCATGAAAACCTTACTCAAAAACCGGCGCACTTACAGAAATCGGATCGGGACCCTAGACGATGAGCAGGATATGATGAAGAAAGAAGAAAATGAGGACGAGGAGGGTGACCGTGAGGGAAGCAACAGAGACGGCGAGGGTAGCAACGATGGGGAGGGGAACAAGAGTGACAGCTGGGATGATATGTACGAGGCGTATAAGGATGGACATTTCGGTGGCGATGAGGGCGACAACGGTGAGGATGGAGACGAGGATAAGGGTGAGGACAGTGTGGACAACGAGGATGGGGATGAGGGTGCGAACGGTGTGAACATTAGTGGCAGCAGGGAAGGGGGTGGAGATGAGGATGGGAACAACGGAGAGGGAAGCAATGGCAGTCGCAGTGTGTCCGGAAGGAAGGATGATAAGGGAAGGAACGGAATGAAGAGAAACAACCAAGATGACGAACCAGCCGCCAGAGCGAAGAGGATGAAAAGGGATGTTAGCGGGGGCCATCAGCCGGCTACCCAACTTTGATGCAGTTAGCCAGGCATTATTTTTACTTCACGCCTATCTCATCCTGGCATTTGGTGACATTCCCGCTATAGCTCTGATCATGCGCATGAAGGGGCAAAACGGTATCAGCCCTTGTCGAATATGCAACATCAAAGGCGTTCGCTTCGATTTTCGCACGAACTATGTCCCCCTGCGACGAGACAAGATTCCTGGAGCTACACCTCGTCGATACTTCTCTTCTAATCTCCCCATCCGCACTCATGAGGAACTGATGATACAAGCACGCGATATTGAAATGGCGCCGAATAATGCCACACATGAACGGCTCGCTAAAGAACATGGCATCAAGGGTATCCCAGTGTTGAGCTCCATATCTTCTATTTCCTTTCCTTCTTCATTCCCATTCGATTTCATGCACCTGGTTTGGGAGAATTTAATCCCAAATCTCATTGAGTTTTGGACTGGCGAGTTCAAAGACTTGGATCACAAAGGCGAAGGCTACTTTATCGAACCACGCATCTGGAACGAAATTGGATCTGCTACAGCAGCGTGCAAAGCGACAATTCCAACAGCTTTTGGGGCCCCAGTACCTAACATTGCGACAAAGCGGTCCCAAATGAGTGCCGAGATGTATGCTAATTGGACGCTGTATATTGCTCCAATTGTGTAACGCGGAAGGTTTAAAAGCGCCCAATACTACCAACACTTCATGCGGCTTGTTGAACTTCTCAAGCTTTGTTTGGCATTTGAGATATCGGAAGCAATGTTGGATCAAATTGACGAGGGTTTCCAGTCGTGGGTGGAGAAATATGAAAAGTAAGCCCTCTTTTTTTCTCTCGTGCATCAATCACTTAAATTGATATAGGCTGTACTACAAATATGATCCTACTCGGCTTTCTGCCTGTCCATTGACCATCCATGCCCTTCTTCATATTGCTTGGGGTATCAGGGTAGCCGGTCCTGTCTGGACCTACTGGGCATACCCCATGGAGCGACATTGCAACACTTTACTCCAATCGATCAAAAGCATACGACACCCATACGCGTCTATCAGTTCATTTGTCACCGCAACTGCACAACTTGATCAAATTCGACTATTATATGATCTACATGAAACCCTACGTCTGGATCCTGATGAAAAAAAGGAAAGCACGAAGATTGTGCATGATTTGTGTAAGTTCTGCTAATTGTTCGTTGCTGGTTGTTCATGTGAAACGAACAGATCCGTACTACATGCTTACTGCCCCCACACGACATGAAATCTTGCCCGTGGCAGTAAATACAAAACAAAGCTTTCGCTTGTTTAGCAACACACTTTGGTGTCCAGAAGAGCACAATTCAATCAGTTATCAAACTGGATCGGCCAATTTTGCAGTATGGCAGAGTCAGTCGTCTCGAAGGAGGTGATCTTATGGTTGGCCGTCACTTCGTCAAGCAGTCTGAGGACAGTTGGGATGCATCTTATGTTCGAGTGAGTCTTGCATTCTTTTCATATGTACAATCTCTGAGCATCTCTTCTCCAGTATACCCAACTTGTAGATCGATATGCTCACCGACCTAGAAAAACACCAGACTTTGAATTGCAGAACTTCTTTGGCCAGCTAAACCGTATTTTTATTGCGGAGTTACCATCAACACAACGATTAAACTTAGATAGGCCAACAATGGCTATCCTAGCGCTAATTCGGGAGGTCAAAGCATCATTAAGAAACGGCATCTATTACTACAAAAACTTTGGTGCCGATGAAGTTGTCGATCTGAAGGCCCTGCAGTGTGTTGTCGGAAGGGTACAGGACGGAGGGGAGTGGGCTATTATTGATCGGAGTGATAATGTGGACGCTCAGATGGACTAAAACTATGGAATCCTTCTGTTTTTATATTCAATGCAAAATAATGAATTCATTTTATCTATCCCAGCCTTAACCTTGGTTTCCACCGCACGATGTCGAGCGTGGCGGACAAACCCCCCTTTTTGCATGGTCTCCTCCAGCAATACGCTCATTACCATTTAAAGCAGTTGTTCAAATTCAATGTCGACTAATCTCGTCCTACAAACACTGAGTCAACGGGTACATGCTCATATATTTTCAGGGTTTACCAGCATCTCATCGTCGCTTTCTTCCCACCTTGATCAAATCCAGACGAGTCTAATTTCCTTTTCTCACTTCTCACTTACCACCACCACCAAGGTCATCAATGCCATCTCTTTCGACTTCTCAATCCCATTTCACTCGACTTCATTTCGCTCGATTTCTCCTTCGATTTCATGGACCACCCATCTACTGTTTAAGCAGGTACTTCCCTCTTTCGTATCAGGATCGGCAACGCGCTCGACATTTCATCCGTCTGGCCCTACGAGAGTGTCTACCCAGTATTTTGGCGAATATCAACTACCCCACCTCGCACAAGTGGGTCGTATGGTAAGTCTTCGTCTCTTGGCCGAAGATCCGGACTCATCGTATATGCTTAGCCATTCGTTTCATTCCTCGAAATCGGAGAGCCAGCCCCACTGGACTGTGAGGGCTGTGCGCCGTGGTGTTGCCCGCCACACGTTACACGTGTATGATGATGGTCGCGTAGCCGATTCATTCGACAATGGAGGGAAGCATTGGAAGAAAAACTGGATGCATAAATGGCAGTACCTTGAACTTTAGGTTCGGGTAAGTTATGGCTCATTTCTTTCCAAATCCTGTTCTCATTTATCTATCAGATTCATAGCGGCGGAAACCAATGATATTACTAGTCTAAAACTTTCATGTAGGGTATTACTTCGGCGGGTTTTGGATTTCTTGACAAACAAATATTACTAGAATGTTGTCGACGGCGGAGACAGGAAGCAGATAAAGGAGGTAAAGAATTCATTTTCTAGGACTCTTTTTTGATCCTTATGGATATTCTGATAGTCTCTGGGAAACCTGCTTTGTTGGAGGTCTTGGATCCAGAGCAGAATCACACTTTCAATGTAAGTTATATTGTTCCGCTGCTCGCTCCCTGAAGACAAATTTTATTTTCAGGATCACTACATTAATGTTCCTATCGATTTGAGCCAAGTCTTGTTTATCTGCACTGCTAACTCTCTGGAGACGATCTCAGCACCACTTTTGGTCCTTGGATCGTTGCGAGATTATTCAACTCAGTGGTTAGCTTTCTTGCTTCAGCTAACTATGCGATATGAACTGAAGAATTGTCCAACAACCAAATATCCACGCTAATACAAAATAACAACGAGATTGTACATTAAGATAATAGACCGCCAATGTCATTGTACGCCATTAGCACTCTTCATGCCTTTTCTGCTCTAGGCTTCGAGCCATTTGGATCGGTTGACTCTTTGGGTATGGTTTCGTCTACATTTTCTGATGGAGGCGTCACCACGGCCTCGTTGGGCGGGGCACCGGCATCGCTCAAACCCTTCACCAGATCTCCAGCCTCATCTCCCTCTAGTCCCAATTCTGCAACCAGATCGCGCAACTCATCTTCTGTAACTTTGACTCCCTGCAACCCATACCCACTCAATTCATTCTCAGCATCAAACTCCCCGACACGTTTGTTGGCAGGGACCTTTCCTTTCAGCGGAGATGCTGGAGCCTGGGCCATCATCTTGCTCTTGAGGCGATTCAGGGGTCATTTGCAGAGGTGAGAATGCGCCGGGTACTCCGACTGGTTTGGCAGCTGGTGCTGGTTTATCTTCGTCGATATCTGCATCCCACTTGTCCTTTAGTCGTAGGAATATATCAAGCTCATTATTCTCAACGGCGTCTTCGCTAAATAAAGACATCAGTCATGTGGATAACACCCCAGGCAAGTGAACTGAACGCACAAGTCTTCGAATGCCTTTTCAAAGTGGCACGATAACGGTGAGCTGTATTGAATTTATAAGGAGTCAAACATAAAAAAACGTACACCGGGGTACTTCTCTCCTACGAGTATTCCAGGAAGCTGTTGTTTATCTACAAGAATTTGCTTGGGATTAGCTTTTGAACTTGAAGGAACTCGAAGAACGTGACTAAAGAATTAACGAACCTGCCGGAGAAAGCCAAACCTTGCCTCGAACAAACCCAACCCCAACCCCTCATCTTCGCTGAAAATTTGAATCGCAAAATGACTTTTCATGATCAATCACCAACTCAAATAAAGGCGTTAATAGTTTGTTTAGGTACGAATTATACTATTCAAGCACAAACGGAATGTTGACTACTAGTCGGATTTCTCTAGGTAACATCTGTCGTTCTCCGATGGGCGAAGCTGTCCTTAAAGATATCGCAAAAAAGAGAGGGGTTGACATTGTCGTTGACAGCTGTGGAACAGCTAGTTATCATGTGGGTGAGAGTCCCGATGAACGGTATGTATTTTATGTTTCGGAGGCTTCAATTTATACATTTTTTATTACTAGGACAGTAGCCGTTTGTACAAAGGTTCACTTTTTCATTGTTACTTTTAACCATTGAGCCAAACGTTGCCCATAGAACGACGTGCCGATAGATAGCTTTGCTCGCCCAATTTTGACTTCAGATTCCATTCAGTTTACACACATTCTTGCCGCCGACGAAAATAACCTTCGACAGCTTAATCAGATCTGCTACAGCTGAAGTCCGTCTCTGGGGGTCATACGATGACGATAAACCTATACCCGATCCCTACTACGGAGGAATGGTCTGTTGTGATCAGTATGGAGGCAGTATCTTCAGCTAATGTGTTTTCAGAGTGGCTTCGAAAAGGTGTTCCAACAATGCGTCCGACTGTCAAACGCCTTCTTAGATGAAGTTACAAGCAATAAGGGTTTCTCTCTTCAGTAAAGGGCCTTCCATTGATGTGTGTGTTGGATAAGTAAATAGAATTCTCTTCACTGATGAGTGGGCATATCCACGGTCGCGCGATTGCTAATGGCGTCTTCGGCTCTCCACAGACTTGTTGTTGTCTAGTTCAATTAGTGAGTTTGCGTTACATCAATGCTGGAAATTTTTACCTTATTTTGGGTATAGAAGTTGATACCACTGTTTCGAGACTTTAGTGGGTGAGGTCCAGAAAGAAAGGACTTTACATCCTTACCTCTTGCCATCGAATCCAATATCACCAAGGACGCTTCCCTAATAGATTCCGATTGGGTCAATGCCTATTCAACGTTGACTGCTGAAGAGACCTTGCCTTGTTACCGCTCCAAGAGAACATCGGCAAAGGTACTGGAATGGGAACATTAATTCCCAGCTGGCCGACATTGACCTCCGTTTCAAATCGTCGGGCAGTTACACCAGATTGAGTAAAAATGGCGGCACCATTTCCGTATTTGTTTTTATTGATGATTTCAATCGCGTCGTCCAGCGTGTCGGCCTGAAGTACGCCTAAAACCGGGCCAAAAATTTCTTGTCTAGGCAAAATGATCGTCCACTCTTCATATAAAAAGTTTCAAACACATACTGGTAGCATTTCATCGAGGTGCCTCCATGGATAATGGTGGGGCCAACAAAGTTTCCACTCGGGTAAAGTTCAGGGGGCGTGATATTTCGGCCTTCAAGGATAATGTTTCCGCCATCCTCTTCAGCCGATGCAATAAGTTCAGTCACAATCTTCCCATGGAAAACTCATGCAAGCTCCATACAGGCTCCATCTGCTTCTGTCCAAGACTCGGTAAGTCGTTCAATCATTTCCATTTCAGTACTTCTGGTGCCATAATTCCATCCGTCCATGCGGTGAACAGTTCCCTCTTCAGTGTCCCGAATGTTTGGCCATTCGAACTCTGAGATTTTCGAAGACGAAGGACCCCTGGAGGTTTGCAGCG
>Ga0209447_10000124_pt1 | contig 18878 bp, 15 predicted proteins | sample BogFormECP04_OM3_FD_188243 | JGI IMG/M metagenome (GOLD analysis project Ga0209447, IMG submission 188243) | Bog forest soil microbial communities from Calvert Island, British Columbia, Canada - ECP04_OM3 (SPAdes) (version 2) | ecosystem: Environmental > Aquatic > Freshwater > Wetlands > Bog ... | reverse complement strand
CTTGCGAATTTTCGGCGCTGGGTCTTGCGGCGTCACGGCGCTGCCTTCATTATGTGACATGACACGCTCAGACAACCCGCCGCTTTGGGGCCCGGACGATCAATACGACCGGCTGGAAGAGCTCGCGGCGGGCACCGGCGACGACACGAAGGAAATTCCGCTGCGGCGCGACGTGCGTTCACTGGGAATGTTGCTGGGAAAAGTGCTGGTGGAGCAGGCGGGCGAACCGCTGCTGGAGGTGGTGGAGCAACTCCGGCGCCTGTTGATTCAGCAGCGCGAGCTATTACCTGTCGCAGCTGCAACGGAACCATCTTCAGGCGAAAATACGCTCGTGACGCAAGCCCGCGAGAGAATCGCGCGGCTGGAAGTGGAAGACGCCTACCGCGTGACCAAAGCCTTCGCCATTTATTTCGAGCTCACCAACCTGGCGGAAACCAATCATCGCAAACGGCGGCGGCGCGCAGCGAAATTGCACAGCGATCAGCCGGCGCTGGCGGGATCGTTTCGGGGAACTTTGTTGCGCATGGATGCGGCGGGAATTTCGGCTGACGATGCGCTGGCTGCCTTGCGCAAGGTGCGCATCGTGCCGGTATTCACAGCGCATCCCACGGAAGTGGCGCGCCGCACCGTGCTGCTGAAGCGGCGGCGCATCGCACAATACCTGGAGTACCTGGACCGGCTGCCGTTGACGGCGGCGGACGCGGCGGAATACGAATCGTTGATCCTCGCGGAAATCACTTCATTGTGGCAGACGGATGAAGTGCGCATGAAAAAGCCGGGCGTGATTGACGAAGTGCGCATGGGTCTGGATTTTTATCCGCTGACGCTCTTCGAAACGCTGCCGCGGCTGTATGCCGAGCTGGCGGAATCGTTTGCGGAAGTTTACGGCCGCGCGCTGAATCACGATGAGCTTCCCGAACTGCTGCATTTCGGTTCGTGGATTGGCGGCGATCGCGACGGCAATCCGCTGATCAAGCCCGATTGCACAGCGGATGCACTGGCGCTCGCGCGGAACGTGATCCTGGAACATTACAGTCTGGAGATTCAGCGGCTGATTGATGAGTTGAGCTCTTCGCTGCGCCAGACAGGCTGTTCCGCGGAGCTGCGCGCCGCGGTGGAAGCGTATGAAGCGAGGATGGGCGCGGAGCCTTCGCGTGGAAAATGGATTTCGCAGCCCGAACTCAACCGCCATTTTCTGGATTTTGTGCGGATTCGCATGCAGTTTACCCGTGAGCAGCCGCGCCATGCCAATTCCTACGCGGCTGCGGAAGAACTGGAGCGCGATCTTTTGCTGCTGCGCGCGAGCCTGACCGAAAACCGCGGGCAACGGCTGGCCGAGCTGCTGATTGATCCGTTGCTGCGCAAGCTGCGGACTTTCGGTTTTCATCTGCACACGCTGGATATTCGGCAGCACGCGCAGGTCCACGCGCGGGCCCTGGCCGAGCTGAAGGCTGCGGGAATTTCCGATGCCGCAACGATGACCAGCGCGCGAAAGGAAGTCCTGGCGGGAATATCCGCGGAGACCGCCGAACTGCTGGAAACGCTGCGCACCATCGCACAGCTGAAAGCGCAATACGCGCCGGAAGCGATTCGCGCTTACGTCATCAGCGGAACGGAATCGGAGCAAGACGTCTTTACTCTGCTGCGCCTGGCAGAAATCAGCGGCGTGAATGTGGCGGGCTCCGCGCGCGATCCCGGACTGCTCCCGGTTCCTTTGTTCGAATCCATTGTGTCACTGCGGGCCGCGGCGGAAACGATGCGCCGCGTGTGGACGGCTCCGGATTACCAACGCCTGCTCGATTCTTGGGGCCGGCGCCAGGAAGTAATGCTGGGGTATTCCGATTCAAATAAAGATGGCGGGATGCTGACCAGCACATGGGAGCTGCACAAGGCGCATCGCGCGCTGCACTCTGTGGCGCGCGAATGCGGCGTGAAGCTGCGCCTGTTCCACGGGCGCGGCGGTACAGTAGGACGCGGTGGCGGCCCCACGCACCGCGCGATCCTGGCGCAGCCCGTGGGAGATTTTTCGGGCGAAATGCGCATCACCGAACAGGGCGAAGTGCTGAACTGGAAATATTCCGATCCGGTGCTGGCCGAATGGAATCTGGAGTTGATGATTGCCGCCTCGCTGGAGGCGCTGACGCGGCCGGACGGCCCTGCGGCGGGCGCGGACCGCCAGTGGGACGATGCGATGGAGGAAATTTCGCAGGATGCATACGCGTATTACCGGCGGCACATCGCGGAAAATGCTGACGTGCTGGAGTATTTCGAGCAAGCCACGCCGGTGAACGAGCTGGAACATGCGCGGATGGGCTCGCGTCCGGCGCGCCGCACCCAAAGCCGCCGCCTGGAGGACTTGCGCGCGATTCCCTGGGTTTTCGGTTGGATGCAGAGCCGCCACGCGGTTCCGGCGTGGTTCGGAGTGGGCTATGCGTTGCAGCGATTTGCGGCGAAAGGACCGGAGCAGGAAAAACGCTTGAAAGAAATGATGCGCCACTTCACGCTATTTTCGGATCTGGTGCGCAACGTGGAAATCGCCATGGCCAAGGCGGATCTGAGCATCGCGCGCCTCTACGCCAGCACGCTGGTGCAGGACGCCCGCCTGCGCGACAAAGTTTTCAGCATATTGGCAGAGGAGTTTGAGCGCACGCGGCGGATGTTGCTCGCGGTTACCGCTCAAAGTGGTCTGCTGGAAAGCAACTCGGTCCTCTCGCAATCCATCCGGCTGCGCAATCCGTATGTGGACCCAATGAGTTTGATTCAGGTGGAACTGCTGCGTCGGAGGCGGGCCGAAGCGCCGAGCGAGGGGCTCAACTACGCGCTGGGCGCGACGATCAATGGGATTGCAGCGGGCTTACATAACACCGGCTAATGCCAGACCTTGCCGGGTGGAGGAGCCGTCGCAACAGGCCACCTACTGCGAGCGTTCCGGGATAGGCCACGAATTCGAACCACATAGTCACGCTAAGTGCTTTTTGTACAGATAGTTAGAGATTGTCGAGCAAGGCGTAGTTTACCTAGTACCAAAACCCGCGTACTGAAATTTTTGAATCGGCAGCGCCATTGGTTCTGATCGGCGAAATGGCGAAAATGGATGTGCGGGTTGGAAGCTGCGATTGCGGGGACGACGGTTCCACAAAAAAAAGGAGCCGGGGCATCTATCCAACCCGTCCAAGCCCTCCTGCTGGCGTCCCTTCCACAAAACTCCGTTGGCAGGCAGGGCAGCACTTGAGTGCATTCCTTCACGAATCCAGCCTGCGATAATTCCAAACTGGAACTGCGGCATCTTTTGGCAGCCTGCATGCCTCTGATGAAGTGGGGCGTTGCGCATCTGTAGTAGTGTCAGCGCAACAGACGTCAGGGATACAGGACAGGTGATGGTCAAAACTGGCAGGCACGCAAAGCAGGCGCTGGCGCTTCTTTTCGTGGCGTGTCTCGCGCTTCCCGCGCCGGCTAACGCCGCTGATCTGCAGCCGCAAACCACGCTAGCCTACGATCGCTACATCGAGTTGACCTCCAAGCAAGTGACTGCCGAGCTGGCGCAGAGCGGGCCGTACCTGTGGGTCGAGCGTTTGCCGCCAGAGCAACGGGCGGCGTCCCAGGAACAACTGCGCCACGGGCAATTGGTAATCGAGCGGCTGGAGACGCTCGATTCCGGCAAGCCGATTCCTGTGCCGGGGGGAATCATCCACCACTGGATCGGCACGGTATTCGTCCCGGGCGCGACGCTGGAGCAGACGCTATCGTTCATGCAGGACTACGACCACAAAGTGGAATACTTCAAGCCGGACATCGTGCGCTCGAAAATCTTGCGGCACGACGGCGACGATTATTTTGTGCTACTGCGCTTCTACAAGAAAAAAATCATCACCACGGTGATTGATACGGACCAGGAAGTTCACTATCACGTGCTGGACGGCACTCATGCCTACAGCCGTTCGCGAACCACGCGCGTGCAGGAAGTAGAGAACGCCGGAAAATCCGATGAAAAATTGGAAGCGGAAGGGCACGACCGCGGCTTCATGTGGCGCATGAATACTTACTGGCGATTTGAAGAGAAGGACGGCGGAACGTACGTCGAGTGCCAGGCGATTTCGCTGACCCGCGACATTCCCACCGGACTAGGCTGGATGGTGGGATCTTTTGTGACCAGCGTGCCGCGAGAGTCCTTGACGTTTACGCTGACCACCGCGCGCGCGTCCTTGCTGCAACGCACCGCGACCCGGCCCGCAAAATAAATCCTCGCATTGCTGAAAAGCCCCACCAAACCACAACACTAGAAGGTCGTACCGGCGAGGAAAATGTCTTCAAACGCATTCGTGTCGCGCGCTACCAGATTGCTTGCGGTCGAAAGGAAACTGATCGTGTGACCGTCAGCGCTGATCGAAGGTACCAGGCTCGCTCCATTCGCAGGAGAAGCGGCCGTGCCGCTGGAAATGCTGGCAAGCACCACGCCGGTGGTGCAGGTGGGAATCACACCCAGGCAGGTGTTGCGCACGAAGACGTTCTCGACACCGTTCACAGTGCTGCCCAAATTCGAAGCCGATGACGAGAACGCGATGAGTTGACCCGAGGCGTTGGCGCTGGGGTGTTCGCTGGTGCCATTGCCGGGGGTGACGCCGTCGGGCGTTGACACCAGCGTAGTCGAAGGCGTGCATTGCGCGACGATGATGGTCACGCCCAGGCAGGTATCGCGCACATAAATCTGCTGCGGCAGCGGACCAACGCCCGTAACCAGGTTCGATGCCGTGGATGCGAAGGCCACGAAGCGGCCGTTCGCGATGGTGGTGGAGGTGCACGCAGTGCTGGTAACAGTTGTGATGCTGCCGCAGGCAGAGAGCGTTGATTGTCCGCTGGGTCCGTCGGCGGGAGTCGTGCCGTCCGGCGTAGAAATCAGCGTCGTCACCGAGACACAGGTGTTCGTGGTGCTGGTGATTGTGGTGATGCAGGTGCCGCGCTCGAATACTTCGAGAGTGCCGTCGGGGTTTGGCGCTGTGGAGCCCAGGTTCGTCGCTTTGGAGGTGAAAGAGACGAAAAGCCCATCCTCCGAAATGGAAGGGCTCGAGCTGTTGTCGTTGCCGAACGTGGCGCCGTCGGGCGTAGAAACCAGGTAGGTGGTGGGCACGCAGGCGTTCGTCGTAGTGGTGGTGATAATCGTCGCGATGTTGCAGGTGTCGCGGATGTAAATCTGTGGGTGGATGCCGTCCGCGGTAATGTCGGAGACCAGATTGGTGGCCTTCGAAACGAACGCGACGTATTCACCATCCGGGCTGATCACCGGATTGGAGCTGTCGCCGTTACCAGCGGTCTGGCCGTCGGCGGAGATGGAGAGGAGCTGCGTGTCAAAGTTAGAACTGGGCGTAATCGTGCACGGAGTGGTGGCGGTGGGCACGCAAACCGGGCGCCAGTACACTTGAGAAGTTTGGGGGGTGCTCTGCACCGCGACGGTCGTAACCAGATTGGTGGCCAGCGATGTAAAAGCGACGTGCGCACCAGCGGCGTCAACCGTAGGCTCGGAGCTTGCACCGTTGGCGGCATTGCCATTGGGGTCGGAGCTGACCACGGCCGTCACCGGCACGCAGGTGGCGAGCGCCAAACAGGTGTTGCGAAGATACACGTCAGGCGCAGTATTCAAATCGGTCTGCACCAGATTGCGCGATACCGCGGCGAACGCCACGTATTGCCCGGAGCTGCTGGTAGATGGTCCGGAAGTGGTAGTGGTCAAGCCGAGATTGCCATTGCCGCAGTTAGCCGTGCCGCCGCAAATGCCATTAATTGCCTGCGAACCGTCGGCCGCGAGGTCCACCAGCACGGGCAATCCGAGCAAGTGCGTGGGGTTGATGGAATACGTAAGGATGTTGGATGTGCCGCCACCCGGCGGTTTGTTGATGACCACAATCTGATTGACGCCCGCGGACACCAGATCGCCCGCGGTAAGGGCAACCGTTGCCGTGGTGCTGCCGCTGATCGTCGAAGGCACCAACTGTTGGTTCATCGTGACGTAAGAATATTGATTGAGGAAACCGTTGCCGGTGATTGACAGCGTCGCGGCCGTCGCGCCGGCTAGGGCGCTGGCAGGTGCGACCGCGGAAATGCTCGGAACAGCCACCAGTACATTCAACGAGGCCGGCGCAGAACTGCCGCCGTCAGGCAGAGGATTCACAACCTGGATCGAGACCTGCCCGGGAGTGAGCAGATCCGTGGACTCCAAGTCCACCTGCATCGTCGTGGAATTGAAGTAGGTGCTGCTGCGGCTGGCATTGTTCACAAACACCGTGGACTGCGAGACAAAGTTCTTCCCGGTCAAATTCAACACCAAGCCCGCGGCGCCCGCAAAAGCGGTACTGGGGTTCATCGAAGTGATTACCGGCACAGGGCTGGCGACGGGCGTTATCGTAAATATCGTGCCGGCCGGCGGCGCTTGGTTCTGCGCAGGAAAGGTTCCGCCGCCTGGTTGGGGCGAAGTGACGCTGATATAGAGCGTACTAGGATTCTGCAGCAAGCTCGCGGGAAGCGTGACGATCATTTGAGTCAACCCTATATATTGGTTGGTCGCCAGCCCCGCTGGGGAGGAGCCCGGCGTAAGCGAATAGCCCGCTTGGGTCTGTTGAATCAGGTTAGTGCCCTTAATCGTGAGGAAAGCCTGCGAGCTGCCCGCCGGAATGGACGTGGGCGAAATCGAAGTAATCGTCGGCGCAGGATAATTGATCTGCTGCGTGCACGACGACATCACCATCATCGCAAATAGCAGTAGCCAAAACGCTGGACAGAATCGTTGCCGCAAATTGCTCACTCCTGTACCTGTAGGTCGGGCCCCATACGGTAAGCGCAATCCTAGAGACTACTAAAGATGGCCCCAAGGGGCAATCAGGATGCCTGCCCCGTGGACGATTGTCCAGTGCGGGAAGGGGCTCGGGTATCGGTTCTGGGAGCCCGGCGGGCGCTGGTGGATGGCATGCTGAAACGTATTTGGTCAGGGCATTTGTAACCTTGCGTTAATGAGGATTGAGAGTGGTTCTATGTTCTACTGTGCGTTCTGGGGAAGCACGCTGCTCGAGCTGGTGTTCTCCGCGCCGATGCGCCGATTCGCCCTCCAAACTGGGTTTACGATCCTCTCGATGCTGGTGGTGTCTTCAGCCGCTCCTCGCCGCGCGGCAGCTCAGGATGCACGTCCCGCCGATTCCTCGACGCCAGCAGTCACTGCGACTGCGCAGAACGCGCCGGCGCAGCAAACCAGCGCCGACGCCCCTTCCGCGTCTGCGGCGCCGCAGCCCGAATCCGGCGACGTGCTTACCCTCTTCCCCCATTCGGAAACAAGCCGTTACTGGATCTCCGGCCAGGCCAACATCGTTTTGCAGTGGCACGGAACATTCCCGGCGGCGTACAGCGGCACGAACAGCTTCAAGCCTGTCGCGGAGAACACCACCTCCAAGGTGTACACGCTGTATTTGGGCTATGAGTTGACGCACACCACCGAGGTGTACCTGGACATCGAAAGCGCGGGCGGTCACGGGCTTAGTAACGCGCTGGGACTGGCAGGCTTCACCAATCTGGATGTGGTGCGGAATCCGACTCTGGGGGATATCCCTTATCTCGCGCGGCTGATGGTGCGGCAGATTATTCCGCTCAGCAAGAAGCGTGTGACCGTGGAGCGCAGCCCGCTGGCTCTGGCCACTTCGCTGCCGGTGCGGCGGCTGGAATTCCGGCTGGGGAAATTCACTATCCCGGATTTTTTCGACGCGAATACGTACGGCACAGACAGCCACCTGCAATTCCTGAATTGGACCGTGGACAACGACGGCGCATACGACTACGCAGCGAACACGCGCGGATACACCGACGGCGCGATTCTGGAATATGACGATCACTGGTTCAGCGCCCGCTTCGGCGTGATGCTGATGCCCAAGGTGGCCAATGGAATTTATCTGGACGCGGACATCGCCAGGGCGCGCGGTGAAAATCTGGAGCTGGAGGCGACGGGAAACTGGCTGCTGCATCGCTCCGGCACCGTGCGCTTCCTCAGCTACCTCAATACCGCTGCTATGGGGAATTACGAAGAGGCCAACGCGAATTTTCTGAACGGGCAGGGCGCGATCCCCAGCATTATTTCCACGCGCAGGCAAGGCCGCCACAAATACGGCTTCGAGCTGAATTTCGAGCAGGAGCTTCCGGCGCACCTGGGCGTCTTCGGGCGCGTGGGATGGAGCGACGGACGCAACGAGTCCTTTGCCTACACGGAAGTGGACCGCACGGTGCAGGCCGGGGTGTTCAGCAAAGGCGACAAGTGGCGGCGCAAGAACGATCGCGCGGGCGCGGTCTTCGTCGCGAACGAAATCGTGGCGGCTCACCAGCAGTACCTGGGCTACGGCGGCCTGGGATTTCTGCTGGGCGATGGCGCGCTCACGCCCGGCCCGGAGAAAATCTTCGAGGGATTCTACACTGCGCACCTGTGGCGCGGATTCTTCGCGTCCTGCGATTTTCAGCACGTCAATAATCCGGGTTATAACAAGGCGCGTGGTCCGATATTTGTTCCGGGCCTGCGCTTCCACGTCGAGTTTTAATTTTTGGGTGCACCGGGCGGCATAGCGCGCCGGAACAATTTGTGAAAATCAGTGGAACGGTTTAAGCTGCGCGGCGCGGCGTGGGGCAATGATTCTAAACGGGCGAGCCGCGAGGAGATTTACATGTCACTGTTCAGATTTTCCGTTCTCGCTGTATTTCTCGTGAGCTGCGCCGCATTTCCTCTGCGCGCGCAAGACGACGCCAAAAAACCGAGCGCGGCTGCGCCCGCGGAAGCGCGGGCCGCAACACCGGCACCGGCCGCGAAGCCCGCGGACGTGGCATCGCCGGACGCAATAATGGCAGCCACTTACGATGTGATCTCCGGACCCGTGGGGCAACAGCGCAATTGGGATCGCTTCCGCTCGCTCTTTGTGCCCGGCGCGCGATTGATTCCAGTGGTCGCGAAGAAAACCGGAAGCGGCTACGACACACGCATCATTACGCCGGATGAGTACGCTCAACATGCGGACGCCTATTTCCAGAAGAATGGATTTGCCGAGCGCGAGATTTCGCGGAAGGCCGAGCGCTACGGCAATATCATGCAGATTTTCAGCACCTACGAATCGCGGCACGACGCCAAGGACGCCGAACCCTTCGCGCGTGGTATCAATAGCTTTCAGCTCTTCTACGACGGCTCGCGGTGGTGGGTAGTGACAATTTACTGGCTGGAAGAAACTCCGGAAAATCCGCTGCCCAAGGAATTTCTGCCGCCCGCGAAATAGCGCACGGTATTTCCTGTCGCGTTATTTCGGCTGCGATGGGCTGGCCGGCGGCGGTATCGCCGGAGCTGCCGTTGTAGCGGGCGTGGCGCCCGCTGCGGACGAAGTCGCATCCGCCGGCGCCGCGGCAGGCAGCAGGCTCCGCAGTACATCCGGTGGGAGTTTATCGGCGCTGGCCATCAACGCGGACACTTGCCACATCTGCTGATCGCTCAGCGCCTTCTGAAAGCTGGGCATGCCCGTCAGGCGTATGCCGTTCTTTACTTTCCAGTAGGTGACTCCTACCGGATCATCCGTCACGGTTTCTTTCGCGGTGAATAGCTGCGGTGCGTGCGGAAACATTCCTTGCGACGCAGCGGACGGCGCCTGCAGCGGCAAGCCGTGGCAGAACGCGCAATTCGTCCGGTACACTTCGGCGCCGGCGGCCAGATCGCCCGCGTTGAATGTGGCAAGCTCGCGGTCCTGCGCTTCCTTCTTGATGCGCGCATGCAGGCCGCCGCGCGCCAGAAATGCCTCGAACGGCATGGGAGCATCGATCGCAGCGGCCGGCGCTTGTCCGGTCTCCACATAACAGAACAGCGCGATCGGAACGATCAGTATTCCCAGAATCAGTCCTACCAGCAGACCTTTCATTGTGGTTCCTTTCCTTCGCTCCAGGCGTTGTGGAGACGGATGCGGAAGAAATGCTAAAGACTGAATAGCACAGCGACGCGCCGGTTGCCACGAGTTTTGCCTGGCGCAAAAACGCACTTGCGGCGGCTGGCGCGATGCGAGATGAATACAAGTGTTGCCGAGAGGGAGGCTTTCCATGTACCAGAGCGATCTGCTGAAGGGCCGCACCATTTTCATTACGGGCGGCGGTACGGGGCTGGGACGTTCGATGGCGCTGCGCTTCGCCGAATTGGGCGCGAATATTTTTCTGGTGGCGCGGCGCGAAGAGCCGCTGCAAGAAACCGCCGAAGCGATTCGCGCCAAAGGCGGCCGCGCGGCTTACGCCTCCGCGGACATACGCGATTTCAGCGCTGTGGAAAAAGCCGTGGAGGCGGCCGAAAAGGAATTTGGGCGCGTGGACACGCTGGTGAATAACGCCGCCGGAAATTTTATCGCGCGCACGGAAAAACTTTCGCCGAACGCCTTTAATGCCGTGGTGGGAATCGTGCTCCAGGGCACTTTCTTCTGCACACTGGCGCTGGGAAAAAAATGGATCGCCGCGAAGCAGCCCGGCCACGTGCTCAACATTGTGACTACTTATGCTGCTGCGAATTGCGGCTCCGGATTTGTGGTGCCCTCAGCCTGCGCGAAGGCTGGCGTGTTGGCGCTGACGCGCTCGCTCGCGGTCGAATGGGCGCGCCACCACATCCGGCTGAACGCCATCGCGCCGGGACCGTTTCCCACCGAGGGTGCGTGGTCGCGCTTGCTGCCTTCCAAGGAACTGGAAGAGCGCGCCAAGAAACATCACCCCATGGGCCGCTTCGGACGCCACGACGAACTCGCCAATCTCGCCGTGTATTTGTTGAGTGAACAGGCCGACTACGTGAATGGTGAATGCGTGGTGATTGACGGCGGCCTGTGGCTGCGCGGCGCCGGGGAATTCAACGACTTCCTCGATCTGCCGGACGCCGCGTGGGACATGCTCGAATCAGCGCGCAAGAAATAGCGCGGCGCTGCGCGCGGACGCGCGGTTACGGAGCCGTTTGCGCCGGATAGACGTTGATTGCGCTCGGATCGATCTCGAAACGCAGCACCCATTCGCTGGGCACGTTGTGGCCGTCCCTCTTCGCCGGCGCGAATAACCAAAGTTTTGCGGCTTCCAGCGTGCGGTCGGCGAAATATTGGCTGGGCCCGGGAGTAGCGAACGCCGCTTCCGTCACGCGGCCGGATTCATCCACGCGGACTTTCACGCTCACCCGGACTTTTCCGCGAATCGTGTCCCGCGACTTTTGCGAGGCGTCAGGCAAAAACTGCTGCACCACTTTTCCGCGCATCATGCCCCCGCTCGCTGCCGCTGCTATGGGAGGTTGCGCGGGCGCTTCTGACTTGGGCCGCGCCGGTGCGGGCGTGGGAGCCGCGGCGCTTGCAGCAAGGCTCTTCGGGCTGGGCCGTTCTACGGAATGTTCCGCAGGCTTCGCTGCGGGTGGCGGCGCAATAGGTGGCGCTGGTTTCGCGACCGGCGCAGACACCTCAGCCGCAACCGGCTTCTTCTCCGGCTTCGGCTGGGAGCTCGGCTGGATTCTCGGCTGAACTTTTGTTTGAGCGGACAATTCTACGCTCGCGGCCGCAGGCGTAGGCGCAGTCTGTGAATGGTGCTGGAAAACTCGCGCGGCTGCCAAAATCGCCAGCAACGCTAGTCCGATGGGCGCCGCCGTGCCAACCCAGCTTCGATGTGCGGAGAAATGTTGCGCGCCGCGAGCGATCTGTTTCGGCGGCGCAGGCGCATTCGGCAGCAGACGCACGGCGATGTCCGCTACGCTCCAGCGCAATTGCGGATCGCGGCGCAGACAATGGCGCGCCAGATCCAGAAATTCCGCTGGTAGATTAGATGGCAGCGCCGGCTCCGCCTGGTTGGTCCTCTCCCACACCGGCAGGCGTTGCGTAAGCGCCTCGCACAGCGTCATACCCAGCGACCACACGTCGCCCGCTGGTGAAATTCTTCCGCCGGCCGCTTCCGGCGGATCGTAAGCTCCAGGCTTCCCCACGCTTCCGCTGAATTCGCCGATCCGGCACAGTCCGTCGCTGGAAATTTTCAGCAGGTCATTTTCCGCCATGATGTTCGCGGGTTTGATGCGGCAATGCACGAAACCTTTGGCGTGCACGTAGGCGAGCGCGTCCACCACCGGCCCCAGAATCGCGCGCGCTTCGTCTGGCGCGAGCGGTCTGCGCGCAATCACCGCAGACAAATTTTCTTCCGCGTACTCCATCACCACATAAAGCAGCGCCGCTCCGTCCAGTTCAGCGCGGCCCATATCCAGAAGCCGGATCATATGTGGATGAGAAAGCTTCGCGGCGTGCCGCCAGCGCGCCAGCAGTCCTGCAGCTTCAGGCGCATCCGCCGGAACCAGTTTGATTGCGGCCTTGCGAACGTCCGGGGAATCGTAGTCCGTCAAAAATACAGAGCTGCCTTCGTCTCCACCCACATACTCGCCAAGGCGGAATTTCCCGTCAATGACTTGGCCCACCCATTTTGTCGCGGCCTCGGTCATCTGCTCCCCCTTGCACATTCGCGAGCGCTGCCCGGCGATGTGTAGGCTGCCGAATCGCTCGTCCCCATGCGAAATCGAAATTTGTCGTGCCTGATGTCGGATTCGAGCGTTTCGTCTTCCGGCGAGCTAACGCCTGAAGACTGGGCGCCCGTCCGCAGGGCTGCGGTGTACCAGGCTGGGTAGGTCCCGGTCGCAAAGGGTGGCTTCTGAAGGCACTCCACCCCTCTCGGGACCCATTCTGCACCATTCCGGTACAGCCGACATGGGAAAGTAACGTGACTGTTGTCCGATAGCACACGTTGGTGTTCTCGATTGGAGGCCTGGTTCCCCGCTTTACCAGCTTGCAATCGATGGTGTTATGGAATACGATATATCTATCGATATGAGAATTGGGGGATAAGAATGAAGACCGCGATGGCTAAAGTCAAAGTGTCCCCGAAATATCAAATCGTGATCCCCAAGGCTATCCGCGAAGAAATGCGCCTTCAGCCGGGCCAGGAACTTTTTCTCTACCTTCAGGATGGTACTTTGCGCCTCAATCCGCCCAGCTCCATCCGCGAGCTGCGTGGTATTGCGAAGGGCATTCGCTGGGAGCCGACTGACCGTGATCGCAACGACCGATACTGATCTGACGGTCGTGGATTCGTCGGGATGGGTAGCGTATTTGGGAGACGGGCCCCAAGCGGATGCGTTCGGCGTGTATCTTGAACGCGAGGGCTCGCTGGTAGTCCCGACGATAGTGATTTACGAGGTGGTGAAAAAACTAAAGTTGACCTCGAGCGAAACGGTCGTGAACCGGTTTTTGTCCCACGCGTATCGTGGCCGACAAATGGAGCTCGATTCTTCGCTTGCATTCGCCGCCGCTCGGGCCAGCATCCGATACCGGCTGGCAATGGCAGACGCGATCATCTATGCCACTGCGGAATCCGTAGGCGCCCAAGTAATTACGAGTGATACCGATTTCCGCGATCTTCCAGGCGTGATCGTCGTTTAGCGACGGCCAGGGCTGAGACTGCAGGCTGGGCGCTTCCGATTGAATCTATTCCGGCTGGATTTTGGACCAGAAGTCAGCAGAGGTCAGCACCGAGACGACTTCGAATTCCACCAGATCGTCCCAGCGGCTGGTCCATGCGGCCAGCGACTCTGCATCAGGCGCTTCCATCAGCTGGAAACAGCGCGCGCCCGCGGGATCTACCCAGCTCGCGTGATAGATCACGCCTTCGGGCAGCATGCGGCCATCGCGCCTGAATCGCTCCCCGATCGGTCCAGCTTCACCATTTTTGAATCGTTCGATAACCATCAGCAGCATGTGCGCGAGTGTAGCCGATCTTGTTAGCATTGCAACGTAGCGGCGACGCAGTGCCAAGCGCCGATCACTCGCCGCCTTGACCGCTTCCGCGCCGGCCAGTAAGCTAGTCGTTTCCACGGGGGAAAAAGACCACGCATGAGCACTGACACCATTCAGATCACTTTGCCGGACGGCGCCACTCGCGAAGTGCCGCGCGGCACCACCGCTGCGCAAATTGCGCACCAAATTTCGCCGCGCCTGGCGAAGGAAGCGCTCGTCGCGCGCGCGGACGGCGAGCTGGTGGATCTTTCGCGCCCGCTCGAGCACGACGCCAAAATTTCCATCCTCACCGCGAAAGATCCGGACTCGCTGCAAGTGTTTCGGCATTCCGCCGCGCATCTGCTGGCCGCCGCCGTGCTCGAACTTTATCCCGACGTGAAGCTGGGCATCGGTCCGCCGATTGACACCGGATTCTTCTACGAATTCGTGCGCAAGGAACCCTTCACCCAGGACGACCTGGAAAAAATCGAAGCCAAGATGCACGAGCTCGCTGCGAAAGATTTTCCCAACGAGCGCAAGTTGATCCCCAAGCCCGAAGCCCTGGAGCTCTATCGCAAAAGCAACCAGGAATTCAAATACGAGCTGGTGGAAGAAAAAGCCACCGAGCCAATGGTGTCCTTCTACACCACTGGAAAATTCATAGATTTCTGCCGCGGCCCGCACATTCCTTCCACCGGGCGCATCAAGGCGTTCAAATTGATGAACGTCGCAGGCGCCTATTGGAAAGGCCAGGAAAGCAATCCGCAGATGCAGCGGATTTACGGCGCGTGTTTCATCGACCAAAAAGAACTGGACGAATATCTGCACAAGCTCGAAGAAGCTAAGCGCCGCGACCATCGCCGAATCGGAAAGGAGCTTGGGCTGTTCACCGTGAGCGACCTGGTGGGAGCCGGTTTGCCGCTCTGGCTGCCGAAAGGCGCCACCATTCGCCGCCTTCTCGAGGAGTACATCCTGGAAAAGGAACGCCGCGCCGGCTATCAACATGTTTACACTCCGGACCTGGCGAAGGTTGACCTCTACGTGCGTTCCGGACATTGGGCGCACTACCACGAAGATATGTTTCCGACGATGGATTTGGAGAACGAGCAACTGGTGCTGCGGCCGATGAATTGTCCGCATCACATTCTCGTTTACGAATCCAAAAAGCATAGCTATCGCGACCTGCCGGTGAGAATTGCCGAGCTCGGTACGATGTACCGCTACGAGCGTTCGGGCGTGCTGAGTGGTCTCAGTCGCGTCCGCTGCATGACCCTGAACGACGCGCACATTTTTTGCACTCCCGAACAAATCAAGGAAGAATTTGCCGGCGTGATGCGACTCGTCGAGCAGGCCTATCGCGACCTGGGCATTACCCAATACACGTATCGCCTCTCGCTACGCGACAAACTGCATACCGAAAAGTACGTGGACAACGACGCGATGTGGGACCTCGCCGAGCGCATGCTGCACGAAGCCATGGATTCGCTCCATCTTCCGTACACCGACGCTCCGGGCGAGGCTGCTTTCTACGGGCCCAAGCTGGATATTCAACTCGCGGACGTGATGGGCCACCAGGAAACCTACTCCACGATTCAGATCGATTTCCATCTTCCGAATCAGTTCGAACTTGGCTACGTGGGCGCGGACGGGCAGCAGCATCGCCCGGTGATGATTCACCGCGGCGTCATCAGCACGATGGAGCGGATGGTATCCTACCTCATTGAGCTGTATGCCGGCGCATTCCCGGCGTGGCTGGCTCCTGTCCAGGCAGTCGTGCTGCCCATCACCGAACGACAGAACGATTACGCAAAACAGGTCCTGGAGAAACTCGCCGCTGCCGGATTTCGTGCGGAACTCGACGATCGCAACGAAAAGCTGCAGGCGAAAATTCGCGACGCGCAGCTCCAGAAAGTTCCCTACATGCTGGTTATCGGCGGCAAGGAAGCCGAAGCCGGAACCGTCTCCGTGCGCCATCGCACGAAGGGCGACCAGGGACCGCGTCCGCTCGAGCAATTCAGCGCGGATCTGCGCGCGGAGGTAGATGCAAAAGTAATTTCGTAGTTGGCTGGCCGCTGAATTTACGAATTTCCGTCGAGGCTTCTCTTCAAATCGGGGCCCATGCGTTCCAGAATTGGTTCGCCGGGATCATCGCCTACGTACTGCTGCACCACGTTGCCATCCTTGCCGATCAGCACATAAGTGGGCAGCGCGCTGGCTCCATACTGCCGCATCATCTGGTGATCCGAATCAATTCGCTGCGTCCAGTTCATTTGATTCTGCGCGACGAAACTTTGCCAGGTGCCTTCGTCCTCATCCTCGCTGATGCTGATGACCTCCACCTTGTCCGCGCCGTAAACCGCTTGCAGTTGCTTCAAACCCGGCAAGGCGTGACGGCATGGACCGCACCACGTCGCCCAGAAATCCAGCAGCGTAACCTTTCCGCCGCTGGACGAGCTTTGTCCCGCAAATTCCGGCGCCTTCGCGCCTGAACTGAGCGGCGCGTGGGGCATATTTTCATCGTCGAATATTTTCACGGATTTTGCCTGGCTGGCCTTTTTTGCGCGCGCCAGCCGCGCCAGCTCGCCCAGCGACATCGGCGCCGGATTCATGACCACCAGGTTGTCGCGCGCGGTGGTTTGCGCGGATTGCGAACGCGCGGGAGGCTGCACCGAAGAATTCGCGTCGGTTTGCGCAGCGGGTTGCGACACATGCAGCGGGACATCCTGCGCCGGCGCAGAGCCGGAAAACGCCAGAGTCAATGCCGCGGCCGCGAGAAGCGATGAAATTGTGCGCATGAGTGCAGGCCTCCGAAAAAATCCCCGTAGGGTTCAGTCTTGGGGATGGCGCCGCACAGCCCAATAGTACGAGCGGTCAATTGTGTTCAAAACAAACTCGCGGCTGTGTATATCCCCCTACGAGAATATGGCTTGACAAGCATATACGTATTGAGGCATATTCGCACTCGCCATGATGGAAACCCTGCAAGCCCTGGCCGAACCCAATCGCTTTCAAATCGTTGAACTGCTGCGCGAAGGGCCGCGGCCCGTCGGCGACATGGTTCATCGCTTGGGCTTGCGCCAGCCGCAAGTCTCGAAACATCTGCGCGTGCTCAGCGACGCGGGACTGGTGGATGTTCGCGTGGACGCGCAGCGCCGGATTTATGCGTTGCGCGCGGCGCCACTGAAAGAGTTGGAGGTCTGGATCGAAAGGTACCGGCGCATTTGGGAAGCCAATTTCCAGCGGCTGGATGGCGTGTTGCAAGAGCTAAAAGCGAAGGAGAAAAAACGTGGACGCACAATGCGGTAAAGCTCCAATGAAGAACAGCGGAACACTGAAAGTAACCACGCCCAGCGACCGCGAAGTTACGATGACCCGCGTTTTCGACGCGCCACGGCACCTGGTGTTCGAGGCCTGGACCAAGCCCGAGCTCATCAAGCGCTGGTTGTATGGGCCGGATGACTGGCGCCTGGCGGTCTGCGAGATGGATCTGCGTGTGGGCGGCGCGGCGCGCTTCGTGTGGCGCCACGGCGATGGAAAGGCCAAGGACATGGGCATGAGCGGCGTTTTTCGCGAGATCACACCACCCGACCGGCTGGTATTTAGCGAAATTTGGGACGAAGACTGGACCGGCGGCGAAGCCCTGAACACCCTAATCTTCACCGAGCACGCCGGCAAAACCACCATGACGCAGACGGTGCTCTATTCTTCCCGAGCCGCGCGGGACGGCGCCCTGAAAACCGGCATGGAAGATGGCGCTGCGGTGAGCTATGATCGGCTCGCGGAGCTGCTCACACCATGAAAATTGCTGCGTTGATCGCGCGCATTCTTCTGGGATTGGTCTTCTTTGCATTCGGGCTGATCGGCTTCCTGCCGTTCGTTCCGAAGGGGCCCATGCCGACCGGGCTGGCGGGCCAGTTCGTCACGGCATTGGTTCAGTCGCATTACGGCCTGGTGGTCGACGCGCTGCAAATCGTGGGCGGCGCGCTGTTGCTGGTAAACCGCTACGTTCCGCTAGGGCTCACGATTCTAGGCCCGATCATCGTGAACATTTTCTTGTATCACCTGTTCCTGTACCACATGGGCGTGGGCATCGCGAGCGTCGTCGTGATTCTGTGGGGCATCGTCGCGTTTTATCATCGAGAGGCCTTCGCCGGCCTTTTTGTGCAGAAATCTCCGTAGAACTCCCAGCCAAAGCCGGGTCCCCAATCGCGGCGCATCCTCGTTCTCGCTTTCCGATACGCCCACTTATCGCTATACTCCGCCGTCAAGAGCCGCGCCCCAGCGCGATTCTTCGAGTGAACCGAGATGGCTGAAGAAAAACTCCGCGCACACTTTGGCGACTATCTAGCGATGGCCGAAGTGTTCGTCTATTCCGTTCTTGCCATTTTGCTCTTCATGACGGCGCTGGCGACGATTGCCAACGCTGGAAAAATGCTCTGGGACTCCGTCGGCCACTGGACCATCGCCACCGATACACTGCTGGTGTTGGATCAGTTGCTCGTCGTTCTCATGATGGTCGAAATTATGCATACAGTCCGCATCTCCATTCACTCTCACGTCCTGGTCACCGAGCCATTCCTGGTGGTGGGCTTGATTGCCTCCATTCGGCGCATGCTGGTGATCACCCTGGAGGCCGCCAGCCTCACCAAAGGCGGCGTCTGGTCCGCGGACGGTGCCAGCATCTTTCGCGGCAGCATGATGGAGCTCGGCTTGTTGGGGCTGGTGATCCTCATTTTAGTGTTCTCGATTACGCTCTTGCGGCGGTACGCTCCGGAGAAAGAGTAAGCCGTCAGCGTTCCTGCGTCCGCAGCCCTCAACTTTAGTCGATCACCTCCTTTCGACCCCAACCCAGCCCCGCAAATCGGTTGTTGCCGGACACCGCCAAACCCGTGCTATAATTTTTGACCCGTCCCTCCTCGCGGACTTTTCGACCATGGAGGGCGCGGCTAGCGGGCCGGATTTACACTTTCCAGGGCCCGGGAGGTGGGTTTATCGCAGAACGTGGTGGGACGCCTGGCCTGCGGGTCAACGAAAGAATTCGCGCTCGTGAAGTGCGCGTGGTGGACGAAG
>Ga0209447_10000122_pt1 | contig 19050 bp, 33 predicted proteins | sample BogFormECP04_OM3_FD_188243 | JGI IMG/M metagenome (GOLD analysis project Ga0209447, IMG submission 188243) | Bog forest soil microbial communities from Calvert Island, British Columbia, Canada - ECP04_OM3 (SPAdes) (version 2) | ecosystem: Environmental > Aquatic > Freshwater > Wetlands > Bog ... | reverse complement strand
TCGACCGCGATCGGATGATCGATATCGAGGTAGCCCGCGGCGGCTTGATGGTCCCAAAATCCGTAAGGCTTATTGTCGTAGCGGCCGAGCGCGTGATGCGTGCGGGCTTCGCCGAAGGCTTCGAGCGGCCCACACTTCAATCGGTGGGCATTGAGCAGCATAAGCCACTCGTAGAAGGTTTTTGGCGTGATCGCGGCCATGATTTCTCCGTGACGCACGGCGCGCCAGGCGGAGAATCAGCGGTGGTTTTGACGGGCGTTTTTTGCTAGGGTAGAATGGCCCTTGACGAGTAACGCAGTCCGTGTATGTCCCACACTGATTGCAGGCCTGGTAAGCCATGCAGACGCCCCTTTATTGGGGCGTTTTCATTTCTACGCGTGTCGGCGCAGTCTGACAAGAGGTCAGAATATTCTGACCCCGCACTGCCATTTTGGCGCGTTTCTTGCTTTCGCCACGAATCGTGCCATATACTCACTTTTGCTGATGTTTATTTGTGGGCGGCGGCCGGCTCGGCCGTGCCGGCACCGTCCCACTTTCCCCCACCCGAACGAAAAAAGCCGCCCTGGTGGGCGGCCGTGCGGCGGAAACGAGGGAGTTAGTCTGTCCCGACGCGTCTAATCGTGGCTGGTCGGCACCGAAGCCGCCTTGATTTCATAGCGCTGCAGCTCGGCGCAGCGGATGCACATCACCTTGACCGAAAAGAAGGGGGAGCGCAGATCGCCGATCCAGCGGCACATACACGGGGCACGCTTCGCCACCGCATAGAGGCCGGCGGCGATGCCCGCCCAGTCGACGGAATCGCTCACGGGAGGAGCTTTCCGAGCGGCCAGGGACCGCCATCACCCAAGATACCGCGACCGCAGGCAGCGCACGGTTCTTGTTTCGTTAAGCCATGCGCGCAGCGATCGGCACAGATGAGACAGACTTCGCTGAAGAGCTTGCCGTGCGTGCAACGCGGCGCGAAGGCGCGCGGGTCCATCGGCCCTAATTCTTTATCGAGGTCGATGCCTTCCCGAGCGGCGAGTTCGCGTTGCTGCAAACGCTCGCTGTCGATCACCGGCACATCGGAGAGCGTTGCGGTCGGATCATGCAGTTCGGCCACGATGCGGCAGGCTTCGACCAATCGCGCTCGATTGGCCTGGCCGGCATCGCCCTCATACGCGACGGAATGAGAGACCACGTGCTCAAGCATCAGCGCCAGCAATAGCTCGCGCTCCGCATCGTTGAAATTAAACAGCGCCATAGATCACTCCGCTTTAACCAAAAACCGATTGTCTGGCGCGCCGCTGCGCGTCACCACCTTGCCGGCACGCTTGTGCCACCAGGTCGGATCATATTCGCCCTTCATGCCTTGCTTGATCCGACGCACCATGTACGGCTTGCCATGCCGCGCTTGCATCTGAAATAGCGTATGACGCTCGATGCCGCAGCGCCGCGCCCACTCACCCATCGAGAGCGTCACGCGGCCGATGCAAATATAATGGCCGTTGCGGCGCGGCGGCTTCCACTCCTCGTCGATCATAGCCCCGCGACGCGCAACGCCTCGCGGGCCATCTCGCGCGCACCCGGATCGCTGCTCGCGTTCATGATCGAGTTCAACGCCTGCAGCATCGGCGGGACGGCGGAGATTACCCGCGCGTTGCCGATGCGGTCGGATAACTCGCCGTCGATGCGCGCAATCGTCATCGAGGGCGAGCCGCCGACGATGGCGCGCGACTCGAACGACACGCGCCAGGGGCCTTGCGTATGGTTGATCATTGTCCCTCACCGAAATATAGCAATTCTGTTCCCTCTGGAATGTGCGCCGGCCGATTTGCGCGGACGATGGTTTCCGCTTCCTCTTTGGTGCGCGCCTGGGGCCGCGTCGCCGAATAGCCGCGCCACGAAAAACGAAATGTACGCAGCCCTTTGTTTGGCACTTTGCGGGATGGCGCCTGCAGCGGTCCGCACGACGGACAGCCCGTATCGCCACACATGCACGGACCGCGGCTCACGAGCCCGCCAGCAACGTGCAGACGATGAAGCCGAGCGCGAGGATGAAGCCGGCGGCGCCGAAGGCGACACCGCACCAGGCGATGCGGCGGACGGAAGTGTAGGCTTGATAGTCACTCATGAGCGGCGCGCCGCGATAAGTAACCCGACAAACAGGATGACCAGGACGATGAAGCCGCCGCCACCGTGACCTAAGTTGAATGCGTGCATGGAAAACTCCTTAATCAAAAAATGCTGTTTCGTTCTATCGACGATTCGCATCCTACGCCGATCGGCGGACCGTTCCGCCGATCGCATCACATTTTTACGCTACTTCTTGACGATATGTTCAATCGCGTGCTCGATCGACTCGAACGCCCCATCGGCCGTCTCATACAACCACTTGCCGACGCCCGCGAGCTGGTAGCCCAGCCCGCGGTGCATCTGCTTCGCGGTCGCGATGTTCGCGGCCTGAGCTTCCGCCACTGGAGGGGACGGCGCCCCCTCCAGGCCTGATGCGTCAGGCGCGCCGGCACCGGCCGGGGTCACGGTGGGCATTGGTATGACTACAATCGGTGATTCACTCATGATGCTTTCCTTCAGCATCCACAATGGACGCAAAGCTTACAGTTTTTCGGCAGCCAGCGCCTGAGCCAGCAGATCAGGCGACAGTAAAACCCGTTGGCGCGTTCGGCACCTCCGCGGGGTACGTGAACGTCGCTATGTTGGAGTCGGTCGACACCGCCGCGCCGCTCGCTTCCGTGACCGCGGCAAAGTACGTCGTCCCCGGCACCGGATTAAAGCCTAAATCCGCAAACGAGGAGGTGATCACGCCGGCAGACTCGGCCGCGACATCAGCCGCCGGCACCGGAAACTGTGCGAGCGGCGGATTGACGGTATCGATCAGCGCGACATAGGAGAGCAGCGTGCCGGCCGGAATAGCCGTCCCGTCCGTATAGGTCGTCGCGGGCGCAAATTGAATGTGTGTTTGGTTCATCGGCGATTCGTCCTTAATATGTTGAGCGGCAGTTCGAGTACCGCAGTGTGCATCTCATCGACTTTTTTCGTGATCGAATCCTTGGAGGCCAGCATGTCTTTGCGGCCGTCCGCCAATTGATTGCGAATGTCCGTGAGCGTGTCGAGCGCGGTCGAGATCCGCTTGACCGCGATGAAGAGGAACCAGACAACGAAGATCACGGAACCCTGGCCGCCCGTCTTCACATACTCCATGACATCGGAGAAGGTCACTTGGATGCCTGCAGGTCGAAGGATTTCATCGCGCCCAAGCCGAGCATCGGCACCAGCAGCGCCAGAATGTCGGTCATATCGAGCTTGGGCGGCGCGACCCAATGGAAATTAAGACAGCCCCAGGTCAAGAGCGGCGCCAGGATGTACTGCCATCCGAGCGCAAGAACACCGATCCAACCGACCGCGGCGCGCCAATCGCGCTCGAACCAGCTCGAGGAACCGGCTTCCGTCTTGTCGATATCGGTTTGCGCCAATGCGAGCTGCAACGCGGCTTGCAACTGAGCGCCGTCCGCGGCTTGCGCGCCTAACGCCAATTGGTTTTTGAATTCATCTTGTTGTGTCTTGTCGGGCAAAATCCGATCAAGCACCGGCTGCAGGAAGGCGAGCAATGGAGCCAAGAACGCGGGCATTTTATTTACTCTCTTTTTCGAGGATGTAGGCCGCGAGCGCAATTGCAATCACCAACACATACACGGTCGGCGGCTCCAACAGATCGGAGAGCGAGAAGGCCGAGGGTATCGGCGCCGTGACGATCATGTCGGGAAGCACCAGCGGATTGTCGGGCGTGCCTACGTCATCGCTCGAATCATCGCCTAGCACGTGACCGCGATTGTCGAAGGTCAGCGCCGGCCGATTAGTCGCGACCATGCAACTCTTCCTCCTCGCGCAGCACGGCGACCGGCACCCGCGGCGGCATGTAGCCTTGCTGACAGAGCCAACTGATTACATCGTCCGTTTGCTCCTCGTCCATGACATCGATAAATTCGTCCTCGAATTCCTCCGAATACGCTTCATCGCCATCCGATGACCACAACACCTCACCGCCACATTGCAAGCTCGCGGTGCCAGTATCGCTCACCACCAGTTCGTAGGCGATATCCGCGTCGTGCCCCGGATGCAAAGGGCGCGCGTTCATTGAACATCGACCACATGACCGCATTTCTCGCACACCAAGCGGAAAGACCCGTCCGGGTGCGACGCAAAGTTATTCCCGCCACAGCACGGACAAAAACGGTTGAGGTACTTCACGAGACTTGCTCCCCCTCCGCGTTCACATCGGAGATGATTTGAGACACATAGTTTTGCGTTTCGGTGAAGGGAGGGATCCCGCCATACTTCGTCACGTTGCCGGGGCCGGCATCGTAGGCGGCGAGCGCCAGCGACCAACTGCCGAACTGAGTGAAGAGGTCCGACATGTAGTGCGCAGCGGCCGGTATTTCTTGCGTCGGATCATCGAGGTTCGTCACGCCGTACTGCGCAGCGGTCGCGGGCTCGAACTGCATCAAACCCACCGCCCCCGCGGAATTCGCGGCGCCGTAGATGTTCGAGGGCAGGAAGGATGACTCTTGATACGCTTGACGCGCGAGCAGATCGGTCGGGATGCCGTACTGCGTTTCCGCGGCATTGAGCAAGGCCATGAGCTGCCCGTAAAGAGGGTCACCCGCGTTTAATTCGGCTTTCGTTTTCCAGGGCATGAGAATGTACACTCCGCCGGCCGCTGCGCCGAGCAAGGCAATGATGCCAATGACCGTGATGAGTCGATCACGTTCCATCGGCGAAGGATTTTTTGATCGCTTGCGCGCGATCGTAGAGGTTTGCGAGCGCACGCGCATTGGGGCCGCTCACCGCGGCTTTCTCCAAACACTCCGCCAGCAAATCCGCTTCTTGCTTCGTGTCGACATTGAGAAACTGATGGGCGATTGATTTTTGTTCACTTGACATATTGCTCTACCAGGCAGGGATGTTCCGTATCGTACCGTTATCATTGATCGGAATCCACTTCGTTGGATTACCGGCTACCGGCGCGTTCAACAGGGTGCCGGCGGCGGCGGCGGCGTTATTCGAGAATGCATTCAACGCGCTTGATGCCAACTGGCCTTGCACGGATTCTGATAACTGACTTTGCGTGCCACTGGAATCGATCCAAAACAAGATTCCGCCCGATACATAGAAGTAGCCGCCGCCGACAGGATTCGCGTTGCCCACCGTGCCATTCAGCAACTTCAAAATATTGGTAGAGGTCGTGCCGCCGAAGTCTCGATTGTTGCCGGCGACGGTGGAATTGCCGATGATCAGGTTGCCCGTGAGGAACGAGCCATAAAGCATTCCGCTCGGCGTGGAGCCGCCGCCGCTGGTCGCGGTCGCGGATTCTATGACGAGTAAATTGGTGGTCGTCGCGGCGAGCGTGAGACCCGCGTTACTGCCGATGATCACATTGCCGACGCCCACAAGATTGGCGGAACTTTTGGCGCCCGCGCCCAGCACCACATTGAATGCGCCGGTTGACGTTGCGCCGTTGCCGATAATGATATTGAACCCATCGGTCGTGTTGGTCCCCACGAGCTGCTGCGCGGCTGTACCAATGATAATGTTTCCGCCGCCTTGCGCGTTCGGGGTCGTCGTGACACCGATGCAAATGTTGCCAGCGGTCGCGCCCGTAATTCCTGATCCAGATGTTTGGCCGATGTAAATCGAATTCGTGGTGCCGACGTTGTTGCCGATGCCCTGGAGGATATTGTTGCCAATGAATATCGAGGCGGCTGGCGCGCCGAAGCCCGTGACGTTCGGAAAAATATTATTGCCAATCATGATGACGTTGGAGACCGCGGCGGCGATGCCTGTCGCGGTCGGCATCAAGTTATTTCCAATGATCACCGAATTAGCGAGCGCGGCCGTGCCGCCCGTGCCGGCATAGAGACTTAAAATTTTACTGCCGATCAACACGGATGAGTCGCCATTCACCAGGGAATTGGCGACGGCGGAACCTATGACGGTGAGCGGTAGCGCATTGGCGGCGCCTGTGGTCAGCGCACCTAAAGAATTGGCACCGAGTACCGTGGTGCCGTTTAAATTCGCGGCGTCGGTGATTCCGCCATCGGCGGCATGATGGCCGATCGCGATGAAATTGCTGATGGTCGAGTTCTGGCCCGCCAACTGACCTAAGAAAATCGCATCATTGCCTGTCGCGCCACCACCCGCGAGCGGCCCTGACTGTCGATCGGTCGGCAAGACCGAAATCCCCAATACGATCGGGTTCGTGATTTGACCCATGGGTTAACCCGTCCGCGATATTTCTATCACCACGGCCTGCAGGTTCGCGGTGCCGCTGTACAGGTACAGCGCATCGGGCGGTGTCGTGAAATCGAAGAGTACCGATCCGCCTGGACCGATCGCGGCGCCTAATGCCTGCAGATCATTGCCCAATGAATAGTTCAGCGTGTTAGTCGGGTCTTTGTTTTCGATCACCAGGCCCGAGCGCTTGTAATTGTTCGGCAGCGCGCGAATCGATTGCCCCACCACCAGCGCGAATGGCAGCATATTGGTGACGTTTTTATTGACCCACCCTAAAATGCTTGCGCCCGTGACCCCTTGCTGAATGGCGCCCGTGGTCGTGACACCGTTCGAGGTCGAATAGGGGATGCTCGATTGCGGCCCGGTCACTCCCGGTACATTGAAGGGACGCGATAAATCCGTGACGCGCGGATCGTAGCTTTGATCGGGGAGCGGACGAGCCCGCGTGTATCGACCCATGAGGATATCTCCGTAAGGGTAAATGAAACCGCGGCTCAACCATCGTTGAGCCGCGGACAGGCTTCGCTAGCGGTAAACCTTGTAGCCGTGAAAAATGATCTGGATATCGTAGGAGGTGCCGGCGGCGAGAAACACGCCGCTGAATGCCAGTTGTATCGTGGCATTCGCCATGAACACCCGCGGACGCACAAAGCGATACGGCCGCTTGCCGTCGCCAGTGAACCCCGGAATCATCAGCGGCCCGTTCATCAGGTTCTTGCCTGATCCCGTGTCCGTGATCAAGAGCGACACCAGCGGCAAGGGTGCCGTTGATTCGGTGTAGGCGGCGCCTAAGCCCGCCGTGTTGATATCGGTCACGCTGGTGAGCGCGACGCAGTAGAAATCACTGTCCGCGTCCAGATTGATTTGCGCGTTCGCGGTCGGCGCGGCGGATGAGATCGCCTGAATGCGTTGCTGGTACCAAAAATAGTCTGAGCCATTCTCGCGCGGGTTGAATGTGGTCGCGGGAGTCTGAGCGGCAGGGGTTGACATCTTTTTTTGCTCCGTTCGAGGGGTCTATCGTCCCTCATACCTAAAAAACCCGCCGGCAGTCCGAGTCTGCCGGCGGGATTTGTTCCGCGCTTACTGAGCGGCGCGGATCAGACGACCACGCAACCGCACGAACAGACGTGCGGCGACGGTCGACGGGGTCGGCACCACGGCCACCCAATTGAGTGAGAGCTGGAAGCTCTGATTGCTTTCGATGAACACCGGCACCAGGTTGTATGGCATGCCGGCGAGTGACGCATAGTCAATCTCGCCCGCCGTGGCCGCACCGGCCGTCAGGGTCGAGGTGACCGCTGCCACGCCCGCCAGGCGAGTGACGCTCGGAAAATTGATCATCGGCCCGTCCAGAATGTAGGTGCGATTCTGGATCACGAAGTTCAGCCACCCGGATTTCGCGAAGGCATACACGTCGTTCCAATTGCGGCCGAGCTGCGCGTCCGCGGTCGCACCGAACCCCGGATTGTTGCCGGGGTAGTACTGAATCTCGATGCCGGTCATGTAGAACTGATTGCCCAGCGCCAACAGGCCCGCATTGGTGAGATTCGTGTCGTTCTGCGTCTTCGCGCCCGCGCCACCGGGCGCGGAGGTCGCGCCCTGGCCGATCGGCAGAGTGAAAAGATTCAACTGCGTGGAGCCCGCCGCGGGGTACACGATCGAATCATAAAGCGGCGCGTAGATTTCGTCTTGCGTGCCGGGGATGCGAGCCATGTGCGCGGTGAGCGCGGCTTGCGTGGTTTGAGTGAGACCTGCCATTTTCATTTGCTCCTAAATCGCGCTTTTAAATGTCGCGCGATGATTGATGAAAGGCGCGGTGGAGTCCCGCGCCCGGATATCGTCAGTAGTCCGTGCCCGCCAACACAAACCCGTCGGAAGCTTCCGAATAGTTCGCGTCCGCACCGTTGTATCCCCGCATGTAGGCGCCCATGGTTGTACCCCCGCGCGCTTTACTGCCGTCTGGCAAGTAGGCTCCTAACGGCCGCGCGGGGTCCATGTACGCGCCGATCTGATCGGCCGTATTGTCGATGGCGACTTCTTCGTAATCGCCCAGCGGCAGCGTCGGCGCCATCGCGGTCGTGATATCGCGCAATAGGAAGTACATGGCTACCGCCATCGCCCCCTGACCCGCGATATCGCCCTTGCGTCCGCCGAACTTCTTGCCAGCGAGCCACAACGCCGTAGCGGTCGCGATGCGCACGGCATCGTAGGCATAGCCCGTGGTGAAGGTCGACGGAAGCATCGGCGCCACGTAACCCAACACCAGGGAATTGGCGAGCGCGCCAGCTCCGCCGATGGCGGCGTCCGTGAGTGCCGGCACCATCCCGGAGGTGAGCCCCGCCAATGAAATTGGATTCGATCGACGATGACGACGCTTCACGTGATGATGCCTCGGATTGCGCCGACGCTTGCGGCGGGGGTTGCTGATCACAATGCGGTGCGCTGACTTGCGCACTCGCAATTTCTTGACCTTGGCACGGCGCGCATTGCGGCGACGCTTGCGGCGCGGATTGGATGCGCGATGGCCTTTTACAAAGCGCCCTTTGCTGTTTCGCTTCACGGGATTGTTCCTCCGGGTTTTGGATTTCGCCTTGCGGCGAGACTTTCCCTTACGCTTGGAGCGGCGCGGATTCATCACGGCGATTTCGTACATGCACGCTCCGAAGTGTCGGGGCGCATGCTTACCGGGCAGGCGTTTTATTGTTTGAGGCTAAGGAAGGCAGGACAGCGGTAACCTCAATGCGAGCGGGATGCTACACCGCAACAGATCAGCTAGTCAAGATCCGTGCCATGTAGCTCATTCTCTATTTCGTTGTCGTCGGCGTCGCGGTCGACAATGCCGCGCTCTGTGAATTTGTAATTGCCACCGAGCAGAAAGAGCTGGCGACCGTCCGGTGAGACGCAGAGTAGCGGCCGAGAGCCGGCGGCAAACGCATGCCGATACAGAGTCAGCTTGCGGCCGTGCGTGGTGCGGTAGTCGATGGCACCGACATGCCCCTCTTTCGTCTTCCACAGCGCCTCGATGTGACCGACGATCGCGACGATGTTCGGAATTTGCACCTTGACCACGGCGACGCGCCGCGCGGATTTCTCGCGGAAGTTTTCATAGATCGCGATTGCTTGCGAGCGCTCGTTCTCCGAAATCTTGCGTTGATTAGTCACTCCAACTCGTATCGGTCAATCCGAAATCGTAGGGAATGGGCGCGGCTTGCGCGGTCGCGGGCGCGGCCGATGCCGCGGCGCCGCTCGATGAGGATGGCAGCAATGGCTGGCTTGCCGCACTCGCACCGCTCGAAATCCCCGGCACCGCACCCGGCGCACCAAAAACATTGTTCTTGTACAGAAAATAAACGACGGCGGCGCCGAGCAGGACGTACAGGAGAAAATCGCCCTCTTCCATGTCTTCCATCACTTCACCCGATAGCGACGGCGACGGTATGACCCGAGCCCGTCGACTGGGGTCGGCAACTGACCGGCCGCGACCGTTTGCGTACTTCCATCGGCCATAGTCACCGTGTAAGAGCCGCCGGGTTGCGCGATGCCGGAACCGACAATCGACTGCACGGTGTCGGCGACGTTCGAGGAGGCCGCTGCGGCGCCCGCTGCGATGCCAGCACCGACTTTGCTTAAGCCCGCCGTGATCGAGAGATACGCCTGGTACGCGAGATACGCGCCGCCTGCGATCAGCGCCAGATAAAACACCGTCTTAAGGTCGTCCGATTTCACGCCGATTTCTTTTGCGTCATCAGGAAGAGCCCGACGCCCACGACGCCGATGATCAGCAGCGTACTCGGATCAGTCAGCGCACTGGTCAGTCCTGACCCGGTGAGACCATAGGCACTGGTGTTCAATGGCGGTAAGCCCGCTTCGGCGCGTGAGAGCTGCGCGTTGAACACGGTTTGATTGTTCACGCCCGTCACGATCGCCTGGCCCGCGGTCGTGAGCGCGCTCACGAGCTGCGCGGTTTGGCTCGCGGTCGGTACCGGCGCGGTCGTTGTCTCGCCCGTGCTTGCAATCGCCACCGTCGCGGGGGCGGGGACTGACCCCGCATCAAACGTCGTATCGATGAGCGGTGCACTTGTGGTCGGCGCATTGATATAGCCGGCCGAGCCCGTGGTGTCACCCAAGCCGGCGAATTCTTTGTAACCGTTCAGATCGCGCGTCATGTAGGGACGGCCGGCATAGATCGCACCCAATCCCGACAAGGTCGCGCCACCCGTGCGCAGCACTTTGGTCTGACTGATGAGGTGCGGCGGGATGATGCCGACCGCATAATTGTAAGCCGCCGGATTCGATTCGGCGAGCCAGGCAAAGAAGCCCGGAAATCCGGGCGGCTTCGTCGTATCGGGACGCATGACCAGCACCGAGGTATTGGCCGCGGGAGGCGTCGGCACCGGAATGCCCCCGTTGCTCGGAACCAAGGGCGGAGAGGTCGGCGCGGCCGTGCCGCTCAAGAATGACGAATTGGGAAACTCGCCCCCATAGGCGCCCATGCCGCGGAACCCGGAACCGGGACCGGCCGGCCCCCATGTGCGCGGACCAGAACCCAACACCGGCTCGAGCCCGTTCATGATGCCGCCGCGCGGAATGCGGCTCGAAACGGTCGTGCGGCGCGGGCGGACAAAGGGAATGGTGCGATATTTCATGTCAGTTACCTAGTTTATGTCGCCAATAAAAGCGCGGCGCCGACACCGCCCAAAGCCAAAATCCAGAGCGGAATGCCGCCGATACTACTTGACAAGAGGCTATTTTGTCCAAGCGGAGCGACGGCGGCGATGTAATTGCCGTTCGCCGTCGACACAACGCCGCTCGCCAACGGGGATGCGCCCGCGACCGCGGCGGCGTATTGCAACTGCGCGGCCTGAGTCGTTTTCGCGACCGTCGAGGCGTTGATACTCGCCGTGTTGTTGTTGATCGCAGCCGTCACCACGGGCGCGACCGCGGCGACAATGGACGCAATCGCCGGCAAGCTCGATGCGATCGAGGGCGAGGAAGCTACCGAACTTGCCGCACTGCCCGCCGAGATCGCGGCCGGCGCGATCGGTGGCAAGGTCGGCGGAGGAGCTACGATCGAAGCATCACTCGGCGCCGTCACATCCGGCGCATCGGGCGAGACCACCGAAGTGTCGGTGTTCATGAGCTGGTCTGTATAATCGACCGTGATCGGCGAGGAGTCATCGAGCGCGGTCGCATCGAAGGTATCGGCGACATCGCTTACATCGTCGCTCACGTCCGAGGCGTCCGAGACATAGTCCGAATAGTCGCCCAACGCTTGAGACTGGCGCGTGTAAAACGGGCTGCTCGAATAAATGTCCGCACAACAGCCGAGCGCGGACCCTGATTGCAAAGCCGACTCGAAATCTCGCACCGCGGGCACGCGCTGCGCGGCGGCGACGTAGGCAGTCGGCATGTTCTGCCGCAACCACAACAAATAGCCCATGGCGCCTTTTTGCGTGATCGGCGTATGCACGTTGATTTTGTTGATTGTGGTCATTTTTTCATCGCCAGATAGATCAGCAGCGCACCCGCGATGAGAGCGCCTGGCAGAATCCACTCGGATAAATCGTCCGCGGACGGCGGACCCAACGCGGTTTGCTGCACGCCGTTCGCGGCGACATCCGAGACCAATTGCTGCGCGGCCGGCGAGACCATGTTGATTCCATCGCTACCCAACGTGGATGACATGATGCTAGCGGTCGTCGCTTGCTGCGTCGTCAAGGGCGCGACCGTGGCCGGGGTCACGCCCACGGGAGTCGCCACGCTCGATATGACCGCGACCGGCGCGACGGCCGGCAAGGGGGCTGGACTCGCTGCCACTTGAGCCGCTACCGATGACGCAGCAGCGGCGATCGGCGCCGGTATTTTCGCGGCCGGCGCTTGTGCGAGCGCGACGGAAGGGGATTTGCTCGGCGCCGCGGTCGTCTGCAGCAAGGGAGCGAGCGCGGCATTGAGCAAGGGATACATGACCGTATACCCTTGGCCCGCGTATTCGGACATCCCCGAGCGCACGATCGGCAAGCCGGCGAGATACCGATCGACTGCGCCTTGCACCAACAGCCCTTGCTGATTGGCATTGATCGCATTCTCGGCGGCATAGGGAGCCCACTTGAAGAGGCCCGCGGCACCCGATTGCAGCCACGGATTCACCACACTTGACATCACTTGCGCGGTCGTCGCGGACAACGGCACTTTTTTGGTCAAGTAGCCCTGTACGATCGTTTGCGAGAGCGGTCCATAAAAGCAATCGGGGTTTTTGTAACCGTCCGCGCCGCATTGCGGCCATACGTTATTGCCCTTGTCCATGGCGCCTTTCATCGCTTCCGCGAAGTAGCGCTCGTCGAAATTGCGGCCGAGTGTCTTACCTAGATATCCCTCTTGTACCATGTTGTCCCACGTGTCCGCGGCCTGACCTTCTTTCGCGGGACCGAACAATGAGCCAATGGCGCCGATCGCGGCGCCGACTGCAGCGCCGATCGCCGTGCCGACGACTGGGAAGACGGAGCCGACTGTCGCGCCTAAGCTTGCGCCTGTGCCGATATCGCTGACTGACTTTGCGACCTGGGGCGCATTTTGTGCTTGAGCGCCGGTCATCAAACCTAAGCCGCGCGGCGAGAGTAATTTCGCGGCGGCGACGGCGGCGACCGGATGCAACACGTCGCGAATGCGCGCCGCCGTCGTCCACGCTTGGCTTTCTGGCATGCCCAACATTTTCAATCGAGCGAAGAGCATCACATCGTTCATACGTGTACCACCATGCGGCGCGTGACGTTCGAGGGGGACCACCCCGCATCGACCGGCTTGATTGTTTCCAAGGGTATCCAGCGCTTGCCGAGCGGGGTTTCCACGTAGACGTGAGAGAAGGCGCCCGCGTTGTGCATTTCGATGGCGACGAAGCGACCGGGACGGCCGATGCACCGAAGCAAACAAACCAATAGAATCGATTTATCATCACAGTCGCCGACCCCCATTTCGAGGATGGCGCGCGGGGTCCGCACTAGCTCACGGTCAATCGGATCGTTCGTGTAGCGGATCGAGTCGCGGACGAAGGCGTGAAGCGCCAGAATTTCGCCGACTCGATCGTATTGCGCGAGGTTTCTCACCAGCTCGGAGGCTACCTGGATCACGCCGGCATCGCGCGTCCCCTCGCGCGCCAAACGCGCCATTTCCTTCAAGGTTTCCGCGGTGCCCGCACGCCCGCCGGGCAGTCCGCGGAGGGTCATGGGGCGCGCCGCGGGATAGAATGAAGGCATGCAGACTCCGTGCCAGGATGCGCGGAGTCTCAATCTTTTTCGATTTTAAGTCAAATTGCGACTCATCCACATCGCAATGCCGCCGATCGCGATACCGGATAAAAAGCATGTCACGGCCAGCGCAAAACACATCATTGCGGGGCAGGTAGCGGCGGCTGATCGAGGTTCGGATTCATCGCCACCGTCGACGGGCACTTGAGCGATGGCGTCGGACCGACGCATTCAAAGACGCCGAGCGCGAGCACGGTCACGAGCGCCGCTTGAACGAATAGCTCGAACCACCAGCGGCGCCGATCCGACCAACGATGATAGATGCCGTTCATCGCTCCACTTTTCCGCTGGCCTGTGTCAGTCCGCAATTGCATTCGGTGCCCCCATTTTTCAGGGCGCACGTGTCCATATGGGGGAAACCGGCGCTGAACTTTGCATCTGCCTGATAGCGCGCCCTCACCTCCTCGGCGATTGCATAGGCTTCCTGATGTTCCGGGTGCCGGTAGAGCCACTCCTCGCGAATTTCGGTCCCTATCTTCACCAACTCCTCATCGCTCAAAATCATCACGCTGGTCGAGCGACGTAAGGTCGGGATAAACCAAAAGCAACAGGCCGCGACAATCCAACCCACCGCGGCACCGATGAACATCCACTCCGATGCGGAGAGCGTCATCATGCGGCGCTCGGCGCCGCACCCTCGATATCGGGACGTGCCGGCTCCTCCTCCTCCTCTTCGATCAGCGACATGACTTCGCCGCGGAAGATTTCAAACCACGGCGCGAACGCGGCGACGTTCGGGTCCAATTGCGCGAGCTGCGCAATCGAGGCCTGGTCCTTGAATCGCTCGGCGACTTCTTCAATCAAAATGAACGGCGGCAAATCTTCGAGGAAGAGTTCGGCCGCGAGTTCCGGCGATTTTTGCGCGTGTGCGCGCTGCACCAGGCGCGCGGTCACCTGTCTGAGCCAGTTCAACTTTTGCAAAATACCTGCTTGCACTTTTTGCTCCTCCGTTTCTTGTGGTACGGGACCGGCGGCCGGGTTCGGCGTCGTTCCGTTTTGGCCGATGCGAGGCGTGATCTGATGCACTTGCGGCGCGGGAGTCGCGGCTTGTTTCGCGATCAACGGCGCTAAGGCTTCAAAGCCGCTCTTCGCTAAATCGAGTACGCCCGTATCCCCGCCGCCGCCGATGCCCTTGCCTAATTCCAGCCCTTGAAGCAACAGCTTGACCGGATCACTGCCCGTATCGGGCGTCAGTGCTTTGATGAGCGCAACCAACTCCATGGCCGAAGGCCCGGCCGGCGCGACCGCGGCCGGCTTCGATAGAATGGCCGATAGCATCGCGCTTTGCGCGCGGAACATTTCCACTAACACGTTCTGATCGGCGCCGGCCGGCGCGGCGGCGGCTGCGACCGCGGCCGGCTTTGGCAAATCGGCGAGCGTGATGCGTTTTGAATTGATGATCTGATTGCGCTCATCGAACACCGTCACGCGGAACTGTCCACCGCCGAAGGTCGCACGGATCGCGGCAGGATCAAACTCCTCCTTCGTGTAGTCCTGACAGAAGGCGGCGCCGCCTTCGCCCGGCTTGGAAGGGAATTTGTGCACCCGATACTTTCGGCCATCGGTGCCGGCGAGCGTTTCCAGTACATCGTCGGCGTCGACTGTTTCGGTTTCTGGAACGGCAATCTCCGCGGCCGTCGCATCGGTTCCGTCCAGCTCTTCGCGCGTCGTCACTACTTTTTTCCGTGCCATGGCCTTTACTTTTCCCCTGTGTTTTGCCTGTCGCACCGCAGTCTAACCGTCTGTGTCGTCATTTGCACCTGGCACCATGGCGCTGACCGGCACAAAGGCACCGCATGCCCGCTCGTTTTCCGGTAGCACGGGGCGCAAATTAGTCTGAGCGGCGACGCGCATATGTTTTTGGTCGACGATCGCTTGAGCGGTCGGCGGCGCACCGAAACAGATGCCGCGCTGGGCGGCGCCGATCGTCACCGGGCCGGTATTAGATTCCTGCAGCACCCAGTGGAAACAGGCGCCACACTTGAATTCAATCGCGTTGTCCATCAGATTCTCTCCCCGGCTTTGAATAGTTGAATCGCTTTATCAATCGCATGCTCGATCGACTCGAACGCACCACGCCACCCTCTTCGGATGACGCGCGCGGACTTGTTTGCAGATCGCCTGCATGCGCTCGATCGAAATTCCCAGCGCTGCGGCTTTTTCTTTTTGATTGCCGAGCTGGCGCCGAGCGTGCCACCAGCATTCAACTTCCGATATGGTCGCGGCGGAAATCCGGGCGTAGGGTCGAGTCGTTTTGCGGATGTAGTTAGCGGGCATGATCTTTTCCTTGTACGCGCAGCGCGTCGCGCGCGGTGGCTGATTTCACTTATTGTCGGGAATACTCCACCACCCCCCACCACCCCAACGCATATCGAGTGATCGCAATTATCTCTGCCTGTGTTGCCGGCCGCGGTTCGGCCGAACCCCAGGTTTCTCCGACGCGCCAAAATACGCGTGCTGCTTCCGGGTCTTTAGTGGGAGTCTTATGCATGATCGTCACCGTTCCATCGATCGGGTCCGATTCATGGATTTCTTCCGGCCGTTGCCAATACGAACGGCCGGCATCATAAATTTCGACTGGCTGTCGCTTGAGCGCTGTCATGTTTTCGGCCGACAGATCGATACATCCGACGCCTGCCCGGATCGTTTTGTACATATACCTGACGCCATCGGTCGATTCGATGAATCGATAATTTCTCATCCTGCCTGAGAGAACGGTCGAATGTAGTCCCCATTGCTGATGATCATGGATTGGCGACGCACCTGGAAACGCAAATCGTTTATCCCATACATGCAATCGAGTGTCGTCACCTATATACAGGCGCAGCATTCCCAAGCCCTGCAGCGACCAGTCAAACTTGATGGCGTTTTCTAGGACGAATTTTGCCAACGTCCGCAGTTTTTCTATATCACTCATGGGCGATCGCTCCTAATGTGGTCCATACATGCTTATTCCCGATTTACTTTGCAGCGGCGCGCCAGGTCCACCAACCATGCGGCGAATGCCGGAGGTGTTTTATCGCGCGCGCTCTTGAGCAATTCCGGCTTGCGTTTGTTCCGCCGCCGCGACCCCATCGCGCGCTCTGCCTCTCCGAGACGTAGTTGGATCGGTGGAATATCACCGGGCCCAACGCCGACGATATACAGTAACGTCGCCTTTTCCGCTTGATGACCCCACCAGAATTGAAGTACGGGCAACGTCCACCCGCCCCATTCGTCGGGCTGACTCGTGCGTGACATATTTTTCGCGTTCCACAGCTTTGAGGCCTTCGGATGTTCCAGAACGCCGCCACAGCGGCGCACCGCGTCGACCGCGAATAGCGCTAACGCCTTTTCTTCAGGCTTATTATGAGCGAAATGTGCCAACTGACCCCATTGCGCGCATGGGGGATGGACGACTACCGGCGCAGAGCCATCGTAGCCGCGCGCATCGCGGAGTTTGTCCCACGCGTCGACGCGCGGCAGCGTTTTATAGATGCTATCCGTCCGGACAAATAACGCGGCGACCTTTCTAAGCGGCTTAATGCGGGCCATACATGCTCGTTTCGTTCGGATTGGTCCACCCGTGCGGGTTCGCAAGGCTTAACCCATCACGTACAGTTATTGCCACGGGTCCAAGGGAAGACGGAAGATCGACTCGGACTATGCGCCAAGTTTCAAGGCGCGTCGCAACCTGTCCGACCAGCGCTTTGATTCCGGTAATTTGCGGTCCACGGCATTCGTCGTAGGCGTTGCATTCGCCGGTAATTTCGGTCCAGAGCGCAATCGTCGTGCGGCGGCCGGCTTCGATGCCGCCGACGCTTGCAATGTACCCAGCCCAATCTCCCGCATCGGCTGGCAGGCGAGCGCGTTCAATCGGTGCCACATCGACAAGAGGTCGGGACAGTCCAGTACTTCCGCGATCGCCAGATTCGGCACCCCGTCCACTTTGATGTGACCTATCTCGAATCCGCCGCAGTTCACGGTAAAGAGTGACCGGAGGTCCGCCGATTTGCTGAAATTGCCTAATGCCGTGTAGCGACGCCCAAGCTCGGACTCTCGCAACTGTAGTTGTTGCATTCGCCTCTGATCGTACAGATTTTCCCTCCGTACCCAGAGGTACTTCGTCGTCGTCCAGTTGTCCGGATCTTTGACCACTATCCGCCGCCACAATTTTGGATTGCGCCTCAAAATCTTCTCCTACTTCGTAACCGTCGATGTTTTTTGCGACATATTTAGAGATGTAGCCAGTCGCCGAGCCTTGAGCATAATCGATGGATTTGAATTTAACTCGGTGATGTGCAGCTCCCGGCTCACCGCCACACTCGGACAGCCAATGCTCTCGGAGCACTGTTCGCAGTGGCCCGATATTACCCGGTGACGCAAACAGCACCATATGCCAGTGTGGGGTTCCATCGTGATGAGGCTCCGCAACTCGAAATCCGTAGATGAGGATATTCTTTCGCTTTAACTGAGAACGTGACCTGGCCCACATTTTCGACAACCAGGCTTGCGCATCGCGGACCGAATGCCCCTTAAAATTCGGGTTCACGCCGCCGTCCGCGTTCACCGAATGGTACTCGCTGGGACAGGTCAGCGTCCAAAAGTCAGCCGCATCGCCGCGCTCGCGCGCAATCGCCTCGAACCCTGACATGCGCGTCATCAGCTCGGCGCGGCGGATGGCCGGATTGCTCACGGACCGTTGACTCACCTCGAATAAGTTCAATTGCTCGCCCGTCGATGATTGCACCGCATGGGATTTCAAGTATTCGAGCTGCGCGCGCATCTTCGACTTGAACCAGAGCAGCGCCAGGTCCGTGCAGTAGAGCATCGAGCGCCGTTCGATGAAGCCGATTTCTCTGAGGCAGCTCTCCGCGGCACGCGTCTGACCCACCTCGATCAAACGCCGCCATACCTTCGGTTCATAACAGCGATTCGCAAGCGTCTGCGGGGTTGAGTCGCGATTGCCGGCCGGCATGGGCAAGGATTGGAACATCGCCAATCGCTCGATGAGGTCATAGGTTTTTTCTTTGCGGGACAACGTCGCCATGCGCTCGGCTTGCGTGCGCGTGCGTTCGCGATCGAAGGCGACCGGGAGCTTGTGAGCGACTAATCGCGCCGCGGTGCGCTTAAGCCAATCGGGCGCGGACTCGGCCGACTCGCCCAACCACTGCAGCGGCCCGCGGCGCTCGAATTCTCGCAGCACATGCTCACGCACGAACCCCGGCATCTTGTCGACGGCCGGCGCGATGCGCTGGTGAATCAGCGTATCGGGACCGTCTTTCAGCGTCATCCGCAGACGCGATTCGGGCGGGCAGTAGAGCCCGAAACCTACTGCCATTCGCGGTCAGCGTCGGACACCGGCGGCGCCGGCTTCACATCGACCGCGATCGGATGATCGATATCGAGGTAGCCCGCGGCGGCTTGATGGTCCCAAAATCCGTAAGGCTTATTGTCGTAGCGGCCGAGCGCGTGATGC
>Ga0209447_10000116_pt1 | contig 19401 bp, 14 predicted proteins | sample BogFormECP04_OM3_FD_188243 | JGI IMG/M metagenome (GOLD analysis project Ga0209447, IMG submission 188243) | Bog forest soil microbial communities from Calvert Island, British Columbia, Canada - ECP04_OM3 (SPAdes) (version 2) | ecosystem: Environmental > Aquatic > Freshwater > Wetlands > Bog ... | reverse complement strand
CTCGCCAAGAAGCCGATGGCGCAACAGTCCAGCGAGCCGTCGAATGGCGGCGTCTGCACAGACAGACCGGCGCAAGACAGCCTTTTGTCCGAGGTCGGGGGGATGGCCCCGGCTTTCTGGGCTTCGCATCAGCGCAACAGACTTCTGATGTTGGCCATCGCACTCATCGCGGTCGTGGGAGCGACGGCCTATGCGCAGGTCAGGCTCAACGCCTGGAACCGACCTTTTTACAATGCCCTGACGCGGAAGGACATGCACGCCTTCATCGATCAGCTTGGTGTCTTCGCCGAGCTGGCCGGTGTACTGCTGGTCCTCAACGTCGCGCAGACCTGGCTCAACCTGATCTCCGCGGTGGTGTCGCGCGAAGGTTTGGTGAACGATCTCCTGAATAACTGGCTTTCGCCCCGGCGGGCTTTCCGTCTTTCGAATTCGGGCGCGATGGGCGCAAATCCGGACCAGCGCCTCCAGGCGGACGCACAACATCTCACGGATCTCACGGCGGTCCTGGGCACCGGCCTGCTGCAATCGACGCTGCTTCTGTTGTTATTTATCGGCGTGCTCTGGGGGCTCTCGCGCGGCATGTTTTTGCCGATCGCGGGCTACAGGTTCGCTCCCCCAGGCTATATGGTTTGGTGCGCGCTGCTCTATGCCGGCGCCGCGTCCTATTTGAGTTGGCGCGTCGGCCGCCCGCTGATCACTCTGGACGCCGATCACTATGCTCGGGAGGCGGAACTGCGCTTCGGCCTGGTGAGGGTCAGCGAAGCGATCGAAAGCATTACCCTCTATGGTGGCGAAGCCGACGAGACGAGACGCCTCGATGCGATTTTCGAGACCGTCCTCGAAGTCTCACGGCGCATCGTCGCCGCGGTGACCCGGCTCACATGGGTCACCGCTGGCTACGGCTGGTTTACAATCGTCGCGCCGATCCTGGTGGCAGCGCCCGGCTTTTTCTCTGGCGACATGACCTTCGGCGAGCTGATGATGGTGATCGGCGCTTTCAATCAGGTGCAGACATCGCTTCGCTGGTTTGTCGACAATTTCTCCAGCATTGCGGACTGGCGCGCCACGCTGTTGCGCGTAGCGAGCTTTCGCAAGGCGATTCTGACCATGGACAATCTCGGCCTGACCGCTAGCCGCATCGCCTTCGACGAGGGTGACAGCCCGTCGATCCGTATCGACGATCTCCACGTCGCGACGCCGTCCGGTTGCGTCATGCTAAGCGAGCCGCATTTGGACCTTAGGCCGGGCGAACATATCCTCATTGTAGGTGAACGCGCCGTGGGGAAAACACTGCTCTTCCGCGCGATCGGCGGGCTTTGGCCTTGGGGAAGCGGCCGGATAACTCACCCGGCTCGCCAATCCATCGCGTTCATACCAACCCATGCTTATGTCCCTCCTGGCGTTCTGCGCTCCTCGGTCACCTATCCACACTCCGCGGACGCCTCTAATGATGCGGTGATCGCCAAGGCGCTTGCGGATGTTGGCCTCGACCGCCTCAAGCCCCTGCTCGGCAAGGCGGACAGATGGGACCGGGAGTTGAACGACGATGAGAAGCAGCGCATGGCTTTTGCCCGGGTCATCCTGCAAAGGCCGCGATGGGTGGTGATCGATAACGCGCTCGACCGCGTCGATCCTGTCTCGCGCAGGCGAATTGAGGCGATCTTCACAGGCCCGCTGGTCGATGTCGGCGTCATCAATATCGGCAATGCAGAGAACGATAGCGGCTTCTTTACCCGCACGCTGCGTCTCGCGACGGATCCGAAGGGACTTACCTTCAGGCCGGCTGACGCGGCTGGAGCGCTGAAGCGCGAGAAGTAGCTCTCTGACGAACGTCCGCTCGACCGGTTCTGTTTCACTCTTGGTGCTCGACCACTTGAACAAGTCGCTCAATCGTGCGTTCGGCGAAGTGCTTGGCGTCCTCATGAATCCGTCGATCGGGATTGGCGCCGATCTCGCGGGCATGCGACAGACGAAAGGCGCGCAGCGGCGATAGCCATTCGGCCGGGAGATCCTCGACAAGGCTCTCGCGCAAAACGAGCTTCGATTTCTGAATGAGCCACATCTGCGCGACGTTGAGCGCGGCAGGAAGCTCGGCGAAGACGATCAACTTCTGAACGAACTCGGGGAAGGTTCTTGTGCGCAAGCGCGTCGTAGAAAGGATCGTGCCCGTTGAGCCGGACCGTCGCATGGGCGGTCGCGCCGACGATCGCTATCAGGCCGACGCCCAAAAGGAAGAGCGTGTCGCGCCGCCGTGACGCCAAAAGCGCCGCGATCATACCCTAACCTGGGAGAAAAACCTCGTCCGAACCAACCGCAGTTCCACTGCTGTTCGTCCATCGAATCTATCCGATCGCTTCGGCCTCGAGCGGCAGCGAAGGCTTGGCTCCCTGGATTGTCGGCACCGAAAACCTGGACCGATCGTGCCGCCGAAATTTGCTCTATTAAGAGGCTGTCTCGAAACTCCAGATTGGGTCTTGAACCTCGGCAAATCGATGTAATCTAAGGAGAAATTCCTTTGAAGCACATGACGCGTCCACCTCGGATGGCCCTGGCCTCGCGTTTGCCTGGGTGGGGAAGACGGTCGCGGACCAGTCGGCTTATCTCTCATACATCGATGTCCACTGGCGTTTACGTTGAGACGAATCGACCTCGAACATCGGCCACGCGCCGTCTGAATTCGGGGCCGCCTAGATATGCCCTCCCGCGGACTTAACGGACGCGTCGCAAGTCGAACTACGGCGTTCGCGCTGGGGCGAAGTCGCCTTCAACGCCGCGCAAGAGCCCTTTCTCCATGACGGTTGGCGTCAGCGTTATGGGCGCTGAGCAGAAAGAGTATCGGCACTATCGAGGAGGTACTTATCGATCATGACGGCAGCGCTCAGACCGTCGTTATCGGCGTTGGCGGCTTCCTTGGCATTGGCGAGAAGGCCGTGGCTGTTCCGTTCAAGAGGATGCATTGGCTCGAATGGTTACCGAGACCGCGCCGATGACAGCGCCTCCCGCCACCGGCGGCACAGCCGCCCCGGCGACCATCAAAACCGATCCTGCCGCTACGGAGGCGAGCCAGGGTTATCCGGATGTGGCAGTACTCGATATTGAAGGAGCAATTGCAGAACGCGCCGGACTTCCATTATGCGCCAGCCCCGGCGCGGCCCGATGTAGGGACGCAAACCGCGCCTAATATGAGTACGTGAGAAATACTCCCAGCAGCAGTGCGACGACAACGATTCCAAGAACCCACGCCGGCGCATTGCTCGCACCTGCGTCCGAATAACCATATCCGGGCCGCAAGTTATGTTCTCTGTCAAAGTCTGTCATTGGATGTACTCCTTTGACCTAATCTCCTCCGCGATCTCCTTCCGGTACGGGTCGTAGTGGGAGGGAGGGGTAGCCGTCGCGTCAATCGCGCCGGACCGACGTCAGCATATCCAGATTGTTGGGGAGAACGCGATCGAGGTACGCTTCAGAACAGGTCTCCCAAGCGATAGTCTGTATCGAATACCGCGAATCACGCATGGTGTTTGCTGCGGGGGCACGATGCCGTTACTGACCATACGACACGTAACGACCTATCACTACCGGCGGCCGGTCGCCTTTGGCGAGCACCGCTTGATGCTCCGTCCGCGCGATTCCCACACCCAAAAAGTCATCGAGGCGAACCTCCAAATTAGCCCGAAGCCGACGAGCCTGCGCTTTATTCAGGACGCTTTCGGCAATCACGTTGGGATCGCTCGGTTTTCGGGTCGCGCAAAGGATCTGTGCTTCGACAGCACCGTACGCATCGAGCATGAGCCGCGGGACGCCGCGGACTACGATCTCGAGGACGTCCCAAGGATCTTTCCTATCCAATATAGCGCCGAGGAAGTGCCGGACCTCGCTCACTGCATTGAACGCCGTCAGCCCGACCTGCGAAACGAGGTGACTCGCTGGGCCCATCAATTCCTGGCCCCGAGTGGGTCGACCGGCGCTTTCGAGCTTCTCACCCGGCTCTCGCTCGGCATCAATCAGAGCCTTCTCTACCGACGGCGGGAAGCGAAGGGAATCCAGCCGCCCGGGGAGACGCTCGAGCTCGGTCATGGCAGTTGCCGCGATTTTGCCGTGCTGATGATCGAGTCGGCGCGCGCGTTGGGTTTCGCCGCGCGCTTCGCGTCCGGATATCTCGCTGTTGCGCTCGCCGATCCGGAAGAGCCCGCGAGCGGCTCAGCTGGTGGATCGACGCATGCCTGGGCGCAAATCTACTTAACGGGCGTCGGTTGGATCGATTTCGATCCCACCCGCGCCAGCGTCGGCACGATCGGTCTTGTCGCCGTTGCGGTCGTGCGCGATCCCCGTCACGCGATCCCGCTCCATGGCACCTATATTGGACTCCCGTCGGACTTTCTTGCCATGGAGGTGCACGTGCGCGTCGCGTCCGCCAGGCCCGTTGCGCTCGATGGAATTCCGCAACGTCCCACGCGCCGACAATCCGGCCGATCAGTCTGACCGATGGCGGTCGCCGACAACTGCTTTGCTGGAACAACTCGGCAAACAAAGGCTGGGAGCCGATGTTTGCAGGAATGTCGATGATCTCCACCCTTTCGGACCGCATCTGCTGAAATCGTTTCGCGTCTGGACCTACGAAGTTTTTGAGTTGCCGACGACCTAGCCCGACACTGCAATCTCGAGCGAGCCGAGCGCCTCTATTTCAATGGGGACGGAGTCGCCAGCATCGGGCTATTTGGTTTCGACAAGGCTTCCCAGAAACACGAACGCGCGGAAACATGCCGCCGTCGCCGCGACCGACCTCCCGACTGTTGATGAGCATGCGGCCCGTGAGCCCCGCGAGATCGAGTGGTCGCCAATCCCTGACCGGCTCGCCGAGAACGCACCCGGAATTGAAGAAATTTGTCCGCGATCAGTTTGGCGCGCCCAGCGAACGACAGTTCTGGTGGCGATCGTATTCCGGCCATCACGGAATCGACGTAGGACGCGATCCCGTCGCGGGTGAACGGGGCATCCTCAGGCGCAACATCGCGGGATAGCGCTACTGCGATTTCGCGTTCGACGCCGTGTCGGCTAATCACCGGCGCGATTTCCTCTCCAGGCAGCGAAAGCGAGGCCCGTGCGCTTCAGGCGGAGGTCAACCAAATCCCAAATCCATCAACTCCTGCCCGTCTTTCTCGACGGCGACATCCTTGAAAAACAGGGCAAGAAGATCGAGGGCCTATCAGCAGGATTTGTTCGAACACGAATACTCAACTTCGACGCGTTCCCCCATGAAGAGACCCGAACAAATTGTTCCAGCTTGCCGTCATTTTCGCCCATAATAACGCGACGATGACCCTGTGGCCCATGAGCTGATGGTTGCCGGGTCGCCTCATGGATCTTTGCGAGACTGGTTTCCTCGAAGTAGCCGTCGACCCAGAATGAATCGGCATCGACGACGGTGATTAACTTGGTTCCCACCGTGGCGTAGTGGCCGAGCCGCGCCAGCAAGTTGGTAACGTAGCCGTTTACCGGGGAGCGAATCACGGTCCTTTCTAGGTTTAGCTGCGCCTTCGCGATGGCGGCTCGGTCCAAGGCGACGGTCGCTTCGCCCTGACCCAGCGCGCGCTTTTCGTTTGCTGGTAAGCGTCTGTGGAGGCCCAGCCCTGCCTTGCGAGGGTGCTCTGTCGGCCTCCCGTTCGCGCCGCTCCCGCTGCCGCTAGTCGGAATCGCCGGGCTGCAGCACAACGTCGAGGAGCAGATGCGATTGGTCGAAGGCGCCTTTCGACAGGCGTTTCAGGAGCAGCGCCGCGCCCTGCTTCCCCATTTCATAGGCGGGCGATCGGATCGTAGTGAGTCGCGGGCGCACGTACTGCGCGAAATCGAAGCCGTTGAAACCCGTCACCTTCAAGTCCTGCGGTATCGCGAGATGCCGGTCGAGCGCCCAGGCCAAGGCGGCGATCGCCATCTGATCGTTGCCGCCCATGAAGACATCCGGCAACCCCTCCCGATCGACATATCGACCAATCGCCAACTGGGTATCCCCCATGCCTTCGCTGCCACAGACGACGATCTCCAACCGCACTTCGGCGCGGCAGGCTTTCACGATGCCGTGGATGGCGTCCTGTCGCTCCGCCATCGCGGGCCAATGCTGCGACGGCGTTAGAAAGACCAGATGGCGCCCCCCGCGCTCGATCGCGCGCGTTGCGATAAACTCGCCGGCTCGACGATCGTCCTGACGCACGGAGAGAGCGTCGGGAAGGAAGCCCGGCGCGTCGTCCTGGAAGATGAGAATGGGCTGCCCGGTCTCCTTCAGTCGAAGATAGAGGCGCCGCCGCTCCGCCGCCGCCCCGGACGGGATCACGCACAGCGCGTCGGTCTGATCCCGCCGAAGCAGATGGGCGTCGTCGATGGCGGCCAACCGGATCCCCGCCAACAGCAGGCCGAAGCCGTTGACGCTGAGATAGTTTGAAAAGCCCGCGAGGATATTGGTGTTCATCGGGTCGGCGAGGAACCGGGGAGAATCATCGACGATGATCAGTCCGATCGCTCGCCTCTGGGCGAGCCTCAAGCTGCGCGCGCCTTCGTCGGGTCGATAGTTCAGTTCGCGCATCACGGCTTCGACGCGGTCCCGCGTGGGCGCCGACATCAACTCGAGCCGACCGTTCGCCACATTGGACGCGGTCGTCACGGAAACATGGGCCGCCGCGGCAATATCCGTCAGCGTCACGCGCGCCTTCCGTCCAGCCATGCTTGCGCTTTCCTCCGGGTTGCTACTCAAGGCCTCGACGTTTGCCCCGAACGCAGGCGCGCCGTCGCAGCCTCGTCGATTGCGAGATCTTCGGAAAGCGCGACGCCGTAAATCATCTCGGCGCGGCTACGGCTTATCCAGCCTTCGCGCACGTCGTCGATCACCAGAGCCGGCGAACGTTCGAGTGGCGAGCCGTAGCCGCCGCCGCCGCAACTGATCGAGACCATTGCCTCGCCGGGAGCGACTACCACTTCCGCGCATCCCGGTTGCGGTTCGAGCGCGCCATCGCGTCGCTCGAGAAACTGCGACGACGGTCCGCCGCTTAGGCCTCCGCGCACGCCCTTGGCCGGATTGTGGTTGCCGTCGCTGACATAGGCGACAGTCATTTCGCATCCGAGCGGAGAAAATCTGGAATAGGCGCCGAGCGCGCCCCGGAAGCGTCCGGCGCCCTCCGTATCCGGAATCAGACGACGGGCATGGACCAGGATGGGGTGCCGGAGCTCGTCGATCTCGATCGAATCCTGGTAGCACATGCCGGCGTTGCCGACATGCATGATGGTCAACCAGCCGTCAGTGCTCGGCGTGCCCGCTCCTCCGGTGCAGCCGAGATAAACCTCGTTGACGAAAGGCCGGCCGTCGTGGACGCCCGATATGACGCCGGAGGAAGCGGGGATGCAGGCGCCCGCCTCCGCCATGCCGAGCCCGTCGGCGAGTTCCGCTAGCGCGCATTGCACGGGATTGGCGACCCGGTCCGCGAGATTGGTCGTCGCCACCGAGCAGGAAGTCGGATGCCGCGGGATGCCGACCGCGCAATTTTCGCGAAGGTGGACGCGGATGCGGCGAAAGCTGCCCTCGTTCTTGGGCACCGTGTGGTCGATCGAATTGAAAATCCCCACCATCGGCGCCGACCGGGCGCAAGCCTCCGAGAGGTTCAAACCGTTGGCCATGCAGTCGGGATTGTCCCTGAGATCGACATCGATTAGAGCAGCCTCGGGATCGACCTCGACCGTCACCTTGATCTCGACTCCATCGATGGCGGTGCCGGGGAATGGATCGTGTCGGCTCGATCTCGTCAGGCGTCCCTTCGGCATGGATCGGATCACGGCCGACATCCGCTCCTCGCTATAGTCGAACCATTCGCGGACATAGGCCTCCAGCGTCGTCCAGCCCAACTCGCGCCCCAGCGCCAGCAGCTCGCGCTCGCCGACGCGCGCCGAACCGAGCGTTGCGAGATAGTCGCCCCACCATTGCTCGGGGACCCGTATGCGCATCTGGCACAACCGGACGAAGTCCATCTCGTGCTCGAAATTCGACTGGATCTTGACCGCCGGAAAAATCAGCGCGCCCTCGGCGTAGACGTCCTTGGCCGCGCCCATATAGGTGGTCGGCAGCGCATTGCCGCAATCGGCCTGGTGGCCTTTCGCGAGCACCGTAAAGCGGTGGACCCCGTCGTCGTCGATCACCGGAACAAGGATGCTGTGATCGGCCGGATGGGTACAGCCGTGATAAGGCGAATTGTGCAGGAAGGCATCGCCACGCCGCAACGTCTTGTGGTTTTCCACCATGGTCCGGCACATGATTTCCGGTCCGCGCAACGTGTGGATCGGCAGACTGTCCGCCGCCGTCAACAGTTCGTGTCGAGCGGTCAGGATGACGCAACTGAAATCGCGGGCTATGGTCAGAATGCCGGACCGGCCAGTCCTGTGAAGCGTATTCGCCATCTTTCGCGCGATCCCTTCGAATCTCGCTGTCAATACCGCGAGCTGGATTCCGTTCATTGCGCTGGGATTGGAGCCCGTCATCGTCCTCTCCTATTCGCCGACGTCGATGATCAGCGCCCCTGTGGCGTCTCTACGAGCGCGGGCTCCCGGATCGATCACGATCGACGTGAAGCTGGATTCGACGATCGCAGGTCCTTCGAGGACGTCGCCATCTGAAAGCTTTTCGAAGCCTTGGACTTTGGCGTCGATCCATCCCGTCGCGCCAAAATAGACGCGCCGATCGGCGAATTCCCCCTCTGTCGGGGCCGCTCGAATTCGACCGGCGCGAGGTGAACCAATTTGACAATGGATCGTCGCGCTCCAACCGACAGTCTCGATCGGAGAATGCGGATCGCTGACGGCGAAGATTTCTTGATGCGAGTTGTGGAAATCGTCCAACAGATCATCGATGTCGGTGCTGACGCCGAACCGGTGTTTGCGCAAAGGCACCTCGATCTCCCAGGCCTGATCGGGGTAGCGCGCCTCCGCACTCCACTCGATGGCGACAAATTTGGCGTCGGGACCGGTCGTCTGCTCGAAAGCGCGGCAACGCTGCTCGAGAGCGTCGAGGGTCGAGTTCACCCCCGCTACGTCGAATGACTTGCTGGTCGTATGAAACATGGCCTGGTGATGTACGGTCAGATCGGAGATGAGAGCTCCGGCGGCCGCAAGGGCGGCGGCGGTCTCAGGCACGATGACGGTCCTGCAGCCGAGGCGGCGGCCGATCGCGACGCAATTGAGGCCCGCCGCGCCGCCGCCGGCTACGTAGATCGCCTGGGTCGGGTCGATGCCCTGATTGAGCGTGATGTCCATGATCGCCTGCACCATGTGCTCATTGGCGAGTTCCAGCATGGCCGCCGCGGCGGCTTCGACGCCCAGCCCCATCTTGTCGCCGATCTCGCGTCGGATCGCCGCCTCGGCGGCATCTCGATCGAGCCGCATCCGGCCACCGAGGAAATGCGCCGGATCGATGTAGCCGAGCACGACCGCCGCGTCAGTGATGGTGGGGCGAAGGCCGCCGCGTCCGTAAGCGGCCGGACCCGGAGCGGCGCCGGCGCTGATCGGTCCGACATGGAGCAGACCGCCCGCGTCCACCCAGGCGATCGAGCCGCCGCCGGCTCCGATGCTCTTCGTTTCGACCGAGGGCATGCCGGTCATGTGGCTGGCGAATGGCCGGCCGAGCCAAGTTTCGCGCGTTCGGGGAATGCGGCCCTTCCGGACGACCGAGACGTCGAACGTCGTGCCGCCCGCGTCTCCGACGATCAGCATCTCGGTTTCGCCAGTAGGACTGTAAGCTTTCGCGCCGACCGGCGCCATGCTGGGGCCCGAGTTTATCAGGTGCACGGGCGCGTCGGCGACATCGGCCGCGTCCATCACGCCGCCCTGCGAAGTCACGACGAGCAGGCGGCCATTGAAACCGGCATTGCGCAGCCGGACGTCGAGCCCGCGCATGTAGGCGCCCATGATTGGTTTCAAGGAAGCGTCGAGCGCAGTCGACATGGCGCGGCGGTATTCGCGAATGGACGGGTTGATTCGATGCGAGAGCGTGTAGGGAACGCCCGGCAAATGACGTTCGATCAGCGATCCGATCGCGAGTTCGTGCTTCGGATTGACGACCGACCACAACAGGCAGACGGCGATGGCCTCTATCCCCGACGCCGCTACGCGGTCGAGCGCCGCGACGACCTGCGCCTCGTCGAGCGGATCGAGCTCCGATCCATCGCGAAGGATCCGTTCCGCGATTTCGAAGGTCAGCGCTTTCGGCACGAAGGGCGCGGGGTACGGCACCGTAAAATTAAAAGCGTCTTGGCGACCGCCCTCTCGGAAAACCAACGTATCGGGATGACCAGCGGTGGTCAGAAACGCTGTTCGCGCTGTTCGCCCGGTGACGATCGCATTGATCGCATGCGTAGTGCCGTGGACCAGGATCTCGCCGTGGCCGAGATAGTCCGAAAGCGAAATGCCGGACGCATCCGCTGCGACCTGAACCACGTCGATCACCCCAGCGACCGGATCAGCCGGCGTGGTCGCCGCTTTGTGCATTTCGATGCCGCCGTCGAGATTGCCGACAATCAGGTCGGTAAAGGTGCCGCCGGTGTCGACCGCAAAACGCAATCGGCCTAGTGCGCTGCTCAACTGTGGGTCTTTCGGCGAATGTTTCCCTGATGATCGATCACGCTCTCGTCTATCAGTGATCGTTCCAGATCGGAGTTTCGCGTGGCGCCGTATGGTGCGGCTCGGCTACTCATAATACCCCGTATTTCTCGTAAACCTCTGACAGCAATCTACCGGCGCGGAGTTCGTCGCGAGTGCGGTTTTCGCGTGACGCCTTGTCGATCGAACGGGCGAATACTTCCTCCGCGATGGCTTGCGGGATCACCACGACGCCGTCGACGTCGCCGAAGACCGTGTCGCCTGTCGACACTCGCACTCCCGCGCATTCGACAGGCCGGTCCATTTCGATCATCCGACAGCGCCCCTTGCTATCGAGTGGGCCGATGCCGCCACTGAAAACCGGAAACTTCGCTGCGCGAATGTGACGGACGTCGCGCACCAGTCCGTCTGTAACGCATCCGGCGGCCCCGCGCGCGATCGCAGCGGTCGTCAACAGCTCGCCCCATGGCGCCATTCGGTCGGTCGGACCATCGCAAGCGATCACCGGCACGTCCCCGGCTTTCAGATCGTCGAGAAGTCGAATTTCCAGCTCGTAGGGATTCTCGTCTGGGAGCACGGAAAAGGCGTTGGCGTAAAGACCCGTGCGGGCGAGGCCGACGAACGAGAGCGCATCATCCAGCGGTCTCACGAAAGGGCGCAACGCCTGGTTCGAATATCCCATTTCGTCCAAAATGTCGGAAAGGACGGCGGTATAAACCGTTTGCAGCAGCTCTGCTGAATCCATCGTCGAAGCCCTCCCGCCGGCCATTTCATGAAACGATACAGTTGACGCATTTTGCCTGTCAAGGCTCTACACAGCGAGCCCGTAGCCAGCCAATCCTCGTTCGAACAAATCGCCCCAAGCGAACTTTCTGTAACGCTTCAATAAACATCTTGACGAAGTCGCGAGCGATGCCGCATTCTTTGGGCCGTTGGACGGGGCTATCGCAGGGTGGCCGCATAAAAACACGATTGCGGGGCCGGCGACGCGACAATCAGAAGCGAGGGAGATGTGACCATGTCTGCGAAGAAAATGCGCGGCTACAGCCGCCGTCGATTTCTCAATCTGTTCGGTGGTTCGATCGCTGTTCCCTTCGTTCTCGGCGCCCTTTCGTCTCGGGCGGCTGGGCTGGCCGGCAAGCTCGTGATGATCAAAGGGCCGCACTCCGCCGACGAGGCGAAATTCGAAGCGGAAATCATAGCCGATTTCAAAAAAGGCAATCCGGGCGTCGACGTCGAGTTCACAACCTATGACTGGGCCAATATGAACGCCCAACTGACGGCTGGATTTGCTTCGGGATCGCCCCCGGACGTGCAGTATCTCGTGGATCTCATCTATCCCGCCTACGCCGAGCGCGGCGTTCTGCAGGACATGACGACTTGGGTGAACGATCCCGCCTGGAAATCCGAACGGGATGCGATTGCGCCGTTCGCCTGGAGCTTGGCGAAATCCTCCAAAGGCATCTGGGGAGTGCCGGTGCTAGGCGCCGTCTACAACATCTTTGTAAACCTCGATCTGTTGAACGCCGCGGGCGTCGCGGGGACTTGGCAGAAGTCCTACGCCGACATGATGGCGGCGGCGAAAGCGACGACCAAGGGAGATACGTTCGGCGTCTCGCTACGGACGCGGGTGTCCGATTTCGCATTCTGGGACTGGTTCCCCTACATTCATAACGCAGGCGCCGACATCCTCAACAAGGATTGGAGCGGCCACGGTCTCGCGGGCGGCGAGGACGCGATGCAGTTCCTGATCGACCTGCACAAGGCGAAGGTCACTCCGCCGGTCGGCAGCGTCGACTGGCAGGGCCAATTCGATCTCTTCAAGGCGGGAAAAATCGCGATTTATCACGGTGAGACGCCCCAGATCAACGAGCTTCTCGCCAGTCCGCCGCCCTTCAAATGGGACGTGGCGTATGCCCCGCCGGGACCAAAGGGCCAAACGGTCATGGGCAACTTCGGAATTCTGTCCATCGCCGCGGCGAGCAAGAACAAGGATGCGGCCTGGGCCTTCATAAAACACTGGGCGTCGGGCCCGGAAGTCGGCCGCTTCGCCGGCGAAGTGAACCTGCAAGTGGTCCGCACCGATATCGTCAATCAGCTCTATGGCGACAAACCGCAGATGCAGAAGATTCAGAAGGAGTTCGTGCCGCGCGTGAAAGGTGTGCAACCGCATCCGAAAATTCTCACGATGCTCCAGCAGATTTGGCCCGTGGCGGAAGACAGTTATCTCGGCAATTTGACCGGCAATGACGCCATCGCGCAAATGGGCGAGATCATCAACAGGCTGGTCTGAGACGTCGCGCAACCCGGCGAGCGGCGCGGGCGGCAGGCTCGCGCCGCGGTTAAACGACTTGGTAGGGGCGCGAGTTTCGTGGCCGCGACGCCGTCTCAATTTTCGGCAATCGAACATCAAACGCGCCGCGCAAGCGCGGCGTTGCGGCGCGACCTGACGGCTTACGCGTTTCTCGCGCCCATTCTGCTCTTTTTCATCGTCTTCATGGCGCTCCCTGTCGTCTGGCTGTTCTATCTCAGCTTTCAGAACGACGGTATCCTGGCCCCCGCGCGCTTCGCCGGACTGGACAATTGGCGGCGAACTTTCGCCGATCGCCTCGTTCTAAAATGTATCGGAAACACGCTCTATTATTGCCTCATCGCCATTCCGACCGTTTTCGTTTTGGGGATGATCGTTGCGCTTTCACTCGAGACGATCCGGCGCGGCGCCGCCATTCTCCGCGTCATCATTTACTTCCCGACACTGCAGGCCTCGCTCATCGTGGCTCTCATATGGACATTCATGATCCATCCCGATTTCGGTCTGCTGAATATCGTTATTCGGGCGGCAACCGGAGTTAAAATGAACTTTCTCGGCAACCCGGCCTCCGCCATGCCGACTATCGCGATGATCGAGGTTTGGAAAGGCTTGGGTTTCTGGGCGATTCTTTTTCTGTCGGGATTGCTGGCGTTGCCGCTCGATCTCTATCATGCGGCTGAACTCGACGGCGCCGGACCGGTGCGTCGCTTCTTCAGCCTCACTTTGCCGCTGATGAAGCCCACATTTTATTTCGCCGTAATATTTGCGACCATCGTCAATTTGCAGCTGTTCGACTCGGTGTTCGTTCTCACCGACGGCGGCCCGGTGAATTCGACCGCGACGATCGCATGGTATATCTACCGGAGTCTCTTCACATTTTCTGACCCTGGGTTCGGGGCGACGCTCTCCTTCGTGCTGGTGATAGTCGTGGTGTCGCTGACCGCGTTGCAGAGCTGGTTGATGAGAGCGCGCGTCTGATGCCTGGACGTCCGTCTCGACTCGCGCTCGAGCCCTCAGCCGCCGCGAGATGGCTCGCCGCGCTCGTGTTGATCGTCACCGCGATCATTTCGCTGGCGCCGTTCTTCTACGTTGTTTCGACGAGCTTCAAGGAAACGCGTTCGCTCTTCACCTATCCGCCCCACTGGTTCCCGGATCCGATCTATTTCGGGAATTACCTGGCGTTGTTCGAAAAGCATCCGTTCGGTTGGTGGCTCGCCAATACGCTTCTCGTCTCCTCGGTCGTGACCGTTTTGAAATTCTTCATCGACGGCATGGCCGCCTACGCGCTCGCAAAGCTCGATTTCAGGGGCAAGCGCCTCGTCGTCACAGCACTTCTCGTTTCGGTTGCGATTCCGTTGGCGGCGCTTCTCATACCGCTTTTTCTGATCGTCCGGTCGCTGGGAATTATCGACACCAGAATTGCGCTGATCCTGCCGCCGCTCGCCAATCCGCTCGGCGTCTTCATGATCCGCGCATTCATTGCAGGCGTGCCCGACGAGTTGATCCAGTCGGCCCGGATGGATGGGGCCGGCGAATTTGAAATTCTGCGGCGCGTGGTGGTTCCGCTGATTCGGCCCGGACTCGTCGTGCATGCGACCTTTATTTTCTCCAACCAGTACACTAGTTTTCTTTGGCCGCTGGTCGCGGTGCGCGATACCCAGAAGCAGGTGATTACCGTCGGTATTTCGAGTCTGAGGGCGATCTTTACCGTCGATTGGGGACTGATCAGCGCCGCCAGTCTGATCGCCGCCATTCCTCTCACGGTCATCTTCATCTTGTTTCAGCGGGCTTTCTTTCAGCAAAGTCTCGCGGGGGCTCTAAAGGAATGAGCACAGCCGATCGCTTCGCCGATGCCGTCTGCATCGAGATCGTGAACATCTCCAAGAGCTTTGGCGCGACAGAGGTGCTCAAAAGCTTGTCGCTCACGGCTTTTCGCGGCGAATTTGTCGCTCTGCTCGGTCCGTCCGGGTGCGGCAAGAGCACCATTTTGCGTATAATCGCGGGAATCGAGACCTGCGACGAGGGCGAGATCGTCATTGAAGGGCAAGTCGCGAATTATTTGCGGCCGTCGGCGCGCAACGTAGCCATGGTTTTCCAATCTTACGCGCTGTATCCGCATTTGACGGTGAGAGAGAACATCGCCTTTCCGCTCACCACGAGGCAGGGACGAGGGCTCGATAGGGCGACGATCTCCGTTCGGGTCTCTCAGGCGGCGGAGTTGGTAGATCTTTCGGACAAACTGGAGCACTTGCCCTCCCAGCTTTCCGGCGGACAGCGTCAGCGCGTCGCCCTGGCGAGGTCGATCGTGCGGCATCCCGTCGCTTTTCTGATGGATGAACCGCTTTCCAATCTCGATGCTCTGCTGCGCCACGAAATGCGACGGTCGCTGATCGACCTGCATCGGCGGGTCGGCCGGACCACACTCTATGTGACGCATGATCAGTTCGAAGCCATGACCATGGCAGACCGGATCGTAGTGATGGATCATGGCCGCATCCAGCAAGTGGGATCGCCGCACGAGGTGTTCGAGCAGCCCGCAAACCGGTTCGTAGCCGGTTTCATCGGTCTTCCCTCCATGAATATGCTGGAGGGTCGGATCGAGAGCGGCCGTTTCGTCAGCCGTCAGGGTCTGCGGATCCCCCTTGCGGCCGGCGCCTTCAGCGCCGACGAAGGTGAACCTGTCGCCCTAGGCCTTCGTCCCACGGATCTTTCGATCGGACCCGTGCGGGAGGGGGAAGCTGCGATCGTCGGCCAGGCGTCGCGGATCGAATATGGCGGCACCGACATCTTTGTCGATCTCACGCTCAGCGGGTCCGACGGCGTTCGCATGCGCGTGGCTACCGAAAATGCGATCAGAACCGGCGAGAAGATCGAGGCGAGAATCCGGTTGCGGGCGCTTCATCTTTTTGCAGCTGATGGCCGTTCGTTGAGGGTTCCAACTGGAGGCTGAGGTGAAGCTCACAGGATACAGCGATGTCTGGTCCGTCCGTCCCGGCGAGAGCGTCGGCTTCCACGTCCATAGCGAGGCAGAACGTGTAGACGCACAACTGGTGCGCCTGTTGCATGGCGACGAAAATCCACGCGGCCCAGGATTTCGAGAACGCGAGATCGCTTCCAGCACCGATGGATGTCACAAAGCGACGCCACAGCAAATCTACCGCGGTTCGTTTGCGCTGCTCGAAGCGGAGAGGCCGCTGCTCGAGGGACGCGACTTCAAGCTCGGTCTCTGGATTTGGGCGACGCTACCCCGCGCCGGCTTACAGGGACTGGTCTCCTGGCGGGACAAGGATACGCAAGGCGGCCTGGCCCTGGTCCTCGATGAAATGGGGCGCGTGGCCGCCCGAATGGGGGATCGTGAACTGATTCGCAGCCGCGAGGCGCTGTCTCCCCGCGCGTGGGTTCATATCCAACTCGAAGCGCGTGACGGGCGGGCTTTTCTCTCCGTTGTTCCGCGTGATTTTTCGCCTCGCCATGCCTTGCCGGACAGTTCCGAGGCGCCCTTGCCGAGAAGCGACGCTCCCATTTTTGGGCCGCGACTCGTCATCTCCGCCGCGGAGGTCGAGTCAATCGATCTACGATTGAGGCCGCTTGGTTGTTTCAACGGAAAGATCGCCCGGCTCCGGCTTTGCGTGGGATCGGAGTTGCGATGTGCGCTCGACTTCTCGTTCGAACCGGCAGGCCGCAGCCTGATCGATCACGAGCGCGGGCTCGTCGCGCGATGCTACAATCGACCGACCCGAGCGATGACCGGACCGTCCTTTGGCGCGCCGAGCGTAATGCCGGTGCTGCCGACGCATGACGCCGTGCATTTCCATGACGACGACGTCGATGACGTCGGCTGGCCGGAGACCTTCCGCTTCATCGTTCCCGACGATTTGCCGTCCGGCGTCTACGCGATGCGGCTTCGCAGCGGCGAGGCGGAGGATCATCTGCCGTTCATCGTGGCGCCCGCGCGAGGAAGGCCCGACAACCAGTTGGCTCTACTGATGCCGACGATGAGCTATCTCGCCTACGCCAATGAATCTCTCGACGTCGCCGATTCCCTGCGGCTCGCGCCGCTCCAAGATATGAATCTTAACAGGTCGGCCTATGCCTATATCGCAGCGAATGGACTAAAGAGCACCTACGACCTTCATTCCGACGGCAGCGGGATCAGTCACGGTTGCCGCCGACGGCCCATCATGGACTTCCGTCCGAGAGCGCGCTGCCGAACATTTGACGCTCCGCATCAATTCGCGGCGGACCTTCATCTCGTCCATTGGCTCGATGCCAAGGGTTACGAAGTCGACGTCATTTCCGACGACCTGCTTCACGCGGAGGGAGCGAGCCTGCTCGCCCCATATCGGGCGGTCCTTACCGGCACGCATCCCGAATACTGGACCTCGCGCATGCTGGATGCGCGAGATGCATGGTTGGACGAGGGGGGCAGACTTCTTTACGTCGGTGGCAATGGTTTCTACTGGGTGACCGCGGTTGCCGAAGACGAGCCGGAGACTATCGAGATCCGCCGCTATGGCGGCACCGGCACTTGGCAAGGGGAACCGGGCGAAGACCGCCTCGCGCTCACGGGCGAACGCGGCGGGCTCTGGGGCATGTCGGGTCGCCCGCCGCAGGCGCGCCTCGGCGTCGGTTTTTGCGGACAGGGCTTCGATCGCGGCGCGCCGTATCGAAAAACCGATGCCGCGAGCCATCCTCGATGGTCGTGGATTTTTGCGGGCATCGACGAAACGGTGTTCGGCGCCGGCCGTTCCCTCGTTCTCGGCCACGGCGCCGCAGGCTTCGAGATCGACCGGACGGATACTGCCGTCGGCACGCCCGAACATACGGTCGTTCTGGCGACCGCGGACGGGTTCACCGACGCCTACCAGACCGCCAGGGAGCGCGTGACCGCCATCGCCCCCTGGCTTGGAGGCTCGGATCCGCGATCCGGGCTTCGGGCCGACATGACGATAACTCCGGGACCCCACGGCGGGGCGGTTTTCGCCACCGGCTCGATAGCTTTTTCGGCGACGCTGTGCTTCGAGAATTGCGGAAGCGATACGTCGCAGGTTCTCGCGAATGTCCTCGACGGCTTTCTCGGCGACGTCATTCCCGGCAGCTGAAGCCATAACGTGGGTCGCCGACGATCAGGCCGTCACATTCAGACGGAAGGATTATCGGATCAATGGGCGCGATCGCCGGCAAGGCGGTACTATTCCTCGACACCTGCCACGCCAATCGGGCCGTCGCGGCGCGCGGCTTCGTCCGGCAGGCGTGGATGTGGCGAGCCTCGTCAACGACTTCGCTAAGCCGCCCGCTCGCCTTTTTCGCCGGCATCTGGACGCGGACTAACAGGGTGCCCGAACCGTTTCTCTCAGGCCCTCATACGGCGGACGCCCCTCCGTCGACGGCGATATATTGCCCCGTGACGTGACGCGACGCCGCGCTAGCCAGAAATACGGTGACGCCCTTCAGGTCTTCGTCACCGCCCAAGCGTTGGAGCGGCGTGCCCTCCACGACCTTGTCGCCGATGTTGTCGAGTAGGCCCGCGGACATTTTCGACGGGAAGAAACCAGGGCAGATCGCGTTGACGTTAATGCCGTAGCGACCCCACTCCGAGGCAAGCGATCGTGTGAAGTTGATAACCGCCGCCTTCGATGTATTGTAGGCGATCGTGTGAACGCCGGACGACATGCCGCGTAGGCCGGCGATCGAGGCAACGTTGATGATTTTGCCGGTCTTGCGCGGAATCATGCAACGACGGCCGACCTCGCGCGCTAGAAAGAAGGGTGCGGTGACGTTGAGATTCATCACCTTGTGCCAGGCTTCGTCGGGATAGTCCTCAGCGGGCGCGCCCCAGGTCGCGCCTGCATTATTAATGAGAATATCTATGGCGCCAAGCGTCGTGGCGACCTCGTCGACCAGCGCCGGAATGCTGTCGGTTTTCTGTAAGTCCGACACTATAGCGTACGCTTCAACGCCGATTTGAGCGAGATCATCCTTAGCTCTCTTCAACTCATCGGCCTTGCGCGCGCTGATCGCGACCTTGCAACCCATCTCACCGAGCGCTGCGGCCATTTGTAGGCCCAACCCCCGTGAACCACCGGTAACAAGTGCAACCTGATCGTCGAGTTGAAATAGCTGCTTTACGCTCATTGTCATTCCCTTTTCGCTTCCAAGGTAAGCACGCGTCGCCATCCCGACCTCGGTAAAAAGCGGGCAGATCGTGGTACCTATTCAAATCACTCAAACTCGTGTCCACGCAGTTGTTCGCGCTATCGTTGCGCGACGCCGTCGAACGACCGCCCAGGCGCCGACGACAGGTGGCTCCAGGTCCGCGTTGCGGCGGAGCCGTAGAAATTCGGATATCCGGCGATCGCTTCCTCCGCACGTTATTGAGGAGCCGGCGGCTATGGCTAGACCGTTCTCGCGCGATTCAAGCAATCGCGCGGTCGGGGACAAGAGGGCCTGAGGGGGGCTCG
>Ga0209447_10000115_pt1 | contig 19462 bp, 8 predicted proteins | sample BogFormECP04_OM3_FD_188243 | JGI IMG/M metagenome (GOLD analysis project Ga0209447, IMG submission 188243) | Bog forest soil microbial communities from Calvert Island, British Columbia, Canada - ECP04_OM3 (SPAdes) (version 2) | ecosystem: Environmental > Aquatic > Freshwater > Wetlands > Bog ... | reverse complement strand
CATCCTGCTGGCGGACGAACCGACTGGAAACCTGGACTCCAAGAACAGCGAAGCGGTGGTGGATCTGCTTCGTCAACTGCACCGCGAAGGCGCCACGATCTGCATGGTGACGCACGACCCACGCTATGCCAGCATCGCGGACCGCACCATTCACCTGTTCGACGGCCGCATCGTCGAAGAAACTCTAGGCACGCGTACCGCGAGCGTCTAGACGGAATCTGAAAACCTAACGATTACAGCGTCTGGAAAAAGCTTTTCGGCGCAGCGGGACGTGTGTGTCTGGAGGCAATCAGAAATGGAAAGCCTGATTCAAGACCTGAAATACGCGGCGCGCGTGCTGCTGAAGAGTCCGGGCTTCGTACTGATTGCGGTGCTGATGCTCGCGCTGGGTATCGGCGCGAACACCGCGCTTTTTTCGGTGGTCAACGGCGTGCTGCTGCGCCCGTTGCCTTTTCCGCGGCCGAACGAACTGTTCGTCGTCTCCGAGAAGAGCGCGATTTTCGATAACTTTTCGATCTCTTATCCTAATTTTGAGGATTGGCAGCGCAGCAATTCCAGTTTTTCCTCGCTCGTGGCCTATCGCAACGACGATTTCAGCGTCACCGGCAGCGGGGAAGCGGAGCGTGTGCGCGCGGGAATGGTTTCCGCCGGCTTTTTCGAGACGCTGGGCGTGAACCCCACTCGCGGCCGTTTGTTTACCGCAGATGAAGATCGCAAGGGATCCGCGCCCGTGGTCCTGATCAGCGCGGGCCTGTGGCAGCGCAAGTTCGGCTCCGCGCCGGACATCATCGGAAAAACGATCACGATGAACGGCGAGAGCTACACCGTGATTGGCGTGATACCGGCGAGTTTTCATCTGGAGTCCACGAATTTCAGCAACGACAAGGATGTGTTCGTTCCCATCGGTGGCGACAAGGATCCGCTGTTCCACGAGCGTGATGCACACCCAGGGACACGCGCTATTGGCCGATTGAAACCGGGCGTAACGCAGGCGGCGGCGCAGGCGGACATGGATCAAATCGCAAATAATCTTGCGCTGGCGTATCCCGACGCGGACAAAGGCGCGGGCGTCAGCCTGGTGCCGCTGAAGAAGGACATCGTTGGAGATGTGCAGCCGTTCTTGTGGGTGTTGCTCGGGGCGGTGGGATTTGTATTGCTGATCGCGTGCGTAAACGTTGCGAACCTGCAACTGGCGCGCGCCACGACGCGTTCGCGGGAATTTGCGATTCGCGCGGCTTTGGGCGCGAGCCAGTCGCGCGTCATACGGCAACTGCTTACCGAAAGCGTTCTTCTCGGGCTGGCCGGCGGCGCGCTGGGTTTGTTGCTGGCTGCTTGGGGAACTCAGGCGGCGCTTAAGGTGTTGCCGGACACGCTGCCGCGAGCGCAGGACGTCGGAGTGGACGGGCGCGTTCTCATCTTCACACTGTTCGCTTCGCTGGTAGCGGGAGTTCTCTTTGGCTTGGCGCCCGCGTTGAAGATATCGCGGCCGAACCTGCAGGAAACATTGAAAGAAAGCGGCCGCGGAGCGAGCGGCACACGGCACCGGGCACAAGGCGTCTTCGTGGTGGTGGAAATGGCCATGGCGCTGGTGTTGCTGGTCGGCGCGGGACTGATGATTCGCAGCTTGCTGGACCTTTGGAATGTGAATCCGGGATTCAATCCAAAAGGAGTTTTGACATTCGCAGTGTCGCTCTCGCCTTCTCTTGGTGCGAATCCGGTGATGAGCCGAAACGCGATCCGCGAGATGGATGAAAAAGTGAAAAGCATTCCGGGTGTGGAAAGCGTTTCGTCCACAAGCGGCGCGTTGCCCATGAATGGCGACAACGAATTCCCTTTTTGGCTCGGCAGCGAACCCAAGCCGGCGGATCAGAGTGGGATGAAGCAGTCGCTCTTTTATCTCGCGGAACCCGACTACTTGAGCGCCATGGGAATTCCGCTGCATCGCGGGCGCTTCCTCACGCAGGACGACAACGAGCACTCGCCACCCGTGATCGTGATTGATGAAAGTTTCGCGCGCGAATATTTTCCGAATCAAAATCCCATCGGCAAGCGGATCAACATTGGAATCGTCAACTCGGAGCCGGAGATCGTCGGCGTGGTTGGCCACGTGAAGCATTGGGGCCTGGATGTTGATGGCGACGCAAATCATCCGATTCACGCGCAGGCTTACCTGCCGCTCATGCAGCTCCCGGACGAATTCTGGACGGGGCCGCCGCAGTCGGAAGTCGTCGTGCGGACCAAAGGATCTCCGGCAGGTCTGTTGCCGGCGATTCGCACGGCGATTGAAAAGATGAACGGTGAGAACGTGATCTATGAAACAAAGCCAATGGAAGAGGTCGTGGCGGATTCGCTGGCGGATCGGCGATTCTCCATGATTTTGCTGGGAGTTTTCGCGGCGCTGGCATTGCTTCTATCCAGCATCGGGATTTATGGCGTGATTTCTTATGTGGTGGGCCAGCGCACGCACGAGATCGGCATCCGCATGGCGCTGGGAGCGCAGCGTGGCGAGGTATTGCGTCTGATGCTGGGAGAAGGAATGAAAATGGCGCTGGTGGGCGTCGCGATTGGAATCGCGGCGGCGCTCGGCCTGACGCAGTTGATGACGAAAATGCTTTTCGGGGTCAGCGCCGCGGATCCGGTTACGTTTTGCGCCGTCGCTCTGGTATTGGCGAGCGTGGCGCTCACGGCCTGTTACATTCCGGCGCGGCGGGCCATGCGCGTGGATCCGATGGTGGCGCTGCGATACGAGTGAGAAGTTCAGTGACAGGTGACGAGTAACGACGAGTTTCTTGCTCATCTCTTGTCACTTATCACTTTCTTAGGGGGCTTTAGTGGCAGCATTACTCCAGGATCTTCGCTACGGCATCCGGACACTCGCGAAGAATCCGGGTTTCACCATTGTCGCGGTATTGACGCTGGCACTGGGTATTGGCGCGAACACGGCCATCTTCAGCGTTGTGGACGCCGTGCTGCTCCGTCCACTTCCTTATCCCCAATCCGAACGCCTTTTTGTGGTTTACCAGACGTTGCCGCAAGATCCTGCGCAGAACACGGGCGTTTCCTATCCGAATTATCTCGACTGGACGCAGCAGAACCAGGCGTTCGACTCAATTGCTGCCGCGCGTGGCAATTCACAGGCGCTGAGCGGGCAGGGCGAGCCGACCTACATCGAGAGTGGTTCGGTGACGTCGAACTATTTCGACGTGTTGCGCGTGAAGCCGATGCTGGGGCGGACTCTGCAGTCTTCCGATGATGCGCTCGATGCGAGCCCCGTGGTGGTGATGAGCGAAACGCTGTGGCGCGCGCGGTTCGGCGCTGATCCGGCGATCGTGGGGAAAACTATAACGCTCGAACAGCATGGGGTCACTGTCGCGGGAATCGTGCCCGCATATTTTCACCCGTCCGTGCCCGATTCCGCGGCACAGCTTTGGGTCCCGCTCCGGCAAGATGGCGTATTTTCCGATATGCATGGACGGCGCGCGGGACATTATCTGGCGGTGCTGGGAAGACTGAAACCAGGAGTGACCGCCGCGCAAGCGCAAAGTGAAATGGCGGCCTTGCAAGACCGCCTCGCCGAGCAATATCCCAACGAAAATAAGGGCTGGGGAATTCGCGTCGTTTCCTTGCAGGCGGACATGGCCGGAAACGTGCGCGCCGCATTGCTGGTGCTACTGGGCGCCGTTGGATTTGTGTTCCTGATTGCCTGCGCGAACGTGGCGAGTTTGCAATTGGCGCGCGCGGCGTCGCGGCGAAAAGAAATTGCGATCCGGGTGGCGCTGGGGGCCGGACGACAGCGGTTGTTGCGGCAATTTTTGACCGAGTCCGTGCTCTTGAGCTTCATCGGCGGCGCGGTGGGATTGGTGCTGGCATATGAAGCGTTGCAGGGATTGATTGCGTGGCTACCGGCGGACTTGCCGCGAGTTTCCGAGATTCACGTGGACGCGCGTGTCTTGGCGTTTGGTCTGGCGTTGTCCGTGCTTTCCGGGGTGATTTTCGGCTTGGCTCCGGCGTGGCACAGCAGCGAATCGCGATTGGCGGAAGCGCTGGAAGGCGCGCGCGGAGCGGGAGAGGAAAGAACCAGCCACCGCGCGCGGAATGCGTTTGTCATTGCGGAAACGGCGCTGGCCATCGTGCTGCTGATCGGAGCGGGATTGCTCATACGCAGCTTTGCGCGTCTGCAGCAGGTGAACGTGGGATTCAATCCCGCGCAATTGCTGACGGCGCAGGTGGGCCTGCCGCGCGCGAAATATGCGAAGCCGGAGCAATGGATTTCTTTCTACCAGCAGACGCTGGAACGGATGAATGCGCTGCCGGGCGCGCAAGAGGCGGCCGTGGCGGTCCCTTTGCCGCTGAGCGATTCCTACATCAACCTGGCATTTGAAATCGAAGGGCGGCCGCCGCGCGCGAAAAGCGAATCGCCCACGGCGGATTTTGTGGCCATCAGCCCGAACTATTTTCATGTGCTGCAGGTTCCGCTGCTGCGCGGCCGGGAATTCCGGGGTGCAGATTCGGAAAGTGGACCGAAGGTATGCGTGATCTCTTCGAGCGTGGCGCAACAGCTTTTTCCGAATGACAGCGCGCTGGGCCAACGAATTCTTATCGGTTATCCGACGAACAGCTCGCGGGAGATCGTCGGCATCGTGGGAGACGTGAAAGACAGCGATCTTTCGGCGCGGCAAACGGCGCAGATCTATGTGCCGTTCGTACAGAATCCGCTCTGGGCCGCGGATATTGCGGTGCGGGCGCGTGGGAATCCAAGCTCCCTGGGCGGCGCACTGCGCGAACAGATTCGCGCGATTGATTCCGCGCTGCCTGTTGCCGAGGTGAAACCCATGGAGGAAGCGATCGGCAGCTCGATCGCGCAACCGAGATTTCGCACCGCACTGCTGAGCCTGTTCGGAGCCGCAGCGCTGCTGCTGGCGGCCATCGGAATTTACGGCGTGCTGGCTTATACCGTCACACAACAGACCCGCGAGATTGGAATTCGCATGGCGCTGGGAGCGAACCCGGGGAGAGTGTTGCGGCTGGTGCTGGCGCGGGGTTTGCGGCTTGCCGGGGCGGGCACGGCGATCGGAGTGCTGGCCGCGCTGGTGTTGACGCGCTTGCTGGGCAGCCTGCTTTTCGATGTCAGCGCAACCGATCCCCTCACGTTCGCTGCGGTGGCGGGCTTGCTGTTGGCCGTCGCGTTACTTGCGTGCTATGTGCCGGCGCGGCGCGCGATGCGCGTGGATCCGATGGTGGCGTTGCGGTACGAGTGAGAAGTTCAGCGACGAGTGATGAGTGATAAGTGACGAGTAACGACGACTAACTGCTTATCACTTATCACTAATCACTTCCTTAGGAGTTGTGAATGGAACATTTGCTGCAGGACATCCGCTTCGGACTGCGAACGCTCGGCAAGAACCCGGGCTTCACGCTGGTCGCGATTCTGACTCTGGCGCTGGGCATCGGCGCGAATGCGGCGATCTTTTCGCTTACGGATCAAGTTCTGCTGCGCTTGCTTCCGGTCGAGCGCCCGCGCGAGCTTGTCGTGCTGAGCTCACCGGGTAGAAGTTGGGGACGTACGTGGAGCGACGGTGATGGCGCGACGTCATTTTCTTACCCAGCGTACAAGGACATTCGAGATCGGAACGAGGTATTCGCAGGACTGCTAGCGCGTTTTCACGTGCAAGCAAGCATGGCTGGGCAGGGAGAATCACAGCTCGTCGAAGCGGAACTTGTCAGCGGAAATTATTTCCAGGTGCTCGGCGTGCGGCCCTATCTCGGGCGAGTTTTTGGTTCGCCAGACGAAACTGCGCCCGGCGGAAAGCCCGTGACGGTACTCAGCTACGGATATTGGACCCGGCACTTCGGCAGCGACCCGAACATTTTGAATAAGCAGCTCGTCGTCAACGGGAATTCCCTGACGGTTGTGGGCGTCGCACGCCCCGGCTTCACGGGCGTACAAGTGGGTCAAATTCCCGACCTTTTCATCCCCATAACGATGAAAGCGCAGATGACGCCGAATTGGGATGGCGTTGCGGATCGAGGTGATCACTGGGTGGCAATTATTGGCCGGCTGAAGCCGGGGATTTCCATAACCAAAGCCCAAGCCGGACTGGTTCCGATGTATCGGGCAATCCTGGAAAGCGACGCTATTCCGCAAAAGTTTTCGCACGGGGGCGCGCATGAAAAGGAATTCCTTGATCGCAAGATTGTCCTCGACACTGGATCGCATGGCCGGCCCATCCTGCAACGCGACGCGAGGCAGCCGTTGCTCGTGCTGATGGCGATGGTGGGACTGGTGCTGTTGATCGCGTGCGCGAATCTGGCGGGGCTGCTGATCGCGCGAGGAGAAGGAAGGCAGCGCGAAATCGCGTTACGCCTGGCGCTGGGAGCAGGCCGCATGCGGCTGGTGCGGCAGCTGATGACGGAGAGCTTGATACTTGCGCTGGCGGGCGGCGCGGCGGGATTGGCTCTGGCTGCTTGGACGCTGAGCGTGATCGTGAACTCGATTCCGGAAAATGAGGGCGCCGCGGGGCTCACGGCTCAACTTGATTATCGCGTGCTGATTTTCGCTTGCGCGGTTTCACTGGTCACCGGCGTGTTGTTTGGACTGGCTCCGGCAATTCGCGCCACGCGCACGGATTTGCAGAGCGTCTTGAAGGATCAAGGAGTGAACGTATCCGGCGGAAAAGCGAACGTACGCGTTCGCAAATCATTGATGGTCTCGCAAATTGCATTGACCGCAGTGTTGCTGGCCGCGGCGGGCCTGTTCGCGCACAGCTTGTTGAATCTGAAGACGCAGGATCTGGGCGTTCGTCCAGACCACGTGCTGGAATTTTCGATTTCGCCGGAGCTGAATCGTTATACGCCGCCGCAGACGATCGCGCTTGCAGATCGCATACAAAAAAACATGGATGCCTTGCCTGGCGTACGCGCGGCCAGTGTTTCGGAGATTCCGATGCTTGCGGATAGCAATTCGTCCACCAACATCACAGTGCAGGGATACAACGCGCAGGAAGATGAAAACATGGACGTAGATCAGAACTGGGTGGGCCCGAATTTTCTGGCCACCATGGGAATTCCGCTGCTGAATGGGCGGGAATTCTCCGAAGCCGACGCCAGCACGTCGCCTAAAGTTGCGATCATCAACGAAGCGATGGCGCGGCGCTTCTTCGCGGGACGCAATCCCATCGGGCTGCACTTCGGATTTGGCGGCGGGAAGGACGTCAAGCTCGACACGGAGATCGTAGGCATCGTGAAGGACAGCAAGAATACTGACGTGAAGAAGGAGGCTCGCCCATTTGTGTTCGTGCCGTATGCGCAGAGCGAGCACGCCGGAAACGCGACATTTTATGTGCGCACGAATCAGGATCCTGTGGCGTTGACGGTGACGGTACGCAACGTGATTCAAGGATTTGACAGCACGCTGCCTGTTTATGGCGTGAAAACTTTAACGGCGCAGGTGGACGAGATCATGTTCACCGACCGCCTGGTGACAATTTTCTCGCTGTGCCTCGGCCTGCTGGCTTCGCTGCTCGCCGCGGTGGGTTTGTACGGCGTGATGGCTTACGTGGTGGCGCGGCGCACGCGCGAAATCGGCATTCGCATGGCGCTGGGGGCCACGCAGCAAAATGTTGCCTGGATGATCTTGCGCGAAATCATCGGGATGTTGGGCGCGGGCCTCTGCATAGGACTTGTCGCCGCATACGGGATCGGCAGGCTGGTCGAATCACTGCTGTTTGGCGTAAAGGCTAGCGATCCGGTGGTGTTCGTCATCGCGGCGGGATTGCTCGCGGCCGTCGCGCTGCTGGCCGGATGGCTGCCGTCGCGCAAAGCCGCGAACGTGGATCCCATGGTCGCGTTGCGCTACGAATGAGGGCGCAGCGTGGAACATACGCGGATGAAATGTCGTATGTGCTAGAGAGGTGCAGACGTGGGATCACTGACGCAGGACGTAAAATACGCCGTGCGGATGCTGGCTAAGAATCCAGGGTTTGCGCTGATCGCGATTCTGACGCTGGCACTGGGGATCGGGGCGAATACTGCGCTTTTTTCCGTCGTCAATGGCGTCCTGCTGAATCCTTTGCCCTTCGCCAACCCCGGTCGGTTGGCCGCGATCCACTGGAAGACGCCCCAGTTCGACCAATCCTCGATTACCTATCCCAATTTCCTTGATTGGCAAAGGGACAACCGCTCTTTCGAAGCGATGGCCGCCTATCGCGAAATGGATTTCAGCCTGACCGGTTACGGCGATCCGCAGCGACTGCACGGGCAGCAGATTTCCGCGGAGTTTTTCCCGCTGCTCGGCGTGCAGCCGATTCTGGGCAGGATGTTTCGCCGCGAGGAAGATCAAGTGGGCGAGGCTCCCGTGGCGCTGATTGGCGACGGCTTTTGGAAGAGCAAGTTCGCATCCGCACCGGACGTGATCGGCAAAAGCCTCACGCTGAATGGCAGCTCGTACACAGTGATCGGCGTGGTCACCGGGCGCACGCCGATGTTCGATCCCACCGTCATGGATGTTTACGTCCCGATTGGACAATGGGCTGATGCCACGTTCCGCGATCGCAAGATAGGCATGGGAACGCAGAGTATGGGAAAACTGAAGCCTGGGGTGACTTTCCAGCAGGCGGGCGCAGATATGAATTCGGTGGCGCGCAATCTTGCGGCGACATATCCCGAGGCTGATAAGGGCACCTCGATCACTTTAAATCCGCTGAAGAAGGAAATTGTTGGTGACGTGCAACCGGCGCTGCTTATTCTGCTGGGCGCGGTGGGATTTGTGCTGTTAATCGCCTGCGCCAACGTGGCCAATTTACTGCTGGCGCGCTCGGCAGGCCGCGCACGCGAATTTGCCATCCGCGCGGCGATGGGCGCGAGCCAGTTGCGCGTGATCCGCCAACTGTTGACGGAAAGCGTGCTGCTGGGCGTGGCGGGTGGAGCGCTCGGCCTGATCCTGGCGAATTGGGGAACCAGCGCCGTGCTCGCGGCGTTGCCCGCTGCGCTGCCGCGCGCCGACAATATTCACCTGGATGCGGGGGTGCTGCTGTTCACGCTTGGAATTTCAGTTTTTGCCAGCGCGATTTTCGGTCTTGCTCCAGCGTTGCGCACGGCGCGTCCGGATGTGGCGGGAACGCTCAAAGAAGGGGGACGAGGTTCGAGCGGCGCGCGCCATCGCACGCAAAATGTATTTGTGGTGATTGAAATGGCGCTGTCGCTGGTGCTGCTGATCGGCGCGGGGCTGATGATTCGCACCCTCGCTGCGCTGGGCAGCGTTGATCCCGGGTTCAACTCGCGCAACGTGCTCACGTTCGCGCTGGGATTGTCGCCCGCCAGAATGTCTACTCCCGAAAAAATTCGCGCTGCCCTGCGCGATGCGACCGCGAATTTTGCGTCGGTTCCCGGTGTGGAAGCAGCGTCCGCGTTCGGAGGCGGCCTGCCGATGCAGGGCGATTCCGAGCTGCCCTTCTGGCGCGAGGGTCAGCCGCGCCCTGCCACGGAGAGCGATATGAATTTGGCGCTTTGGTACCCGGTGCAGCCGCAGTATTTGCAGACGATGGGCACGCCGCTCATCCGGGGCCGCTTCATCACCGGTGCAGATACGGAGAAAGCGCCGGCGGTGATCGTGATCGATCAGAATTTCGCGCGGGAATATTTTCCAAATGAAGATCCCGTGGGGAAACGAATCAATATTGGCCTGATCAATGGAATCGCGGAAATCGTGGGCGTGGTGGGCCACGTGAAGCACTGGGGGCTGGGCGATAAGGGGCACCAAAATCTGCAGGCCGAGTTTTATTCACCCATCGTGCAGCTTCCGGACCAGGTGCTGCCGCTGGCCGCTGGCGGCATCGGGATGGTCGTGCGTACGTCCGGAAACCCGGACGCATTCATCAGCGCGATCCGGCAGGCGTCCACCAAGTTCGATAGCGAGCAAGTGGTGTATGACTTCAAGCCGATGGCGACAATCGTTTCCGATTCGATCGCTACGCAGAGATTCACGATGATTCTGCTGGGAATATTTTCGGCGCTGGCCCTGGCGCTTTCGTCGGTGGGGATTTATGGCGTGATTTCGTATTTGGTCGGCCAGCGCACGCACGAAATCGGCATCCGCATGGCCCTAGGCGCGCAACGGCGGGATGTGGTGCGCATGGTGTTAGGCGAAGGGTTGCGCGTGGCGCTGGTGGGCGTGGCCGTGGGAATTGTGGCCGCGCTGGGACTGACGCACTTGATGACGCAAATGATTTTCGGGGTCCGCGCGGTGGATCCGCTCACATTCGCGGGCGTGGCGATTTTGTTGACGTTCGTTGCGCTGGCCGCCTGCTACATCCCGGCGCGGCGCGCTATGCGCGTGGATCCGATCGTGGCCTTGCGTTACGAATGACGATGAACTACTTGGGCCCAGGGGTGACGACCGATGCGGAATCTTCGAGCATCGTGCTTCACGAATCACTAATCACCGCTGACGAATCATGGAGCTGAAAATGGAAACACTGCTGCAAGACATTCGCTACGGCGCCCGCATGCTGCTGAAGAATCCCGGCTTCCTGATTGTCGCCGTCATCACCCTGGCGCTGGGCATCGGCGCGAATACCGCCATTTTCAGCATGGTGGATGCATTTCTGCTGCGGCCTCTGCCGGTAGCGAATCCCGCGCAAATCACTGTGCTGGCATATCAGCAGCAGCATGGAAGGTTCCAGACGCAATTCTCGCTTGCGGATTATCGCGATATCCAAAACCAGACGAACGAAGTGTTTTCGGATGTCCTCGCTTACCAATTCGGCCTGGATGGCTTGAGCGTGGACGGCAAAGCCGATCGCGTGATGACCAACTACGTCACTGGCAATTATTTTTCCGCGCTGGGCCTGAAGCCGGCGCTGGGCCGGTTGATTTTGCCTTCGGAAGGCGCGGTACCCGGCGCGGATCCCGTGATGGTCCTCGCCTATTCCTATTGGCAGACGCGCTTCGGCGGCGATCCGGGAGTTGTGGGACGAAGAGTTTCCGTGGACGGCCATCCGATCACTATTGTGGGCGTGGCGCCAAAAGGTTTTGTCGGAGTCTATCCGATTCTAAGCGTGCAGGGATATTTGCCGATGGGAATGGCAACCATTGCGGGTAATTCCAGTGACTTCATGACCAACCGCCAAATCCGCGACGTTCCGATTCTCGCGCGACTGCGGCCCGGCGTGAGCTTGCAGCAAGCGCAGGCGGTCCTGGCTGTGGTGTCGCAGAGGCTGGCGCAGGAATATCCCGATGCGAATAAAGACGTGAGCGTGGCGGTGTTTCCGGAGCTTCGTGCGCGGCCCAATCCCGATCCCAAAAACACAGTGCTGGTGGTGGGCAGCCTTTTTCTGGGTTTGGCAGTGATGGTGTTGTTGCTGGCATGCGTGAACGTCGCCAATATTTTGCTGGTGCGCGCCACGGTGCGCGAACGCGAAATGGCGATTCGCGCCGCGCTGGGCGCCGCGCGAATTCGGATGATCCGGCAGCTGCTTACCGAAAGCGTTCTGCTGGCAATGCTGGGCGGGATCGCGGGAGCTCTGCTTGGCTACTGGGGCAGCTCGGCGCTCGGCTCGATTAATGTGCAAACGGATCTTCCCGTTCATTTTGATTTCGGTTTTGACTGGCGCGTTTTTGGATTTGCCACAGCGGCGGCGTTGCTGACGGGAATCATCGTGGGCATCGTCCCGGCGGTGCGCGCCTCGCGCGGAAACTTGAGCGCGATTCTGCATGAAGGCGGCCGCGGAGTGGTGGGAGGCAAGAACCGGCTGCGCAGCACGCTGGTAGTGGTGCAGGTGGCGGGTTCGCTGATGCTGCTGATCATTGCAGGGCTCTTTACCCGCAGCCTGGCGCAGGCGCAACGCACCGATCTCGGTTTCAAACCCGATCATGTCCTGAACCTGCTGATGGATCCGAACGAGATCGGATACAACCAGGCGCAAACGCGCGATTTCTACGAAAATCTTTTGCAGCGCGTGCGCGCGCTTCCCGTAGTTGTTTCCGCGTCCACCGCCAACGCCACTCCCATGGGTTACTACAACAATTCCGATTCGCTCACCATCGAGGGATACCAGCCGCCTCCTGGTCAACCGCCTGCATCCTCGTTATACAACACGATTTCCACGGATTATTTCCCGACGATGGGAATCTCTCTGCTGCGCGGCCGAAACTTCACGGAAGCGGACGACGAAAATGCCCAATACGTCGCGATCGTCAGCGAAGCGATGGCCAAGCAATACTGGGCGGACAAAGATCCCATCGGCCGGCAATTTCAGATGTCCACGGATCCCAAGCACTCGCTGGTCGTGATCGGCGTGGCCAAGGACATTCGCTTCAACGGCTTGACTGGCGCGTTTAGTCCGATGTTCTACGCGCCGTACCTGCAGCATCAGATTGCGAATTCCCTCCAGACTTTGCAGCTACGCACGGCTGCTGCGCCGGAAACGATGATTCCGGAAACCGAGCACATCATCGAATCACTGGCGCCGCAGCTTCCGATATTCGATGTGCAGTCCATGTCCCAAGCGCTGAATACGCTGAATGGATTGCTTTTCTACAAAATCGGCGCGGTGCTTGCGGCGTTGCTCGGCATGCTGGGGCTAATTCTGGCAATCGTCGGAGTGTATGGGGTGGTTTCCTACGCGGCGACGCAGAAAACGCACGAAATTGGCGTGCGCATGGCGTTGGGCGCGCAGCCCGCGGACATCCTGAAAATGGTTTTTCGCGAAGGGCTGCTGATCGTCGGGATTGGTCTGGTTGTGGGCATCGCCGGCGCGCTGGCCGCTGGACAAGTGGTGGGCAGCTTTCTGACGGTGAGCCCGCGCGATCCGGTGACGTACGCGATTGTTACGGCCACGCTTTTGCTTGTGGCGCTCAGCGCGTGTTTCATTCCAGCGCGGCGTGCGATGCGCGTGGATCCGATGGTCGCGCTTAGATACGAGTAAGCAGTGGCGAGTGGCGAGTGACAAGTGACAAGTGATGAGTGACAACCGAAACGCTACTCGTTTCTCATCACTTATCACTCGTCGCTCATCACTTCCTTAGGGGGCGGAATGGGAACGTTGCTTCAGGATTTACGCTACGGGATTCGCATGTTGGCGAAAAGTCCGGGTTTCACCGCGCTGGCGGTCATCACCCTGGCGCTGGGAATCGGCGCGAACACCGCGATTTTCTCCGTGATCAATTCCGTGGTGCTGCGTCCGTTGCCATTTCACGAACCAGGGCGGCTGGTGGCGCTTTGGCAAACCGAAAGCGCGCCAGGAAATTTTCCGCTGACCGGGCCCGATTATCTGGACTGGCAAGCGCAGAATCGCACGCTGGAAGCCAGCAGCCTTTACACTTGGGACCGGACGGCTAACGAAAGCGGTTCCGGCGAACCCCAGGCCGCTTCGGTGATCAGCACCCAGGCGAATTTTTTCGCGGTGCTCGGCGTGCAGCCGCAAATCGGGCGCGCCTTCGATCCCGGCGAAGATCAGGCCGGAAAAAATCATGTGGCGATTCTGAGCAATGCCTTCTGGCATCGGCAATTCGGCGGACGTTCCGACGTCTTGGGAAAAACCATCGAGTTGAACGACGAGCCCTACTTCGTGATCGGCGTACTGCCCGCTTGGTTTAATTTTCAGCACGCGACGGAAATTTGGACGCCCATGGACATGACGCCCAAGACGCTGGGGCCGCGCGGTTCGCATTCCTATCGCGCGATTGCCAGGTTGCAAGCGAACGTCACCGCGGCACAAGCGCAGGCGGAACTTGCCGGCATCACCAAGCGGTTGGCAAAACAGAATTCGAAAAGTGATGACATCAGCGGAGCCGTGGTCGTCTCTCTGACGGAGCAGCTGACCGGAGCCTCGCGGCAAAGTCTGTTCATTTTGCTGGGAGCTGTGGCGCTGGTGCTGCTGGTGGCCTGCGCCAACGTGGCGAACCTGATGCTGGCGCGCGCCACCAATCGTCAGCGTGAAATTGCCGTGCGCGCCGCGATGGGCGCCGGGCGATGGCGGCTGGCGCGGCAACTTCTTACCGAAAGCATTTTGCTTTCGCTGGTCGGTGCTGCGCTGGGGCTTTTGGGCGCGTTCTGGGCGGTATCGCTGCTGCAATCGGCCGAAACCCTGCCAATTCCCCGCGCCAATCCCATCGAGATTGACGTGACGGTTCTGCTGTTCACCATCGGCGTCAGTATTCTGGTGGGCGCGCTATTTGGTCTGGCGCCCGCGATGCAGTCGTTCCACATGAATCTCAGCGACGAGCTCAAATCCAGCGCGCAAGCCGTGGTCAGCCCGTCCGGAACGCGCCGCTTGCTGCGCGATGCTCTGGTCGTGGGCGAAATTGCCGCGTCGCTGGCGTTGCTGATCGGCGCCGGCCTGCTGCTGCGCAGCTTTTCGCGCTTGCGTGATTCTGGAATCGGCGTGCAGACCGAAAACGTGATCACCATGGGCGTCAATCTGCCCGCAGCGAAATACAAAACGCTGCCGGCGCGCCGCCAGTTCTTTGACCAGCTGATTGAGCGCATTGAGGGCGAGCCGGGTGTGCAGGCAGCGGCAATCTCGACGGAAATTCCGCTGGAAGGCGGCAACAACGGGTACGTCACCGTGGCGGGGCAGGACAATCCGGCCCTCGCGACGCAGCTGGTCGAATGGAACAACGTCACGCCGGACTATTTCCGCGCGTATGGCGTACCTATCTTGCAGGGCCGCGTTTTCACGCCCGAAGAGGTGGAACGCACCGCGGTTGTGAATCTGAAAGTGGACGATCTCTATAAGAACGATCCGAACCTGAAATCGCTGCCGCCGGATCTGGGATTTGTCGCCGTCATCAGCCGCAAAATGGCGCAATTGTATTGGCCGAAACAGGACGCAGTCGGCAAAGTTTTTCAGGCGAGTGGTGTTCCGGTCACCGTCGTCGGCGTAGTTGGCGACGTCAAGGAATGGGACATTCGCGAGAATGTCGTTCCGCAAGCGTATTTCCCGCTGACGGCTGCTTTGGACAGTGAAGGATTTGGCGCGCGACTGACGGTGAGGACGACCGTGGCACCGCGCGGCTTACTGACCGCGATTCGTCGAGACCTGCGCGCGCTCGATGGCGGCCTGGCCGTGATTCACCCGCGCACCATGGATGAAGTGGTCGCCGACGCCATGCAGGATACCAGCGAGCAAACCATGCTGCTGGGCATTTTTGCGACGCTGGCGCTGCTGCTGGCCGCCGTGGGGATTTATGGCGTGATGGCGTACGTGGTCACGCAACGTACGCACGAGATCGGTGTGCGCATGGCGCTGGGCGCGCAGCAGCAGGACGTCCTGCGGCTGGTGCTTGGCGAAGGCTCGCGGCTCACCGCTATCGGCGTCGCGCTCGGTCTGGCTGCGGCGTTCGCGCTCACGCGATTGCTGCGCTCGCTGCTTTTTGGAGTGAGCGCCAGCGATCCACTCACGTTCGCGGGCGTTTCCATCCTGCTCGCGCTGGTCGCAATGGCGGCGTGCTACATCCCGGCGCGCCGCGCTTCGCGCGTGGATCCGATGGTGGCGCTGCGTTACGAGTGACGATGCGGCGAATGTCGTCAATATTCTGAACCGGCGTCATGGCCGAAGGTTCTCCGTTTCGCCTAAAGTTTTCCAGGAGCTCAAGATGGAAACCCTGCTGCAAGATATTCGCTACGGCATTCGCATGTTGGCGAAGAATCCCGGCTTCACGGCCATCGCTATTCTCACTTTGGCTCTGGGCATCGGCGCGAACACGGCAATTTTCTCCGTGGTCAACGCGGAGCTCCTGCGTCCCCTGCCGTTCCGTGATCCGGGCCAGCTGGTGCGGGTGGCCAGTGCCAATGCGCGAATGCACACTGTGAGTGGCGCCGTTTCCTATCCCGATTTCGCGGACTGGCGCGCGCAAAATCGCGTTTTTCAGGATATGGCTGCGTATGTTGACTCCAGCTTCGCTCTCACCGGCATCGAGCAGCCCGCGCACCTGCAGGCTGCGAGTGTTTCCGCCGACATGTTCAACCTATTGGGAGTGTCGCCGGAATTGGGACGCGCGTTTTTGCCGGACGACGACGAGCCGCACCATCACGTTGTGATTCTCAGCCATGGTTTGTGGAAGGAGCGCTTCGGCGGGGATCCACAGATCATCGGCCGCGTGATCATTCTGGATAACAGCGCGTACACGGTGGTGGGCGTGATGCCCGCCAGCTTTCAGTATCTGCTGCAGCGCGAGACTCCGGCGCTGTGGTCCAGCTTCAGTCCTTTGCGGGAATCAACTACTGATTCACCCGCGATGAGCGATCAGCGCGATGCGCATTTCCTGCGCGTGATCGGGCGCATGAAGCCCGGCGTGACGGTGGCGGAGGCGCAAGCCAACCTGGACGTCATTACTGCGTCGCTGGCTAAGCAGTATCCCGACAGCAACAAATATTTCAGCGCGAAGGTGGTTTCCGAGCAGGAAGAATTGACGCACAGCATCCGGCCGGCGCTATTCGTGATGATGGTGGCGGTGGGATTTGTGCTGTTGATCGCCTGTGTGAACGTGGCGAATCTGCTGCTGGCGCGGGCCACTTCGCGCACGCGCGAAATCGCCATCCGCTCGGCGCTGGGCGCCGGACGCCAGCGCGTGATTCGCCAACTCCTCACCGAAAGTTTTCTGCTCGCGTTGGTGGCTGGTGTGCTCGGCCTGCTGCTGGCGATGTGGGGAAGCGCCGCGCTGGTGCGGTTCAGCCCGGCGAATTTACCGCGGCTCGCTGAAATTCGCGTGGACGGCTGGGTGCTGGCCTTCACCATGGGACTGTCCCTGGCCACCGGAATGTTTTTCGGCCTCGCTCCTGCTCTGCAGGTGTCGCATGGCAATATCGTGGACGCTTTGAAAGAAGGCGCGCTGAGCAGCACCGCGGGGCGCGGACGCCATGCACTGCGCAGTTCTCTGGTGATCGTGGAAATGGCGTTGGCGCTGGTGCTGCTGGTGAGCAGCGGACTGCTGATTCGCAGCCTGGTGCATTTGCAAAACGTCAATCCGGGATTCGATCCGCACAACGTAATGACTTCCAACGTAGATTTGCCGGATGCCAAATATTCGGATGCAAAAAAGGCGCAATATTTCAAGGACCTGATGCCGCAGCTCAAGGCGCTGCCAGGAGTACAATCCGCCGCCGGCATCTATCCGCTGCCGATGGGCGGCGACGAGATCCGCACCACCTTCCAGATTGACGGGCATCCCGTGGCCAAGAGCGAGGAACCGCATACCTCCCTGCGGGATATCACGCCGGATTATTTCGCGACCATGCGGATTCCCATTTTGCAGGGTCGCGATTTCGGCGCACAGGATGAAGCTGCTTCCACACCGGTCGTGATCATCAACGAAGCGCTCGCGCGACAGATCTTCGCTGGCGAGAATCCCATTGGAAAACACATCAAGCCCGAAATTGCGCAGGGCGCAAGCGAGCCGGTGATGCGCGAAATTGTCGGCGTCGTGGGCAACGTAAAGTTTCACGATTTGAGCGACGAGTGGGCGCCCGAGTCCTACATCCCCTATGCGCAGATATCCTTCGGGTCTTTGACTCTGGTGGTGCGCACGGCGCAAGACGCCCACAGCCTCGCGAAGCCCGTCGCCGAAACGGTCCGCTCGCTGGATAAAGACCTGCCCACTTACGCGCCGAAAACCGTCGAAGAATATCTGAATGGCACCATGGCACAGCCTCGCTTCAATACCTATCTGCTGGGAATATTTGCGGCGTTGGCCATGCTGCTCACGGCCGTCGGATTGTATGGCGTGATTTCGTATTCGGTCGCACAGCGCACGCATGAACTGGGCATCCGCATGGCCCTGGGAGGACAGCCGCGAGACATGCTGCGCCTCATCGTGGGCCAAGGTCTGCGTCTGGCGGCCTTTGGAGTCGGCATCGGTTTGGCCGTCGCTTTTGTGCTGACGCATTTCCTATCGAGCATGCTCTTTGGCGTCAGCGCTGCCGACCCGATTTCCTACATCGCCGTAGTGGGTCTACTCCTCACCGTCGTGATCGTCGCTTGCTACGTGCCGGCCCGCCGGGCTATGCGGGTGGACCCGATGGTCGCACTTCGCTACGAGTAGATTGCCCCCGGGAATTATGCAGCCAGCGATGACAAGGGCCCCTCGTGGCTTCGAAACTCGTACTGTCCGAAATCGCAACAGGCATTCCCGCAACTGGTCAGGCTCGGCCTCGCGGCACGTCTATCTCGGCTTTAATCTATTGTAAGTACAGGCCTTATATTAATATTGGGCTGGAATCCCACCTGCCCATATTCGGGAGGTACCTGATTAGAAAACTCTCCGCATCCAGGTCAGCGGGGCTCGAATCATGAACATTATGACGCTCGAATCCACAACCGCAAGCGCCAAGACGCAACCGCGAGTGCTCATCGCGGATGATCAGCCGGACATTCTGGAGGCGCTGCGACTGTTGCTAAAAGGACACGGTTACGTCACTGAGGCAGTCACTTCCCCGGCAGCTCTATTCGCCGCCATTTCCCAAAATGGATTCGATCTGATATTGATGGACCTTAACTACGCTCGCGATACCACCTCTGGCCGCGAAGGCATTGATTTACTGGCGCGACTGAAAGCCACCGAAAACGCGCCTCCGATCGTAGTGATGACCGGTTGGGCCACCGTTGGCCTGGCGGTGGAAGCGATGCAGCAGGGCGTCGGCGACTTCGTCGAGAAGCCCTGGGTGAATTCGCGGTTGCTCGAAATTTTGCAGAAACAAGTGCAGATCGGCCGGGAGCGCCGCGAAGCCCGGCAAAAAGCAGTGGCCCACAGCATCGCGCAGACCGAAATTGCTTCGCAGCTTCACGCGCAGGACCGCGAGATCGCCGAAGCGCGCGCGATACAGCAGGGGTTTCTGCCGAAAGATATTCCTCAATTGCGTGGATTCGAAATTGCCGCCGCCTGGCAGCCAGCGCGTGTGGTGGGCGGCGATTACTACGACGTGCTTCCATTCGGGCCAGAGACACTGGGCATATGCATCGGCGATGTCGCGGGCAAAGGCATGCCGGCGGCCCTGCTGATGTCTAATTTGCAAGCGGCTTTTCGAGGCTTCGCTTCTCCCGCGCTTGCTCCGGCGGATCTGTGCCAGCGCCTGAATGCGCTGATCTGCCGCAATATCGCCACCGACCGCTTCATCACTTTTTTCTACGCGCAATTGGACGGCCCGGCCCGCCGGCTGCGTTACACCAACGCCGGACACAATGCGCCAATAGTGTCGCATCGCGACGGGTCGCACGATCGCCTGCTGGAAGGCGGCGGCATTCTCGGCGTGTTTCCCATTCAGGAGTACTCCAGCGGCACCTACGACCTGGCGTCGGGCGACCGCGTGCTGCTTTTTACCGATGGCGTGACGGAAGCGCACGTACCGGAAGGCGAGGAATTTGGCGAAGCGCGCTTGCTCGAGCTGCTCGAGCAAAATCGCCACGCGAGCGCGGAAGATTTGCAAAAAATAGTTCTGCAAGCCGCGGGCGAATTTTGCCGCGGCCAT
>Ga0209447_10000114_pt1 | contig 19886 bp, 16 predicted proteins | sample BogFormECP04_OM3_FD_188243 | JGI IMG/M metagenome (GOLD analysis project Ga0209447, IMG submission 188243) | Bog forest soil microbial communities from Calvert Island, British Columbia, Canada - ECP04_OM3 (SPAdes) (version 2) | ecosystem: Environmental > Aquatic > Freshwater > Wetlands > Bog ... | reverse complement strand
TCGAGGTCTTTGTCGAAGCTGACGGGTCCGGTCAATTCGAAAATCACCGACAGCGGCGGCTCGTTCGAGGACAACCTGATCGTTTTCAGCGTCGCGGGACCGGCGGTGGGCGGCACGCCCAGCGACAACGGCGGGGCCGACGCCGCGGGATCTGTATTCATCTCGTGCAAGGTGGGCTCCTGCGCCGGCTCGCCGTTGGGCGCGGGTGCCGCGGCGGCCAACTGATGCAGCGTCGCTTCCGGCGGCGGTGCGTCAGCGGCGCCGCTGCTCGAAGTGATCGATTGCGACGGATTGATGGCGTCAACGTCGGCGGGAATTTCATGCGACGGCTCGGCAACCGGCGCGCTACTGCTCGCCGTCATCTGATTTTGCGACAGGTCGGGCGGCGCTGCGGAGGCCACCCCGGTCATCGCGCGCGCCTGCGCGTCGGCCGCACCTGCTATGCTGCCGGTTGGCTTGGGCAGGGTCGGCGCGGGCGCACGCATCATGTTAGGTCCGCCGTGCGCCTGGCTGGGAAGGTCGGGCTGCGACGGATCGGGCGCATGCAGCACGGCAGGAACATCCGACGATGTCTTCGATGCGCCGGCACCGGCGCCGTCGAGAATCGGCAGGCCGTCGGCACCGTAGGCCGTCGCGCCGCCGGCCGACGCTACCTGGGTACCGCCCATCTCGGAGCGCTGGCGCACGACCACTTTGTCCGCGTTCGAGTCATCGGGACTTCCGCCGTAGCCGGTCTCGGCGAGCACCAGCGGCAGTGGATCCTCTTCAGTGTCGATTGGTTCGTGGAGCTTGGCGAGCTCGGTCTGCGCTCGCTTCGCGTAACCGGAATCCGGGAAATGTTTCTTGACGGCGGCGAAAGCCTGCGCCGCCGAGTAGCGCTTGCCTTCCCGCTCGAGCGAAATCCCCAGTTCGAACAGCGCGTCGGGCGCGACCGGAGTCTCCGGATACTTCTGCAGCAACTCGGCGAATCGCGACTCGGCCGCGCGGAAGTTCGCCCGCTTGTAATAGTAGTTGCCGACGATCATCTGGTTGCGCGCGAGCATCTCGCGGCAGACCAGCACCTTGTCATGCGCCAGCTCGGCGAAGTCGCCTTCGGGGAAGCGCTGCTCGAGTTCCTGGAAACGCTTGAGCGCGGCGACGGTCTTGCCCTGATCCTGGTCCTCGCGCCCGATCTGATCGTAGTAGCTCATCCCGATGTAGTAGGTGACGAGCTCGAGGTTCTTGCTGGTCGGATGCATCCGCTGGAAATCGTCGAGCGCGCCAATCGCCTCGGCGTAATCCTTTTGCTGGTAATAGGCGAGGCCGATTTTCATCTCGGCATCTTCGGCGTAGGGGCTGAACGGATACTTGTCGATCACCTGCTGATAGTTCTCGATCGCGGCCTTGTACTCTTTGTTCGCGAAATTGAGCTGGCCCTGCGCGTAGTAGTCCTCGCCGGAGGGCTTCTGGCGCAGACTGCAGGCGGACGCGGGCAGCAGTACAAAAGCCACCAATATTACCAACAGGCGTTTCATTTTGTGACGCAAAAAAGGTTAGACAAGCCGGTCCGGCATTGCAATCCGTCGGCGATCTCGGGATTCGGCAGGATCGGGCGCAAGCCGCGCCATGCGGGCGGATTCAGTTACTTTTGGATTCACGCGGCTTGCGGAACGAGGCCGAAAACACCGGCTTGCCCGCCGCGACGTATTTGCGCGCAAACCCTGTCCGTTCGGCGCCGGGCGCGGCCTCGACGGCACGGATGAATCCCGCCGCGAGCATCATCGGGAAAATCTCGGCTGCGTAATCGCGCACGTCGGTCGCGACATATGCAATCGCGCCAGGTTCGACCGTGCGGAACAGGCTCGCTGCCAGCGTCGGCGTGAACAGGCGATGCTTGACGTGACGCTCCTTCGGCCACGGGTCGGGATAATAGATGTGGTAGGCGCTCACGCTGGCGTCGGCGAGCATCAGGTTGACGAGAGTGCGCGCGTCCATCCGCACGACGCGGATATTGTCGAGCGCCGCGCGGCCGCATCGCACGGCCAGCACCCGCGTGATCGTCGCCGAGAGTTCGATCGCGATAAAGTCGCGATCGGGAAATTCGGCAGCGCGCTCGATGATGAACTCTCCCTTGCCGGCGCCGATCTCGATTTCGATCGGCGCACGGCGGCCGAACATCGCCGGAGGATCGATCGCGAAAACGTTGACGTCCGGGGTGAACAGCACGCGCTCGCCAATCGCGCGCGCCTTGGGGTTGCCCCAAATCCGCGCCGCCTTTCGAAGTCTCGCCATCAGTTAGGCTGACGATAGCGGGCGGCGCCCTCCTCCGCCATCAGTCGGAGCGTTTCAGGAATGCGCGGACGCGGTCGGCGAGCGGCTTCAGGTCGGTGTTGTCGACCAGCGCGCTTGCCATGCGGACCGGGTCGCCAAAGAAGAAGCGCTCGTAGAGGACCTGGCGGCCGCCGAACGCGCTGCACGCGACCTCCCACGCCAATCGATAGAGCGCAACGCGCTCCTTGGCGCCGGCGTCGGCGGCGGCGAAGTAGCGCTCGAGGTCCGGTAGCTCGGCCGGATTGGCGAAGTCGGCGGCGGACGGCGTCGCCATCAGGGAGCTCGAGCTGTTGAGCTGAATTATCTCGACCATGCGCGGATACAGCCGCGGGAAAAGATTGCGCGCCGTGTCGAGCGGCGGTCGCGCCGGCGTGAACACGTCCCACTTGTCGGGCGCGGCGTCCGCTTCGGCGGCGCGCAGGCACGCGCGCATCGTCTCGACCGTCATGATCATCTCGGCCAGGCGCTCGCGCACGTGCGGCAGCGACATCGCGTCGCTGGCCTCTGCGATGCGCGCAGCCAATCCCAGCACGAACTCGCTCTTCGCGACATTTTTCACCGCGACCTGATGCATCATGTGCACGACGGCGCCGGTTCCCGCGTACAACGCGTTGCATCGCGCGACGTCGCCGCACAGGAACACGCGCTCCCACGGCACCAGCACGTTGTCGAACACGACCACCGCGTCCATTTCCTCGAAGCGCGACGCGAGCGGATTGTCGAAACGCGAGTGGCCAACGTCGTAAGCGTCGCGGCAGAGGAACTTCAGGCCCTTGGCGTTGCACTGAATTGCGAACGACAGCGCGAACGGCTCGGCGGCCGGCTCGGCCTTCAACACGGTCGAAGGAAACACGAGCAGCTCCTCCGACAGCGGCGCGAGCGTCGCGAGCATGCGGCATCCGCTCACGACGATGCCGTCGTTGGTCTTCTCGACCAGCTTGAGCGCGAGGTCGGCGTCGGTCTGCCCGGCCCATCCTGCGGCGCGGCTCGCGCGCGGATTGACGAGCGTATGCGTCGCGCACCAATCGTGATGGCGCGCTTCCATATAGTAGTTCCAGATGTTGTCGCCGTGGCGCGGATCGCTCTCGGCAAAAAAATTGCGCGCGGCAGCCATCGCCGCGAGACTGACATTGAGATAATCGGGCGTGCGACCGAGCATCCCGCAGCCGAAGTCGGCCCAGGTCTTCATCATGCGCGAGCGCTTGCGCAGGTCCTCGGCGCTTTTCGGAATGATGAACGACAGGCCGGCGCGGCCGCCGTCGTCGGTGCGAAAGGTCATCGTCTCGGGATGCTCCATCTGCATGTCGTAGAGCGAGGCGACCGAGCGCGCGCAGTTGGCGAAGGCGGGATGAGCGGTAACGTCGCCGGCGCGCGCGCCGCCGATCCAGATTTCCGCGCCGAGCTTTTTCAGCGACGAGAGATAATTGTTGCCCGAACGCGCGCCCACTTCAGATGACCTCGTTCAGCAGCGGCAGGCGCTTGCGGATTCTTTCGGCGGCGTCGGCCGGCGCCATGTACGGCGGTCGCGCAGGACCCATCTCGATGCCGGTCGCGACTGACGCGGTGACCTTGGTGGTGCCTAGATGCCCGAGCGTTTCCTCACCACCGCGCGGGAAGCATCGATTGAGGCGACGCTGAATTTCCTCGGCGCGCTGGTAGTCGCCGGCCTTGAAAGCCTTGAGCAGCGCGACCGCCGCGGGCACCGCGAAAATATTGATGAAGCCGCCGGCCGCGCCGAGCATCAACCCCGCCAGCATCGCGCGAAACGTATTGTAGATGTCCGCGCGGCCGTCCACTTCGTCGTACAGCGCCTCGAGATGCTGCAGGTCGGTCAGCACTTCCTTGAACGCGACGACGCCGGGAATCGCCGCGAGCTTGCCGGCGAACTTCGGCGTGATGTTGAACTTGCTGAGCGCGGGGTTGTGGTAGATGACGACGGGCAGGTCGCCGGCCTCGGCAATCATGCCGTAATGGCGCTCGACTTCGGCCTCGCCGCATCGCCAGTAGTACGGCGGAATCACCTGCTGCGCATCGTAGCCGAGACGCGCGGCGATTTTCGCGTAGCGCAGAGTCTCGAGCGTGGTCGCGCCTGAGGTCATCGCGACGGCGGAGAGATTCGCGCGCTTGCGCGTCTCCTCGATCACGATTTCGAAGACGCGCGTGCGCTCGGCCTCGTCCAGGTGCAGAAACTCGCCGATACTCGGCGCGGCGACGACGCCATCAGCGCCCGCCGCAATCGCCCAATTCACTTCGCGCCGGAGCGCGTCTTCGTTGAGCCGGTAGTCGTCATGAAACGGCGTCACCAGCATCGCCAGTATTCCGTGTGCAAGTTTCAATGCGCACCTCCGGCGGTAATCGCGCTCAGGCGGCTTCGCGCTCGGCGCCGATAAAAGACGGTTGAAAGAAAAAGATTGACTGGCCGGTGCCGATGGCAGCTTCGTATTTGCCGAACTGCTCGCCGCGCCAGGTCCACGAGTCGCCGCCCATCGCGCCGGCCATCGTCAGGTAATGCGAGAAGCGGCCTTCGGGCGAACAATGCGCGCGGTAGTCGTCGGCGGCGGCCAGCGCGGCGTCGTGGCGGCCGGCCTTGAACCATTCCATGATGCGTTCGTCGTAGAGCCGGTTGGCGGTCGATGAAATATCTTCGGACGACGCCGACGCGCGGTCGAGAACGTGATCGTAGTCCCAGAATTTGTGCGACATGCCGCCCGACGCGACCAGCACGACGCGGCGATTCGATTTCCAGATGGCCTGTCCGATCGCGGCGCCGTAAGCCAAATCATTTTTGACCGACGCCGTTTGACACACGCTCACCGAGAGCACGCGGCGGCGCGCCTCGTGATTGAAATAGTGCATCACGTTGAGCGTGGGATAATGAATCGGCAAGTTGGTATGGGCCGACGCGATCGCACGAATCCCGCGCTCGCGAGCCTCCAGCTCGACGCTGCGCGCGAGTTCGGCGTCGCCGCGATAATCGTAAGCGAGGTCATGGAGCATCTCGGGCAGCTCTTCGGAGGTGTACAGACCCGACAGACGCTCGTGAGCATTGAGCACGTACTCCAGAGTCGAGAACCAGTGAGTATCGATGAGCAGGAAGGTGTCGAAGTCGAGATGACGCAGCCGCTCGCGCTCGAGCTTCGGCATCGCGTCGTAAAAGGTCGTCACGTTGCGGCCCATGTAGGCGCGGCGCGCGATCGGATCGGTAATCATGAGGCGCGGCACGTGAGTGGTGAACACGGTCGCGACGACCTTACCCATCGTGGTCCTCCTCGCGATCGGCGATGAACAATGCTGGTTCCATTTCGCTGGTAGATGGAGTCTCGCGGATTCGGAGAAACATAGCAAAAGCGCCGACACAGAAAAGAGCGCTTCCTTGACGGGGGATCGTAACGGACTTAACCTGCCATCATGCGGAGGCGGTGAAACGTGGCGGCACTACCCAACATCATTCCGATCTTTCCGTTGCCGAATCTCGTACTGTTTCCCGGGCTGAGCGTGCCGCTGCATATTTTCGAACCGCGCTATCGCGAAATGATCGCCGACGTGGCCGACACCCACGGCATAATCGGGATGGCGCTGCTGAAGGGCGACTGGGAGGGTGACTATCACGCCTTTCCGGATATTTTCGAAATCGGATGCGCGGGCAAAATCGGCGGCCTGGTGAAGCTGGCTGATGGGCGCTACAACCTGACGCTCGAAGGCGTCGGCGAGTTTCGAATCGCGCGCGAAATTCGCGAACGTTCATATCGGCAGGCGGAAGTGACCTGGTGCCCGGTGCGGGCCGACGCGCTCGATTGCGACGCCGAGACGATGGACGCGCTGCGCGAGATGCTGTTCAGCTACCTGGGCGCGGCGGCGCAGGAGGCTTGGCGCACGATAGTCGAGCAGCGCGGGCTGCGCGGCGCCGAGCTCATCAATTTCCTGTGCTTTCATCTCGATATCACCCCGCTCGAGAAGCAGACGCTGCTCGGGGCGCTGGCGGATAGGGTCGATTGCCTGCTCGATGTGCTGACCTTCAAGCTGGAGGAGCGCAAGCACGGACCGGCGGGGCCGAGTGGCGGGCCTGATACCGTTCAATAGTCGGCACTTCGTCTAATCTGAAGCCCACCCTGCCGCTTCTGGCGTGCAGGTGGGATATGGCAGCGGAGCGACACTTTGCTGGCGGTTTGTGGCCAAATCGTAACGCGTGTCGCAAATGAGTCACGCGTGCCACAAATGAAAGAAAATTCGCATAATGCGGAATGATTTGCGAAAAGACAGGCTATTTGGTGAATTTCGCAACGGAATGCAGCCACAGTTAGCGTTCATGACGCCTTAACATGCTACTTAAATTGCATTAGAGCAGTTGCTGTGAAATTCGGCATGGTCGTTGCTTCTACCTGAGATAAGAAAGAAAACTCGGGGATCCCGACACCGATAGCTTGACTCGCGCGAGCGGGCAGGCATGGTCGGGGAGGACAAAGACCATGGAATGGGAAAATAGCGCTCTCGGAAATCTCTTCGTGCCGGACGTTCTGACGCCTGAGCAGTTTTATGACAGCCGTCGTGACGACAGCAATATCCGCCCGGTCAAGAAGCTGATGATGGCAATTCTGGAGGACGCCCTGCGCTGCTTCCAGAATAATGCGGACGCCAAGGGCGGACCGCGCAAGCGCCTGTTCAGCGAGGCCGAGCAGTGGCTGATCGGCGAAGGCGGCGAAGGACCGTTCTCGTTCGAGACGGTGTGCGAGACGCTGGGAATCGAACCGCAGTTTCTGCGGCGCGGTCTGCGTGACTGGCGCAATCAGCAGCTTGCGGGAGTGTCGACGCGGCGCCTGGCGCGGCGTTCACCGGTGGTCCGCAGCGGGCGGATCAGCGCTCCTGCGCGTCGCGACGCGAAACGCGCGGCGACGGCCAACTCGCGCTAGATCGAGTAATAGCCGGCGCGAATCGCGCCGGCCCCAAAATTTTGCGCAATAGAAAAGGCGGCGCGGCATCTCTCACGAGATGCCGCGCCGCCTGATTTTTTATCCCCTCGCGCTCAAACTCGCGCGTGCGCGCGAAACAGTGCTACGCCGTCAGCCGTATCATTGCGGGGCTGGAGCTGCGCCCGGCGCAGGGGCCTTCGAGGCCACCGCTCCGCCGGGAGGAGGAGGCACGTAGCCCTTGGGCTGCGCCTGAACCCATTGCTCGCAAGCAGGAATGTCCTGCTCCTCGAGGGATTCCTGCTCCATAATCTGCTGATCCGACCATCCGTGCGTCTTCTCCCAGTGGACACCGGGGCACTTGACGGCCAGGTTGAAATTTCTCGAGGTTGACGCAACCGCTGCAGGCGGCGGCGTAGCGCCCGGCGCCGAGCCGCCAGAAGAGCTGCTGCCTCCTCCTTGACTCGAGCAACCGGCGACCAACAATGCCAGCCCCGTAGCCAGCGTCAATACAATCTTCCGTTTCATGGCATCCTCCTTCAATCTAGGGACCCCTCCACTCAAGCGAGCTAACACCGTTATCTTCGCCGTTCGTTTAAGCAGGGCCAAAATACACCGTTCGGAAAAATTAGCAAACCCCCCTGTAATCCTCTCATAATGCCTGGAACACAGTTTGTTCACCGCGCTCGGAGCGGCGCGCACGGCCTTCAAAACAGGCAAGTTCCAGGTGCGCGAGCGTTTCGAACGTCGCCGCCATCACGTGGAAGATCGGCCGTTCTTCGCCACCGAACACTTGTTGTGCGATCTCGAACGCAGTCTGCGGTGACTTGCGGGTCAGATCAAGCATTTCCGCTTCGCGATAACGATGATGCTCGATCAACTGATTAGCGCGATGACGATGGTCGTGATAGATGCCGCCGTGCGCAGGCAATACCAGCTCGACGTCGAACTTCTGCACCTTCAACTGCGACGCGATAAAATCTCCCAGGGGATTTGTTCCCGCGGCATCGGGATAAATTCCGACGTGTGGCGTAATTTTGGGCAACAGGTGATCGCCGACGATCATCACTTTTTCTTTGCGTAAATAAATTACGTTGTGACCAGGTGAATGTCCCGGCGTCCAGATAACTTCGAGCTCGCGGTCGCCGATTTTGATCACGTCATGATCGTCGATGTACTTGTCGGGTTGCGTGACCGGGCCGTACATCGATGTGCCCATCCACGCGGGGCGCATGCCGGTTGGATTGAATTGCTCGATCGGAAATCCGTGGCGGGCAAAGAACGCGCGCGATTCGGGACGGTCGTGCGGTGCCATCTTGCCGAACTCTATCATGCGGCCTGCGCGCTCGGCCTCGAGCCGATGAATGTGCGTAATCGCGTGACTGCGGCGACGAATCTCGCCGGACGCGCCGAAGTGATCAATATGATGATGCGTCGCGACGATCGCATCGAGATCTTCAATCTTGATGCTGAGTTCCGCGAGCGCTTCCTCGAGTGCCTTGATGCTCTCGGGCGAGTTCATCCCGGTGTCGACGAGCGTCCACGCGCCGTGACAATCGAGGAGATAGACGTTGATGATAGTCGGCCGCATCGGCAGCGGCAGAAATATCTCGTAGATACCTGGATGGACCTCAACTATTTTCGCCATCGACTACTCTCAGTGGCTGGTTTCGCATGACTGGAAGTCCTTGCGCTCCGCCGCTTGTGCGCATGCTTGCGCTACTGCTTATTCGTGTAACTCGTCTTTGACCTGGAAGGTCACTTTGACATTCACTTTCCATCGGACCACTTTGTTGGCCTCGACGATAGCGTCGATGGCCCGCACGTGCGCGGTGTGGATGCCTTTGATAGTTACGCCCGCGCGCGAGATTGCTAATTGCACGGCTTCCTCGACCGAGTTGGCCGAGATGCCCGTGAGGTCGATCGTTTTTTCAACCATGACGCTTGGCCGCTCCTGGGGACGCAATCCGCGCGCGCTGGTTTGACGCTCGCGCGCGCGCGGCGCTACGCTCGCCCCTGCGTAGTGGTTAGCGCACGGCGAGAGTCGAAACAAGGTGACATCGCGCAAATGCGCTCTGGGCGGGCTGAATGGAAGTGCGCGATTGGTCATCGCGTTTCGGGAGAGTCGGTAGTTGTCAGTCAAAATCGAGTCGCCCTCGGGCGAACAGGCGCTTACCGAGTTCGTTCTATTTCAACATCGCGTGTACGAATACCGCGCCGCGCGATGGGCCGCGATGGTGGCCGTGCAGTTGCCCATCCTGATGGGTGAGGGACCGTTCGCGGACGGGCGCAAGATCAAACCGTTCACGGCGCGGGTCGATGGCAACCTGGTCACGCGCGCCGTTGCGATAATCGACAGCCACTATCAACGTCACTGGAACGAGCCGCTCGGGCATGTCGTGATGTTCGAGGCGATGCCGGGAACGCGCGACGCGGTCGTGCAGATGATGGATGCGGCGTCGGCGTGGTTGAAGTCCAACGGCGCGACGGCGGCGCGCGCGGGATATGGATTGCTCGAGTTTCCCTTCGTCATCGACGACTACGAAACCCTGCCGCCGGACATCGCGCGCCAGAATCCCGCGTACTATCACGCGCTGCTGAAAGACGCGGGATTCGAAACCGAGCGTGGATGGGTCGACTATAAAATTGAGGTGACGCCGGAGCTGGTCGCGCGCTATGAAAGCGCGCTCGAAGCAGGCCGACGCGCGGGATATCAAATCGTCGCGCTGAGGGATCTGCCGGCGGGGCGGCGCATCCGCGATTTCGAGTACACCTGGAACACTGCGTTCGCGCGTCATTGGGGCGCGACGCCCTTCACCACCGACGAGCTAACATTCCTGTTCGATTTTTTCGCGATGTCGGGCGCGCTCGACACGTCGGTGCTCGCGTATCGCGACGGCCAGCCAGTCGGCGCGTTGATGGTAACGCCGCCGAACGCCGAAGGCGCAATTCTCAAGCCGGGGCGCAAGGTGGCGGACAATGAGAAGCTCAACTTTCTCGGCATCGGCGTGCTCGAGGCTGCGCGCGGCCGCGGCGTAAATCTCGCGATGGCGTCGTACTCGTACCTGCGCATGATCGGCGATGGCGCGAAGTTCTTGAGTTACACGCTGGTGCTCGATGACAACTGGCCGTCGCGTCGCACGGCGGAAAAACTAGGCGCCAAGGTCTGCGCGAACTACGTCACGTATCGGCGCACGTTCTGAACGCGACAAATCCCGCCACTAAGTCTTCGCAACGTCGGGGCGCGAGAGCGTTATAGCGTTAGGCGCGGCACAGTGCTTAATTCGCCGGTGTAACCCATTTCAAGGCAGTCCAGTGACCGCCGCTCTCTACAGTTTGTCAGCCCCTGCGAAGCAACTCCTGTTCGCTAACTCAACGACAGCCGAAGAAAGGAGGGAACCGGAAATGCGAGGAACCAGATCAAATCCGTTGAGGCGAAAACTCGAAAAAAGATGGAGGCGCTCATGACTGCACCATTCGCCAGCCCACCACATCACCCGTACGAGAAAAAGATCTACGATACGGTCAGCGCGATGCTGACCGATGTGCAGACGATACTGAGCAAGCTGAACCCGCAACCGAACGACGCGAACCTGGCGCCCACCAATGGAATGATCGACAGGCTTCAAGCCTTGCTCCAGGAGCTGAAGAACGGAAGTCCGAGTCAGAGGACTCATGACAGCAACATCGAGGCGATTTTGTACGCCATCGCGCAAATCTGCGATCAGTACAACATCTTCGGACAGAGCCCGCCGACCCAGGCCAATCCGCAACCGACGGGAGGCACGCATCAGGATCGCGTCGTGCGGCTCTTCACGAAGATCGACTCGATATGCCGCGATATTTTCCACATACTCGAGCCGGGAACGATATTGTCAGCGCAGCCAACTGGCAGCGCCGGCGACGCTCACGACATTGTTGCGATGGCGAAGGACACCCAAATGGTCGTCAAACAGATCAGCATTCACATCGCGTCCGTGCACGTGAACACGCCATTCAGCAAGTGAGTTGAGTCCGCATTGACGATGCCCGGCAGCGAAGGAAATCCTCCCGTCGAATCATTCGGGCAGCACGCACAGGTTGGCAGGACCTTCGTCGGGCGCGAGCGCGAGTTGCGCGAATTGCGGGCGAGCCTGGCCGGCGTCGCGGGCGGCCGCGGTCAACTGTTTTGCCTGATCGGAGAACCGGGAATCGGCAAGACTCGCCTGACCGAAGAAGTCGCGGCGGAAGCTGAGCGCGGCGGCGCGAAGGTGGCGTGGGGACGATGCTGGGAGGGGGGCGGCGCGCCAGCGTACTGGCCGTGGATGCAAGCGCTGCGGCATTGCGCCCGGACGATCGATGCGCGCGCGGCAGACTCGACGCTGCCTTCGACCGCGCGACAGATGCTGGGACTGGCGCCAGAGTCGAGCCGCGAGATCTCATCGGCGGAAGACTGGCCGCGGGCGACGCTGCTGTCGGGGCTGCCGTCGAGCGGTGGATCGACCTTCGATCCCGCGCGCTTCGAGCTGTTCGATTCGATCGCGGCATACCTGAAGCGGTTGTCGAACGCCTCGCCGCTGGTGCTGGTGCTCGACGACCTGCATGCGGCCGATGCGGATTCATTGCATCTGCTGCGCTTTGTCGCGCGTGACCTGCTGCAAAGCAAACTTTTGATCCTCGCGACTTATCGCGACACCGAGGTGCGGTTGTCGGCGGAACATGCGCAGCTGCTCAGCTCGATCGGGCGGGAGGGCCGCACGATCCATTTGGGCGGACTGAGCGAGAAGGAAGTTGCAGCGTTCGCCAGGAGCAACGCCGCGCTCACGCCCAGCGAGCGCATGGTTTCCAAGCTGTGCGAGGTGACCGAGGGCAATCCGTTTTTTCTCGATGAGACGCTGCGGCTGCTGCGCGCGCATCCCGAGGCCAGCGCAGAGAATCGAGGCGAGTCTGCGCTGGCGATTCCGGACAGCGTGCACGAGGCGATTCGCAAGAGAGTTGCGCCGCTGTCGAGCGACGCGCGCGCTACAATCGAAATCGCGTCGGTAATCGGGCGCGAGTTCGACATCCAATTGCTTTCGCAGGTGTCCGGGCTCACGTCCGCTGAATGCATCGCGCGGCTTGCGGAGAGCGTGTCGCACGGGATCGTCAAGGAATCCAGCGATGCAGCGGGCCGCTTCCGATTCAGCCATGCGATGATTCCGGAGACGCTGGCGGCAGAACTTCCGCGGCTGCGGCAGATGCAGCTTCATCAGCAGATCGCGCAAGCGCTCGAGTTGCTTCATCCCGACGACCTGACCGACTACCTGCCGCAACTGGCAGAGCATTACGCGCGATCGATCCCGACTGGGACGCGCGACAAGGCGGTCGAGTTCGCCGTGCGTGGCGCGCGACGCGCGATGCAGCAATTGGCATACGAGGAAGGCGCGCGCCTGTACCAGCTGGCGCTCGACGCGCTCGCGGCCGCGCCAGCCCTGGAACAAGCCGAGAGCTGCGGCCTCATGAACGAACTCGGCGAAGCACTGAGCAGAGCCGGCTACGTCGATCGGGCACGGGAGGTTTTTGCGCGGGCAGCCGCCTTCGCCCGGAAGTCAAATGACAGCGGCGCGTTGGCCAGGGCCGCGCTCGGTGTCGGCTTTCCATCGAGCACGGCTGGAACGGTGGACGGAATGTTGGTCGAGCTGCTGGAAGAGGCGCTGCGCGGATTGGGCGAGTCCGACAGCGCGCAGAAGACGATGCTGATCGCGCGCCTGGCGGCCGCGCTTTACTGGTCGGATCAGCGCGCTCGATCGGTCGAGCTGTCGCTGAATGCAGTCGACATGGCTCGACGGCTCGACGATCCGTCGGCGCTGATTTACGCGCTATACATGTGGCATTACTCCTTGTGGGGACCGGACAACCTGGAGGCGCGGCTGAAGACCGCGCAGGAGATGGTACAGCTCGCGGAACGCATCAAGGATCCAGAATGGGCTCTGAGAGCCGTCGAGATGCATCTGGCAGATCTGCTCGAGACCGGTGCGATGCAGGAAGCCGAGGCCGATCTCAAGACCTACAAGGAACTGTCAGAGAGAACCGGCGGCAGCAGCTCGATGGTCGAGCTTACGAACGCGATGCGTGCGCTGTTGCGCGGCGACCTCAGCGAGGGCGAACGGCTGGCAGAAGTTGCGATGGCGGTCGGGCAGCGGCGGCAGGAGCCGCGCGCGCTGCTGTCTTACGCGGCGCAGGTGAGTTTCATTCGCTTCGAGCAGCGGCGGATGGGCGAGCTCGCGCCCATGCTGCACGCGTACGTCGAGCAATATCCGGTGCTTGATGTCGCGCGATCCGGGTTGGCGCTGGCGCATGTCGAGGCCGGACGCGAGGCGGAAGCCCAAGTCCAATTCGACTACCTGGCGCGCGAAGACTTCGCTGCATTGCGCCGCGACTGGAACTGGCTGACGACGATGGCGATCCTGACGACCATTTGCGTATTCATCCAGGACCGCGAGTGCGCGGCGCGAATTTACGAACTGATGCTGCCGTATGCCGAGCGCAACACGATGATTGGATGGACCGAGGTGTGTTACGGGTCCGTCTCGCGTTATCTCGGCAACCTGGCGGCGCTGATGCATCGGTACGACGATGCGCAGCGGCATTACGAAGCGGCGATCGCGATGAACGCGAGAATGGGCGCGCGCGGGTCTCTCGCACACAGCCTGCATGAATACGCCGCGATGTTACTCGAGCGGGGACAGGGTGAAGATAGTGCTCGAGCATTGGAGCTGAACGATCAAGCGCTCGCGTCTGCCGACTCGCTCGAAATGACTGCGCTGCTGGAACAAGCGCGCGCGTTGAAGGCGAAGCACGGCGCCGGCGCGAAGCAGTCGCCGCGGCGCGCCGGCGAATCGACGCGGACGCTCGAGACGATCTTGTACTTCGACATCGTGGGATCGACCGGGCATGCGGTGCGCCTCGGCGATCGCCAGTGGGGCGACCAGCTGGGGCAGTATTATTCGATTGTCAGAAAAACCCTGGCGGCTTTTCGTGGGCGCGAAATCAGCAATCCAGGCGACGGGTTCCTCGCGTTGTTCGACTCCCCGGCCGAGGCGGTGGCCGCGGTGTTCGAGATTCGGACGGCGGCATCAGCACTCGGCATGCAGCTACGTGCGGGGCTCCATTGCGGCGAGTGCGTGTGGGTCGGAGACCAGGCGGTCGGTATCGCGCTGCACATTGGCGCGCGGATCGCGACTACGGCGAAGCCCGACGAACTGTTGGTGTCGAGTACGGTGCGCGACCTGGTCGCCGGTTCCGGGATGGTGCTGACGGATGCGGGAACGCACCGGCTGCGCGGCGTACCGGAGGAGTGGCGGCTGTATCGCGTCGATTCGATCGCGCGGCGGAGCTAGTTCCGCATCGGCTCAGGCATTCTGCGGAAACAGAATATTGTCGATCGCCTCGCGCTCAGCTTGATTCGGATCCTGCTCGACTTTGCTCTCGCGGTTGAAGATTATCGTCGCGCGCTCCGCTGCACTGTACGGAGTCCATCGAGGAGCCTGGTCCGAATTGGGATCGCCGGTGCGCGCGAACGCAATCCAACGATCGCTCATCGAATGTGCGAGGGCCAAAACGTCGGGCTTGTCGGGCGCGAGGCGCGCGGTCAGCGGGCCAACGTTGTTGAACACAAACGGTATCTCGAGCGCATGCGGCGATTTCATTCGCCCGCCGGCGACGGGGGTTTCCCAATCGAATCGGTACATGTACGCGGACGCGCCGCCTAAGGCAGCTTTGCGCTCCGCAATTTTCCTCGACCAGGCCGCCATCGGATACTCGGTGCCGATCAGGAACATCAGCTCAGATGGACTCGCGGCGGGATTCTCCTTGCGGAAGATTTCGATCACGCGATCGGCGTGCTCGCCAAGCAGGCGGCCGGCGCGGCGATGGAGCCCGTCCTCGTCGAGGGAAAAGGCCTTGGCATCGCCGGCCGCGAACAGCGTCATCTCGGTGCGGTTGTAGCCGATGATTAGCGGCACGCCGGCGGAAACGTCCGGCGCGTCGGGATCGAATGGATGACGGGGAAGCGTGATACCGTCGACGACGGGCGAGAAGCCCTGGATGAATCCGGGGACGCGCGCGCCAAGTTTGATTTGGACGGCGGCCTGCGCCGCGACGATGCGCTCGACCGGCACCGACTGCGCTTCGCGGATTTGTCCGCGGCTGAGGCCGAGTTCAGCGAGCAGCATTTGGGCGACCTCGTTCGCGTGGCTCAGCTTGTTCATCTTGAGTCCCGGGCCACTCTGAACTACCGCGCGATGAAACAGACCCTTCGCCGCCGGCATCGCCATCAAGGTGGATACTTTCTGTCCGCCGCCGGACTCGCCGAAAATCGTTACCCGGCGAGAATCGCCGCCGAACTTCGCGATGTTGCCGCGCACCCAATCCAGCGCAGCGACGAGGTCCAACATTCCAGCGTTGCGCGACTCGCTGAAGTCGCTGCCGCCGATGCCGGCGAAAAATGTGTAGCCCAGCGCGCCGAGGCGATGATTCACGCTGACCACGACCACGTCGCCGCGCCGCGCCAGGTTGCTGCCATCGTAGATCGGCGGCGAGCCCGAGCTCGCCTGGAAGCCACCGCCATGCAGCCAGACCATCACGGGCCGCGCGCTGCTATCGTCCGCGGCGGGAGTCCACACGTTGAGCACGAGACAGTCCTCGCTTTCGACAATACTGTCGGCGTCGCCGTACGCGGCGAATGCGCTCTTCGGATCGACCAGCCCGCGCATCGACGAGGGATTCTGCGGCGCGCTGGGTCCGTAGCTGAGAGCGTCGCGCACGCCGGGCCAGGGAGTCGGCGCAACCGGCGGCATGAAGCGATTGCGTCCCGCAGTCGAGGCGCCGTATGGGATGCCTTTGAAGCTGCTGACGCCATCCACGGCGACACCGCGCACCTTGCCGTGAGCGGTTTCAACGATCGGATAGCTTTGAGCGGACGCGTCTTTGGGCGCGGATGATGCCATGGCTCGATCCTCCTGGCTACTGACTACCTGTGTGCCACGTCACCGCCGCTCAGGGCAAACCAATTCAGCGGGCGGGTGGGCTCGTTTGTAAACCGATCCGCGATGCTGTAAACGAAAACTGTAGCGCGCTCACTCACCGACCTTGTCTTCGAAGGAGGGATCTTTCGATGGCCGATTACGATCTACATATCAAAGGTGGCACTGTTGTGGACGGCACGCGGGTGCCGCGATACCGCGCCGACGTCTGGGTCAAGGACGGCAAGATCGCGCAGGTGGGCGGCCGCTCACCCGGATTCGCGAAGAAGACCGTCGACGCAGGCGGCATGATTGTCGCGCCCGGCTTCGTCGATTTGCACACGCATTACGACGCGCAGATTCGATGGGACCCGTACTGCACGATTTCGGGATGGCACGGGGTCACTTCGGTGGTGCTCGGCAACTGCGGCTTCGGCTTCGTGCCGGTCAAGCCGGAATTCCGCGAGCGCTCGATGCTGACGATGACGCGCACGGAAGCGATCCCCTACGAGTCTATGAAGGTCGGGATGAAGTGGGACTGGGAGACGATTCCGCAATACCTCGACTCGCTCGACCGCACGGCCAAGGGCGTCAACGTGATTCAGTATCTGCCGACCTCGTCGATGCTGACCTACGTGATGGGACTCGACGCGGCCAAGACGCGGCCCGCGACGGAAGACGAGCGCACCGAGATGCGCCGACTGCTGGCCGAGGGAATGGACGCCGGGCTCGCGGGATTCTCGGTGCAGCGGCTCGGGCCGGATTCGACGCAGGCCGACTTCGATGGATCGCCGATGGTCACGGACACGATGTGCGACGAGGACATCCTGAATCTTGCGCGCGTGCTCCGCGAGCGTGACGAGGGCTTCGTGCAGATCACGCAGGCGACGGGGCATATCAAGGAGGACCTCGCGTTTCTCGAACGGCTTGCGGCCGAGGCGAATCGGCCAATCCTGCACAACGCGATCGCGCCGGCGCGCCACAATCCGAAAGTCCATCAGCGCAGCCTCGCGTGGCTCAAGCGATGCCGCGAGAAAGGACTGCCGATATTCGGCCAGACGGCGACGCTGCGCACCGGTTTCGCGTTCACGCTCGAAAATTGGAATCTCTACGACGCGAGTCCCGCGTGGCGCACCGTCACGACCGGCAGCAACGAAGAAAAAATCGCCAAGATGAAAGATCCGGCGCTGCGCGCGGCGATCAAGCGCGAGCACGACGAGGCGAACAAGAAGCTCGAGGCGATCCAGGCGGGCGTCGGCGGCCCGATTCGTCTGCTTATAGTCTCGTGGGCGGGAGACAAGCCGGAGCTCGAGAAGTACGTCGGCAAATCGATCGGCCAAATCGCGACGGAAGAAAACAAGCACGAGATCGACGTGATGCTCGATCTGTCGATCGCCGGCGAACTCAAGGTCGAGTTCCTCGGACCCAATCGCGGCTTCAACGCGGAGTTTTACGCCGAGATGATCAACGACTCGCCGTACACGATTCCCGGCGTGTCGGACGGCGGCGCGCATACCAAGTTCTTCACCGGCGGCGCTTACACCACCGATTTTCTCGGCTGGCTGGTGCGCGACGAGCAGCGCGTCACGCTCGAGGAGGCGCACTACCGGCTCTCCGCGCTGCCCGCGCATGCGGCGGGTTTCCGCGATCGCGGCGTTCTGCGCGAGGGCATGGCGGCGGACGTCATCGTTTACGATCTCAATCGACTCGGGGTCGAGCCGGATTGGGTCGGCGATATCGCGCACGACTTTCCGGGCGGCGAATGGCGGCGCGTGCAGCACGCGCGCGGCTATCGCGCGATCGTCGTCAACGGCGAGATGACCTGGGACGACGGTCAATGCACGGGCGCGACGCCCGGCCGGTTGCTGCGCGGCGGCCGCGGATAAACGCGCGCCGATGGCGGTTCAGATTTACAGCATGACGTCGGTGGCCGACGCGGTCGCGACGGCGGAGGCGGGCGCCGATCTGATAGGCCTCGTCGTGGCCGAGCCCGGCGTCGTCGCCGAGGCGATCGGCGCTGACGCGGCGCGCGAAATTCTCGCCGCGATTCGCCCGCGCTCACGCGGAGTGGCGCTGTCGCTGTCCGACGACCGCGACGAGATTTGCGCGATGGTCGACGCTGTGCGGCCGGATGTTCTGCATGTCGTCGCGCGAGAGATCGAGCCCGAGGACTGCGCGTGGATTCGCCAACGCATCGCGCCCGTCATGCTCCTGCGCGCGATCGCGGTGCGCGCCGGCGAAACGCTCACTGAGGCTGACGCGCACCAGACTTGCCTCGACTACCTGATGCTCGATTCAGGCGCGAAAGGTCCGCCATACGCCGGCGCCACCGGCGAGACGCACGACTGGTCGATCAGCCGCACGGTGGTCGAGCGCTCGCGCGTGCCGGTGATCCTCGCGGGCGGCTTGTCCGCCGAGAACGTGGCCGCGGCTATCGCGACGGTCAGGCCGTGGGGTGTCGATTCGTTCACGCACACCGACGTTCCGGGCAATCGCGGCAAGAAAGATCCGGCGCGGGTGCGCGCATTCGCAGCCGCCGCCAGGCGCGCGTTCGCGGAAAATTCGAAAGCCTGAAACCGGGAGGTCGCGATGAATCGCAAGCAGCTCGTACTTTCAGCGGCGCTGATAGTTTTGCTTGCGTGCGACGCGTACTCGATTTACCTCTACGGCTACATCGGCTTCTTCCGAGTGATCCTCGCGAATTTCGGCGGTGTCACCGCGTTCGTGGATCTCGCGATCGCGCTGGTTCTCATCCTGGCCTGGATGGGCGAGGACGCGCGCGAGCGCAACACCTCCGCCGTTCCGTATGTCATTCTCACGATCGCGCTCGGCAGCGTCGGTCCCCTGCTCTACCTGATTCGCCGCTTCGCAAATCGCACCGAGCGCAGCGCTTCAATGGCGCCGCGCGTAGTCGGCAACTAGCGCGTGAGCAGGGCGGCGGCTTCTTTCTCGACGCGGGTGCCCTTGAAAAAATTCGGATTCGCCTCACCCCAGAAGCGCACCGGGTTGACGAACATGAAATCGCGAAAATCGTCCACGGTGATCAGCTCGTCCTCCACCAGCTCGTACGCTTCCGGCACGACGTTCTTCATATCCGGCACGTCGAAATGCCCGATGTCGGAGCCGAACAGCACGTTGATCTTCGCGCCGTACGGATTCGCCTTGCGGTTGAACGCGTAAGCGTTGAGCGGGTCGTCGGCCTCGCAGCCGAAATAAAAATTATCGACGAACAAATCGCGGATGTCTTCGGCCCGCTTGATCTTGCAGGCGGCATAATCGTCGAGCTCGCGAACTCCACCCGTGGCACCGCTCTGATCGCGCTCCAGGATCGTCGCGACGTTGGGGGCGTCCGCCTTCGGCTCCAGCTTGCCTTCGACCCACTTGCCGCCGTACTGGCGGATGAGCTGCGTGAGCATTTCGCGATTGAGATTCGCGGGATTGGTCTCCTCGAGCGCTTCGCGATTACGTTTCTTCCAATGGCCGATCAGATCGCAGTACAGGGCGCAGGCCCATCCGACGCCGCCTTCGAGGAATCCCATTTTAAGATGCGGAAACCGACGCGTCACGCCGCCGAGAAAAATCGCTTTGCACACCGCCTCGCTCGCGGCGGCAAAATGACCGATGTGATTGTAAACAAAATTGGTCGGCGAATTGCGCAGCCCGATGCCGCGCGAACCTGAATGAAAGGTCG
>Ga0209447_10000108_pt1 | contig 20314 bp, 20 predicted proteins | sample BogFormECP04_OM3_FD_188243 | JGI IMG/M metagenome (GOLD analysis project Ga0209447, IMG submission 188243) | Bog forest soil microbial communities from Calvert Island, British Columbia, Canada - ECP04_OM3 (SPAdes) (version 2) | ecosystem: Environmental > Aquatic > Freshwater > Wetlands > Bog ... | reverse complement strand
CGGACTGCGCAAATCTGCCGCTAAATATGGTCAGCCCGGACTACTTCAGGACCCTGGCAATACCATTTCTACGTGGGCGCGATTTCTCGCCCAGTGATTCTAAGGACGCCGCCGGCGTAGTCATCGTAAACCAGGCTGCGGTGCAACTCTGCTGGCCGAACCAGAACGCGGTAGGTCAGCATTTCCCGCATCTGGCGACTCTGGCTAAGCCATTCGAGATCATCGGCATAGTAGGAAACGTCAATGACGAACCGCTGCAGAACAAATCGCGTCCACAAATTTACGGCTCACTCCCGCAGTTCTATCAGGCTTTCCCATGGCAGCTCTCTCTAAGTATTCTTGTGCGCACCACGCTACGGCCGCACGCGCTCATCACCGAACTTAATTCGTCGATCCAGCAGATTGACAACAATTTAGCTCTCTATAACGTCGAGACGCCACGCGAGCAACTGGAAGATGCTTTCGCGCGTGAACGTTTTCTGTCCCTCTTGCTTTCCGGTTTTGGCGTGTTGGCTCTCGTCCTCGCGGTCGCTGGCCTATACGGCATGCTCGCGTATCTCACCGAGCGCCGCACCCACGAATTTGGTGTGCGCGTGGCCCTAGGCGCGCGTCCTCGTGACATTCTGAACCTGGTGTTGCTGCAAGGCGGACGCCTAACGCTAATTGGCGTTGTGCTTGGACTAGGCGCGGCAATCGGCTGCACGCGTTACATTCAGTCGCTGCTCTATGGCGTCAGACCCACCGATGCAAATACGTTTGTAATCGTTGCCGTGCTCTTCTTTGCCGTTGCGCTCTTGGCCTGTTACTTTCCGGCTCGGCGGGCTACCCGTGTCGACCCCGTGGTCGCCTTGCGCGACGAATGACGTCGCATGGTATTTCCATTCGTCATGATAGGAACTAGCTGGTCATGAAGGCGTGCTAACTCTTCTCGTCGGTCCGGCTGTCGCGCTCTTGCCGAAACGATGGCGAGAGAGATTCACGTTGACGTCCGCGGAATGGAAGGTCGCGGCTATGGTGTCTGGGCTCGTCGAATCCTTCGCCGCCTTGGCTGCATTGATTGGATGGTATTCCTACTCCGTTACCTACTGGGCCCAAGAGGTCATATTCTCGACTGCGGCGGCACATCCGCAGGCAGCAATTCCTCCGGGCACCGAAGGGTTTGCCGCGCTGGTCCTTCTTCTTTTTCATCCTCTTACTTGGTTCATCATATATTGCGGTATCGAGGGAATCGTTCGCCTTTTGGCTTCGGCGATTGGCGGGACAACATTCGGCATCCTTCCTCTCTGCCTAGTAGAACGCTGCTACTCGCTTGTGTTGTCGCGCCGAAGTAGGCTGAATTCGCCCGAGGACGAAAATTTCGAGCCGGACTTTTTGTCGACGCGCACCGATGAAGAAGGCGAAATTCTTGAGATTCGCGCAATCCAGCCCAAAGAAGGATGGGATCCTCCAAAAACCGTGAGGTTCCGCGGAACTTACTACCGTCTGTTTCAGGCTTACGAAGAACGCCCCACGGGTCGCTGTTTCGTTTATGTGCTGCGGCGCTTGTCCTCTGGCGTCCCAAGTTGGACCATGATCAACTATTCTGCGAACGTCCGCTGGGTCGAACCGGACGAGTCAAAACCAAAACGCTAAACCTCTTCTTCCACCAGTTGTTCTCCGTGCGCCGCTTTATGCGCCGCCACGATCTTGTCTTCCACTTCCTTCGGTACGTAATCGTAATGCGAAAATTCCATGGTGTACGTTGCGCGGCCCTGCGTTTTGGAAATTAAATCATTCGCGTACGTCAGCATTTCGGCGAACGGCACTTGCGCCTTGATCACCACGTTGTGGGCGCGTGCTTCGCTTCCGGCAATGCGGCCGCGCCGCGCGCTGATGTCGCCCATCAAATCGCCGGAATAATGGTCCGGCGCGTATACCTCCACATGCATGATTGGTTCCAGCAGCGCCGGACGCGCCAGCTTCATCGCTTCCTTGAACGCCAGCGAACCGGCGATGCGGAACGCCATGTCCGAGGAATCTACGTCGTGATATTTTCCGTCATATAAACTCACGCGGAAATCCACCACGGGAAATCCGGCCAGGAAGCCGCGCGTCGCCGCTTCGCGAACTCCCCTTTCCACCGAGGGAATCCAATTCTTCGGAATCGCGCCGCCAAAAACATCATCAATGAATTCGATGCCCGCGCCGCGTTCCGCCGGCTCCATCTTGATGCGGCACACGCCATATTGACCGTGCCCGCCGGACTGTTTCTTGTGTTTGCCTTCCACGTCCGCCTTGCCGCGAATCGTTTCGCGATACGCCACCTTTGGCGGCTTCAGCGTCAGGTCCACGTGATAGCGCTTGTGCAGCTTGGCCACCACCACTTCGATGTGCTGCTGCCCGGTTCCCGCCAGCAAAAATTCTTTGGTCTGCGGATCGCGCGAAAAATGCAGCGCGGGATCTTCTTCCAGAATTTTGTGAATGGAAACGCCGATCTTATCTTCGTCCGCGCGTGTCTTGGGCTCAATCGCAAACGTGATGGAAGGCTCCGGCAAATGCGCCGCTTCATAAAAAATCGGCGCGCTCTTATCGCCCAAAGTTTCTCCGGTGGCGCACTCCTTTAACTTCGCCACCGCGCCAATGTCTCCGGCGTGCAGTTCGATTACCTCGGTCAGAACTTTGCCTTGCGCCACCTGCAAGTGCTGGAATTTCTCCGCATTTCCGCGGTTGTAATCGAGGAGCGTCGCATCGTTCTTCAGCACGCCGCTCTTCACCTTGAAATAATTGATGCGCCCGGCGAAAGGATCCGCCAGCGTCTTGAAGACGAACAATGACAGCGGCTGCCCATCATCATATTTCCGCTCCACGCGCTCGCCCTTGCCGTGCACCTCGGTGAAGCCCACCTGCGCGTGTTCGTCGGGGTGCGGAAAGCAGTCCGCGATAAATGTCAGCAAGCTCGCCGTTCCTACGTTGTGCAGCGAAGACACCATCAGCACGGGAATGATTTTTTCCGACACGATCGCCTTGCGCACGCCGGGAATTAAGTCGCAAATCGGAATCGTTCCTTCGCGGAAAAACTCCTCCATCATCTCGTCGTCGCCTTCGGCCACCATCTCCACAATCTTCTCGTGTGCTTCCCTCGCTTCGTCGATTAGCGCGTCGGGAATCTCTTCAATCTTCGGCTTGCCGTCCCCATCCGGCGTATAAAAATGCGCCTTCATGGACACTAAATCGATCACCCCGCGAAATCCGCGCTCCGATCCAATCGGCAATTGCAGCGCCACCACTGTCCGACCAAATACACTGGTGAGCGATGCCACGGCGCGCTCAAAATCCGCCAGCTCGCGATCCATCCAGGTCAGCACAAACGCCCGCGGAATATCGTACTCGCAGCAATAGTCCCAAACTTTTTCCGTGGTCACCTGCGCGCCCACGTGCGCGTCCACGGTAATCAGCGCGCAATCCGCGGCAATCAACGAAGCTTTGCTCTCGGTGATGAAGGTCGAATATCCCGGCAAATCCAGAAAATTAATTTTCACCTTGTTGTTCGGACCAGGCCCGCACAACGTGCTGGGCCACTCCGCAAACGCTAGCCCCGTCTGAATGGAAATCTTCCGCGCGATTTCCTCTTCATCCCAATCGGTGGTGGTGTTGCCTTCCGAAACTTTTCCCCACTTCGGCGTCATTCCCGCGGTATACAACAACGACGACACCAGTTGCGTCTTCCCGGTGCCGCCGTGGCCGACAATGCCAACATTGCGAAGGTCCTTGGTGAGATAGCTTTTCATAACGCCTCCTCGTAGCGATCGTAGCGAGGCTGCATCGAGGTCGCAGAGACGGCAATTCCACCGCGCAAAGCGACGGGGTGAGCCTGGCGATTCTGTTTTGCGGGGGAGAACGTGCCCTGTGTTGCAGAGCGTTTGTTGTACCTGGGTCCGGCGGGTGCCGGGCGAAGGACGAGCAAAACCCTGAGCGCTCTCCGACGTTGTGCGGCCCTAAGCGAAGGGCCGACGCGCGGATGCTAGCACAGCGCCCCGCGCACCGCAATTGGCGGCGAAGTCTTGCGAGAGAATTGTCGCTTTGATCCGTTGACGCGCGACTACGACCCGCTAGAGGACGGTGGCGCCGGGCAAATCCGCAAAATGCATATCGCAACTGACCAACTCGGCGTGGTGACTTCGGGCACAGGCGTAAATGATGGCGTCGGCCATGGCGAGCTTCAACTTCAGGCTGATCTTGGCCGCCATCGCTGCGATAGCTACGTCAACTACGATTTCTCGGTCCTGAAACGCGAACGCCTGCGACAGAAACTGTTCTGCCAACGTAGTTTCGCAGGCGCGCAGAAGTTTTTTGTACACCTCGTAGACCACAATCGTAGGCAACAACAGGTTTTCCGCTTTTTCGAGGTAGGGAGCGAAACTGTCGCCCTTCGGTCCGCCGCCGAGATACTCGATCCAGCCGGAGGAGTCGACGACGAACCTCTTAGAACCGCTCGGTGTGGTCACGGTCCTCCTCTTGCCAGCGAAGATTCTTGGCCAGGCCCCGCAACTCTTTGATGGAACGCGGCTTATTAAGATGAATGACGCCCTCAAGAGCAAAGACTTGCAGCTCCTCGCCCGGCCGCAGCGCAAGTTGTTCGCGAATTTTCTTGGGAATTACGACCTGGAACTTAGGCGACACTTTTACAATTTCCATAACGAACCCCAATCCATACTATCGATGGCGGAGTCGTATGTCAATATTACGATCGATCAAGGGTGAGGTGTCTTGTCCGTTAGAACTAACATCACGAAAAATACACACGGTTGGAGCGAGGTCAGAGCAGCCGCTATGATTTTTTTGGACGGGCGGCTTCCATTTGTTCCCAGGTGGAATCGGGGAGCATGAGCAGGTCGCTGAATTCGCCGGCGCCGCGCAACCATTGGGCGCCGTCGATGACCACGCATTCGCCATTTATGTACGGGGCCATGTCGCTGAGCAAGAAGACCGCGAGGCTGGTCAGTTCTTCGTGCTGGCCGAAGCGCTTCATGGGATTTTTGTCTTTGGCGCGTTCCTCGAACTGCTTCGAGACCATTAAGCGCGACCACGCGCCCTCCGTCGGAAAGGGTCCGGGAGCGATGGCGTTGATGCGAATGTGGTATTTGGACCACTCGACGGCCAACGAGGTGGTCATGGCCAGCACGCCGGCTTTGGCGCACGCCGAAGGAACCACGAACGCGGAGCCGGCATTCGCCGAAGCGTAGGTAGCGACGATATTTAGAATGTTCCCCGGAGTTTTCGCGGCGATCCAGCGCTTGCCAAACGCTTGCGTGCAGTGAAACGAGCCGTTGAGCACGATGGCCACCACGGTGTTGAAGGCGCTGGGAGAAAGTTTTTCCGTGCGGGCGATGAAATTGCCCGCGGCGTTGTTTACCAGCGTATCGATATGGCCGAATTTTTCATAGGCTTTATCGGCGGCGGCTTCGACGGCGGCATAATCGCGCACGTCACAGGTGGCGTAAGCCGCCTCGCCGCCCGTGCTGGCAATCTCCGCGCAGACTTCCTTCAGCGGTTCCTCGCGCCGCCCGGTGATGAACAGGCGCGCCCCGAGCGAAGCGAAATGCAGGGCCATGGAGCGCCCTAAGCCGGTGCCGCCACCGGTAAGAAAAATGGCGCGGCCTTTGAACATACTTTTCTCGAACATTGAGGCACCTCCGAAGGTCAGGAGCAACCGCTGAAGCTACAGTCGGAATATCTACAGTCGAGCAATCTACAGTCCAACTGGCGGCGCGAAATTTGCGAGTAACTATACCGCACGTATGCATTCTTGGAAGAGCTACTGGGCGGCGGGCACCAACTGCGCGGGCACCGGACGCCCCTGCACCTTGGCGTATTCGGCGGCAAAGAGCGGGCTGTTGGGAAATTCTTCCGTGAGCGTTTTGAGCAACGCTTCGGCACGAGCATTTTGCTTTTCGCGACGCGAAGAAAGGGCTTCCAGAATCTGCGCGAAGCCTTGCAGGTAGCGCCCGCCCACGGCGGTCTTATCCACTTCTTCCATGCCGAGCTTTTTGTCGCCTTTGATTCCGCCGAACCACAAGAAGAATCGCGCGGTCCCGGAGAGGCAGCCGATAATGTAGTTCGCGGAGCCGGGCGCGACGTAGACGTCGACCACTTCCGGGTGCGCGGTGAGTAACTGCTTGGCGTAATCGTTGGCTTCTTTCATGCGCTTGAGGCCATCGAGATGCTTTTTTTCGACGATGGTGAAATCGTTGGACTCCATGCCGGCGGCCATGGTCAAGGCAAACAGCGCGTTGGGATCGCCCGGAGTACTCTGCAGCTTGGCGTTTGCCAGCGCCCGCGCCTTGTCGATCGCCTCGTGAAACCCTTTCATGCGCTCGGGATCGGCCTGGCCATCGATGCCGTGCAAGAATTTTTCGTCGTTCATGAAGAATTCGCTGGTCAGCACGCCGTCGCGGTTGAATTCGTCAAACAGATATCCCGCGGCAAGCGAGACCTGACCAAAGGCTTCGTCCGGATGCTCGGCCGACCAGGCGGTAAATTTCGCGCGGGCGCCGGTAAAGTCTTGTTCGTAAAGCGCGCGAAAGCCATCCATGAGTGCCGGATCGGTGGTAAACGCGGGCCCTTGCTTAGGGACAGCCGCAGCGCTGGCGGCATCGGGCCTTTTCTTGGATTTTTTCTGTTCCGCGCCCGCCGCGGCGCCGTGGGGCAAGGCGAAAAGAAACAGCAAGGTGATCGCGGCGGTTATCGTTCTGCGCATAGATTCTGATCTCCCAAACTGCAGCACTCTCATCGCCCAGACGGCTAGAACAAGCCCGGCAAAAAGCGCGGTTTGCCGGACATGGCGGCGCGATAGTCGGCATTGGCAAAGAGCACCTGCTCTTCCGTGGAAAGCCGCTGGCTGAGCACCACGATGTGGCCTACGGTGCCGACCAGCGCGGTAATCCACGCGGTATGAATCAACGGCAAGGCAATCATTTCCGCAAACACGGCCGCATAGTTAGGATGCCGGACAAAGCGAAAGGGACCAGATGTGACGACACCGAGGCGTGTCGAATCGACTACTTGCACGTTCCAGTGCTCACCCAGGGTGCGGATGACCCACCAGCGGACGGCATTGGCGGCGAGAAAGATCACAAACATCACCGCGGCAAGAACGGGAATAAACGGACGATGCAGGAACAGCACCTCAACCGCGGAGCCGATCAGCACGGCCGTGTGCAGCGCGACCATCCAGCGGAAGCGCGGTTCGTTAACTTTGGTGGCGCCGCGCCCAACCATGTCGCGCTGGTGGCGCTTGGAGATGCGCAGTTCCACGAGCCGAAGCAGCGCTACGGCCACAAGTAACGCCAGAAATGCGCTAACGCTTATGTCCATTGCAGCAAAAGAAATTCGGCGCTGAATCCGGGACCGAAAGCCGCCATCATGGCGTAGTCTCCGGGCTGCAGAGGCCGTTTATTGAGCCACTCCTGCAAGATAAAAAGGATGGTAGCGCTGGAAAGATTGCCGACGCTGGCGAGCACGTCCCAGGAAGGCTGGGTCTGACACTTTTTAAGCCCGAGAGCTTCTTCAACATTGCCAAGAAGCCGCGCACCGCCGGGATGCAGGATCCAGCCTTTGATGTCGGCCTGTGTGAGGCCCTGGCGCTCCAGAAAACCGTCCACCAAGCTCTTAATTTTTTTCCCGATCATTTCCGGCACACCCTTATCGAGCAGGATGTGAAATCCGGAATCTCTAAGATCGAAGCCCATCGCGCCGAGGGAATCTGGGAACGTGAAGGTTTCGGAAACCAGGACTTTAGGGCCCGGCATGGGCTTGCCGCTGAGAATTACGGCGGAAGCGCCGTCGCCAAATAAAATCGAAGAGATCAGGTTGGCTTGCGAAATGTCTTTTCGCTGAAAGGTGAGCGAAGGCAGTTCCACGGCGATGATCAAAACATTGCCGCCCGGATAGGCTTTTAGAAAATCCGCGCCGCGGGCGATGCCCATGGCGCCGGCCGCGCAGCCGAGTTCGGTGAAGGGCATGCGGCGGACGTTGGAACGAAAGCCCATCAATTCGATGAGGTGAGCGTCCAGCGAAGGAATCATGAAGCCGGTGCAGGAGACGGTGATGATCAGGTCGATGTCTTGCGGGGCGAGCTTGGCGCGGCTAAGCGCGCCTTCGGCGGCTTGGCGGCCGAGCTTGATGGCGTGCTCCATGTACTCTTCGTTGGTTTTGGAAAGCGGCCGGGGTTCGATGGTGTAATCGATAGGGAAAATGGCGCGGCGTTCGTTGACCTGGGCGTTGTCGACGATGGCCATCATGGCGTCGATGCGGCGCTCGGGAATGTCAAAGACGCGGCCGAAGTAATACTTCATGTCCTGGCGCGTCATCTTGTGTTCAGGCAGCGCGGTGGCCGTAGCGGCAATCGTTGGGTATGTTACTGTGGCGCTGCCCTGCTCTAGGCTGGTCACTAAACGCTCCCTGTGGTCAATGCGAATCCCGGAGAGTATCTAAAATGGTCTAACAAGTCCATTGATTACAGCGTATGGCACGTTGCATGACAACAGTGTATATCACGCTGCAGCGCCAGATGCACGGAGCCGGCCGGCGCGGCAGGCACAATACGACACACCACGGGCGCGGACGGGCGCAAATCGGAACGGACCGGACCGAGACTCTAAGCTTAACACTGCTCCGGTCGGCGAGTCGCGGGCGCTTACGATTTATTCGCGGGTGGGTCATTTTTTCGATAGCGCGGCCCAAAGCGGGCACGAGCGCCGACAAAGCAACACCAAAATCAACGCGGCGGCGTCACGTCATTCCGTCAAATTGTAAATCAGGCCATTCGGGTCTTTCACGTAGCAGCGGGGAAACTCAGGTTCGTCTTTCACTATTTCGCAGCCTTTTGCCAGCAGGGCCGCTTTGGCTTCCTGGACATTCTTGACGGTGACTTCCAGAACGGGTCCCAGGGCGGGCCCTCGTTCAATAAACAAATTGATGTGCTTACCGTGGAGGCTGACGAGATTCGGGGTTTTGTCGGTGATCGCAAAGCCAAGCTGCTCGACGTAAAAGTTGGCGGCTTTCATCGGGTCTTCCGCTTGAATCAGGATATCGGTGCCAAAGGTATTTGACATGGAGGGCTCTCCATTAGGTGGAACCAAATGCACGCAACCAATGCACGTAACCAATGCACTCAACTAATGCACTCAACCAACGCACTGTCCGCAGCGGGAAGTGTAGACGGAATCGCTGGCCAAGTCCTGAGAAACATGGCGAGCAAAGGCTGAGCCTTCACGCATTTATTCCGACCGCAGGGCGCGCAAGGGATCGACTTGTGCGGCGCGGCGCGCGGGAATGCCGCACGCAACAAAGGCGGCAGCGAGGAGCACTGCGGCGACGAGTACAAAGGTAGCCGGGTCCGTAGAGGTTACTCCGAAGAGGAAACTGGTCATGGCGTGGGTGAGCGCAAAGGCGCCGGCCAGGCCAAGCACGAGGCCCGCGAGAACCAGCCCCATACCTTGACGGAGCACCATGAGCACAATCTCGGCCGGATGCGCCCCGATGGCCATGCGTACGCCGATCTCGTGAGTGCGCTGGCTCACGGAGAGCGCCATGACGCCGCCAATACCCGCGGCGGCTATGGCCAGCGCGAGCAGGGCGAATAAACCGAGGAGATTGGCGGTCAAACGTGGAGCTGAAATGGAATCCGCGCGCACTTGTTCGAGCGATTGAATGCGTCCAGCCGGTTGGTTGGGATCGACTTCGTACAAATGCTGGACGGTGGCCCGCGCGATGTTCATCGGGTCGCCCTGCGTGCGCGCGAGGAGGCTGGGGGCCATTTGCGGGTACTGCGCATACGGCACATAGATCAGATCTTTGGGGGCTTGCTCGAGGCCGCGTTCGCGCACGTCGCCGACCACGCCGACGATTTCCGTCCAGTTCTTGCCGTTGTCGAAAGAGACGCGCCGGCCCAGGGGACTTTCGTCGCGCCAGAAATGCCGAACTACCGATTGATTGATGATCGCCACGCGCGGTTTATCGGGACGATCGCGATCGTTGAAATCTCTGCCGCTCGAAAGTGAGATTCCGAGAGTGCGGAAATAGTTGGGGCTGACCACGTTGAATTCCGCGGTGGGCTTTTCCTCCGAAGGATTGGCTGGGCGGCCTTCGATCACGTACCCGTTGTTGTAGGCGGGTGATTTATCCAGCGGGAATGCAACGGACATGGCTACCGAGGTGACCTGAGGCATGGCCTGAATTTTGGCGAGCAGAGAATCAGAGAAGCTGAGCATGCTCTGGTTGGACATGTAGCGGGAGAAGTCCAGGCTGATTTGCGTGGTCAAGACGTTTTCGGGACGGAAACCAGCGTCGACGTGCTGGAGGTTGATGAGGCTGCGCACGGTGAGTCCGGCGCCGACTAATAAAAGAAACGAAACCGCGACTTGCGCGACGATCAAGGCGCTGCGGATTTTGCCGCGCGTCACGCCTAGCGTGGATTGCGTACCGCCTTCTTTCAGAGTATTGGAAAGATTTTCGCGGCGCGCGAGAGCTGGCGCGGTGCCCGTGAAAATGCTGACGAAACCGGCCACCAGCAAAGTAAAGAGCAGCACCTGGGCGTCCACGTGAACTTCATGTGCGCGCGGGGTGAACCGAGCAACGTAGGTGGTCAGCAATTGCAGGGCGCTGGAGGCGAGCAGCAGGCCGAGCACGCCGCCGCCGAACGCGAGCAGAAAGCTTTCCGTCAAGAGCTGACGGAACAAGCGCACGCGGCCCGCGCCCATCGCGGTACGCAACCCCATTTCCCGTTCGCGGCGCACCATGCGCGCCAAATTTAGATTGGCGACATTGGCGCAGGCAATCAGCAGCACGAAACCCGCGGCGGCCAGCAGGAACAACATGGTGGGGCGGGCGTCACGCGTCAGTTCCGTCTTTAGCGGCGTGACTTGTACATGAAGCGGGGTGTCCTGCACGTAGTCCTTGGGATATTCGCGCTGCATGGAGACGGCGACGGTGGAGAGGTCGGCTTCGGCCTGCGCGGGCTTAATGCCGGGCTTCATGCGTCCAAAGAGCCGCAGCATGTGTCCCTGGCGGTTGGCGATGAGATCGGGGTCGGAGCGGAACGGACACGCCGAGGTGGGCATGTACACATCGTTGTGTTTCGGGTATTGCGGAAAGGGCGGCAGAATGCCGACTACCGTGTGCAGCTTGTCGTTCATACGAAACGTTTTGCCGACGACGCCCGGATCGCCACCGAAGCTGCGCGTCCAGAACTCAAAGCTGAGCAACAGCACGGCCGGCGCGCCGGGCTTTTCGTCGTCCGGCTCGAACATGCGTCCGGCGAGAGGCTTTATGCCGAAGAGGTCGAAGAAATTCCAGGAGACAACGCCGGTCTCCACCTGCTCGGGCTGATTGCGGCCGAGCAGGATGAATTGCATGTTGTGGTATTCGACGATGCCGTCCAGGCTGCGATTCTGGCGGCGGTAGTCCATGAGTTCGGGGACGGAGAATCGGCGGACTTCGCCGTCGTCGGTTCGCGGGTTGAGCGTCAGCAGGCGTTCGCCATGCTGGTAAGGCAAGGGCTTCAGCAGGACGGCGTTGACGACGCTGAAGATTGCGGTGTTGGCGCCGATGCCCAAGCCGAGAACGATCATGGCGGCGATGGTGAAGCCGAGATTTTTGCGCATCATGCGCAGCGCGAAACTGGAGTCCTGGCGCAACATGGCGAAGTGCTCGCGCGGGGCGGTGGTGAAAATTCCCTTGGCGGTTTCCCACCACAGGCGCCAGACGCCGATTTTGTCTCCGTGTTTCTCGGCTGCGGCGCGCTGCTCGGCGAAGACTTGTTCCATCTCTGGGCCGTAGTCGCCGCGAAATTCGGCGGGGAACAGGCGGAGGAGCATGCGAAAGCGGTGCGTGGCCCGGTGAGCGGCGCGCTGCGTTTTGTTTTCACTCATACATGCCTTTCACGTTGTGCGGCGGATAGCGGCGCGCCGCGGAATTTTTAGGGTTAGGCCGGCTGCGCCTTTTTCAGCAGGTGACGGGAACGCGCCAGCGCCACCACTTTTTCGAGGCGTTCGGCTTCGGCGGCGGCGATGGCCCGGCCCTTTGGGGTGAGGCGGTAGTAGCGGCGGCGTTCGTCATCGTGAATGGCCGCGGGACGATCACGCTGGGCCACGATCAAGCCGTCGTTCAGCAAGCGCTTGATGATTCCGTAAAGTGTGCCGGTGCTGAGTTGCACTTCGCCGCCGGTGCGCAGGGCGACTTCCTTGAGGATGGCGTAACCGTGGAGGTCGTGGCCGGCGAGCGCGAGCAGCACGTGGAACATGGCGGGAGTGAGCGGGGCGATGGGTTCGGGGTCTGGCGATTTAGCGGGCATAAAGGATTTTTCTTAGCGCGGGAAGCCGAGGGCGTCCACTGCGTCGTACTACACTATATCGTCACGCGACGCAGTGATGTCAAGCGAAAAAATCGCGCGAAATGCCGGTGGGCGATTTCGCGCGAGTGAGGATTTGGCCGGAAAAGTTTACTTCGCGGTTTCCTGGCTGGCGCGAATTTCCTGCCAGCGGCGCGGGCGGCGGTTGGCCTGCAACACTTTTTTGCGCAAGCGGATGGATTTGGGAGTGATCTCGACGAACTCATCGTCGGCGATGAATTCGATGGCTTGCTCGAGGCTCAGCTCGCGGTGCGGGATGAGGCGGATGGCTTCATCGGCGCTGGACGAGCGCATGTTGGTCTGCTTCTTTTCTTTGCAGACGTTGACGTCCATATCCTGCTCGCGGGAATTTTCGCCCACGATCATGCCTTCGTAGACGTCGATAGCGGGGCCGATGAAAAGTTCGCCGCGTTCCTGAATGTTCCACAAGGCAAAGGCCGTGGATGGTCCGCTGCGGTCGGCGACCAGCGCGCCCGTTGGACGCAGGGCCATCTCTCCGCCGTAATCCATCCAGCCTTCAAAGATCGAGTGGATCAGGGCGGTGCCGCGCGTGTCCGTGAGCAGCTGGCTGCGCAGGCCGATCAACCCGCGCGAGGGAATTTTGAAATCCAAGCGCACGCGGCCGGAGCCGTGATTGCTCATTTTGAGCATTTCGCCGCGGCGGCTGCCGACGGTTTCCATGATGATGCCGATGAAATTTTCCGGGACGTCGATGACCAGGCGCTCGAGGGGCTCGAGTTTCTTGCCGTTTTCGGTGCGCGTGACGATTTCCGGTTTGCCAACCATCAGCTCAAAACCTTCGCGGCGCATGGTTTCGATCAAAATAGCGAGTTGCAGTTCGCCGCGGCCGAGCACGCGAAAAGATTCCGGCGTGTCCGTATCTTCGACGCGGATGGAGACGTTGGTGAGCAGTTCGCGCGCCAGGCGGTCGCGCAAATCGCGCGAGGTGAGGTAGCTGCCTTCCTTGCCGGAGAGCGGGCTGCTGTTGACGGTGAAGATCATGGCGAGCGTGGGCTCATCGATGATGAGCGGCTCGAGCGGCATGGGATTGGCGAGGTCAATCAAGCTTTCGCCGATTTGAATGCCCTCGACGCCGGCGATGGCCACGAGGTCGCCCGCGGGAACGCTTTGCGCTTCATCGCGTTCGAGGCCGCGGAAGGTGTAGAGCTTGGTGATTTTGGTGGTGGTGATTTTGCCGTCCAGGCGGCTGATGCCCACTTCCTGTCCGCGATTCAGCGTGCCGTTGAACACGCGGCCGATGGCGATGCGGCCGAGAAATTCGCTGTAGTCGAGGTTCATCACTTGAATTTGCAACACGCCTTCGGGATCGCCGGGCGGCTTGGGGATGGACTTCACGATGGCTTCAAAGAGCGGGAGCAGATCTTTCGATTCGTCGCCGAGATTGTTGTACGCGACGCCGTCGCGGGCGTTGGTGTAGACGACGGGAAAATCGAGTTGGTCTTCGGTGGCGTCGAGGTCGATGAAAAGGTCGTAGATTTCGTCGAGGACTTCCTTGGCGCGGGCGTCCACGCGATCGATTTTGTTCAGTACGATCACTGGAGGCAGCTTGGCAGTCAGCGCTTTTTGCAGCACGTAACGCGTTTGCGGCAGCGGACCTTCGCTGGCGTCCACCAGCACGACTACACCATCGACCATGCGCAGGGCGCGTTCGACTTCGCCGCCGAAATCGCTGTGGCCCGGAGTGTCCACAATATTGATCTTGGTGTCGTGGAAAAACAGCGCGGTGTTCTTGGCCAAAATGGTGATGCCGCGTTCGCGTTCCAAATCGTTGGAGTCCATCACGCGTTCGACGAGCGCTTCGTTGGCACGAAAGATGCCGCTTTGCCGCAGCATGGCGTCGACCAGGGTGGTTTTGCCGTGGTCCACGTGCGCGATAATTGCAATGTTGCGAATATCTTGGGTCATATTCAGTAGCGTCTAGATACAAAAATAGCTGCCGTAACAACCAGCAGCCCGGACGGTTCTCCTTAATGTCAGGCGCCTCGTGGAGGAGCCTGTGCAAATGGCCCTTGGTAAGGGCCTTGTCAGGTGCGGTCGAGCAAACCTTAGTTTATCAGACCTGCCGCCAAACTTGAAAAAAAACGATGTAAAAAAGCGTTCAAACTGTCGATTTTGCCGCTCCTGATGCGACGTATAGGTGAGGCCAGGAAATGGGCCGCTTAGGAGCCGGAAATGCCAGAAACAAGTAACAAAAGCAAGTATTCGCAATGCGGGGTAACAACGGGCCGTGTAACGTCGCGCCGGGTAACCACGGGGTTGCCCTGCATCGTAGTATTAGCGCTTTTCGTGGTGCTGAGAAACGTAGACTTGGCGGGCGCGGCGTGGAGTTGCCCCCTAGGAATTCCGGTGAGCCGGGCACTGGCCGTTGTGGAGTCTTTGGCGCTGGCCGCGCTTTCGCAAGCCTTGCAGGATTGCATCTTCAATCAGCAGGCGCTTTTGCAGGATCTTGGGCACGCGTTGCTATCGGTATGGTTGGTGCTCTTCGTGGCGTTCACCGCGGTGTTGTTGCGGATGGTGTTCGGCGATAAGGTGCCACGGTAGGCTTCGCCCCCAGCTGATTCGCCTGAGAATTTTTATGCAGGGCTTGTCGATTTCAGCGCTTCTCGTTCGACGCGTAAGTGAAGCCAAGGTCCAGACCGTAAGACCAGATAGCAGTCGGGCCGTCAAACCTAGAATAACGAAGAAAACGAAGACATCTCACACAAAGGAGAAACGACAATGCGAGTGATGGTGGTCGTAAAAGCCTGCAACGAGTCGGAAAAGGGGATTCTGCCGGGCGCGGAACTGCTCCAAAAGATGGGCAAGTTTAATCAGGAGCTGATGCAAGCTGGCGTTTTCCTGGGGGCTGATGGGCTTAAGGCGAGTTCCCAGGGCAAACGCGTGCGATTTTCCGGCCACGCGCGCGCGGTGATCGATGGTCCTTTTACCGAGAGCAAGGAACTGATTGCCGGCTATTGGCTGTGGCAGGTGAAAACCATGGAAGAAGCGGTGGAGTGGCTGAAGCGCGCACCGTTTGACGGAGGGACGGAGGTGGAGATTCGTCCGGTGTTCGAGGCCGCGGATTTTGCGGACCTTTACGGCGCAAGCTGCGCCGGAGCAGCTGGATCAACGAAATAGTGCGGCAAACACTAAATCCCGATGAGGGAAATTCGTCGCACGAAAAAAGTTTTTTGAACGTGTCGATTTTTTGTAGTTTCGTTCGACGCGTTGGTAGAGCCGGATTTGGACGGAAGCGCCAAGCCGGGCACGATGAAACCCAGTGAGGCCAGAATGCAGCGCAGAATACTCAAATCAGAATGGAGACACGACGATGCGATTCATGATGATGGTGAAACACGCGGAACTTTCGAGCCCTCCACCGAAGGAACTGATGGACGCGATACAAAAGCTTTCGGAAGAGGCGGTGAAAAACAAGAGCATGGTGCTGGCCGGCGGACTCGCGCCGATGACGGCGGCCACGCGAGTGCAACTCTGCAAGGGAAAAGTAACGGCGATCGACGGGCCGTTCAGCGAGGCCAAGGAAGTGGTGGGCGGCTTCGCGATCTTTGAGTTGAATTCGCGACAAGAGGCCATTGAAGGCGCAGTGGAGTTCATGGAGCTGCATCGCAAGCACTGGCCGGGATGGCAGGGGGAGACCGAGGTGCGGCAGATTTTTGGGCCAGAGGACATGCCGCCACAGGGCTCCTGCGGGGCATAGCCTCGGAGCTCTAACCCCGCTCTCCCGCAGCCGTTCAACCGTACCAAGGCGGCTGCTATTGCTGGCGCGCCGAACAAAACCGCGCAGCGTGCTGCGCCACTACAAACCCTCCTTCCTCCGTGGGCGCCGGTCGAGAACATCTTGCATGAAGGAATCGTTGCGTGGTGTTATCGGTAGCCGTGACGGCTACCGATACACACCGTGCCATTGAGGCTGTCTGGAGGATTGAGTCCGCGCGTATTATTGCCGGGCTCGCGCGCATGGTGCGCGATGTCGGTCTTGCGGAGGAACTCGCGCAAGATGCGCTGGTGGCGGCGCTTGAGCAATGGCCGGCCGCGGGCATTCCGGACAATCCTGGCGCGTGGTTGATGGCCACCGCCAAGCACCGTGCCCTCGATCGATTGCGCCGCAGCAAACTGCTGGAACGCAAGCACGGCGAACTTGGTCGCGAGCTCCAGGCGCAGCAGGAGTTAGCGGTGGCGAATCTCGAGAGCGCGATCGACGATGACATCGGAGACGACCTCTTGCGATTGGTGTTCACGGCGTGCCATCCGGTGCTTCCTTCGGAAGGGCGCGTGGCGCTCACGCTGCGTCTGCTGGGCGGCTTGACCACGGACGAAATTGCGCGCGCGTTCCTGGTGCCAGAGCCGACCGTGGCGCAGCGCATTGTGCGAGCCAAGCGCACGCTTTCCGAAGCTCACGTGCCATTCGAGGTGCCGCGCGGCACGGATCGCGCCGACCGGCTGGCTTCCGTCCTCGAAGTGATCTACCTGGTTTTCAACGAGGGCTACACCGCTACCGCGGGAGACGATTGGCTGCGGCCTGGATTGTGCGAAGATGCGCTGCGGTTGGGCCGCATCCTGGCCGAGCTTGCGCCGAACGAACCCGAGGTTCACGGGCTGGTGGCGCTGATGGAAATTCAGGCGTCGCGTGCGCGCGCGCGCGTGGGCCCGTCCGGCGAGCCGATTCTTTTGCTGGAACAAGATCGCAGCCGCTGGGATCAACTGCTGATTCGGCGCGGCCTCGCGGCGCTGGAGCGCGCCGAAAAAATGAGCAGCTCGCGCGGGCCGTATACGCTGCAGGCGGCGATTACCGCGTGCCACGCGCGGGCGGTTGCACCGGAGCAGACGGACTGGCGGCGCATCGTCGAGCATTACGAGGAACTTGCGCGGATCACGCCGTCGCCGGTTGTAGACCTGAATCGCGCGGTGGCCGTGTCCATGGCCTTCGGTCCCGCCGCTGGGCTTGAGCTGATCGATGCGCTCATCGCCGAGCCGTCGCTTAAGGCCTATCACCTCTTGCCCAGCGTCCGTGGAGACTTGCTCTTCAAGCTGGGGCGCTTCGCCGAAGCGCAGGCGGAGTTCGCGCGCGCCGCATCGCTTACGCGCAACATCCGCGAACGCGATTTTCTCTTGGCCCGCGCAGCAGCGTGCGTCGCCGAATAGTTCTTGCCGCAATCCCCCACGCACAATTAACATCGTTCGGGCTATTCTGCGGGAGAGGTGAACCATGAAGCGATTTACCGGAATGATGATCGTGGTGCTGGGGATGTTACTGGGAACGTTGTTGGGTGCGCAGATGTTGGCCGCGCAGGAATGGTCGCAGCCGTGGGCGCGGGAGCGCATCGACAAATCGCCGCGGCATAGCGAGTGGGTCACGATCAAGCATGACGGGCGAAACGTGGAGACGCTGGTGGTGTACCCGGAAGTGAAAGACAAGCGCCCCGTGGTGCTGATCATTCACGAGATTTTCGGATTGAGCGACTGGGCGCAGGAACTGGCCGATGAAGTGGCTGCGGCGGGTTATATCGCTGTTGTGCCGGATCTGCTGAGCGGCATGGCGCCGAATGGCGGCCGCACGAAAGATTTCCCGACGGGCGTCACCGAAGCCATTAGCAAATTGCCTCCCGATCAGATCACCGCGGACCTGAACGCCGCCGCGGACTACGCGCTCAAGCTGCCGTCCGCGAACGGCAAGCTGTACGTGGAGGGCTTCTGCTGGGGCGGCGGACAGAGTTTTCGCTTTGCAACAAATCGCGGCGATCTTTCGGCGGCGTTCGTGTTTTACGGCCCGCCGCCGGCCAAAGACGCGATGACGCGCATCAAGGCGCCCGTCTACGGCTTTTACGCTGGAAACGATGCGCGCATCGGCGCCACGATTCCGGACGCTATCGGTGAGATGAAAGCGGCGGGCAAAACCTACGAACCCGTTACGTATGATGGCGCGGGCCACGGCTTCATGCGCGCCGGCGAAGCGCCGGACGCCAGCGACGCCAACAAAAAAGCCCGCGACGATTCGTGGAAACGCTGGAAGAGCCTGCTAACACCATAATCCTTCGCGAGAGCGGGCTGAGTCGATCATTTTGGGATCTGATCGTTGGCTGAATCAGACTTCACGAACATGCTGACCACGTTGTTCAGAATTTGTTTCGTCGCTGCACTGGCGATGGCCGTGTGTACTTCCGTTGATCCGATTGCTGTTTGCCGGAACACTTTGATTGAGAATGAGATTCCAGCACCTCTGGAGGTGCACATTGCTTCACCTCCGCGATGGGAAAATGGCTGTCTACTCGTGCACGTTGAACGCACGAACCGATCATCGGCCCCGATATTCCTTACCGATATGGGCCCATATCTTGATATGGCCATTGATGTCCATGGACCTGATGCAAGGGCCGAGGAGGAATTTGAGTGGGGCAACCTCCATGGGGTTTCGGACATTATTAGCTTGGACGGCGTCCCGCTTTCGCCGGGCGCCACGGTGCGTAATGATTTCTGCCTGGGCCCTTATGTCTGGGTTGTGAATTTAGAGAAAGAAACGCGCCGCGAGATACCGGTGCGGGGCAAGATGCGGGTTAGAGTGTCCTATTTCCTATCAGAGGATTCGTTGAAGCGATACAAGGACTGGTTCAACCAGTCACCACCGTATCGGGCGAGAGGAGAATCGACTGACCCGCCTGCCGACGTCGCACCGAAGTGGGCTGAAATGTTCGCCGAAATTCCATGCTTCGACACCACCTGCAAATCGGGGTGCAGCATCCCTCCGGCGGGGGTTGCTGGCGAGGTTCGTCTGGTCCCTGATGTGTTTTTTCTAACACCGGAGTGGGGAGATCGGGGGAAAGCGATGACCGATGATTTGGCACGCAAGTTCCCGTCGTGTACAGTCGAGAAACCTGTGGTGCGGTGAGCCCTAGCGCGATCTCTGCTAAAGCTGACTTGCTGGACGGGCGGGCGAACGCTACCGCGTTCATACTTCCTGGCCTTCCGTGACATAAACTCTGGTCTCATGCTTACTGCCATAACTCGTGCGGTCAGTCCGGCGTTTGTGAATTGCGAATTGTCGTTCATCGCGCGCCGGCCGATTGACCTGAAAATTGCCGAGGCGCAGCACCGCGCTTACGAAGAACTTCTTCGGACGCTGGGAGCTCGGGTTATTTCGCTGGCGGCGGAGCCCGACTTCCCGGACTCCATGTTTGTCGAGGATCCCGCCATTGTTTTGGATGAACTGGCGGTGATTCTGCCGCTGGGCACCGAGTCGCGGCGGCGCGAGGCGGAATTACTGGCCCACGCGCTGAAGTCTTATCGCAAACTCGCGTACATAACGCTTCCCGGCACGATGGAAGGTGGCGACATTCTGCGCGTGGGGCGAAAGATTTATGCTGGCCTTTCGCGGCGCACGAATGAAGAAGGTATTCGCCAGCTGCGCGAACTGCTCGCGCCTTACGACTACGAGGTGATCGCCGTTCCGGTTACGGGTTGCTTGCATTTAAAGTCGGCGGTCACCTCGCTTGGCCGGAACACGCTGCTGGCAAATCGCGCGTGGTTTGATTCCGCGCTGTTTGGAGACTACCAGTGGGTTGAAATTTCCGCGGACGAGCCGCATGCCGCGAACGCGCTGGCTGTCGCCGAGAAAGTCATTTTCCCCGCGTCGTTTCCGCGCACAAGAGCGCGGATCGAAGCGGCGGGATTCCATATCGCGCCGATCGATATTTCCGAACTGCAAAAAGCCGAGTCTGGACTGACGTGCTCGAGTTTGCTCTTCGAGGCAGCTATATAGAGACAAAAGGACAGCCGGGAACATTGGTGGACCTTTTTGCCTTCCGTTGGGTGAAGGCAGGTTAGCGGAGCAGTGGATGATACAGGCGCTTCTGGCTATCTTTCTATTTATGAGCTATTTAGCGCAATGTTGGTAAAATCAGCGAAGTGGCA